>Ga0207864_1001171_pt1 | contig 30506 bp, 24 predicted proteins | sample HigsolmetaAR202D_FD_184834 | JGI IMG/M metagenome (GOLD analysis project Ga0207864, IMG submission 184834) | Ionic liquid and high solid enriched microbial communities from the Joint BioEnergy Institute, USA - AR20-2-D (SPAdes) (version 2) ... | reverse complement strand
ATCGCTCACGCCGCCTGGCGAAATGCTACGAACGCACCACGGAGAGCGAACAGGCGTTCATTCTTGTGACTATGATTCACCTTATGGCTCGGCGACTAAGCAACTCCTAGCTTTTTGGACACGCTCTTAGCCAGGAACGGGAAGATGCCCCCCGCAATCCAGGTCATGTCACCGGTCGGGATGGCGCACCAGGCGTCAAGATCGCGGGCCTCGGGTTGGCACAGGGCCCCGATTCGCCAATGGTCACCGACGCCGCGGAGGGCAGCACCGATACCGCCTACTATATGTTTGGCAGTTGGCATCCTGGCATTAGCCAGTTCGCCTTCGGTGATACCCGCGTTCAGGCTGTGAAGACCCATGCCAACCCGGATTCCTTGTTTTACATGTCCAATCGCGCGGACGGGCAGCCCTACGACCTGCCCTAGTACAAGGTTATTGGGCGCGGCAGAACGGCAAAGGGGCAGGTAGTACTAGCCCGTCCCCACCGCATCAACGCCAGCCAATCCGAAACCTCTTCCAGCCCCCACTGGCGACCCGAACCATTGTCGTCGTACGAAAATCGGCCAGGCGGGTCGCCTCGTGCTGTCGCTCGTTTGTGCCGGGCTGTTCCCCTGCTTAAGATTGCTTGAGCATCGGCGGGGTGGCACTGTCATATGGTCTCTTTTTCGGGTGCTACTGGCTCCGCCGGCTTTGCCAGTGCAGTTGGGCCGCTGCTTTACCGTCCCCGTGGCGGCGCCATCACGCGCGGCAGGCTGGCGAATTGCTGCCGTGGCTCGAGAAAATGCCTTACCCGCTTGCGATCGGCGGTTTCACCGTCTAGACACCGTTCTACGCCCCGCACCTCAGGCTGGAAGAACGGCTCTAGGCACCAGCCATTGCGGCGCTTGGCGTGTGCCGCGTCGACGTCCCTTCACACTGGCGAAGCCAGTGCCACCCCGGCGTGCTATCCCCTGGCGTTACGCCAGGTCGCGGTCTTCAAACAACAGCAGCGCGCCCAACAGGGCAAAGCCGGTATAGGTGAGGCAGTACACGCCGGCCGTCAGCAGATAGTCCAGCGGCACTTCGCGGCCGCCGGCAATGGCCGGGTACATATTGAAGTGCTCGAACACCGGCAGCACCGTGGCAATCAACTGGCCCACGAACTGCACCGGCTCAAGCATGCCCACCGAAGACTGCACCAGCAGCGGCACAATGTGCCCCAGGCCGTAGATCGAGGCGCAGATCAGCATGTTGGCGGCCATGGGCAGCCGCGTCGAAATCGCCACGCTGATGGCGGCCAGCACCACGGTTTCCATGAACGCTAGGGCCAGGCCGGGCAGAATCTGCACCAGCTCGGCCGTGCATTGCTCGTAGCTGACGTCGGGCTTGCCGTACTCCTGGCCTTCGTACACGACCTTGTACGAGACGGTCACCAGGAACACCAGGCCCAGCACAAAGAACAGCACCACCACCGGGCCCAGCACGCCGAAAAACTTGCCGAACACGAACTCCCGCCGGCCCACCGGCTTGGAAAGCAGCGTCAGTGCGGTGCGGCCTTCGATTTCGCTGGCGATCGACACGCTGGCGTTCCACACGGCCAGCACGATCGAGGTGAGCATGATCAGCATCAAGCCCGTATCCTTCAGCATCTTGATGTCTTCGCCGAAGGTGTGATACGGGATCCAGATGAACAGCAGCAGCAGGAAGCTGCCCACCGTGGCGCACACCCAGAACAGCGGCTGGGCAATGCCTTCGCGCATGGCAGCCAGGGCAATCGCCGCCACCTTGGGGAACAGCAGCCGCAGCCCCAACACCAGCAGCATCAGCACCAAGAAGAACACCGCGGTGCCGAGCACGAGCAGCAGGTCCGGCCCGAAAAACGGCCGCTGCGACGCCCGGTAAATCTCAAACGCCTGGAAGTCGATGGCCGGCAGCTCGCGGAAGCCGCGGGCGGTAATCACCTTGGTTTCGCCGCCCTCCACCGGCGTCAGTTCCATGCGGATGTTGCCGTTGGGCTCGGTGGTGATTTGGGCCGTGACCTCGATCTCACCGTACTTGTAGGTGGAAGCGGCCGGGTAGACCTGCGTGAAGACGTCGCTGTAGTTCACAAACGGCAGGCTCAACAAGCCGATCGCGGCCGGAACGGCGGCCACGTACAGCAGCGGCTGCAACAGGCCGTCGAGGGCCAGTTCCTCCAGCGTCGCCGCAAACGGCCGCGAAATCAGCCGTGCCACGCCGTACACGGCCCCCGCAACGATCATCGCAAGCAGAAAGCCCAGGCAGATCATCCACAAGGGCTGGATCCAAGGTGCAACCTCGGCAAACAGAATCAGGTTGGATGCCGGCATCGGGGCGCTAACTCGCTGCCAAAAGGGGATGTGAACCTGGTCTGGGAAAAGCTGGGCTGCCTCCCAAGCGGCCACGGGCCAGAGGCAACTAAGCCCAGGATCAAAAGGAACTTGCGCCCGCCGGCCACCGAACGGAGCCAGCCGCGCGGTTCCTTACACCTATCTTACCGTTATACCCTAACGGCGCCGCATTGCACCCTGGTTAAGCGGCGCTTCGCCCAGCGAATTTCGGCTGAGCCCAGGCCGCAACCCATGTGCCCGCCAGCGGCTGCCCCCCCCGCAAAAGCGGTATCGGCAAACGCGCAATGCGACAAAACGTGGTACGCGGCAAGGCTAGCGGTGGTTCGCTGCGCGACCAGCTTTTTGCCCAGGGCATCCCAGATGTGCCGACTGTAACGATGGTGCCGGCGGGTTGCCGCGTTCAGCGCGGACCAGACTCGGCGGCACTACGGCCCGGTGGGCGCCACGCTGAAATCGGTGTATTGCCCCGTGGCAGGCCGCGTATCGCACGTGCGGCCGCGGATGTAATGGGCCATCCGCTCCTCGAGCTCCCCGAGGAACCGGTCCAGCTCCGCCGCTTCGCCCTCAACCACCAAGCGCACGCGGCCGTCGTCCAGGTTCTGTACGTACCCGGTCACGTTGTACCCCCGGGCAATCGTCTTGGTAGTGTAGCGAAAGCCCACGCCTTGCACGCGGCCCGAATAATGAATTTCCCGGCGTTGCATCGGCTACCGTACCTGGTGCAGAAAGGGGGAGATTCGTTCGAAGCCGAACCGACGGCCCAAGCCAACGACAGTGGCCGGGCTATTCCGCCACCACGTCTTCCAGACGCGAGATGCTTACCACGTCGGCCAGCCGCACCATCGCCTGCCGGCGGTTGACCCGGATGCCGTGCATCCGGCTATCCAGCACGTACTTTTCGCGTGTGGTGGTGGTTTCGCGGAGGTCGTGCACGTCGACGTCGACCAGCACCAGGCAATCGGTCCGGATTGCGGTCAACTGGCCCAAGATGACGTAAGGGCTGCACATGTCGAGAACGACCGTGTGCCCAACGTACTCGCTCCAGGCGGAAGAGGCCGGGTTCGCCATCAATGAATCCATCGCTCCGACGAGAACTGCCGTCGCTTAAACCGTTTGAAAGCCATCGACCAATGCCGCGTCATCGCGGGCAAAAGCCGCCGCCTGCCAGGATACCCGGCCTCCTGGGCGCTTGGCAAACCGGCCCCCCGGCTGGCACGGCGGGCGCTAGCCGGGAGCAATCCAGTCGTCGTTAGGCAGTCAGGGCCGGTTCGCGGGTACGCTTCAGTTCCGGCTCGCGGGGCGGGGGTTGGCGATCGGCATACCAGCGGCGCAGCCGACGCGTGAGCATCGGCAGGTACAGCACGCCCAGCACGAGCGCCAAGGCGGTGCCTGCAAGCCGGCGGTCGTACATGTGCGGAGACCGCACCTCGGCTCCGGCCGGAAGCTGGGCCACCGTCGGCGCGATCGGCAACTGGTACCGCAAGGCCAGCGTCTCGATGTTCGAAAGGTGGATCACCGGCACGCCGTTCTTCAGGTAATACCCCATGATCGATTCCACCGGCAGCTTCACCGGAGCCCGCGTGTTGAGGCCGGGCTGGAACATATTCTTGGTGGCACTCGTGCCCACCGAAACCGTGCCGCCCCCCACGTTCACGTAGGCGGCAATCGGCCGATCGCCGGCCTTCTCCTGGTACAGCGCCAGCCGCTTTTCCAGGCTGTCGAAGTAGCCGTTCACTTCCAGCAGCGGCACCCCCGTGCGGGCGATCCCTTTCCGGAGCAGCTCGATGCCCTCGCGGGTCATACCGGCGGCACCGTCATCCAGCCCTCCCAGCGAAGCGGCTACGGAGCGGAAGCTGATCAGGCCGCGGTCATACAGGGCCTGCTCCATATCGAGCCAAAGAAACTCGGGATGGTTGGCTCCCCATTGCGAACCGGCCGCGCTGGCAATGATGATCGGCTGGACGCCCATCGTCTCCATCGCCGCGCACAAATGCAGGTTCATGGCGGGGAACGACCCCGACATGCCCACGGCTACCACGTCGCCCTTTTTCACCCCGGCCTGGTGAAGCATCTCCACAATCGCCGCGGCAAAGTTGGGGTTAATACTCGTCTGCTTGGCAGGCAGATGCCCGGCAACGCTGGTCACGTTGCTGCTAGCCACGCCGATCAGTCCTGAACCGGTAGGGTCGGCCTCCGGATCGATGGGCAAACCGCGGGCCAGCCGCTCCTCGCGGATCGCTTGCATGCCCAGGTAACTCAGTTCGGCGGCGGCCGCCTTCTGCCGGGTCAGTTCGTCATTCGAGCCGGCGTCGACAAGCTCCACCGCCGCCACGCCGCCTAGGGCAAGAACCAGCGTGAGCAACATCACGCCGGGCGACGATCGCTGATGGGTCCAGTAACTTTTCTGCACGGTTATTCTCCTGGCGTGTATCTGGCTCAAAGCTGATGGACTAGTTCGATTTGATCGCGGGTCGATCGCCACATGACCGTTAGTGCATCGCGGCTGGTTGCTGCGCTGGCGTCAGCACCGGCTGGGCGAGCGCTACGTCGTCAACAGGCATCACCCGCGTAGGCAGGATCTGCATTTCGTTCTGATGGTCGCGGCGGATGGTCTCCGCCTGCTGCAACTGCGTGGCGGCCACCAGAATCAGCGCCAACCGCACCACGGCCGAGGCAGTAAGCATGGTGGTCAGCGTGTCGAACAGACCTTGACGATCGAACCAGATTGCCAGCAGGCCGGGGATGATGTAGCCGATCACCGCCACATCGAGATGCGTATCCTCCCACGCCATGCCGCTGAGGACCCGCGCGATCATGCCGAAGATGAACCCGGTTAACAGCATCAGCACCGTCCGCCGCCGCCCGTACACGATCAGGTGCTGGGCAATCCAGTACACCACGGCGTACGTGGCCAAGGCCGCGAGCACGGTGAGCAGTACGTCGACGGGCCGCGTCAGGTACAGCGCCACATAGCCGGGCACCACCAGCCCCCCTGACCCGCGGCCGAGCGTTTCCGAAAACAACAGGCTGACGGCCAGCCCAATGGCAATCGACAGACTCAGGATGTCCAACATTGCAGCAAGTCCTGGGTAAGCGTTCCGTTCATGCGTCTGTTCCGGCTCCCACCGGCGGGAGCTGCGCCGCGGGCATGCCACCCGTGGCGCAGCTGCCCGATGTCGTTTATCCGCTGACCACCTTGCCGATCGCGGCAGCCACGGCTGCCTCGGGCGCGTGGCCGTTGCGGGCATGCGTCTGGGCCGCCAAAGCCCGGCGTCGCCGCGCCACACGGCGGCGACGAGGCTTGGGCTGCAGCACGCTGCGGTTGCGGAAGTACTGTGCGATTTCCAATCCGTGGTCGCCGATATTGCCCACGCCCACGACCAGGCCCGAAGTCCCGATCAGTTCAACGATCGTTTCAAACAGCTTGGGCACATCGGCGGCATTACCCTGCAAGATCCGCTCCGGCTCGATCCCGTTCTGGATGGCCGCCCGGCGGAACACATGCGTGCCACTGCCGATCAGCAGGAAGTAGTCGGCCCCTTGCCAGGTATGGCAGGTTTCGCCCAATTGCCACGAGCGCTCGGGCCGGTCCGCCCGGCAGTTGACCAGCGCCACCCGCGTGGCCACCTTGCCTGCCTGCTCGGCGGCCCGTTTCCAGGCCGAGGCGGTTGAGTTGGGATCGTTGGCCGCGAACGCGTTGGCAAACACGATGCGGCGTCCAAAAAAGTCGATCTCGCACATCGTCATCGCGCCCGGATCGCATGCAGCGCGGTACATCCCGGCCAGGGCCGTGGCACGGTCGATGCCCAAGTCGGCGCACACTTTGAGCACCAGCGCCACGTTTTCGCGGTGCTCCATGTAGCTGAAGCCGGCCATCTCCTCGTCGGTCACGGCGGCGGCATCCTCCGGCGTGCTGACGATCAACTGCGTTTCCCGATCGGCGGCCGCGGCGGCCAGGATGGGCAGATATTCCTGTTCAGCCGTGAACAACTTGCCGCGCACCGGCGTGGTGTTGCAGAGCGCCCTGGCAACGTCGGCCACCGTGGGGCCCATCACGTCCAGGTGGTCGGCCCGTACGTTGGTGATCACGCCGTGAGTTGCCCGAACGAACTTGGATTCGCACAACGCCTGCAAATGGGGCTGGAGGGCCATGCACTCGATCACCAACGCCTCCGCGCCCTCACGCTGGGCACGGCGGATGATGCCCACTTGTTCGATCACGTTGGGCCGCGACACCCGTTCGATGGGCCGTTCCGAACCGTCCGGCAGAATCAGCCGGGGCAACGTGCCTGTGGTCTTGGCCACGGTGCGAATGCCCGCCTCGCGCAGCGCGGCGGCAATCAGCCGGGTCACGCTCGACTTGCCCCGGGCCCCGTTCACGTGGATGCGAATCGGGATGCTCTTGAGCGCCCGGCGATGTGACCAGGCTTCCCACGCTCCCAAGGCCAGGAGGAAGCTCAACACTCCGCCAACGATCCAGAAAGCGTCCATGTCGTAAGCCATACCTTTTGGATGTGGGAGACGCGGTGCCCGCTGGACCGCGCCCGCCCTGGGCCGATGGTGTAAAAAGTTGCTTATGTATTGAATGGTGTGGATGCTAGAGGCGGCTATCTATAGCGGCCGCCATGATAGATGCCGGTATCACACCTTTGAGATTTTCCCGCGGCATCAATATTGAGAGGTGACAGTCCGAGACTGTTCCAGTTGCCTCTACGATTGCTACCCGGCAAAAGTTCTCGCCGCACGGCGTTACTTGCCAGGCCGGAAAACTCGGCCGCGGTTCCATCTGTTCCGTGCATTCCGTCACTGCCGTGCAAGCGGATTTCCCGAGGCCAACATGCAATGCGTGGCACGCATCGCGTGGTTTCTCAATCCGTCCGGCTCGCTCGGCGCGTCGGCTGCCGACGCGCGAGAAGCGCTGTGCAGGTTGTCGTTTCATCGAATACGTAGCTCACGAAAAGCCGTGGTTGGTGATGGGATCGGACGCGCCCATACCGACGTATGGGGCGCGCGGAAGCTCACCGTCAAAAGGTTCGAAAAACGTGGTGCCTTTCCCGTGATCGGTGGCGATCTGCCGGGCTGCTGGCTAACGAATCGGGGAGCCGCCAGCGCGCAGCGGTAGCCGCTTTGGGAACCCGCGGTGCACGCGGCTTGCAGGAAAACGATCCCAGCAACAACGGGGAGGACTGGAACGCCCACCCGGCATGCAACCCGCCCTGGGTTGGATGCCGCTTGCCGGGACAAAGCAGAGCTGCCAAGAAAGGCACGCAGACAAGTTGTGGCGGAAGAAGGGAGCCGCGGCCGCTGTCACAGCAGACGCAGGATGATGACGTGCCACGCCTTGACGGTTACCGAAAACCTCCGCCTTCACCACTTCGCGGGCATCGGCGGATGCGTTGATTCAATTATAGGTCGCGTGTCGTGCAGTCAAAGGGTTCACGACACATATGGAGCACTTTATATGGGTGGCCTCCATGCCTGAGTATCTCTGTTCCGCTGGTTGACATTTGAAAATCGTCGCTTGATGTTGCTGCCGCGTTAACGTTCGGTCGCGGCAGGCTAGAAATCGTTGCCTCTCGGTAATCGCAAGGTCCATGCCAAACCGTTCACATGAGCCGCAGGAAACGCCTAACGTGCCCCATCAATCCCAAGATTCCCGTGAATGCATGTCGTACAGGCGTGTTGGCAAAAAGGCTTAGCCGTAAGAATTACAACCACCTTTGTTGATACGTGAGCAGCGCAGGGACGTCTCATAACGCATCCATCATCCTTCGTGCGGGGCTTCACGACCTCAACGCGGCTGCAAGCAGCGCACCGCACACCACCCATCCGCGGCACACGCGACAGCACTTGCGGGTCCAACGTTTGGAAGCTGGTTAGCCGCGCTGGCAGGCTGCGGAGCAAATGCCCCGCTCAGCATGGCGCAGCCGTGGCTAGAAGAGGCAAGCCGTTGACCAAAATGGCGCTGCGGCGCCACCGCGTGGAGCCCGCGCGTGAGGCACGTTTATGGGGGCCATCACCCGGCCGATAGCAGGCGTCTTCTCATGCCGCGCGGGTGGCTAATGCCACACCCAAACCAAGAGCACTTCCACGGCGAGGATGCCCCCCAGCGGCAGCACGAACGGCCACGGCTCGCGTGCCATGGCCAAAGCCCAAGCCGCGGCCAGGCTGATGCCGGTGCATGTGGCCTTAAGAGCCAGCGGAAAGATCACACCGCGTTCGCCTACGCCCAGCGACAGCAACACCAGGCACCAAACAAGCGCCGCGGCCATGAACAGGGGCTGGCCCGGACGGCGCGGCCGTGACGCCCGTCGCGACGGCGGAACGTCCTTCTGCTGCGGCGAGGCGTAAGGGTTCACCGTATGAGCCCGGCACGTGAGAGCAGCGGGGCTAAGTCGCGGCGGATGGCTAGCGCGATGGCGGGGTCCACCATGGCCGCGGTGGCCAGATGCACGGAGCTGGCCCCTGCCTCCAGGTAGCGGATAACATCCTGGGCCGTGGCAGCTCCGCCCACGCCCACCAGTTCCAGCGACCTGGTGCGCTGCGAAGTAATGCGTCGGAACAAGGCCACCTGGTCCAGCGACGCCTCCAACGTAGCGCGGCCACAGATGCCGCGTTGCTGGCCGTCGAACAGCAGTTGGCCGCCGGCATCGCGCACCTTGGTGGCGATACTGTTGGTCATCGCCAAGGCGTTGGCGTACGGCTCCACGGCTTCGACCAACGCTTGGGCGGCCGCCTCGTCAGTCATGCGACCGATCTTGATGATGTACGGCACCTGGCCGATCGCCTCGCGCACCGCCGCAGCCACCACACCCGAGCTATGGGGACACTGGTACAAACTGCCGTCGCTGGACGAGACGTTAGGACACGAGAAGTTCGTTTCAACGGCATCGGCCCCGGATTCCACAGCCCAGCGAGCACACCGCGCGTAATCGGCCGCCAGGTCCTCCAGCGTCCATCCTTCCTGCTCGGTGGCCACCACCGAAACCACCAGCAGCTTGCCCTGCGGTAAGGCCTTGCGCGTGGCTTCGACATCCGCCCGCCATACCTCGGGCGATTTGGACGGCATGCCAAACGATACGGCCCAACTGCCGCGCATGGTCTCGGTAGCCGGCAGTTCCGACTCGCCGCCCCAGAGCGGCCCGGTTTCGACCGGCACCAGGTTGGGCAGCGGATAGCAGGCTCGTTCGCGGCTCCGCACGGTTTTATAGGTGAGAATGTCGAACCCCAGGCTTGCATAGTACCGCACCCAGCGGCCATTAAGCAGGGGCCCCGCCGGAACTCCCAGCGGCGAATCGACCGGCAGTCCACAAAACCGCCACGTGCCCGGCACCGCCGGCACCTCGACTTGGACCGGCTCGGGCGGGTGCTCGTAGTTGAAGTCGTAGCTCTGGTCGATGCGGTAGCGAGGGTAGGAAGCGGTCACCAGAGGCGGCCTCCTGCGCTGGGAGAAACAAAAAAGCGGCCGCGCGGCCGAAATACCAGCCGCGCGGCCGCCTTAATGGTCGAAACCAAACCGTTACGGGGCAATCTTGCGGACGCGGTGGTTCTCGCTGTCGCCGATGTAGATCGAGCCATCCGGGCCAACGCAAATGCCGTGCGGCCGGTTGAGATGGGCCTTGGTGGCAGGCTGGTTGTCGCCGTTATAGCCGCGGCCCTTGGGACCGACGCCAGCCACGGTGTCGATGGTGCCGGCCACCGGATCAATCACGCGGATCGTCTGGTTCTCGGTATCGACCACATACACCTTGCCATTGGGGCCCACGGCGATGCCCTTGGGACCGTTCATCGTGGCGGTGGCCGCCGGACCGCCGTCACCGGTAAAGCCTCGGGTACCGGTGCCGGCCACGTGGTGGATGATGCCGTCGTTGAGGTTCATCCGCCAGATGGAGTTACCTTCGCGGAGAGCGATCCACATCGTGTCGCCGTCAATGAACAACGCCCGGGGGCCATAGATTGGCTGGCCCTTGGCGGGGCTGCCGCTCTTGGGCAGTTTGCGTTCGCCGGTGCCGGCAATCGTTTCGACAATGCCGGTCTTGAGATCGACGCGGCGGATGCGGTGGTTGCCGATATCGGCAATGTACAAACCACCGCGGCCGTCCAAGGCAATGCTGTGCGGCTGGCGGAAGGTGGCCTCGGTCGCCGGGCCGCCGTCGCCCGAGAAACCTTCCTTCCCGGTGCCGGCAATTGTGGTGATGATGCCGGTCTTGGCATCGACGCGGCGGACGACAGCTCCCCTCATCTCGACAAAGTACATGTTGCCGTCGGCATCGAACCGCACTTCGTACGGCTCGAACAACTCGGCCTTGGTGGCCGGGCCGCCATCGCCCGAGTAACCTTTGCGGCCGCAACCGGCCACGGTGGTCAGCTCGCCGGTCTTGAAGTCGAGCCGTCGCACGCGATGGTTGCTCACCTCGGTGATGTACAGCGCGCCGTCCGGACCAACCTCCACGCCGAAGGGATTGCCGACGTTGGTGGCTGTGGCCGGGCCGGAGTCGCCGCCGTCGGGCTCCTGGCCTGTGCCCGCCACGGTGGTGATTTCACCGGCCAGGACAATGCCGGAAAGGACAATCAGCGAAGCCAGGCTGGCCGCCGCCGAAAGGAAAGGCCGGATGGCCTTGAGGGATACCAGATAGCGCGCGATCGACATCGAACGTTTCTCCCGGAATGCCAGATTTCGAAGGAGTCAGATGCGGCGGGATGAACGCCGGCAGGTATCGCAGGGCAGGCGTGGCGGCCGTCAACGCCCCCTAATCATTGGGCATCGGCCGCGCGATGTTGGGCCCAGCGCTGCGAAGCATACGTTACCACGCGGCCATCCTCTTGGCGAACAATGTACGCCGAAACGCCGGGGCTTTCGTCCGCCAGCTTGAGGCCACGCTCCGGCCCCAGCACGCAAATGGCCGAAGCCAGGGCGTCGGCCGTCATGCCGTTAGGGGCAATGACGGTGACACTGCTGCGGTCGGTCAGGCCCAGGCCCGTGGCCGGGTCGACAATGTGCGAATACCGCGTGCCGTTTAGGGTGACGTGCTGAAAGGCATCGCCCGAGGTCGCCACGCCGCAGTTGGCAAGCTCCAGGTATTCGCTGGGCTTGGTTTTCTCCTCATCCAGCGGAGCCACTCCGATCCGCCAGCCGCGACGGCCGGGCGGAGGCTCGCCCAGAGTCAGGTCGCCGCCGCCATCGACGTACGCCCGGGTAATGCCGTGGCGGCGGAGCACCGCCAAAGCTTCGTCGGTCGCGTAGCCTTTGGCGATGGCTCCCAGGTCGAGCTGCGTGCCGGGCACGAGCAACTGAACGGTGCGCTGCTCGGGGTCGAGCACCACCTTGCGGTAATCCTTGGTTGCCAGGGCGGCCGCCAACTCGTCGGCGGGCGGCATCCGCTTGGCACGCCGGGCGAAACGCCACAGCTTGACGATCCGGCCCACGGTTACATCGAATGCGCCGCCGCTCTTCTCGGAGAACTGCCGAGCATGCTCAAGCACGTACCAGAGCGGCTGGCTGACTTTGACCGCCTGGCCGCTGCCCGCCGTGGCCGAGAGCCTCGACAGCTCACTTTCGGGGTCGTAGTCGCTGAGGATGCCATTCAGTTCGTGGATGCGGTCGAAGGCGGCCTTGGCGGCGGTTTGGGCGGCCTGCTCGTCGGCTGCGTAGAAAACGAGGACAAACCGCACGCCCATTTCAACTTGCGAGAACTCAAAGCGTTTCAGTTCTTCGACTTCGGGCCGCGGCGCGGCAGGCTCAGGAGCCGCAGCGTGCTGGGCCGCCGCCGGTTGCGGCGTCAGGCTAACAGCCATCGCCGCCAGGCAGATCGCCCCCAGCGCCAATGCGCTTGTCCTGCATGCGTGTGCCAGCCCCAAGAACTTCCGGCACCGCCGCAGGGCAGGGGAGGGGAGGTGCCCGCGGTCAGCCAGCCGGGGGGAGGTGCCACAACTCAGGGGGGCACGCATAAATCGGGGGGCATGGGCAAGTTTCATGTGGCGGCTCTAAGTAGGGCTCATTATGATAGATAGATTCACAGACGACCGGTGTTTTGCCTTCCAAGGTTACAGTATGTCCAAGTTAGTTCGCGTTTGCCCCGCCTGGCAAGGTTTGCCGATCCTGGCGGGCTTAGTGGCTTGCCTGGTGTCGCCCCTGGCCTGGGCCGAGGAACCAGCAAGCAAGCCGGTTCTGCCGGTCAAGGATGCCGACGCCAAGACGCAGGAAGAGATGCGTCCCTACACCGAGAAGATCTCGGGTACTGAAGTCACTTTCCGCATGGTGCCGATCCCCGGCGGCAAATTCGTGATGGGATCGCCCGCCACCGAAGCCGGCCGCAAGGATGACGAAGGCCCACAGCACGAGGTGGAGATCGAACCGTTCTGGATGGGTGCCTGCGAAGTCACCTGGGACGAGTACGAGATCTGGTCGTTCGAGATGGACATCCAGCGCCGCAAGCTCACCGGCGAGAAGCCCAGCGAGCTGGACAAGGCGGCCGATGCCGTGACCCGTCCGACCCCACCGTACACCGACATGACGTTCGGCATGGGTAAGGAAGGCTACCCGGCCATCTGCATGACCCAGCTTGCGGCCAAGAAGTACTGCGAATGGTTGACGGCCAAGACCGGCCGCTATTACCGTCTGCCGACCGAAGCCGAGTGGGAGTACGCCTGCCGTGCCGGGACCAACACCGCCTACAGCTTTGGTGATGATCCCTCCAAGCTCGACGAGTACGCCTGGTACGCCAAGAACAGCAAGGGCAAGTACCAGAAGGTAGGCACCAAGAAGCCCAATCCCTGGGGCCTGTACGACATGCACGGCAACGTGGCCGAGTGGGTGCTGGATGGCTACTACGCCGACGGCTACTCCAAGTTCGCCGGCAAGCTGACCAAGAACCCGATCCTGTTGCCCGAGTCGCTCTATCCCCGCGTGACGCGCGGCGGCAGTTGGACGGCCCCGGCGGACGAGTGCCGCAGCGCCTCGCGGCTGCCTTCCAGTCCCGACTGGAAGATCCAGGATCCCCAGATTCCGCAAAGCAAGTGGTATCACACCGACGCCACCTTTGTGGGCTTCCGCGTGGTGCGCCCGCTGCGCGAGCCGACGGCCGAGGAACTGAAGAAGTACGGCCCTGATCCGATGCAGATCAACCTGGAGTAGCGGGCCCTCCAGTCATCGGGGCGGCCGCGGCGAATCAGTCGCCTGGCCCCCGGCGGCGCCGACAAGGCACCCGCGCTCCAACATCCCTCCTGATCCTTTCGCCCTCCCCTCAGCATGGAGAAATGGTGATGAGCAATAAGGAAAAGAAGTCGGCAGCGTCCCGGCGTGACTTCCTCAAGGTTTCCACGGCGGCGGCTGTGGGTAGCGCCTTTGCGGCCAACTTGGCGGCTGCCCGCAACGTCCACGCCGCGGGCTCCGACGTGATCCGCATCGGTCTGATCGGCTGCGGCGGTCGCGGTACCGGCGCCGTGTCGCAGGCTCTGGCGACGGAAGGCCCCGTGAAGCTGGTCGCGGTGGGCGATGCGTTTGCCTACCGGCTCCAGGAATGCATGAACCAGCTGACGCGGCGAAAGGACCTGGCCGAGAAGATCGACGTGCCCAAAGAACGTCAGTTCGTCGGCCTGGACGCCTACAAGAAGGTGATCGCGTCCGACGTCGACCTGGTGATCCTGGCCACGCCGCCGGGCTTCCGTCCGCAGCACCTGGCCGCGGCCGTCGATGCCGGCAAGCACGTATTCATGGAGAAGCCGGTGGCGGTCGACGCGCCGGGCGTGCGCTCCGTGCTGGAATCGACCCGCAAGGCCAAGGAAAAGAAGCTGGCCATCGGCGTGGGCCTCCAGCGCCGCCACCAGTTGACCTATCTGGACACCATCAAGCGGCTGCAGGATGGCGTGATCGGCGACATCCACACCATGCGGGTCTACTGGAACGGCAAGGGCGTCTGGGTCCGCACCCGCGAAAGCTCGCCGCCGGAAGTGAAGACCGAGATGCAGTACCAGGTGAACAACTGGTACTACTTCAACTGGCTCTCGGGCGACCACATCTGCGAGCAGCACATCCACAATCTGGATGTGTGCAACTGGCTCAAGAACGCCTACCCGGTGGCTGCCCAGGGTATGGGCGGCCGGCAGGTGCGCACCGGCGAAGAGTACGGCGAAATCTTCGACCACCACGCCGTGGAGTTCGAGTACGCCGACGGCTCGCGGATGTTCTCGTGGTGCCGCCACATGCCCGGCTGCTGGGACAGCGTGTCGGAGCACTGCCAGGGCACCAAGGGTTCGTCCGACATCAGCCGCGCCATCATCCAGGTGGACGGCAAGGAGCTGTGGACCTACCGCGGCCCGAAGAACAACCCGTATCAGACCGAGCACGACGACCTGTTCGCCAGCATCCGCAACGGCAACCCGCTCAACGAGGGTGAGTTCGGCGCCATGTCGTCGATGACGGCCATTTTGGGCCGCATGTGCACCTACAGCGGCAAGATGATCCGTATGGAAGAGGCCCTGGCGTCCAACGTCAACACGTGGCCCGTTCCCAACGGCGAAGAGCTCACCTGGGACACCAAGCCTCCGGTGCCCTCGGTGCCCGTCCCCGGCGTGACCAACGTGCTGGGTTAACGCTTCAGCTCCAGGCAGCGCGGGCCAGTCACGCCCGCCGCTCGCTCGCCTGATAACACGACCAGGGCCCGGCGGAAGTTTCCGCCGGGCCCTGTTGCGTTCCTGGAGTTTGCTCCCGCTCTGCGGTGGTACCGCGGGGCTGGCTGGCGCGGGAGCGGTTTACCGCGGCCGTTTCAGCCTGACACCGCAGGCTCGCTCAGGCCGATTGCGTGACGGTTAGTGGTTGATTTCCACACCGAAGTTGAACCCGTGGGCAAACATCGACTGGTTGTTGTCGTTCTCGCGGATGCCCATCTGTGGGAAGGTGTATTCAACCATGCTGGTCGGCCGAGCCAGACCGCTCACGTACATCAGGTTGTAACCAATCTTCAGGTTGATCTTGCGGGTCACGATGTACGAGGCCTGGACCCGCAGTTCGCTCACCACGGAGAACTGGGTCTCCTGAGCGGAGTCGTTGCTGCTGCTCTGTAGCGGTGCCAGGAACTCGCCGAACGGATTGGCCTCCGAGGCCGGAGAGATCTCGAACCACTGGCCGCCCAGGCTCGTCGCACCTTGCAGATAGGTTCCACCGCCCGTGCTGGCCAGGTGCGACATCTGGCGGATGTCCTGGAAGTTGACGGCGGGCATGAACCGGCCTTCGACGGATACCTGCCACGACGAGTACCGCTTGAAGTACCGCAAACCGATCTGCGGGCCGACAATGTGGTTGTGGGCGTCGGTGTACCACCAGCTATCGTCGAGAATACCGCCCCAGCCACGCACGTCGAACGATTCGCTGAAGTTCAGGTACCGCGGACCGGCGAAGAACTCCAACCAATCACCGTAGTGGGTGCGGAAGCGGTACATGAAGTTGGCTTCCACGGTCCAGAACCGGGTTTCCAGTTCGGCTTTGAGGTCTTCGAACTGAACGCCCAAGTAGGTGATATCAGCCGGGCCGCCGAAAATCGGGTCAGGCGGAGTCACAAACCGGAGCAACTGCTGCGGATCGGCGAACGCCACCATCGTATCGGTGCCGTCGATCTGCTGATCGCGCCCGTGCATCTCAAAGCCGCGGACGAACCAGCCGTAGTTGTCTTCGACCCAGCCCAGGCTGAAGTCCTGGCCGCCGAAATCCTCAACCCGGTACCAGCTCGTGTCCAGCGAGTTCATCTGCACACGCAGCAGCAACGGATCCACCGAGCCGATCAGGATCGACCGCGAACGCGGATCATTACGGGCCAACAACACCAGCCGGCCGGGATCCGCCGCTCGGCGATCACCGATCAGGCTGTCGCGCGGCGGCGTCACGCGCCAGTGCAGATAGTCCGCCGTGAAGAAGACGCCTTCGTTGGCGCGAGGCTTGGTGTCGAAATCGCTCAGGTCGCGGGGCGCGAAGAACTGAGCATCGCCCACCAGCCATTCCAGGTCTTGATTCTGGTTCACTCCCCAATCGGCGCGAGTGACGGTGGCACTGGCCAGCCAGACCAGCACCATACACGCAATGCGAATGCGCATCGTTTTCCCCCCAGGAACATCGTCATCTTCGGTTCCGCCGCCAGGACGGAACACGCCTCCATGTGACGGTAGTATCGGCCCTCCCCGTCAGAGCAGTTGAACCAGAAAGTAAAGCCCTAACGGAATTGAGGGTCATTCTTTGGGCAATGATTGCACCGGACGAAGGGTCACAAAGACTGCGCAAAGTTTGTGGCCGCTGCTGGTGCTGCCAGGTGCCCCTCCCCGGCGGCAGGGAGCATTTCTGGCCCGCCAAGCATGCGCGGCCGTCGCTCCGCCGCATCCGCAATTGCAAAGCGAATTCCCAGAGGGATGCCGACGCCAGCTACGCCGGCGCCGCTGCCAGGCGGCCGGGCTGTCATCCTGGTGGCACAGCCCGGCCGGAAAGGAGAGAGAGCGTTATTCGCCGTGGGCAGCGTGGCTGGGCACCGGATCGAGACTGCCGGCGTTGAGGCAATCGATCAACTGCCGCAGCCTCCCCAGATTGCGGCGGTTGAAGTGCAGTACCAACCGCGGCAAGTGGCGGATTTCCTGGTCGTCGCGTTCCTCGGGCAGACCGCGGGGACGGCTTTCGATCTTGCCGTCCACCAGAATATCGGTGAACTCCCGGTTCAGGTCGTCCAACAGGACGTCGCTGATCGGCTCGTTGAGCCGCAGCACCAGGTTCCGCCGCACGTACCGCATGCTGTGGAACACGCGATAGAAAGACAGGATCTCGTTCACCGCCTCATCCACCGAGTCGGTGATCTTGTACAGGCTCAGGTCCTCGGGCGAAATCAGCTTGCGTGCCAGCAGTTGATCCGTGATGAACGTCTGAAACGCCTGCCAGTACGTGCCGCCGGGCTCATCGAGGAACACCACGGGGCACAGGTCGCGTTTGCCGGTCTGGAGCAGGGTCAGGACCTCCAGGCCCTCGTCCAACGTGCCGAAACCGCCCGGCAACAGCACCACGGCGTGGCACTCCTTCACGAACATCAGCTTGCGCGTGAAAAAGTATTTCATGTGGACGAGCTTGGGATCGCCGGCGATCACCGGGTTCGATTCCTGCTCGAACGGCAGCATGATATTCACGCCCATGCTGTGCTCGCGGCCGGCGCCGCGGTGGCCGGCTTCCATGATGCCGCTAGCGGCACCGGTCACCACCAGCCAATCGTGCTTGGCGATGGCAGCTCCAAATTGCACCGCCTGCTGGTAGGCGGGTTCCTCGGGCCGGGTGCGGGCCGAGCCAAACACCGTCACCTTGCGGTGCCAGCGATACGGGCTGAACACCTTGAATGCGTACCGCAACTCAGCCAACGCGCGGCTGAGAATCTTCAAATCGCCCCGACTGGTGCGATCCTGGGCCAGCTTGTCGGCCGACTCCTTGATCCGCTGGATGAGATCATCCGTGCGGTTCCGCAAGGCTTTGGTCTTGGCCTTGGCGTCGGCCGGGCTTGCAATGTCTCCCTCGTTGGATGTGAACTCAAACCCAGGGCGATTACTCAGAGAATCCATCGATACCTCAACTTCAATCCTAGAATCATCAATCTGCCGTATTGCCAGCAGAGAATGTGCCCAACAGGGCGGCACAAAACTGGCCAGTCTCAGCACGAGCGAAGTCAACCGTGGCTTGCGGGGGTGCCGACGGCAGCAATGGCGATGCGCGAACCCCTGGTTGCGCAGGCACGGCAAACGATGTGACAAGCCGCGCCACCGTGGACGTGGTTTCCGCCGCACTGCCCGGCCCTGCGGTGGAAACCCGACAGGCAGCAGGGGCGTAACATTATAGGCCCCCGACGCTAGCGAAAGCAGTCGTGGGCACATGGCGGCGAAGCAGCCAAAAGCCGCAAGCACTGTTCCATAAAGAACTTACACCCGAAGCAGGTCTGCTGTTCGCTGGGCGAAACCTGAGCAGCCACCCTCGGACGCCCGCAGTCGGCCCCGCCACACTCGGGATTGCTGCCCGCTTGACCGAGGGGGACGGCAAGGTACGGTTCCTTCACGCCGTTTTGCCGGTTGGAATGTGCACCGCGGCCCGACGCTCCAGGTCTTGCCGCCGGCCACACCGATCACCGCGCGACCACCCGCCGGCAGCTAGATCCCCTGGACCTCTTGGCAATCGACTCTCATGCGCGTGCTCATCGCCGACGATTCCAGCACCATGCGAGCGATCCTGAAGCGATCGCTGGCGGCGATCGGGACGCACGGCGCGACCGAAGCACGCGACGGCAACGAAGCCTTGGCCCTGTTCAAACCGGGCCAGTTTGATCTGGTGCTCACCGATTGGAACATGCCAGGCAAGAACGGGCTGGAGCTGGTACAGGCGATCCGCGCGCAAGATGCTCAGGTTCCCATCATCATGGTCGCCACCGCGTCCGAGCAGCGCCGCGTGAACCAGGTGATCACCACCGGCGTATCCGACTACCTGATCAAGCCGTTTTCGGTCGATACGCTGCGCGACAAGCTCCTGCAGCATTGCTGCCAGCGCGACAGCTAGGAAGAAGGGGTTTGTCCGCGCGGGGCCGAACGTCGCCACCGGCCCAGGAACGTCCCCCCGCTTGATCAATTGGCGGCCATGCTGGCGGCTTGCTTGCCGCAAAGAGAAGCCCATGCCCAGACGGCCGCCCCAAGCGCATATTGCCACCCCAGGCAGCGTGTCGCTGGAGACACCTGCACCACAGAACGGGTGGGCAAAGAGGCCGAGTTTTGGCCTGCAGACGAGCGGAAGGGAGTATCGGCCGCAGCCGCTAGCGCACCAGGGTTACTTGGGCGCGAGGCGGGCTTCGATCCGCTTGCCGGCCTGCTTGGGCGGCGACTCCACCTTTCCGCAGTCTTCCAACTGCTCGATGATATGGTTGATCAGCCGGACGCCTTCTTCCATGTGGGCCAGCTCGCGCCCGCGGAAAAGCACCGAAACCAGCACCTTGTCCTTGTGCTGCAGGAAGCTGCGGGCCCGGTTGATCTTGACGTCGATGTCGTGATCGCCCGTCTTGGGGCGGACCCGGATTTCCTTCACCTTGGTCTGGTGGGTGTGCTTGACGCGCTTCGCCTGTTGATACTTGAACTTGCCGTAATCCATGATCCGGCAAACAGGCGGCTTGGCGTCGGGCGCGACTTCGACCAGATCCAACCCGGCTTCGCGGGCTAGGGAGAGTGCGTCCGACGTGGGAATGATCCCTAGTTGCTCGCCATTCTCGTCAATCACGCGAACGGGAGAAATGCGAATCTGGTCGTTAACCCTTTGTTGGCGTTCGATTGCAGTCGTCCTCCATCGAGTTTGAGAATCAGGCGGCTTTCCCCGACGAAAGCCACGAAATTACCTGATTCGTGTAATCATAGAATATCGACAGGCCGGAAGCGGCTCGTCAACCATTTTTGCTGGCACCACTGGCACTGGTAGCCCAAGTGGCGTGGCACGTAAAACCGCACCACGCGGCCCCCCAGCAAGTGCTGCCTGGCGAGCTGCGATTATAGCAGCGCCCATGCCAGCAAGCCGCGCGGGGAAGCACCGCTCAGGCGTAGCTTAGTACTCGTGCTGTTCGCCGCGGCTGGTGAAGCCGGCGTCGAGCTGCTCGACCTTCTGCCGGACGACGCGCTTGGCGGCTTCATCCTGCAGCCGGGCGATCGCCTGGGCCACCGGCATGGCGCCCAGGTCGCCGTCGATCCGGTCGCGCACGCTGACGGTGCCTTGCTCCTCGTCGCGTCCGCCGACGATCAGCATGTACGGGATCAACTCAAGCTGCGCATCGCGAATCTTGGCGCCCAGCTTCTCGGGCCGGTAGTCGCCGGTCACCCGCAAGCCGGCAGCCCGGAACTGGGCTTCGACCTTGCGGCCGTACTCCTCGAACTTCTGGCTTACCACCAGCACCCGGGCCTGCTCCGGCGCCAGCCACAGCGGGAACGCCCCGGCAAAGTGCTCGATGAGCACGCCGATGAAGCGTTCCAGCGAGCCCAGCGGCGCGCGGTGGATCATCACCGGCCGGTGCGGTTTGTTGTCCGGACCGATGTACTCCAGGGCGAAGCGTTCTTCGCTCGGCAGGTTGTAGTCCAACTGCACGGTGCCGAGCTGCCACTCGCGGCCCAGGCAATCGGTCACGACGAAGTCGGCCTTGGGACCGTAGAAGGCAGCTTCGCCTTGCTCGATCTCCAGGTGCGGCAGGTTCATCGCCCGGCACACGCGCTCCAGCGCCGCTTCGGCCCGCTGCCAGCTCTCGTCGCTGCCCACGTACTTGTCGCTCTGCGGGTCGCGGAAGCCCAGCCGCACGCGGTAGTTGTCCATGCCTACCGCCTTGAGCACGTACTGGGTCATCTCCAGGCAGCCGCGGAACTCGTCTTCCACCTGATCTTCGGTGCAGAACAGGTGGGCATCGTCCTGGGTGAAGCCGCGGACGCGGGTCATGCCGCCCAGCTCGCCCGACTTCTCGTACCGATACACCGTACCGAACTCGGCCAGCCGCACCGGCAGGTCGCGGTAACTCCGCGGCTGCGACTTGTAGATCATCACGTGGTGCGGGCAGTTCATCGGCTTGAGCAGATACCGCTCGCCGGGCTCCATCTCGATGGGCGCGAACTGGCTGTCGGAGTAGTAGGGGAAGTGCCCGGAGATCTCGTACATCTCCACGCGGCCGATGTGCGGGGTGTACACCGGCTCGTAGCCGCGGCGGATCAGTTCCTCGCGGACAAAGTTCTCCAGGATGCCGCGAATGATGGCTCCCTTGGGCTTCCACAAAATCAAGCCCGAGCCCACCAGGCTGTTGGTCGCAAACAGCCCAAGCTGGCGTCCCAGCACGCGGTGGTCGCGGCGGCGGGCTTCTTCCAGCCGCTCCAGGTACTGCTCAAGGTCGGCCTTGGTGAAGAACGCGGTGCCATACAGCCGCTGCAACTGCTGCCGCGACTGGTCGCCTTTCCAGTAGGCCCCGGCCACCGACAACAGCTTGAACGCGCCGATCTTGCCGGCGCTGGGCACGTGCGGGCCGCGGCACAAATCGAGGAACTCGCCCTGCCGGTAGAACGACAGGGTATCGTGCCCGGCCAGGCCGTCCTCAATATGTTCCACCTTGAGCGGTTGATTGAGATCGCGGCACAGCGCCAGCGCTTCCTCGCGGCTGACTTCGATCCGCTCGAACGGTTCATCGGCGTCGATGATCCGCTGCATCTCGGCTTCGATCTTGGCGAAGTCGTCCTCGGTGATCGACTCTTCCACGTCGATGTCGTAGTAGAAGCCGTTCTCGATGGTCGGACCAAACGCCAGGCGGACGTTGGGGTACAACCGCATCACGGCCCGGGCCATCACGTGGGCGCACGAGTGCCGCATCACGCCCAGGGCTTCCGGATCCTTGGCGGTGAGAATCCGCATGCGGACCTGGCCTTCGGTGGGAAGCCGGGTATCGAGGCCGACCACCTTGCCATCGATCTCGGCCGCGACGGCATCGCGGGCCAACTTGGGACCGATTGAAGCTGCCACATCTTTGGCCGAAACGGGATCCACAAACTCCCGTACGCTACCGTCGGGCAATTGAACTTGGAGCATGTCCCTCTCGCGGCGCCGTGCGCCTGCTATGGAAGTAAGACTGCGGGGAAGGCGACATCGTTACAAAGGATGCCGCTAGTGCAAGCCTCCCCCCAGCCAAGCGGATAGCCGTCTGGCAGACCTTCACCGCGTAGCCACCCCCGAGGGCGGCCAGCAGCCGAGCGTCTTTGGGCGCAACCTCTTCGCCAGACAGACAATAGACGACAAGTATAGGGTCCAGATTCACCGGCGGAAAGGTCGAAAGCGCCGCCAGTTGCCAGCCCAACCGCCCGCGCTGACAGCCCGCCCCAGACGTCCCCTCCAGCACATTCTAGCCAACGGCGCTGACCGGGCATGGCCCGCCTGGCCGATGGTGAAGGACAACGAGGGGGCGTCTCTTGAGCCGGTAGGAAATCGCTTTCGATGCGGGCGAAGCTAGCAGTTACAGCGTGCGTCGCCGCCGTCTTCGTCGGCATGATCGGTGGAACCTCGCCGCCGCAAGTGATGTGGCCGCTGGTGCCAGGGCAGCTCTACCAGGTCGCCGTTCGCAGCACCGAGGCCACGTTTGACCTGCCGTTTGTCAGTGCCGACGAGCAGTATCTGCTGGTCGTCGCCAACCTGGCCGCCGACGTCACGCCCCGGCCTGTCGTTCTCACGAGCGAAGCGGTCGCCAACGCCGAAACTAGCCACCTGACGTGGCTACCACCGCTGTCGGTCGCGGAACTTACGCCCGCATCCCAGACATCGCCCGGGGAAACGGCGACCGCCGACACCCGCGCAACGGATGCTTCGCCGGAGGCCCCAGCCGCCCCTAGCTCGCGCAGCTTTTGGCTGAAGGTCGGCCGCCAGGACAGTCAAACCCCGGCCGCTTGGCGGCAGATCCATACCCAATTGCTGGCTGCGGGCAGGCAGGTGGCCGTGTATGCCGACCGCGACGACCGCGTGCCGGATGAAACCGCGGCGGCCATTGTGGGCATCTTCGAACACCGAGTGCTGCCGCGGCTTTCGCCCTGGATGGGCAAGGCCGTCGACATCGACGGCGACGGCCGGCTGACCATTGTGCTGACCAGTTGGCTTTCGCGGCTGGACGAAGGACGCCTGGCCCTGGACGGTATGGTCGCCACCGCCGATTACAACCCCGGCGGTCAGCCGCCGTTCTCGAATCGGGCGGACGTCCTGTACCTCAACGCCGACGTCAAGCCCGGCGAACACCTCGCCACGCTGATCGCCCACGAGTACACGCACGCAGTCGTTTGCAGCACCCGCCGCCAGCAGGCCTCGCTGCTGTGGCCGGCTCCATCTGAAGAAGGCTGGCTGAACGAAGCCCTGGCGCACCTGGGCGAGAACCTGCAAGGCCCCACGTGGACCAACCTCGATTACCGCATTGCCGCCCGGCTGGCCAGTTGCGGCGAAGCCCCGCTAGCGTTACCGAACGATGCTCGTCACCACGGACGTTGCCCTCAGGTGCGCGGCAGCGGCTACCTATTCTTACGCTGGTGTGTCTCACAATTTGGGCCGGAACTGCTGACGCGGTTAGTCGAAGGCCCGCAGTCAGGCATCAGCAACCTGGAAGCCGCCACCGGTCAGCGGTTTGACCGACTGTATCGCCAGTTCGCCGTCGACCTGTTCCAGGGCTGGCCTGAAGCGAGCAGGGCAGGGGAGCCTGCCCCCACGGCTAACGATGCCCAGTCCCGCATGCGCCGCGATGCTTTCATCGCCACGCCCACCTGCTATGGCCGCTTGGGGGCCCATTACCTGGCCGGCCCACAATTCCAGCCGATCGACCTGACCGACGCCCGGCCCAATGAGCAGCTACCTACCGCCAACATTGCCGGCACCAGCCACGTGTACTTGGTGCTGCGATCGTCGCAAGCCGGGGCTCGCCGGGTGCGGCTGGAGCTCGATCACGGTGGCCGCTGGCAGGTAACGCTGGTCCGGCTTGCCGAGGATCGGCCGCACCTTACCATTCACCCAGTGGCCGGCTCGCCAACGGTTCGAATCACCCTGGCCGAGCGGAGCCCCGGCTCCGTTGAACTGGAACATATCGCCTGGGGCCAGAATCCATCGCTGGCTGGCGAGCCGTTCACCTCGGCAGGGAAATCGCTGCGCGGTCTGCCGCTGGAGCCGGGCGATACCTTGGAAGTGTCGCTGCCGCCCGATGCCCAGTCACTTTCCGCTGGCGGTTGGCTCCACGTGCTGGCTCGCGACCCGGCAGGCCGCCCGGTCGCCGCCTGGTGCAACTGGCCTCCAAGATTGTGATTCCGGCGGGAGGTATAAGCCCTACGACTGTTCAAGGTTGCCAGGGGCATGGGCCACCTACGGGGGGAATACCCTCTCACCCTTCAGGTGGTGCCCAGTGGTTGCCGAGGCGGGCAGTGTTTATGATAACAGGTACCTATCGCTCCCGGTCGCCGGGCAATTGGGGTCGGAAACGCCGGCGCACCAACCAATCGCGGTTATCTTAGGAAGCGTGCCCCCCCGAGAATTCACCGTCTTGCTCGAGAGGTGCCATCACGGCATGCTGGCCTACCTGGTAATTCGTGAAGGTCCCAAGTGGACAGACGTCTTTCGGCTGGTTCCCGGTGAATCGGTCCGTATCGGCAGGGCCCCCACCAATCAGATCGTCATCAAGGACGACCGCTGTAGCCGCGCCCACGCCGAAATCTTCTTCTCCCAAGGGCAGTGGATCCTCCGCGACCTGGCCAGCCGCAACGGCACCGCCGTCGGCGATAAGCTGCTGGAAAGCGATTACGCCCTGAACCCGGGCGACATCATCCGCATCGGCCGCTCGCAACTGGTGTTCGTCCACGATTTGTCGCGGGCGTTTCCCGAGTCCAGTTCGCCAACGAAGATCGGCGGCGCGATCGACGACGACGAAACCACCGACGGCTCCAGTGTCCTTACCGAGGGCGAGCCAACCACCATCACCCATCGCCGCGTTTCGACCCGGTTCTTCAAACCGATCGAAACGCAGGATGAAAGCGCCATCCCCAAGGTGGGCCGGGCAGCCACCAAGCTTTGCCGCCTGGCGTTCGAACTGGCCAAGTGTCCGGACCTGGAAGCGATGGCCAAACTGGCGCTGGATGGCCTGTTTGAAGGCACCCAGATCGACGCCGGCGCCGTGCTGCTGTTCCCCAAGGACGTTGAACATCCGACCTCGGGCGATCAGCTCCAAGTAGTTGCTTCGCGGAGCGATACCGAGATCCGTTACCACCGCATCTCGCCGTTCTTGGCGGCCACCGTGCTGCGCGAGGGCGAGGCAGTGCTTGCCCGCAACATCCTGGGCGACAGCACACTGGGCACCCGGGACAGCAAAGGCGAGATCCACGCCACCAGCGTGATGTGCGCGCCAATCCGCCGCACCGATCGCGTGTTCGGCTTGATCCACCTGTACTCGACCAATCCCGATCGCGCCCCCGATCCCGACGATCTGGAGTTCACCCTGGCCGTGGCCGAAACCGTGGCCGTAGCCATCGAGAACCTCAACCAGCGGCAAGCCCTGGCTGAGAACCTCGACCAGATCATGGGCGAGAACATCGAACTGCGCCAGAAGCTCGGCGTGCAAAGCGAGATCGTGGGTAAGAGTCCCGTGATCCGCCGCATCACCGAGCAGATCGCCCGGGCGGCACCGAGCAAGGCCACGGTGTTGATCCGTGGCGAAAGCGGCGTAGGCAAGGAACTGGTTGCCCGGGCGGTGCATTTCTCCAGCCCCAGAGCCAAGAACGTCTTTGTATGCCTCAACTGCGCGGCGCTGACTGAGAGCCTGCTGGAAAGCGAACTGTTCGGGCACGAGAAAGGCGCGTTCACCGGGGCCACCGAGCGCAAGATCGGCAAGTTCGAGGCCGCCCACAACGGCACGTTGATGCTCGATGAAATCGGCGAGATGAGCCCCAACCTGCAGGCCAAGTTCCTGCGGGTGCTGGAAGGCCATCCGTTCGAACGCGTGGGCGGCAGCGAGCCGATCAAGGTCGACGTGCGCGTGATCGCCGCCACCAACCGCGACCTGGAGAAGGAAGTCGAGCGGGGCAACTTCCGCCGCGACCTGTACTTCCGCCTGCGCGTGGTCGAAATCTACGTGCCGGGCCTCCGCAAACGGCCCGAAGATATCACCGTACTGGCCCACTACTTCCTGGAACGGTTCAAAGCCGAGACCGGCCGCAAGATCCGGGGTTACACCCAGGAAGCCCTGGACCAGATGATGCGCTATCGCTGGCCGGGCAATGTCCGCGAGTTGAAGAACGTGGTAGAGCGGGCGATCGTGCTGTGCGAAGGCGACATGATCAGCGCCAGCGACTTGATGCTCTCCAACCTGGCGACCGCCGGCGAAACGACGGAAACCTCGCCGCCCTCAAGCGAATACACGCCGCTTTCGTTGGCCGAGCTGGAGTGTCGCCATATCCAGGCCACGCTCGAAGCCACCGGCTGGAACAAGAGCCAATCGGCCAGCATCCTGGGCATCGAACGCTCGACGCTCGACCGCAAGATCCGCCGCTACGGCATCAAACGCAAACAGACACACCTGTCAGGGTGATGCCGCATCTGGCGGTCTACATCTTGTAGGCCGGGTGCTCGCACCCGGCAAAGATTGGCCTGCGCTTATCTCGTCGGGCAGTTGCTTTCGGGCCACCTTTCGCAACGTGGACGAGCAAGCGTAGCTTGGGTGCATCTTGTAGTACGCAAAGCGTCAGCTTCTGTAGGTCAGGCACTGCCTGACGAATCGGCGCCCAGCAGTGCTCACCATCGCGCCGATGACGGTTCTGCCAGGCGATGCCTGGCCTACGGGTCGGCCAGACTCGTAGCGCAATCCAACTTCACAACGCCGGAACGTGCCCAATTGCCGGGTGACAAGCACTTGGCCTACGCGTTCGCCGCCGCTCACGCGTAACGCGATTCAAACAGTTCCACCGCTGTTTGCACCACGGCCAGATGCTGTTCGACGCGTTTCTCGAACGGGCCGCGCATGCCGGTTTCAATCGTGAAGCCCAGCCCATAACGGTTGGCCGCAAAGTCGACCAGGTTCAGGCCCTCGCCGCGCTGGGTGGCATCGAGCCAGAACACGCCCGGCTCCAGTTTCTCGAAGAACGAACCCGGCGAGTAGGTTTCGGGCGCCAATTGAGCCCCTGTGGCGGCGACCGCCCGAACGCCCGCGGCAGCCAGGCGGCGTTCCCACGTTTCCAGATCCTCGGTGCGCTGCCGCCGGGCTGACATCCAGTAGAAACCTCCTCCGCTGTGCTCGTGCAGATCAAAGGTCAGCTCGGGCTGGATTTCGGCCATCAACTGCCGCGCGCAGCGGACTTCGCTCGGCGCCCAAGGCGTGTCGTGAAACCGGTTCAAGTGCAGCACCTCGGCGTCGGGCGTCACGATCAGCGTGTACGCGCGCTCCAGCGGGCCAGTGCCGGGGACGTCGTCATACCCGGCAGGGAAATAGATCCGGCGGCCGCGCAACGATTCAAGCGGCTTGCTGCCTTTCTCCAGCTTGCGATACAGCCCTAGGTTGGCGTAGCCGTATTCGCCGATCTGCACCAGCAACGTTTCGCCGTCGTCCAGCAACACCTCGCCGCGTTTGCGCAGTAGAGCTTCTGCATCTTGCACGGTCTTAAGTTCGGGCACTTCGTTCAGTGCCAGGCTTAAGGTGTAACGAAAACCATTCAGCCCGATGGGGTCGCGCGTCGGCAACACCCACACTTGGTGCCTGGTTTTTAGGCGATCGATCAGTTCGACCGCGGCGGCCACGCCGGCGTGCTCGGTGGAATGGCTGCCCGCGCTAATGAAGATTGCCGGCAACTTGTCGCCGCCGGCCCGCACAGCCACCAGCGGCGAACGGTCCGGGGCCAGCCCGAGCACCCGCAGCTTATGGCCGCGGCGTTCCAGCGTGTTCAGCAGTTGCTCATAGTTGGTAAACGGCCGGCGGTACGGATGCGGCTGTGTTTGCCGGGCGGCCGAATCACGGCTCGGCAGGCACAATGCCCCCAGTCCTGCGGCGCCGGCGAGGATCGCTGCCCGGCGATCGACTTTCACGTTAGCCCGGCTGTTGCCAGAGTCCTCGCCAATGTCCTTGCCAGGTCCCGGGCGGTTGTTTGCGTCCACGTGTGGCTCCGGTCTGATGGATGGTAGCTGGCGAGCTAGCAGCAAGATGGTGCTGCCTCTACAGTTTCTCAGAAACACTTGGCGAAAGCGGCTTCAACTTAACCCATCAATATCAGCCGATGCAAACTTTAGAGGGGGGCGGCTCTGGCGAGCTGCACCATGGCCGGGAGCCCCGGACGGTGCGCGGGCGATGCCTGTAGCAACCGCGGCGCTTACAACGCCCGGCGGGATTGCTTCTTCTCTGAGAGGCGGCGTTTCTCTTCCAGGCGACGCCGGGCGGCGGCGCGCGAGGGCCTGGTCTTTGTGCGCGGGACGGGTGGCTGGGCCACCTGCAGAATCATCGCACGCAGTTTCTCAATGCAGTCCTCGGTATTGCGGGCCTGGTCGCGGTAGCGTTGGCTGGTCAGGATCAGTTCGCCGCCGGCGACCAGACGATTGGCGAACTTCTCCTGGAACCGGGCCTTTACGTCATCGGCCAGGCTGGGCGAACCGGCCACGTCCCACCGCATCACTGCCTTGGTAGCCGTCTTGTTGACGTTCTGCCCGCCCGGACCGCCACTGCGAACGTACGTGAATCGCAGTTCTTCGCGAGGAATCGAGATGGAACGGGTCACGCGAATCATGGCTGGGCAGATTGAAAGAACAGCAGCAATGCGGTCTGGGTAGGGTTGGAGGTGTGCGGCCACACCGTGTCCTGCCGGCTGACAAGCAGCCGGCCTACAAATGCATCGTACGCCCGCCGTGGACCGCTTTTGCTCAAATGTTTGCCGCGAGGCTGCATTGTGGCGAGATTTCAGACAAGACACCTCAGCAACCGCCCCGGACAGTTCCGCCGGCTCCCGGCCATACAGCTGTCGCCAACCGGCCATTACCGCGGCGTGACCGGCTCGGCAACCGTCACCTTATCCGAGCCGATCAGGCGCAGCAGGTCCGGCACGTCGTAGGTCCCCAACACACCGTGAATCGTTTCAGTCAGGTGGGCCATGCCCAGCGGCGCCTGCACGACATCATCCCACGAAGTGATCGTGTTCCGCACGGCGACGGTTTCAAACAGGTTGGGCTCCAAGGCGGCCGCGTGCAATGCCGGCAAGCCCGCCCGGCCAATGCCGATCACGTGAACCTTGCGAAGCGAGCCGCCGTCCTGACTTGCTTGCAGGTAGCGTGCGGCAGCCAAGGCGTCTTCGGCCCGGATACCGACCAGCGATTTGCCCAGCAGATATGCGAGCCAGAACGATTCGCCATCGGGGCCGAACAGCGTCTGCGACCAATGACGCCGCGTGGTGGGCTGAGCCGAAAGCGCGGTCTCGCCGATGCCGGAGAGATCGACGGCCAGTACCTCATGCCCGTTACGAACGAGTTGCTCGATCGGACCGCCGGGCGCGGCATCGGCCGCTTTCCCGTCACCATGCAGGTACAGGTACACCTTGCCCGACGGCTCTTGCGGCACAAACGCCAGCGCCGGCAACGAGAAGCGATCCTTGCCGCGAAGCAGGCGCCGCTCAATACGGTAACCATCGCGGGCAATTGTCCCCACGGTTTCGCCCGTGAGCATCTCCAGCTCATTCAAGGGACGCACGTTCGCCAGCTGGCGAATGCGTTGTCGCAGGGCGTCGGGCGGCAGCTCGCGCGCCAGCTTTTCACGCTGTGCCTTGAGCCGCCTGGCCTCAGCCCGGTTCAAATCGAACACCGACTGCTCGCCCGGCAGCAGCATTACCTGGCCGTCCTTGGTGCACTGTAACTGGTCGTAATCCCAGAGCTTGAAGTCTTCATCGACGACCACCTTTTCCTGACCCAGCAGCCAGCGATGCATCCAGCGCACGGCACCGACACGCAGCTGCGTTGAGAACGCGTGCGGGGTATCGGTTTCGACCAGGTCGACGCGCTCCGGCAAGTCCAGCCGCGCGTAGGCTCGCTTGGCCTCGCGGTAGAGTTCCCAGGCCGCCTCGATCTTGAAGGTACCGTCACGCGTGGCCGCCAGGATGCACGTGGGCAGCGGTGCCCGCATCAGCACGTAATCGCCCTGGTCCATGCCAGCGGCAATCTGCCCGAAGATGTTCTGTTCGGCATCTTGCGGCCCGCTGCCTGGGAGCAGTCGCCGGAACGGCGTCAGGTAGCAGCCGGGGGCGGCGCACTTGATCCGTTCATCGAGCGCCATCAAGTATGCGGTGAGCGTGCCGCCGCCCGAAACGCCGGTGCAACCGATCTTGTCGGCGTCGATATCGGGCCGGCTGACCAGGTAATCGATGCAGCGCATCCCATCAAAAATTCGGTAGGTCGCCGTGTTGCGGCCCACCAGAATCGAACCCACGCCCATTAGCGTGTGCTCTTCGACGGGGCCAAAATTCGGGCTGCCGGGCAGACTTTCAAGCTGCTTAGAACGCGTCTTCAAATTGCATGAAATGAGAAAAACCGTTACGACTTCGCTTCTTGGTTGTTCAGGTCAAGGAAGACGGAGCCGCAACGGTGAATCAGCATTATCCCAGCGACATGACGGATCGGCA
>Ga0207864_1001162_pt1 | contig 30636 bp, 29 predicted proteins | sample HigsolmetaAR202D_FD_184834 | JGI IMG/M metagenome (GOLD analysis project Ga0207864, IMG submission 184834) | Ionic liquid and high solid enriched microbial communities from the Joint BioEnergy Institute, USA - AR20-2-D (SPAdes) (version 2) ... | reverse complement strand
GCTACTCGAGCCCATCGGCTGGCTGCCACCGGCCGAGTACGAGGAGGCCTATTGGCGCGCAAGAGACGAGAGGCCCATGCTGGCGCCTCTCGAATAACCAGGTCTCCGATAAACCCGGTGCGGTTCATGTACGAGTAGGAGTAGGAGTACGAGTACGAGTACGAGTACACGCTCGCGGGCTCGCGGCGTTCGTCGCGGTCACTTCCTGTAGTAGCCGGGGCACGCGCTGAGGCGAGAACTCGTGTCGGCCGTGGTTCAACGGCCCGCCCAATCCACCCCGGCTCCGGCCAGTGCTCGCCCGCCGGCGGCCCGACCGGACCTCAGCGGTCTCGGGTCTCGATCCCCAGCCCCACCGATCGTGCCGTGTACAGGTACCACGTCACGATCGTGAGCGCGTGGGTGATCCGGCCGGCCGCGATCAGCCGTTCCACGTCCGCCCGGTCGACCACCCGCACGACCAGGTCTTCGCCTTCGTCGAACGCGCGCTGGCCCGTGGCCGTGCAGCCGGAGGCGAGCACCACCGCGAGCCGGTTGTCCTGGATCGCCGGATTCGGCGCCACCACCCCGAGCAGCCGGCACGACTCCGCGCGATAGCCGGTCTCTTCCTCGAGCTCGCGCAGCCCCGCCGCGCACGGGTCCTCGCCGGGCTCGATGATCCCGGCCGGGAACTCGACGGTGATCTCGCCCGTGCCCGGGCGGAACTGCTCCACCAGGACGAGCCGCCCGTCCGGCAGGACCGGGACCACGTTCACCCAGTCCGGCATTTCGAGCACGAACCGGTCGAGCACATCGCCGGTCCGCGGCATGCGCAGGAAATCGCGTCGAACGCGGAAGATGCGGAATTCCCCGACCCGCTCGGCCCCTACCTTCGGCCACGGCTCGGGCGCGGGTGGATCCTGCTCGTGACCGGTCTCCGCTGCCCCGGTCGGCACGCCCGGCCCCTCACACCCGCCCCTCGCGGCAAGGCGACGTTCCCCGCCGCCCCGGCCCCCAGCACCGTTCACTCGCCCCTCATCGGGCAGGTCCGCCATGTCACGCTCCGGACGTCGCGGTCACGTTCGCGGCTCCCGGCACGTCACCGGGCGCCGCGTCAGAAGAGCCAGGACAGCACCAGCAACACCAGCCCGACCACCAGGATCAGCCACGCCGCGCTGCGGAGCGCCGACCAGACGCCGGTGAACCCGAGCAGCGAGAGCAGGATCAGGATGATGCCGATCACGAGCAGGAATTCCATGGAGCCACCTCCGGCGTTCATTCCATGCCTGTCTCGATGGGTGGCACGATCCGGGCCAATTTGCCGCGATCATGGCTCGGATCCGCCCGATGTCACGGCACCAGCACCACCTTTCCGAACTGGGCGCCGGCCTCCAGCCGCGCATGCGCGTCGGCCGCGCGCTCCAGCGGCAGGACCTGGTCGATCACCGGCCGGAGGCGTCCCTCGAAGACCAGCCGCATGACCGTCTCGAACTCGTGCCGGCTGGACATGGTGGTCCCGATGATCTCGAGCTGCTTCCAGAAGATGAGCCGGAGGTCGGACTCGGCGCGCGGGCCCGTCGTGGCGCCGTAGACCACGAGCCGCCCGCCCCGGGCCAGCGCCCGCAGGTTCCCCGTCCACATGGCCTCGCCCACCGAGTCGAAGACCACGTCCACGCCGCGCTTCCCGGTGGCGCTCCACACCTCCCGGGACACGTCCTGCTTCTCCCGGTCGAAGACGACGTCGGCGCCCAGCTCCCGCGCGCGCTCGACGTTCTCCCCGGTGGTGACCGCGTACACCCGTGCACCGGCCAGCTTCGCGATCTGGATGGCCGCCGTGGCCACGCCGCCGGACGCGCCGGTGACCAGCACCGACTCCCCGGCCCGCAGCCGCGCCCGGGTGATCAACCCCCGCCACGCCGTGAGGAACACGAGCGGCGCCGCGGCGGCGACCGTGAAATCGAAGCCCGGCGGCATTTTCAGCAGGTTCCGGGCGGGCACGGCCACGTACTCCGCCAGCGCGCCCTGCGTGTGCTCGCCGAACACCTGGAAGTTCCGGCACAGGCTCTCCTCGCCCCGGATGCACCACTCGCAGCGGCCGCACCAGAGCGAAGGGTTCAGCACCACCGGATCGCCGGCGGCAAAGCCCTCCACGCCCGGCCCGGTCTCCACGACCACGCCCGCCATGTCCGTCCCGCCGATGTGTGGCATCGGCGTCTCGATCTGGAGCCCGCCCCGCCTCACCCACAGGTCCAGGTGGTTCAGCGCCACCGCCCGCACCTCCACCAGCACCTCCCCTTCGCCCGCCACCGGGCGCGGCCAGTCCTCGATCTTCACCACCTCAGGGCCGCCGAACTCACGAAAAACCGCGACTCGCATCCTGCGCTCCCTGCTCATGCCGATCCAACGTTCGCCGATCCGCCGGAGGATACGCATTCGCCCCGGCCCGCGCCAGCCACCACGCCGGCACGGGATCTTTCCCCGCCCGCCCTTCTGTCTTACCTTCCATGTGTACGCAACACATTCCGCAACCGCGCCCAGTGGGCGCCGTTCTACGATCCAGGCGTAGGCATGCCCGATCGAGACAACGACCCATCCCGTCCAGACGACGCGCCGGACCTCCTCGCCGCATTGCAGTCGGATGCGGCGGACGAGGCCCCTCCGGTCCCGGCGTCCGGCGCGGATGCGGCCCGGTCGGACAGCTCCGCCGACCCGGGCGCCGAGTCACCCCCCGACCTGACCATCGGTGGTTACCTCTGGCAGCACGGTCGGCCCGCCGCGTTCGAAGGCGTGGACGGTCAGCCGTATACCGTGGACGTGGACGTGGAGCCGACCGGGGATCCAGACCGGCCGTACGCCGCGTTCCTCATCTTCCTGCGCTGGGCCGGTGCGGGAGGCGCGGTCCTCGAGCATGTGGAATCGGGTGACGTCGCCTACGGCAAGACCGAGGCCGAAGCCCGCGAGGCCGCGCTCGAATTGACCCTGTACGAAGCCAAGGCGGAGCTCGACGCGGCGATCCGCCGACGCTACACCTGATGGGAGACCGTACCCCTTGCTGCGTGAGACCTTCCTCTTCCTGAGCGAAAGCCGGCTGGCGCGCAGGATCGCGCGCGACGCCCCCTTCGCGCGCGGCGCCGCCCGCCGCTTCGTGGCCGGCGAAACCGTGGATGACGCCGTCCGCGCCGTCCGCGCCCTGAACGACGCCGGCATGCTGGCCACCGTCGACTACCTGGGCGAAGCGGTCACGAACCGCGAAGAGGCCACGGCGGCGGCGAACATGTACCTGAAGATCCTGGACCGCATCGCGGGGGACGGGCTGCGTGCGAACGTGTCCCTCAAGCTGACGCAGATGGGCCAGGACATCGACGAGGCGTTCCTGCGCGACAACGTGGGCCGGATCCTGGAACGCGCACGGGAGCTGGACATCTTCGTGCGCTTCGACATGGAATCCAGCGCCTACACCCAGCGCACCCTGGACTTCTTCCGCCGACTCTGGGACGAAGGGTTCCACAACATCGGCGTGGTCATCCAGGCCTACCTGCACCGGAGCGAGAAGGACATCCAGGAGATGAACGCGCTGGGCGCACGCGTGCGCCTCTGCAAGGGCGCGTACAAGGAGCCGCCGTCGGTGGCCTTCCAGGAGAAGTCCGAGGTGGACGGGAACTTCGTCCGGCTCATGCGCCTCCTGGTGTCCGAGGGCAACTACCCCGGCATCGCCACGCACGACGAGCGGATGATCGAAGCCACCCGCGACTTCGTGCGGGAGAACAACATCTCGACCGACGCCTTCGAGTTCCAGATGCTGTACGGCGTCCGGCGGGATCTGCAGCTCCGTCTCGTGAAGGAGGGCTACAACCTGCGCGTCTACGTGCCCTTCGGCGAGGCGTGGTATCCGTACCTGATGCGTCGACTCGCCGAGCGTCCGGCGAATTTCTTCTTCATCGTGAACGCCGTGATCCGCGAATCGCCGCTCGGCTTCCTCCTTCCCAACCACAGCCGGGACGGGCAGGACGCCGGACGGTCGCGGTAGAAACGGGCGGCCGCCGCAGGGGTATCAGACAGCGTTGCGGATCGACTCGGGGTCCGGGCCTCGCGGTGCCGCGGGCCCCGAGCCGTAGGGGCGCTGTCGACTTCGCGGCCTGGCCGGCCCGTTTCACCTTCGAGCCGGCGTGGCGTCACGGTTCGGGCCGACGGTGCATCACCGGCGAGCGTGACGGCGGAAGCGCGGCGCACGAGTTGCCCGCCCGGGTCCGGAGCCGCGAGCCGTCGACCCATCATCCGGCAGTCATGAGCGATTTCCTGCGGATCACCGAGATCTTCCATTCCATCCAGGGCGAGAGCACGTGGGCGGGGCTCCCGTGCACCTTCATCCGGCTCACCGGTTGCCCGCTCCGGTGCGTCTGGTGCGACACCACGTACGCGTTCCACGGCGGCCAGCGCATGACGCTGGACGAGATCCTGGCGCGTGTGGACGAGATCGGCACGCCCCTGGTCGAGCTGACGGGCGGCGAGCCGCTCGTCCACCGCAACGCGTTCCGCCTCGCGGACATGCTCCTGGAGCGCGGCTACACGGTGCTGGTGGAAACCTCCGGCGCCGTGGACGTGGCGCCGCTCGATCCGCGCGTGCACAAGATCATGGATCTGAAGTGCCCGGGCTCGGGGGAAGAGGGGCGCAACCTGTGGTCGAACCTGGACCACCTGACGGGGCGGGACGAGGTCAAGTTCGTGATCCGGGACCGGCGGGATTACGAGTGGGCGCGGGACGTCATTCGCGAGCGGGGCCTCGCGGACCGGGTCCGGGCGGGCGAGCTCCGCGCCCTGCTCTTCTCACCCGTCTGGGGCGAGCTCGATTTCAAGGACCTGGCCGCCTGGGTCCTCGAGGACCGGCTCCCCGTCCGCTATCAGATCCAGCTCCACAAGGTGATCTGGGGCCCGAACGTGCCGGGCGTTTGACACAACCGAAAAACCGAAGCCGACCGGACCGGGGGATCGGTCCGGCCGACCGCGAATCGTGTGCCGGGGTCGGGTCCTGCCCGTCGACCGGGGCGCCTGACCGGGTCAATGCGGGGACGGGGCCGACTCCGCTCCACCCCACCGCGGCATCCGGGATGCCCCGCGGGCCCGTGTGCCGACCGGCCGATCCAGGTCGGCCGTTGGCCACGCCCGCGCGCCGGTCGCCCCTCGCCGCAGCTCAGCGCGCCACGACGAAGGTGCTCAACTGCAAGGTCGTGATGGTGAGCGTCATTCTCGAGGGATCATCGACCCCGCCGTGGTCGAGGACCGGCAGCCTGGTGACCGGGTCGAGCTGCCAGACGCGGAGCGGTGAGTCGCCCACCTGGTCGAGGCACCGGGCGTAGCTGATCTCCACCACCACGTCCCGCAGGAACACGAACAGCGGCTCGTCCTCGACCGTGAATCGGAGCTCGAGGGTCTCCGTCGTGGGCACGGCCATGGTGATCGACACGGGAGCGTTCAGGGCCCCGCGCGGCACCACGAGGCGATGCCCGCCCAGGGACAGGATCCCTCCCTCCGGCCCGATCTCGGCCGTTATCGAATTGGCCAGCGGCGCATCACAGACGAGCAAACCATCCTGCCCGCCGGCCTGGGGTCCGCCCGGGCGGTTGATCTGCACCGCGGTGACCGCTTCGTCACATGCCGCGAGCGTGAACTGAGCGAACGCCAGGGCGAGCAATCCTGGCCACGAGCGCCTGCGTCGGCCCATCCGACCCTCCTCGGTTCGCGAATCTCGAAAGAAGTCTGAGGGCGGCTCAGGCGCGGCGCGGGTTGCAACTCACGTGCCCCGCGCGAAGCGACGTCGCCCGGCTCGAAATACCTTGCAGTTACGCGAGTTTCGCCCGGGCGCCCGCCTGTGGCCCGGGCAATTCGGTGCGGGTGGCGAGAAGGTTTTTCTGGCTTCAATCGGCCAGAAGTGGTGCATCGGCGCAGTAGCCGTGCGCGGCGGCGAGGTTGAAGCCGCGCGACACCGAGGGCGGCTGGCTCTGGTCCAGTGCCCGGACCCGCGCGACCAGCTCCGCGAGCACCTCCACGGTCGCCTCGTCCACCTGCGCCGTGGGCCAGGGCGGCCCGTAGAGTTCGCGCGCGACCCAGCGCCGCCCCGCGGACCCGGCCAGCAATTCGGCATACTCCAGGGCGACGCCGCGTGCGCGGGCTCCCACGGCCTCGGCCACGAGCCGGCGCCGGGCCGCCTCCAGGTGCCGGTCGTACGACGCGCCGGGCGCCCGGCAGCCCCACGCCTCGATGGTCGCGAACGCGGCGTCCCGCGCGCGCTCCAGGTGCGCGAACCAGGTGGCCGCATCGCTCGCGGCCTTGAGACGGAGCGCGTCACCGTCCTCCGCCACGGTCCGCCGCACATAGCGCACGGTCGGCTCGTGGCCGGGCATGTTCGCCTCCACCACTCGCCGGACCAGGTCGTACGGCGTGAGCGCCCGGTTCGGGCCATAGCCGATCAGGTACATTTCGCGCGTTTCCGGATGCACCGGCGCGACCTCGTCCAGGATCGCGATCAACGCCGCACCCGCGGCGCCCGTCACGTCCGGCGGGGTGACCGTGCCGTAGCCCGTGAGGACGTCATCCTGGACCGAGGAGAGGTACCCGTTCATCCGCCCCTCGCTCGCCAGGACCACGACCACGAACCAGTCGACGTTGCGCGCGAACACCTCCGCGGGGCGCCGCGAGTGCTCGGGCGGCGTCCGGTCCCCGGGTTCCGGGGCGAGGAGCGACGCGGTCGTCAGGCCGCGCAGGGAGACCGCGAGCCGGTCGCGCTGGCCGCGCGTCGCCCGGTCGGTGGCGTAGTCGCCGCGCACCCGGTACCGCTGGAGCGCCACCTGCCAGTCCAGGTCGTGTGCGACCTCGTGGGCGATCGTGCCCGATCCGGTCGCCGGCGGGAGATAGATCGTGCGGCGGGTCGGATCGTGCAGCGCGAGCGTGCCGCCCCGCCGGTCGCTCTGCCCGAAGTGCACCCGCAGCCCGCGGACGCTGAGCGAGGGGAGCACCCGGTTCAGGTCGGAGAGCGCCTGCTCCAGCATGCGGCGGTAGTAGGGGCGCCAGGCGGCCGGGACGTCGTCGGCGAAGGTGATGGACGCCAGCCCGAACCGCTCCTCCAGTTCGCGGCGGGAGGGCCCGCCGAAACCAGGGAACCAGACCTCCTCCTGGGCGTGGGTCCGCATCCCCACCGCGGCCGCGAGGGCGGTCATGGCGCCGACCACAGAGGCGGTCGAGTCGCCGGCCATCAGCAGGGCGTACTCCGCCGCGAACCGCTCCTCGTTGCGGGCGCGCTCGGCGAAGCCCCGGCGCAGGTCCGAGCCCGGCGCATCCGCGGTGGGCGGCACGAGCTCCCGGCGGTACATGTCCACCGCCACCACGATGGGCGCCTGCGGCGGGGCATTGAAGCTGTCCGCAACCGCGGCGAGCGCCGCCGCGGCGTTCGGCGTGAGCCACGATGAACGCCGCCGGAAGGACGCGGACTCGCCCCGCCCCCCGATGGCCGCCGCCACCATGCGGGCAGGACTGCCATCGTTCGCGCCCAGCCTCGGCGCCAGCGAGCGGATCGCCGCGGCGAGCCGCGGCGCGAGCTCCATGGCCTCCTGCTCGGACGCCGCGGGGAGCGGCCTGAGCGACGGCGCCTCGACCGAGAACCGGCGCTCCGCGCGCCACGCCGACAGGAGCGCGAGCGGATCCGACCGCTCCGCCTCGGCGGCGCGCAGCAACTCCAGCGCATCCCGGCGCGCCAGCTCGCGGTCCCGATACAGCGCCGCCGCCTGCGCCGCCAGCATCGCCCCGCGCGAGCCCACGCTCCCCTCCGCCGCGGCCAGCGCGTACGCCAGCCGCACCGCCAGCTCCCCGCCCCGCGGGTCCCGCGCCTCCCGGATCGCGCTCGAGATCAGCTCCGCGTGCGCCCTACCGATCACCGGCGTCGGCCGCGTCCCCGCGACCGCCGCCCGGGCCAGCGCCGCCGGGTCCACATCGTACGCATCGCCATCCAGCGTCCGCGCCAGGAGCGCCCACCCGAGCCGGACCCGCACCGAGTCCGCGAGACGCGGATCCCGCAGCGCATGGTCGATCAACCGGAACGGACTCCCGAGCCCGAGCCGGAGCCGCTCCAGATAACCCAGCGCCACCGCCGTCGCCGGCGACACCTCCGGATCCGTACGCGCCTCGACGGCGAGCTGCGTGGCGAACGCCCGCCCACCCGCCAGCCCCCTCTCCAGGTCCGGGCCGAGACCATCCCGGTCCATGCGCTGGCAGGCGAGAAAGGCGCTGCTCAGCACCACCAGGACCAGGGTTACGTACTTCCGTGCACCCGACATCGGGAACTTCGAAACCGTGAGAGGTGACAGACCGAAGACCCGCGGGAGGGGGAGAGACTCCGTGGCGGACTACTGCGTCAACCTAATGTAGCGTCAACCTAATGTACCTGCTCCACTTCCGGCAATCGTCCCATCAGCGGGAGGACCGCTGCCTGCGACCGGTTTCCTCGACGGCCCGTCGCAGCCGCGGCCAGACCGACACCGCGAGCCGGAGGAAGTTCTCTCGGTACTCCGGACGGGCCGCCAGGAACGCCCACGCCGCGAGCCCGCCCTTCAACTGGTTGCACTTCGCGCAGCAGGTGACGAGGTTCCCGTCCGAGTCGTCCCCGCCCTTCACCCGCGGCTGCACGTGATCGATCGTGAGCCCCGCCGGCGGATACTCGACGGCGCAGTACACGCACGTGTACCGGTCCCGCTTCAGAATGCGCTCTCGCCGACTCGTCACCGCCCCTCCGTGCCGATGGACCACGCCCTCTGATACCCGCCGGACGGGCGCCGTGGTCCCCCGGGGGCGGCGCCCCCGGGCCAACATCGCTGCCGGCCGACGGAATCGACCCCGCCACACCAGCCCCCGCCACGAACCCATGCGGATGGCGCCCATCACCCGCGAGACGGGCGGGGGATTCCCCTCCGCGGGTGCCCACCCGCGTACCCCCCTGCCCATGAGATGGCCGGGAACGGCCGATCCGTTGCCCGGACAAGCGGTTATGGCTACACTTCGGGCATGGAACACCACGATCCGCGCCTGGCTCGCCTCCGCGCTGTCCTGGAACAGCGCCCCGCGCGGCGCGCGGCCCGGTCCCCCGGCGTCCGCGAGGCCGCCGTCGCGGTCGTGCTCCGGCCGCGCGAATCCATCGAGGTGCTCCTCATCCAGCGCGCCATCCAGGAGAACGACCCCTGGTCCGGGCACATGGCGTTCCCGGGCGGCCGGCGCGATCCGGACGATCCCGACCTGATCGCCACCGCATTCCGCGAGACCTCCGAGGAGACGGGCGTGCCCCTGGCCCGCACCGGGAAGCTGATCGGCGCCCTCGACGAGGTGGCGCCGGCCAACCCGCGGCTCCCGCCCATCCTGATCGCGCCGTTCGTGACGAGCGTGCCGCCGGACACCGATGCGGTCCCGAATCCCCGTGAGGTCCAGGCCGCCATCTGGGTCCCGCTCCCGGCGCTGCGCGACGAGTCCGCCGCCACGTCGATCCTGGTGCGCCTGGAGGGCGGCAGTCTCTCCTTCCCCGCCCTCCGCTACGGCGACTACGAGATCTGGGGGCTGACCCGCAGGATCCTGCTCCAGTTCCTCGAAGTGGCCCGCGAGGCCGGGATCTGACAGCCCGCCGACCGGGGCGCCCGGTCCTCCACCCGGCCCCCTCTGACCCTTACGCCACCACCCCCGCTGCCGTTTCGGCGACCAGCCATGCCATGACCTCCGGCACCGACCCCCGCTCCCGCCAGATCGCCCGGATGGTCCCGGCAGCGTTCCCTTCGGACAGGATCCGCTCCGCATCCCGGAGCGCCGCCCCGTCCCCCAGCCGCTCCGCGATGGGGCCCAGCCGGTCCACGAGCCACCGGATCGAATCCCGCGCGCTCCGCTCCTCGCCCGTGGCCGGGTCCAGCCGGAAGAACCACGCGTCCAGCCCGTACCGGGCCGCGCGCCACCGGTTCTCCCGCAGGATGTGCAGCTCCGTCCCGGTCGGCTGCGGCGGCGGCCGATCCGCGAACATGGCGGTCAATCCCCGCGCGAACGCGGCCAGCACCGCCACGTCCGCCAGCCGCGGACACGCGTCGAAGAACCGGAACTCCAGCGTGGGATAGCGCGGGCTCGGCCGGATGTCCCACGAGATCGGGCTGCTCCGGCCCGGCTCGAAGCGGCTGCCCCGCAGGATCGCCACGAGCCGTTCGTACTCCGCGGCGCTCGCCACCGGGAACGGCGGCCCGACCTCCGGGAACATGTCCCGCAGCAACGTGCGGAAGCTCGCGAAACCCGTGTCCCGGCCCTGGTACAGCGGCGAGCTCGCGGACAACGCGATGAGGTGAGGGATGTACGGCGTCGCCCCGCACATGGCCCGGATCGCCGACTCCCGGTCCGGAACAGCCACGTGCACGTGCAGCCCGAAGATGTGCAGCTCCCGGCCGACCCGCCCGCCGTTCGCCGCGACCCCGCGGTAATGGGGCGTATCGGTGATCCGGTCCGGCGGATAGATCCCGACCGGATGCAGCCCCGCCGCCACGAGCGCAACGCCCTGCTCCCGCGCCTGGCGGATCGCCTCCCCGCGCCGCGCGGCGAGGCGGTGGATCGCCTCCGCCACGTCCAGGGACACCGCCGTGTCCACCTCGACCATGGTCGTCTGGAGCTCGGGCTTGAAGGGCGTGCGTGCGCCGCCCTCGAGAACCCGCGGCGCCTGCCCGAGCAGCGCGCCCGTGTCGGGGTCTACGAGCTGGTACTCCTCTTCGATCCCGATCTCGAAGCCCGTGGCCATGGTCTCCTCTCGTCGGCCCCGGGCACTGGTAGGGGAAGAAACATACCAGGAAGGAAAACGACGGAGCGGGCGCCGGTCACAGGACCGGGAGCACCTCCTGCCGCGCGGCCAGGCCCGGCTGCCGGACCCCCGCGCTGATCCCCTCGTACTCCGCGTCCTCGCCCCGCGGCATCGCCCGCTGCCGGGATTCCAGGGCGGCCGCGGCCGCCGCCTCCACCTCCGCCTCCACCCGCGCCTCGATGGCCTCCAGCGTCTCCGCCGACACGCCCCGGGCTTTCAGGTACTCCTCGTACAGCCCGATGGGGTCCCGCTTGCCCCATTCCTCGAAGAGCGACGCCGCAAACGTCTGCCGCGCCTCCGCCTCGTCGTGCGTGGCATGGCCACCCATCCGGAACGTCTCCGCGATCAGCAGCGTCGGACCGCCGCCGGACCGCGCCCGCTCCGCGGCGAGCCGCGTGGCCGCGTACACGTCCAGCACGTTGTTGCCGTCCACGAGCCCGCCGGCCATCCCGTACATCGCCGGCCAGGCCGCGAAGTCTCCCGCATGGTGCTGGTCCAGCCGCGTGCCCAGCGCGACCTGGTTGTTCTGAACGATGAACACCGCCGGGACCCGCATCACCCCCGCCAGGTTCAGCCCTTCGTGTACCGCGGCGGTCTTCGTCGAGCCGTCCCCGATCCACGTGAGCGCCACCCGGGGCTCGCCCCGACGCTTGAACGAGAGCGCCACCCCGGCGACCACCGGAACCATCGCACCGACCGGCGAGATCGGCCGCAGCACCCCCAGCTCCGGCGCGCCCACGTGCAGGTCCCGCCCGCCCCCCGGCCCGTCCGCCGTGCCGAGGTAGCCGCGCAGCATGTCCGCCACGGACATCCCGAACTCGTGGCACGCGCCCGCGTTCCGGATCATCGGCGCAACGACGTCCCGGCCGCGCTCCAGCGCGTGCACCGCGCCGATCGTCACGGCCTCTTCGCCCGTCCCCAGCCACGCCTTGGAGATCACGCCCTGCCGCACCCAGCGCTTCAGCTGGATGTCGTGCAGCCGGTTCCGGACCATCCCCTCGTACAGCGCGAGCAGCGTCTCCTCGCCGAGCCCGTCGATGACCCGGCGCCGCTCTTCATCCTGCTCCAGACGCTCGGCGTACTCCCGGACCAGCTCCGGATCCGGCGCCCAGTTCACGTACTCGGGCGGATCGTATGGTGGGTGTCTGCGCATGCCGGTAAGCTACAATGCATCGCGCCCGCGCGCCAGCGATCCATGCCGCGCGGGCGCACCACACCCCCGGCCCGCTCAGTGCGGCACCTCGTTCGCTTCCTGGATCGCCCGGCTGATCCTCGCGGCCATCACGTCCAGCTCCGAACGGGACGGGATCGGCGCGTCCGGCATCGGGAGCTGGAGCGCGAACGGCTGCCCATCCAGTACCGGGATCAAATGCAAATGGAAATGAGGCACGTCCTGCCCGCCGGCACGCCCGTTCGCGCTGAAGACGTTGACCGATTCCGCCCCCGTCGCGCGGCGGATCCCCGGCGCCAGCCGCTTCGCCAGCGAAATGCAGTGTGCGGCCAGGTCATCCGGCAAATCGTACAGGGTGGGATAATGGTCCCGGGACACCACGAGCGTATGGCCGGGGCTCGCCGGCTGGATGTCCATGAACGCGATCGCGCGATCGTCCTCGTGGACGATGCTGACCATCTCCTCCCCCCCGATGATACGGCAGAAGATGCAATGATCATCGACCATGGATCCGACTCCGCGCAGAGGGTGTCCGGGGAACCGCACACAGGTGGATCCAGCGGATGCAGGATACGGGCCGCACGAACCGCCACATCCCGCCCACCGCGGCCCCCCCCGTTGCCAGGACCCGGCCGCGAGCCGAAATTATGGGTATGAGTACGTCCATGAGTGAACGCTTGTCGGCCTCGCTCGCTGATGTCGAGAAACGGCACGGCGGCGCAACGGTTTCGCCGATCCTCCCGCTCGCGCTGCTCCGTGCCGTGCGCGCCCACGACCTGCCGACCGAGATCCTGGAGGACGAGGACCTCACCGTCAGCCTGCCCAGGAGACTCGGCCTCAAGGACGTCATCGAGGCCCAGATCCGACGCTACGAGCAGCTCGGCCGGCGCGGCGTGCCGGTCACCGAGGTCATCGACCTGCTCCGTCTCGTGCTCCGTCGGCCCGACGCCGAAGCGATCCTCCGCGATGCCGGCCGTCAGGTCGCCCGGGAGTACCTCCAGGGCGTGGCGACCGCGACCGCCGCAGCCGCCCGCGTCATGCCAACCCCCGCGCGGGTCGCTACGCTCCGCGCCGCCACGCGCCGCATGCTCCGGCGCGTCGTGGGCCGCGGTGCCATCGAGGTCTCCGGCAAGCCCCTGACCGTCCGGATCTCCAACGCCATCACCGCCATCATGGGCGTGACGGGCACGGCCTGCGCCTTCTACGCCAGCGCCATCGAAGAACTCGCCTCGGCCTACACTCGCGTTCAGGTGGCCGCCCACCACGACCGATGCGCAGCCCGCGGCGACGACGCCTGCGAATGGGTCCTCGCCGATTGAGCCACTGGCCACGCTTTTGCTCTCTTTGACATTGGGATGAAAGGAGATGCGCCGCCGGCCCGGCACCGGCCGGACCGCTGCGGCGCCCCGACCGACGAGCGCACCAGGCGAGGTTCCGATGGACGATCACGCGAAGTATTTCACCCTGGACGAGGCGAATCGGACGCTACCGCTGGTCGAGCGCATCGTCAAGGACATCGTGGACGCGTATCCCGTCTTCCAGGAACAGCTCCAGACGTTCCACGACTTCGCGTCCACCGTGGCCGGGCCCGACCTCAAGGAGCGGCTGGACTCGCTGCGGGCGGAGATCGACGAGAGCGCCGAGCGCATCAACGGCTACATCCGCGAGCTCCAGCAGATCGGGTGCATGTTCAAGGGGTTCGAGGAGGGCCTCGTCGACTTCTACAGCATGTACCGCGGCCGGACGATCCTGCTGTGCTGGAAGCTCGGTGAGGAGCGGATCGCGCACTGGCACGAGGTGGACGCCGGGTACGCCGGGCGTCAGCCCATCACCCCGGAGATGGCCGAGGAGCTCGAGGCCACCCGTACGGCCGGCCGCTGATCGGCCGGCCCCGCCCCTCACGCGGCCTCCGTCTCCCGGGGCTCGATCCCCGCGGCGCGCAGCAGCTTCGCCCGGATCTGACGGTTGAACGCGTCCCACTTCAGCTTCATCTGGGTGGGCTCGGACGTGCCTTCCAGGAACCCGATGGGGATCTCGAACCCGCCCGCCCGGCTGCGCCCGCCGCCGTAGTAGCGGCCGCGGGCATCCGTCCCCAGCGCGGTCTTCAGGAACTGGTCCACGTCCAGCGTCAGCTTCGACGTGCGCACGCTCCCGACCACCACCTCCCGCTCGCCCTCGCCCACCAGGATCCCGTAGACGATGGCCGTGTGCACGTTCTCTTCCGTCAGCAGGAAGTCCGTGGCCTGCGGGATCGCGTCCCGGTCCGCGTGCCGCAGGTAGCCCACGCCCGCCAGCGAGTACCCGCCCACCAGCGTCCGGTCCATCAGCGCCACCCGGATCACATCCATGGTCCCGTGCGAGCGCTGCACCCGCAGCACCGACTCCAGGACCTGCGGGTCCAGGTACCGGCTCAGGTACGCCGCGGCCACGAATTCCTCCGGCCCCGCGCGGATGAAGGCGTTCGTCTCGCTCCGCAGCCCGTGGATCAGCGCGGTGGCCAGGTGCACGTGCTCCCGCCGGTCCGGCTCCAGGCGCAGGATCCGCCCGCTCCGCAGGTAGTCCGTCAGGATCGTGGCCGCCGCGCCCACCGGGCGGACATCCGAGAACTCCGGATGCAGCACGCCCTGCGGCGCGTGGTGGTCGATCACCGCGAGGGCCCGCACGCCGGCCTCCTCCAACCGCTCGGTCAGCCGCGTCGTGGTGCCCTGGTTGTCCACGTACACCGCGCCGTCGTACCGGTCGAGCGGCATCCCCTCCGAGAAACGGGTCAGCTCGATGTCCAGCAGGTGCACGAGCGCCAGGTTCTCCTGGTGGCTGACCCGCCCCTCGTAGATCAGGTCCGCCTCGATGTCCCGGGTGGCTGCCAGGATCTGGTACGCCATGGCGGACGAGATCGCGTCCGGGTCCGGGTAGTCCTGGAGCGTGACCGCGTGGACCTCCCCACGGTGCCGGTCCAGGAACGCCGTGAACGCCTCCGCCCGCTCGTCCATCCCGAAATGGGGCGCGAGCACGTCCTGCTCGGCGCCGCGATCGGGACGTTCAGCGTCCATCATGCTCAATCGGCGGCCTGAGGTGGCACATGTCCGACCTCCGGGCGGTCCTCCCCGCCCCGCTCCTCCGGCGGTTCGCCCAGCAGTCGACGCAGCTCGGAGCGGTCCACGACTTCCTTCTCCAGCAGCATCTCGGCCAGCGTGACGAGCGCGTCCCGGTCCCGCTCGAGGATCTCCCGCGCCCGGCCGTTCGCTTCCACCAGCAACCGCCGCACCTCCCCGTCCACCGCTTCGGCCGTGGCTTCGCTGTAGCCCCGGCCGCCGTCGGTGCCCTGGTCCCGGACGTCCGGGAAGAACGGGCTGCGCGGCCGCGCCAGCGTGACCGGCCCGATCGCGTCCGACATCCCGAACTCGCTCACCATGCGCCGCGCGATGTCGCTCGCCCGCTCCAGGTCGTTCCCCGCGCCCGTCGAGATCTCCCCGAAGATCAGCTCCTCCGCCGCCCGGCCGCCCAGGAGCACGCAGAGCCGGTCGAACAGCTCCTGCCGGCTGAGCAGGTACCGATCGTCCGTCGGGAGCTGCTGCGTGTAGCCCAGCGCGCTCACCCCCCTCGGGATGATCGAGATCTTGTGCACCGGATCCGCCGTCTCGACCCGCTCCGCCACGATGGCGTGGCCCGCCTCGTGGAACGCCACGATCCGACGCTCCCGATCGTTGATCAGCCGGTTCTTCTTCTCCAGCCCCGCGACGACCCGGTCGATCGCGGCGTCGATCTCCGCCATGGTCACGCCCGGCAGGTTCCGCCGCGCGGCGAGCAGCGCCGCCTCGTTCAACAGGTTCGCCAGGTCCGCGCCCACGAAGCCCGGCGTGCGCTTCGCCACCTCCGTCAGGTCCACGTCCGACGAGAGCTTGATCCCCTTCGCGTGCACCCGCAGGATCGCCTCCCGGCCCTTCATGTCCGGCCGGTCCACCAGCACCTGCCGGTCGAAGCGGCCCGGCCGCAGCAGCGCCGGGTCCAGGATCTCCGGCCGGTTCGTGGCCGCCATGATGATCACGCCCGTGCGCGGGTCGAACCCGTCCATCTCCACCAGGAGCTGGTTCAGCGTCTGCTCCCGCTCATCGTGGCCGCCCACCAGCCCGCTCACCCCCCGCGCCTTGCCGAGCGCGTCCAGCTCGTCGATGAACACGATGCACGGCGCGTTCGCCTTCGCCTGCTCGAACAGGTCCCGGACCCGCGCAGCGCCGACGCCCACGAACATCTCCACGAACTCCGAGCCGCTGATGGAGAAGAACGTGACGTTCGCCTCCCCGGCGACCGCCCGCGCCAGCAGCGTCTTCCCCGTCCCCGGTGGCCCGACCAGGAGCACGCCCTTCGGGATCTTCGCCCCGAGCCGCGCGAACTTGTCCGGCGTCTTCAGGAACTCGACGACCTCGACCAGCTCCTCCTTCGCTTCGTCTGCGCCCGCCACATCCGCAAACGTTACGCCCGTCCCTTCTTCCCCCACGATCCGCGCCCGGTTCTTCCCCACCGTCATCACGCCCTGCGCCGGGTTGAGCCGCCGGAGCATCCACGCCCAGAACAGGATCAGCAGGCCGAGCGGGATCACCCACGCCAGCGACCGGGCGAGCCACCCGTCCGTCGCGCCCGTGTACCGGACCCCGCTCGCCTCCAGCAGCGGGATCAGCTCCTCGTCATCCTGGACCCGCACCGCCGTCCACGCCGGGGGCGCGCCCGCCGCCCGCAACGAGTCCGTCGGCACCGCCCGGATCGTCTCCGGCCCGACCACCACCTCCGCGACCTGCCCGGCCGCGATCCGCGCCTTCAGCTCGCTGTAGGGGATCCGCGCGCTGCCGGACTGCCCGACCACGTAGTTGAGTCCGATCAGGAGGAGGAATGCGAGGAGGAAGTAGAAGATCGAGAAGCGCGCCCGCCTCGCCTCCATGCGGCCGGGGCCGTTCGTCCGCCGGTCCGGCTCCCCCCGGCGCCGCTCCGCTCGCCGGCGCCGGCTCTGCGGACCGTTTCGCCTCTCGCCGTTCATGGTGCCTTCGGGGGGCAAGGAGTGTACCGGGATCCGGGCGACGTCGCGCCGTGCCCCTCGCGGCGCCCGACTGCCTCCAACGCCGCCGCATGCGCCATTGCGCGCCTGTGCCGACGGTCGGGGCGTCACCCGTCCACCGGCGGATTCGGACCGGTACTGGAGAACCGCAGCGCCGATGACGATCGGGATTCACCAGGCCGATGGAGGGCTCGAAGCGGGCGTCCCGAGCCGAGGCGACCGCGCGCGTCCGACCGCCGAACGCCGCGAACCTCTGTGGCGCGGACCGGACGCGGCGCCCGGCCGCCTGCAGGACCCCCGCACGCCCCGCGGGCGCAGCGAACCCGCAGGCCCGACGCCACGTATCGGATGACGGCTTCAGACTGGAAGTTGGGAAACACGACGGCGAGGAGGGCCGACGGGCGGCCGACCGCCGAGGGGCCGCGACCGGCGATCCATCTCGGAGGCGCCCCACCCTCCCCGCGACGCCCCGCCACCCGGTGGTCGGCGCCGATGGCACCGCGCACCGGGCGCGCCAGCCACCCCGTGGCCTTCCCGAACGTCAGCCGTTCGGCGGTTCGATGCGATACTCGTAGGTGATCTGGGTGCGGCCCCGGAGCGTGTTCGCGACGAGGCAGTACCGCTCCTGGGAGAGCTCCACGGCCCGGCGGACCGACTCCTCGGGGACGTCCGCGCCCCGGACCGTGTAGATGATGTGCGCGTGGCTGAGGTAGCGCGGGTGCTCCTCCGTCACCGTGCCCCGGACCTCGATCTCCAGGTCGTCGAACGCCACCCGCATCTTCGTGAGGATCGAGACCACATCCATCCCCGAGCACCCGCCGAGCGCGGTCAGGAGCAGCTCGGTGTTGCTCGGGCCGGCACCGAGCCCGCCCAGTTCCGGGCTCGCGTCCACCACCACGCCGTGGCCGGAGCCCGTCACGCTGACGAACTGCTTGGCGCGGTTCCAGTACAGACGTGCGGTACGTTCCATGTTCTTCGCTCGTATCGGGTTCTCCGGCCGCTCCGGCGCCCGGATCAGGGCCAGCGATAGACCCGGGCCGTGCGTTCGTCCACGCCCTCGAGGTCGCGCGGCACCGGGATCGTGAACGTGGCGATGAGCTCGAGTCCGGCGGGCTCGAAGTAGGCGCGGCCCGCGTCCGCCGCCAGGACCTCGGCGCCCCGCGCCCGGGCGCGATCGAGCCACGCCCGGAGCCGCGGCGCCACGCTGCGCTCGTACGCCAGGTCGCCGCAGAGCACGACGTCGCATTCCACGCCCTGCCCGGGCTCGGCGGTCAGGTCCCCGACCAGCGGGGTGATCCGCAACCCCTGCCGCTCGGCGGCGATCTCCGCGACGGCCACCGCCCACGGATCCACGTCGTTCGCCACGACCTCGGCCGCGCCCGCCTTCGCCGCGGCCATGGCCGTGACCCCGCCGCCCGTGCCCAGGTCGAGCACCCGCTTGCCGCGCACCCGCTCCGGCGCGTCCAGGATCACCCGCGCCAGCGCCGAGCCGCCGGCCCAGGCGTACGCCCAGAAGGGCGCGGGCATCGGCTGGCCCGCCAGCCGCTCCGCGGCCTCCCACACCTCCACCAGGGCTCTCGCCTGGAACGCGAGCAGCTCCGGGCAGAGCGGCGCCGGCCTCAGCGGCGCGTACCCGTCGAGCAGCGCGGCGAGCGCCGCCCGGGGCGGCACGCCCGCCTCGTGCCCGGTTTCCGACGGGCTAGTCCGACGTTGCGTAGACCTGCGCAACGTACCAGATCCGATCCTTTCCCAGGGCCACGGCGATCCCGGTCCGCGCGAACATCGGGTCCAGCATGTTGCGCCGATGCCCCGGCGAACGGTCCCACGCGACTACCGTCCGGCGTGGCAGCTCCTCCGCCGACGTCCCGATCCGTGCCAGGTTCTCCCCAGCGACCCGCGCACGCGCGCCCTCGGCGGCGATCCGTTCCCGAAAGGTACGCCTTCCGGGCGTATCCGAAAGGTGCTCGATCTCCTGCCGCGCCGCCAGCTCCCGGCTGTAGCGCGCCGCGGCCCGCATGAGCCGCGGGTCCATGCGCAGCGGCGGCGCGCCAACCGCACGCCTCGCCCGGTTCACCTCCGCCAGGACGTTCGCCGCAATGGCGGCCAGCTCCCCGGCGCTGTACTCCGGCACCGGAGGGAGGCTCCACGCCGGAGGGTCGCCGTGCGACGTCGCACCCAGCGCACCTCCGAGGCCTGGAACGCCCGCGGCTCCCGCCACCCGCGACGATGTGCCTGCGGCGCCCATTGCCGGACGTCCGAGCAACCGCGAGGAGCACGCGCCCGGCTCCACTTCCGCGACGGGGTAGCCCGGCAGCCGGGGCCCGCCCCGGACCGGCCCGGCCTCCGCCACGCGGCGGTAGCACCCGCCGACGCCGAGCGCGCCCGCTCCGCCCTCCTGGGATGCGCGCAGGAGCTCCGGCCCGGGCTCCGATGGCGGCCGATCCACCTGCGACTGCGGCACCTGCGCCGCCGTCCGCACCCGGGCGCCATCCTTCGGCGTGCCCGCCGGGGACGCGCACGCGTGCACGAGGAGAACCAGCGCCATCGCTGAAATACGACTTTTCATCGGGAAACCCTGCGGATGAAACTGCTACCGGACGAAGGGCATCCCGTCTAAACCAATGGGTGGGAACGAGTTCCCTCGGGGCACGCTAAGCGCCCGCACGCCCCGAACGCTCGTGCATCCCTGCGGCGATCCAGCGGGCCACGCCCATGATCGTCAGCGACGGGTCCACCGACACCGACGTCGGCACCGCGGCCCCGTCCGCCACGTACAGCCCGCGGATCCGGTGGGACTCGCCCGTCGGCCCGGCGAAGGAGTTGTCCGGGTCCGCGCCGAGCGGGGCCGTGCCCACGAAATGGCTCCCCGCGCAGAGCTGGGCGTTCGGCGCGACCGACCGGGCCCGGATCCGGTCCTCGATCTCGGCTTCCGACCGGACCACCGTCCCGTAGATGTCCGGGATCCAGACCTCCTGGGCGCCCGCGGCCAGGAAGATCCGCGCGGCGTTCTTCATGTAGTCCACGGCCTTGAGCACGTCCACGCCGCGCAGCGTGAAGGACGTCCTGCGCACGTCGCCGTCCAGGTACACCCGGCCCGGGTGCTCCTCGTCGATCACCGACATGAGCGAGCCGAGCCGCCGGTACTTGCGCATCCGTTCCGCGTGCGCCGCGCCCGCCTCCGGGAGGATCGCCGCCGTGAGCCCCGGCGACTGATGGCTGCACAACATCGTGTAGCCCCCGCCCAGGTACTGGCCGTTCGGCCCCCACCTCACCTTCCGGAACCCGTGCACCGAGTACGCGCACGGGATCCCGGTCACGTTGTCGATCTCGCGGCCGAAATCGGCGAACACGAAGAAGTGGGGATTCACGTAGAAGCGCTGCCCAACGATCGGCTCGGGGACGTTGCGCAGGAGCAGCTCCGCAGTGCCGATCGCGCCGCCGGCCAGCACCACGTGCTCCGCGTCCACGCGGAACCGGCCCCGCGGCCGCTGCGTCTCCCGGTCGATCAGCGAGCCCTCGACCCCGACGGCCCGCCCGTTCTCGATCAGGATCCGCTCGACCCGCGCATCGCTGTAGATCCGGCCGCCCTGCCGCGAGACCCGCGGGATTGTGGTGATCAACTGGGAGGACTTGCGGTTGTACGCGCACCCGAACTGCGTCCACCCGCAGCCGATGCAGTCCACCCGCGCCGTGGGGACCGCGCTCCCCTCAATGCCCAGCGCCTCGCAGCCCTGCCGAACGAGCCGGTTGTTCTCGTTGAAGAGCCGCTCCTCGGTGATGTGGATCCCCAGCTCTTCCTCGATCGCGGTCCAGTGCGGGTCCAGCTCCTCGGGCGTCATCCAGTCCAGCCCGAACTCGGTCCGCCACTTTTCGAGCCGGTCCTCCGGCGTGCGGAACGAGTCCCCCCAGTAGTGGACCGTGCACCCGCCCACGGCCTCGGCGTAGGTGAGCATGACCGCGTTGTCCACCGTCGAGTCCAGCCCGCGGCGGCCGTTGAACAGCCCCATGGCGTGCTCTTCCCGCTGCGTGAAGTCCTCCGCCCGGTAGAACCCGCCCTTCTCCACCATGACCACGTCCCAGCCGCGGTCCGAGAGGTACGCCGCCAGCGTGCCGCCCCCGGCGCCGGTGCCCACCACCACCACGTCCGCTTTGTCCCTCAGCGTGCCGCTGTACCGATAACCCTCGACGATCATACGACCTCGCCGAAATCGACCGGGTACACCGGGATCCGATACCGCTCTGGCCACGGGCCTTCGAACCCGGTCAGCGGCCGCGTGGAGTCGTGGGTGTACGCCGTGTAGTAGACCACCGCCCGCAGCGCCATGAACGCCGCCCGCCTCAGCTTGAACCGGCTCTCCCGCCACGTGCCCAGGTACCGCAGCCGCGCTTCCGGCGAGAGCGCCGTGAACCGCCGGAGCCGCCCGCCCAGGATCGTCAGGTGCTCGATCAGCCCGAGCACCGCCTTCATGTCCCCCTCGATCGGGTCGCCCACCAGCGCCAGCTCCCGGTCCACCGACGCCGCCACCTCGGCCGGGCTCACCGGCACGTCCACCAGCAGCGCCTCCGCAGCCGCCCGCACCACCGCGTACTGCTTCGGCGTCAGCGTCTGCAGCGCGACGCCGTCCATCTCCGCTTGCGGGTACTCCGCAGCGCACCCGGGCGAGATCAGCGTGGCAGCGGCGAGCGCCGCCGCGCCTCCCGCCGTGTTCCGTAGGAAGCCCCTCCGGTCGAGCATCGGGAGCGACCCTCCAGCCACCTTCGGGTTCGTTCGAGCCGTTTCCATGTTCCGCAGGAATGGTTACGCCGCTAAGGTAGGTCGGTCCACAGGTATGCACAAGTTGACCCGAGATTCTTGTCCCGAATCGATGTTCGTCGTAGCTTCCTTAGCCACCGAGATCCGCTCCCTGAGTCGCGCCGCCGCGCCCGGGCACAACGGCGGTGCGTCGACGTCGTTACCGCCGTTACGGAGGAGTCGTTGCTCGCGATCCGGTTCCATTACCGCCCGGCTCGCTATCTCCTGACCCGATGGGCGTCGCGCAAGCGCCCGACCTTCGGGCTGGGACCGCTCGGCTGCATCGTCCTGGAGGACGTGGACGTCCCGCCGCTCCCCGGCCCGGATTGGGTGCGCGTCGAAACGACGCTGAGCGGAATCTGCGGCAGCGATCTGGCCGTGGTCACGGCGCACGACTCCTTCACGCTCGAGCCGTTCGCCGCTTACCCGTTCACCTTCGGCCACGAGAACGTGGGCCGGATCGCCGAGGTCGGCGCCGCGGTCGAGGGCTGGAGCGTGGGCGACCGCGTCGTCGTCAATCCGATGCTCGGCTGTGTGACCCGCGGCCTCGACCCGGTGTGCGACGCCTGCGCCCGGGGCGAGTACGGGCTCTGCCGCCGCACCACCGACGGCCCGCTCGGGACCGGGCCCATGATCGGGTTCTGCCCGACCGTCGGCGGCGGCTGGTCCCGATACTTCGTGGCGCACCGCAGCCAGCTCCACCGGGCGGACGGGCTGCCGGACGAGGTCGCCGTGCTCGCCGACCCGTTCGTGTCCGCGCTCCGCCCGGTGCTGTTGCACCCGCCGGCCGAAGACGACATCGTGCTCGTCATCGGCGCCGGTACGATCGGGGCGCTCACCGTGCGCGCGCTCCGGCTCACCGGCTGGACCGGGACCATCGCGGTGCTCGGCCGCTACCCGTTCCAGCGCGAGCTGGCGGAGCGCGCGGGCGCGAATCTCATCTTCGGCCGCCGTGAGGAGCTGTACCGGTGGGCCGAGTCGCTGCCCGGCGCGCGCGCGTACAAACCCACGCTCGCGCCGAGGTTCGTGGAGGGCGGGCCCTCGCTGGTTTACGACACCGTCGGCAGCACCTCATCGGTCCGGGATGCCCTGGCCCTCACCCGGGAGGGCGGCCGGGTCGTCATGGTCGGCGCCGCGGCCCGCCTCGGCGCGGATTGGACCCGAATCTGGTACCGCCAGCTCACGCTGGCCGGCGTCTTCGCGTACGGCCTCGCTCCGTTCGCCGAGGAGCGCCGCGACATATACGAGATTTCCCTCGAACTCATGCGCCGCGACGGCTTCGCGGAGCTCGAAATGGTGACGCACATTTTCGATCTGGAGGACTATCGTGCCGGACTCTCCGCGGCCCTCGACAAGAACGGCCACCGCTCCATCAAGGTCGCCTTCCACCCGGGAGACTGACGCGCTCGACCACTACACGCGCGATCCGTTTCTCGGCTTCTTCGCGGGTCGCGAGACGGACGCGATCGTGGAGCCCGGCTCGTTGCTGGACATTCCCGCAGTCCGGCGCTGGTTCGACCAGTTCTGCCTCGGGCTGCCACAGTCGCTCTACACGTTCCAGCTCCCGCTGAGCAAGCGGTCGGGCCCGGAAACGCGCGTGCTCGGGCGTGACCTGATCCTCTTCTCCACGTACAGCTACCTCGGGCTGATCGGGCACCCCCGGCTCGCGAAGGCGGTGACCGAGGCCGTGGAGCGGTACGGCACGTCCACCGGCGGCGTGCGCCTCCTGACCGGCACCCTGGAGCTGCACCTGGAACTCGAGCACGAGCTGGCCACGTTCCTGGGGCAGGAGGCCGCCGCCACCTTCGCGTCCGGGTACGACGCGAACGTCGCCGCGATCACCTCGCTCTTCGGCCCGGATGACGTGGCGATCCTCGACCAGTACGCGCACCAGAGCATCCACGACGGCGTGCGCATGGCCGGCTGCGAGGTCAGGCGCTTCAAGCACAACGACATGGAAGCGCTGGAGCGGCGGCTGCGTCAGGCGCGGAACCGCGGCGCGAAACGGATCCTGGTGGCCGTGGACTCGGTCTTCAGCATGGACGGGGACCAGGCGCCGCTCAAGGAGATCATCGAGCTGAAGGAGAAGTACGGCGCGTTCCTGCTCGTGGACGAGGCGCACTCGATCGGCGCGGTCGGCGCCACGGGCCGCGGGATCTGCGAGGAGCAGGGGATCGACCCGAAGGCGATCGACATCCTGACCGGCTCGCTCTCCAAGGCGATCCCCGCGTCGGGCGGGTTCGTGGCCGGGTCCCGGGCGCTGAAGATCTACATCCAGCACGGCTCCGCGCCGTACATCTTCTCCGCGGCCATGACGCCGGCGAACACCGCGGCGGTGCTCGAAGCGCTGCGGATCATCCAGGACGAGCCGGAGCACGTGCAGCGGCTGCACCGGAACGCGCAGGTGCTGAAGGACGGGCTCACGCGGCTGGGCTTCGACACCGGCGCGTCCACCACGGCGATCGTGCCGCTCCTGCTGGGCGACGAGTGGCGGGCCTACCGCTGGGCGCGACAGATGCTCGACCGCGGGATCTTCGTGTCCGCGGTGACGTACCCGGCCGTCTCGCCCGGCCAGGCGCGGCTCCGACTCTGCGCGACCGCCGCGCACGAGCCGGAGCACTTCGAGCGGCTGTTCGAGTGCCTGGAGGAGTGCCGGGCGGAAGAGACGGAAGAATCCGAGTGACCGGGGCGGGGGCGGGCCGGGCTTCCATCCCGGCTCAGGCCCCGGGCTCGCCCACCATGTAGAGTACGCGGAGCAACGCTCTGGCCTTCGCCAGCGTCTCCGCGTACTCCTTTTCGGGCACGGAGTCGGCGACGACCCCGGCGCCCGCCTGGACCCAGGCCCGGTCCCCGGACGCGATGAGCGTGCGGATCGCGATGGCGGTGTCCATGGTCTGCCCGCCGTAGGCGAAGTACCCGACGGCGCCCGCGTACGGCCCGCGCCGGACCGGCTCGAGCTCGTCGATGATCTCCATGGCCCTGACCTTGGGCGCGCCGCTCACGGTGCCCGCCGGGAAGCAGGCGCGGAAGGCGTCGACTGCGGAGAGTCCGTCCCGCAGCTCGCCCTCGACCTGGCTCACCAGGTGCAGCACGTGGCTGTACCGTTCCACCACCATGTAGTCGGGGACGCGGACGGTTCCGTACTTCGCCACCCGGCCCACGTCGTTGCGGCCGAGGTCCACGAGCATGAGGTGTTCGGCCCGCTCCTTCTCATCGGCGAGGAGCTCCCGGGCGAGGGCGTCATCCTCCTCGGGCGAGCGGCCGCGGGGCCGCGTCCCGGCGATCGGCCGGACCGTGAGCCGGCCGTCCTCTACCCGCACCAGCACTTCCGGCGATGAGCCCACGAGCGTGATGCCGTCCAGCTCGAGGTAGTAGAGGTACGGGGATGGGTTCAGCGAGCGGAGCGCCCGGTACAGGTCGAACGGCGGCACCTCGAGCGGGACCGCGAGCCGCTGGCTGAGCACGACCTGGAAAGCGTCGCCCGCGGCGATATACTCCTTGATCCGGCGCACGTGGGCCTCGAACGTCTCCCGTGTGTAGCTGCTCTCGAACGGGGGGTCGGCGTCCGGCGGCCGGAGCGTGAGCGGACGCGGCGCGGGCCGGGTCGCGAGCGTCGCCACGAGCGCGTCCAGCCGCTCCCCGGCCTCCCGGTACCGGCTCCGGAGCGTGGCCTCGTCCAGCCCGCCCGCCGTGTCCACCGTGGTGATGGCGTACGCGCGGCCGAAGACGTTGTCGATGGCGAGGACCACGTCCGTGAGCATGAAGAGCGCTTCGGGGAAGCCGCGGTCGTCCGGCGGCGCGTGGGGCAGGCGTTCGATGTAGCGGACGACGTCGTATCCGAAATAGCCCACGGCCCCGCCGAAGAACCTCGGCAGGCCGGGCACCGCGGCCACGCGGCGGCTCTTCAGCAAGTGCTCGAAGTCCGCGAGCGGGTCCTCGGAAACGACGGGTTCGCTCCACCCCGTGTCCGGCGTCCAGCGGGAGATCCGGCCGCCCTGCTCGAGCCGCCACGCTTCCCGGGGCGCGGTGCCGAGGAAGGTGTACCGGCCCCAGCGTTCGCCGCCGAGCACGGATTCGAGCAGGAACCCGAACCGGCCGCCGGTCTCTCCGGCGGCGTCCGAGAGCTTCGCGTACGCGGTGACCGCAGTGTCCGTGTCGAAGAGGAACTCGCGCCAGACCGGCACGAGGTCGCCGGCGGCGGCGAGCCGCATGAATTCGTCGATTCCGGGTTTCAGCATGGGGCAACAATGTCGGAGCCACCTGCCGGGCTGTCAATCGTAGCGGTCGATACGGGCGGGACGTTCACGGACGTGGTCGTGCTGCGGGGCGGCGAGCTGCGCGTGCTCAAGGTCCCGTCCACGCCGGAGGACCCGGCGGTCGCGGTGCTCGCGGGGATCCGGGCGGCGCTGGAGGAGGGTCCATCGGCCCCGGAGCTCGCTTCGGGCGACGTCGCCTCGTCCCCCTCCCCCGGCTCCGGTCCGGCACCCGGTGCGGCACCCTCCAACGGCGCACCTGGACGGGCGCCGGCGCGCGGCGAGTTCGTGCTGATCCACGGCTCCACGGTGGCCACGAACGCGCTGCTGGAGCGGCGGGGCGCGCGGGTCGGGCTCGTCACGAACCGGCACTTCGAGGACATCCTGGAGATCGGGCGGCAGACGCGGCCGCAGCTCTACGCGCTGGCCGGGCGACGGCCGCCGCCGCTGGTGGCGCGGGAGGACCGGCACGGCGTGGCCGGTCGGCTCGGCCCGCGAGGCGAGGAGCTGGAGCCGCTGGACGAGGCGGAGCTGGCCGCGCTGCCGGACCGGCTGCGGGGCGTGGCCGCGGTGGCGATCTGCCTGCTGCACAGCTACGCGAACCCGGAGCACGAGCGGCGGGTCGCGGAGGCGCTCTCCGGCCTCGGCGTCCCGGTCTCGGCCTCCTCGGCGCTCCTCCCGGAGTACCGCGAGTACGAGCGCACGGCCACCACCGTCGTGAACGCGTACGTCTCCCCCCTCATGGCCGGCTACCTGGGGCGGATCGAGGGGGAGTCCGGCGCCCGGCGAGTGCGGATCATGGGCTCGGGCGGCGGCGCGGTGCCGATCTCGCGGGCGCGGCGAGAGGCGGTGCACACGGTGCTCTCCGGGCCGGCGGGCGGCGTGGTGGGCGCGCTGGAAGTCGCCCGCGCCGCCGGGTTCGAGCAGATCATCACCTTCGACATGGGCGGCACCTCCACGGACGTCTCGCTCTGCCCCGGACGTCCGCTCCACACCCGGGAGTTCACGATCGCCGGCCTGCCGGTCGCCGTGCCGGTCATCGACATCCACACGGTCGGCGCGGGCGGCGGCTCGATCGCTCGCCTGGACGCGGGCGGCGCGCTCCGGGTCGGCCCCGAGAGCGCGGGCGCCGTGCCCGGGCCGATCTGTTACGGCCTCGGCGGCACGCGCGTCACAGTGACGGACGCGCACGTCTGGCTCGGGCGGCTCCCGGCGGACGCGTTCCTCGGCGGGGCCCGGCGGCTCGACCGGGACCGGGTGGCCGGCCCGCTGGCGGAGCTGGCCGCCGAGCTCGGCAGCTCGCCGGACGCCGCGGCCGAGGGCGTGCTGGCCGTGGCGGACACGGCCATGGAAGGCGCGCTGCGCGTGATCAGCGTGGAGCGCGGCTACGACCCCGCGGATTTCACCCTCGTCCCCTTCGGCGGTGCGGCCGGGCTCCACGCCGTGGAGTTGGCCGAGCGGCTCGGGATCCCGCGGATCCTGGTCCCGCCCGACCCTGGCGTGCTCTCCGCGTTCGGAATGCTGGTCGCGCCGGTCCGGAAGGACGTCTCCCGCACCGTGCTCCTGGCCGGGGACGAGGCCTCGCCCGAGCGGCTGGAAGGGGTGTTCCGGGAGCTGGAAGAAGAGGCCGTCGCCGCCATGGCGGAGGAGGGCTTCCCGCCCGACCGGACCTCGCTGCGCCGCACCGTGAACGCAAGGTATCGCCGCCAGAGCTACGAGCTCCGGGTGCCGGCGGAGAACTGGACCCAGGCGTTCCACGCCGCCCACGAGGCCCGGTTCGGCTTTGCCCACCGGGACGCGGTGGTCGAGGCGGTCACGCTGCGGGTCGAGGCGACGGCGCCGGGCGCCGCCCGGCCGGTGAGGCGGCTCGCCCCGGCGACGGATGACACACCTCCGGTGTCCACGGTAGGGGACGTGGTCTTCCGGGGCGAAAAGCTGCGCGTGCCGCGGATCGACCGCGCCGCGCTGCTGGCCGGACACCGGGTATGCGGCCCGGCCATCGTCGCCGAGTACAGCGCAACCTTCTGGCTCCCAAGCGGTTGGCATGCGGAGGTCCGGCCGTGCGGGAGCCTGCTCGCGGAGCGTCGGGCGTGAAAGCGCCCGCATTCGGGCGGGGTCGGGGCGGGCGGCGGCCACGAACGGCACGCGGCTTGCCCCGATCCTTCCGACGCCCGATGAACACCCACGGACCGCGGCGCGGCCCGCACCTTGCGTGACCAGGACCGCTACGGCTCGCAGGGGAGGCACGGCGCGCCGGTCCCGCAACGGGCGCCGGCGGGTCCCGTAGCCCGGGCCGGCCAGGAGCCGCCCGCGTAGCGGCAGCGGCGGTCCGATCCGGGTGTTCTTCGATTCACCGAACCGCAACCACGGGTTCGCGGCACGACGAAGTCCACGATCACGGAGGAGAAGATGCGATTCTCGAAATCCGCGCTCGTCCTTGGCATGGCCATGGCCATCGCCCTCCCGGCCGGCGCGGCCGGCCAGGGTGGCCTGCAGATCATGCCGAAGGCCGGCGTATACATCCCCGGGAACGACCTGGCGACGATCCGCGACGGCGCAGAAGAGATCCGCGCCAAGATGGAGGGCGACTTCGCCATCGGCCTCGCGATCGAGCTCGCCCGGGCCGGTGCGCCCGTGGGGCTGCGCGGCAACTTCGACTACATCACCGGGACGACCATCACCGAGGATGGGGTCGATCGGTCGGACAAGTCCGGCACCACGATGCTCGCCCTGACCGGCGATCTGGTCCTGCGCCCGATCCCGCGGCTCCTCTTCCTGCAGCCGTACCTGCTCGGCGGCGCAGGCATCAAGCGGTACGAGTTCGACCGCGAGTCGCTGAGCGGCCCCATCCGTGACGCGTTCCCGGCCGACCGCACGGACTTCGCCGTCCACCTGGGCGCCGGCTTCGAAATCGGCTTCGGAGCCCTCGCGATCACGGCGGAGGTCAGCGACTACATCAGCCGCTTCAAGGCCGAGGGCGAGAACCGGGACAACAAGCTCCAGAACGACGTCTTCGCCATGGTCGGCGTGCGGATCGGCCTGTTCTGATCCGGTTGCCGCGAACCGACCTGGCACGATGGGGCGGGAGGTGCGGCCGCGGGCGGCGCTGAACCGTCGTCGCTGCGAGGCTGTCCGGCCGGACGAGCCGCCATGCGAACGCGCCCCCGCCCCACGCACTACGGCCCCGTCCGCCGGACGCCGCCACGGCGCTCCCGGCGAGCGGGGCACGTCGTTTCGCGGGGCCGCGTCCTGCACGCCGATGAATGCTGATGGAACGTGGGGCCGTTCCTGGGCGCGCAGCGCTACGCCCAGATCCCGGCGCCCGGCCAGGAGTGTTCGCGGCACCCGGCAGCGCCGCCGAACGCCCGCCCGACCACGGCGCCCCGGCTCGCGCGGCCGAACCGATCCGCCCCGCGGCGATCCGTATGACGGCATCGCGGCCATGGCGAGCGATACCGGGCCGCGCACCGCCCCGGTCCCGGCGGCCATGCGGTCCGACGGGCCCCGCCCCTCCCCCACCGCTCCCCTTCACGCCGGGGCCCCGGCACGCCCTACCGCAACACACCGTAAAGCTCCGGCGCCCGTGCTTCGAATCGGAGCGCCGGATCGCAGGATCCGGGTGTGCGGGGCCGCACCTCGTCATCCCGGCCTCGCCCCGTTACGTGCAAGCGATCCTGTCCGCGTACCCGGCGCCTGCCCGCCGCCGGACACGGGCGCGTCCCCGACGATCGCACGGCCGGCGGGTGCAGGCCGCCCGACGCCCGGCCGTTCGGAGCGGAGCGCGCTACGGAGCGCCTCGACGCACGGGACCGGCCCTCACTCCACCGTGCCGCTCCGCTCGTTGAACACCGCGTCCCCGTACGTCCGCTGCATCCCCTCGCCCACGAGCCGGCGCAGCATGGGCTCGTCCAGCTCCGGATACTTCTCGCCGAGCTGCCTCACGATCTGCGCGACCTGCTCGCCCCGCTCGTGCTCGTCCCGGTCGAAGAGCCCCGCGCTCAGCATCTCGTGCAGGAGCTCGCTCCGGGCCTGGGTGTACGCGGCCTCCCTCTTGTCGATCCCCGCCATGACGTCTCCTCGGCTCGGTCCTACCCGTTCCGAAAGGCCAGAAGAGGGCAAGTCGCGGGCCCGCGCCAACCTCTTGAGACCCGCTCCCACAAGACGTTAGCTTTTGAGTTTATGGTAATTCGGCCGACTCGCCGCCCCGCCCGCACCGGGCGAGAGGCCGCGTTCCGGCCGACCAACTGGCGTGGAGATGAAGCAGACGATCGACGCGACCCGCGCGCCGCACTCCACTTCGGCGCTTCCGGAGACGGATTACCGGCCGCCCTACCTCGCGGCCGGTTTCGCGACGCTGGCGGTCCTGGCGCTGTACAGCGTGACGCTCGCCCGCACCACGCAGTTCTGGGACGCGAGCGAGTACATCGCCACGGCGCACATCCTGGGCATCCCGCACCCGCCGGGCAACCCGCTCTTCGTGGTGCTCGCCCGCGCTTGGGAGCTCCTCCTCGCCCCGACCGGCCTCTCCGTCGCCGTCCG
>Ga0207864_1001161_pt1 | contig 30642 bp, 26 predicted proteins | sample HigsolmetaAR202D_FD_184834 | JGI IMG/M metagenome (GOLD analysis project Ga0207864, IMG submission 184834) | Ionic liquid and high solid enriched microbial communities from the Joint BioEnergy Institute, USA - AR20-2-D (SPAdes) (version 2) ... | reverse complement strand
CCCGCGGCCCGCCGCGGAGCCGGACGGTGCGGAGCCGGACGACACGGGCCGCGCGGACGAACGGCCGGGGAGCACTCCCCGGCCGTCGGAGCGGACCCCCGAGGGGCGGTCAGTTCCCGAGGGACTGGGCGGCCAGGGTGACCTGGGTCTCGGCGGACCGGCCGTCACGCTCGTAGGCGATGGTGACAGTGTCTCCGGGACGGTGTGAGCGGATCTCGGCGATGAGCACGTCGGGATCGGTCACCAGGCGGTCGCCGACCCGGACGATGACGTCGCCGCTGCGCAGCCCGGCCTTGTCGGCCGCGCCGCCCTGGTTCACCTCCACCAGTTTCGCGCCGGGGCCGTCGTCGGCCACGGTGACGGACGCCTCGATCGCCGCGTAGGTGGCCTCACCGGTGGTGGTCAGCTCGTCGATGATGGGCTTGGCCTGGTTCACCGGGATGGCGAAGCCGAGCCCGATGGACCCGGACTGCGCCGTGAAGCTGTTGCTCGTCGTCGCGATCGCCGTGTTGATCCCGATGACCTCGCCGTTCATGTTCATCAGCGGGCCGCCGGAGTTGCCCGGGTTGATCGGCGCGTCGGTCTGGATCGCGTCGATGACCGTGGACGTGGCGGTCCGCGGCTGCTCGTCCTGGTCGGGCGGCGCGAACGGGTCGTTGGGCTGCTGGCCGCTGATCCCCGTGTTGACCGGCCGCTCCAGGGCGCTGACCACCCCGGAGGTGACGGTGCCGGACAGGCCCAGCGGCGAGCCGATGGCCACCACCTCGTCGCCGACCTTCACGTGGTCGGAGTCGCCGAGGGACGCCGGGGTGAGCCCGGAGACGCCCTCGGCCTGGATCACCGCCAGGTCGGACACCGGGTCGGTGCCCACGATCTCCGCGGGGGCCTGGGAGTTGTCGTGGAACAGCACGACCAGCTCCTGGGAGTTGCCCACGACGTGGTTGTTGGTGACGATCAGGCCGTCCTCGCTGATGATGAACCCGCTGCCGCCGCCCTCGTCGGTGGAGATGGACACCACGCTCGGCAGGGCCTTGTCCGCGACCCTGGTGACGTCGCCCGAGGCCGCCGGGGCGGCGGAGGCGTCCGGGGACCGGTCGTCGAGGAGGTAGGCGGTCGCGACGGACGCCGCCGGACCGACCACCAGGCTGGTGAGCAGCGCGGTGGCGGCGGCGACCAGCACGACCCGGCCGCGCCGCCGCGGTTCCCCCGCGGGCGGGACGGCCCCGGGCACGGGGGTGGACCCGTGCGGCGGCTGCGGCGGGGGGAATCCCCCGCCGTACGCCGGGAACGCGCCGGTCTGGGACGGCGGCGGGAAGCCCCCGGTGGGCTGGGCCGGGCGGGCGGCGGCCCGTTCGAACCACGCGGGCTGGCGGACCCACGCCCCGGTGGGGGGTGCGGGCTGTCCCGGGTACTGCGGCCGGGCGCCGTGGAAGGGCTGCCCGGGAGCGCCCTGGTGGGTGCCGGGGCCCGGCGGGAAGAAAGCCTGCGGGTGCGGTGCGGGCTGCTGCGGCGCCTCGGCGCTCTCTGCCCCGGGCGTCTCCTGGGACGCGGACTCGCTTCCGGGAGCGGCAGGGGCCGGGGACGGCGCGTCGTGCGGGACGGACTCGGGTGCGGACTCGACCTCGCTGCGGGCTGCGGGGCCGGTCGTCGCCTCCCCCCGGGCGTCCACGGTGTTCTCCCGGTCGGTGGCGTCGGCCGACGTGCCCTCGTGGCGCTCTGGTTCTTCCATGGAAGAACCGCTACCGCGGTCGATCGCGCTCATTCGAGTTTCCTTCCGGACATCTGTTGCTGTGTCTCCAGAATCGGCGTCCAGGGTTAGAACACGGTGAGACAGCGGAAAAGCCCGGTTTCGAGCGGTCCGCGGTGGTACGGGCGCTGCTGTCCCGCCCGCTCCGGCGGCCCCTCCGGGCCGCCGCGCTCCGTGCTCCCGGCGGGTCCGGCCCTGGTCAGTCGCCGGTCTGCGCGGGCAGGGACTCGTCGGCTCCCCAGGCGCTCCACGACCCCGGGTAGAGCCGGGCGCCGTCGAAACCGGCGTGTTCCAGCGCCAGCAGGTCGTGGCAGGCGGTCACCCCGGAGCCGCAGTAGACGGTGATGCTGGCGGCGGTGTCCGCGCCGAGCGCGCGGAACCGGGCCCGCAGCGCCTCGGGTGCGGCGAGGCGGCCCTGTGCGTCGAGGTTGTCCTGCCAGGCGGCGCTGCGCGCACCCGGGATGTGGCCGGGGCGCGGGTCGACCGGGGCGGGCGCCTCCCCGGTGAACCGGCCGGGGGTGCGGGCGTCCAACAGCAGCCGGTCCGGGTCGCCGAGCTGCGCGCGGACCGTCGCGGTGTCCACGATGCGGTCGGCGGGCCACGGCACGGGGGTGCGCGGCCGCGGGCTGGGACGCACCTCGCCCGGTTCGAGCGGTCCCGGCCACGCCTGGATGCCGCCGTCCAGCAGCGCCGCCGGGGAGCCCAGGACGCGCAGCATCCACACCAGGCGCGCCGCGGTGGAGCCGCCCGTGTCGTCGTAGGCCACGACCGCCGTGTCGTCGCCGATGCCCAGCCGCGACAGTGCGGCGGCGAAGTCGGCGGGGTCGGGCAGCGGGTGCCGTCCGCCCGCGGGGTCGGCCGGGGCGGCCAGGTCGGAGTCGACGTCCACGAACACCGCTCCGGGCAGGTGCCCGGCGGCGTACTCCTTGCGGCCGGAGCGCCCGTCGAGGTACCAGCGGACGTCGGCGACGACGACCTCGTCCGCGTGGGCGCGCAGCCAGTCCGCGGTGACGGCGACCGGTAGGGACGAGAACGGAGCGGACTCGGATCGTGCCATGGCTCCCAGGCTATCCGCGCTCGGCCGGGGATCCCGCGGATTCCGTGGACCGTGCCGCCCGCGGATGGGACCGGCGCAGCCACAGCAGCCCCAGGACCGGCAGCACGAGCGGCACGAACCCGTAGCCCTTGCCGAACAGCGACCAGACCGTGTCGTCGGGGAACGCCTGGGGGACCAGCAGGGTGAACAGGCCGACCGCGACCACGCCGACGAGTTCGAGGGAGCAGCAGGCGACGGCGACCCGGTAGGAGGTGCGTCCGGCGCGGGCGAGCCCCACGGTCGCCACGATGTAGACGACGGCGGCCAGCGCCGACAGCGCGTAGGCGAGCGGGGCCTCCTCGAAGCGGGTGAGGATCTGCACGGTGGAGCGCCCCGTCGCGGCGACCGCGAACAGGGCGTAGACGGCGACCAGCAGTCTTCCGGGGCCGCCGGCGCGGGAGTTCTTCTCGGTCTCAGACAACGGACGCGTTCCAGAGCTGTTCGAGCCGGACCATCAGGACCGGGATGACGAGGCAGGCGAAGGCGATGACGGCGGGGCCCCACTTGCTGCGTTCCATGAGCCCCCACACCGCGCAGGCCGGGGGGACCAGCACCAGGGTGACCAGGTAGCTGACGAAGGTGACGGTGTCGGGCGGCCGCGGCCCCTCCACCAGCAGCACGATCGACAGCACGAGCTGCACCAGCAGCAGCACTTCCAGTACCGCGATGCCGATCAGGTGCGGCACCAGCATCGGCCGGTTCCGGAAGGCCGAGATCCCGCACCAGACCGCCAACGCCAGCGACGCCATTTGGACGACCGTGGTCCAGCCGTCAACCATGCCGGGCTCCGCCCATGGTCCCGTTCACCTTCCCGCTGGTGGGCCTTACTACTGCGACGCAATGTAGTACATGGTGCGGGGGTCCCCCGCGCGGGGGCGGGGGACCTGGGCGGACGGAGGTCAGCGCACCACCGCGACCGGGCCGCGGGCGCCGTGCAGGACCGACTGGCTCACCGAGCCGAGCAGCAGGCCGGTGAAGCCGCCCCTGCCGCGGGAGCCCACGACGATCAGGTCGGCCGGGGTGGCGGCCTCCAGCAGGGCCGCGGCCGGGTGGGCGCGCACGGTGCGGATGTCGACCGGCACCCCGGGGTGGCGCTCCCGGTGCTCGGCCAGGGCCTCCTCCACGGTCTCCCGGGCGGCCGCGGCGAGCGGCTCCTCGTCGAACACCTCGGGCGGCAGCGGCCCCATCGTCAGGGCGAAGGCGGTGACGGGCTGCCAGGCGCAGACCGCCACCAGCGTGGTGCCGCGCCGCTCGGCCTCGGCGAAGGCGAACCCGACGGCGTTGCGGCTGGCCGGCGAGCCGTCCACGCCGAGGACGACCCGTTCCCGCGCCCCGGGCGCGGTCTCGTGCTGCTTGGGCAGCACCACCACCGGCACCGGCGAGTGCGCGGCCAGCTCCACGCCCACCGATCCGGCGAAGGCCGACATCAGGGAGCCGCGCCCCCGCGAACCGACGACGACCACCGCGGTCCCCGGCTCCTCGGCGGTCTCCAGCAGCGCCTCGGCCGGGCGGCGCAGCACCAGCCGGGTCCGCGTCTCCAGCTCCGGGTAGAGCTGGCCGATCCACTTCTCGGCGTACTCCAGGAGCGATTGGCCGTCCCGGAACAGGGGCGACTCCTCGACGTCCACGGGGGTGACCGCGCCGGTGAACGGGTCCTGCGGGTCGGGGATCTCCACCGCGGTGACGATCCGCAGCCCCAGGCCGCGCAGCCGCGCCTCCTGCGCCGACCATTCGAGTGCGTACCGGCTGGAGTCGGAGCCGTCGACTCCGACCGCGACCCAGCCCGGCTCCTGGTGTGCCATGGTCTCCCCCTCGCTGTCGCCGTGTCCTGTCGGGCTCCTACCCGGGGGAGGGGCCCTTACGGGAGGCCGTCCGGCTCCGGGGAGGGAGCACAAGGTCCCTTTCGCTGTGGGCAGAGCCGGGACCGGCATCCCCGGAGCGGCGGGCGTGTTGTGGTGCACATGGACGCCGAACACGAAGCCATGGATGCCTACAGCAGGATCGTGACCTCCGTCGCGCAGCGGCTCCGGCCGAGCGTGGCCGCGCTGTCGGTGCGCGGGCCCCGGGGAGCGGGGGCCGGGTCGGCGGTGCTGTTCACCGCCGACGGGCTGATGCTCACCAGCGCGCACGTGGTCGAGGGCGCCCACCACGGCACCGCCGAGTTCCAGGACGGCTCGTGGACCCGGTTCGACGTGGTCGGCGCGGACCCGCTGTCCGACCTGGCGGTGCTGCGGTGCGCGGAGACGGGGCCGCCCGTCGCGGAGCTGGGGGACGCCGACGGGCTGCGGATCGGGCAGCTCGTCGTCGCGGTCGGCAACCCGATGGGGCTGGCCGGATCGGTGACCGCCGGGGTGGTCTCCGCGCTCGGCCGTGCGCTGCCCGCCCGGGAGGGGCGCCACATCCGGTTGATCGACGACGTCGTGCAGACCGACGCCGCGCTCAACCCGGGCAGCTCCGGCGGGGCGCTGGCCGACTGGCGCGGCCGCGTGGTGGGGATCAACACGGCGGTGGCGGGCTACGGGCTGGGCCTGGCCGTTCCGGTGAACTCCACGACGCGGCGGATCGTCGGGGAGCTCGCCGCCACCGGGCGGGTGCGCCGCGCCTGGCTGGGGGTGGCGGGGGCGCCGGTGCCGCTGCCGCCGGGGGTCGCCGAGCGCCTGGGCCAGCGGACGGGGCTGCGCGTGGTGGAGGTGGTGCCGGGCAGTCCGGCCGGGACCGCCGGGATCTACCTGGGCGACGTCCTGGTCTCCGCGGCGGGGCGGAAGCTGGAGGGGGTCCAGGACCTGCAACGGCTCATGCTGGGGTCGGCGATCGGCTCCCGGCTGCCCGTCACCCTGCTGCGCCGCGGCGCGTTCGTCGACGTGGTGGCGGTCCCGGAGGAGCTGGCCGCCCGCTGAGGCGGTCGGCGCGGCGCCTGCGGGGTCCGGCCGCCCCAGCGGCGGTCCCGCCGCGGCACGCCCGGGAGGACCGGCCCGGGGACCGGAGCCGTCTCACACCCATAAATCTTCCAAGGAAGATTTTATCTGGATAGACTTATGGTGCGCCCACCACGAGGAGACAGCCATGAGCACCCCACCCGTCCCCGAGAAGCTCCCCGTCCTCTACTTCGGCCACGGCGCCCCGCCGCTGGCCGACGACCCGCTGTGGAGCGGCCAGCTCGCCGCCTGGTCGGCCGAGCTGCCGCGCCCCAGGGCGGTCCTCATCGTCTCGGCGCACTGGGAGTCCGCCCCGCTCACCATCGGCGCGACCACCACGGTCCCCCTGGTCTACGACTTCTGGGGCTTCCCCGAGCGCTACTACCAGGTCACCTACCCCGCCCCCGGGGCGCCCGACCTCGCCGAGGACGTCCGCAAGCTGCTCAGCGGCGCCGGCGTCCTCATCGCCGAGGCGCCCACGCGCGGCCTCGACCACGGCGCCTACGTGCCGCTCAAGGAGATGTACCCGGACGCCGACGTGCCGGTGTTGCAGATCTCCCTGCCCACCCTCGACCCCCGTCGGCTCTACGAGCTGGGCCGCCGCCTGGCCCCGCTGCGCGAGGCGGGCGTGCTCGTCATGGGCAGCGGCTTCCTCACCCACAACCTGTCCTGCGTCGACATGAGCCGCGGCCCCGACTACGCGCCGCCGTCCTGGTCGGCCGAGTTCGACGACTGGGCCAGCCGGGCCGCCCACGCCGGGGACGTCGACGCCCTGCTGGACTGGCGGACCAAGGCTCCGGCCGCCGAGATCGCCCACCCGCGCAGCGAACACCTGGCCCCGCTGTTCGTCGCCCTGGGCGCCGGCAGCGGCACCACCGAGACCGCCCGCAGCGTCATCGACGGCTTCTGGTACGGCCTGGCCAAGCGCGCCTTCCAGTTCGACTGACCGCCCGGCGCGGTCAGCCCTCCTCCTCGATGCCCCCGGCGAGCAGGGGCTCCATGAGCAGCTCCGGGTGGTCGCGCTGGATCACCCGGAGCCGCCACTTGTTGTGCACCAGCACCAGCAGCTCCCCGTCGGAGCGGCGGGTGAGCACCTCGGCGCCGGACAGGCCGTGCAGCACGGGCGCGGAGGCGGCGTCGGTGCGCCGCGCCACGCTGTAGTCGAGGTGGGACAGCTCCACGGGGGCGCGGAACTCGTGCTCCATGCGGTGCCGGACCACGTCGAACTGGAGCGGTCCCACGGCGGCCAGCACCGGCGCCTGCTCGCCGCGCACGTCGGAGACCAGCACCTGGACCACGCCCTCGCTGTCGAGCTGCTCGATGCCGCGGCGGAACTGCTTGTAGCGGCCCGAGTCCACGGCGCGGGCCACCGCGAAGTGCTCGGGCGCGAAGCTCGGGATCGGCGGGAACTCCACCTTCGGCCCGTCGTACAGGGTGTCGCCGACCCGCAGCGCCTGCGCGTTGACCAGCGCGATCACGTCGCCCGGGTAGGCGGTGTCCAGGGTGTGGCGCTCCGCGCCGAACACCGCCTGGGTGTACTTGGTGGCGAACGGGCGGCCCGACGCGGCGTGGGTGAGCACCATGCCCCGGTCGAAGCGGCCCGAGCACACCCGTACGAACGCCATCCGGTCGCGGTGGGCCTTGTCCATGTTGGCCTGCATCTTGAACACGAACCCGGAGAACGGCGCGTCCACCGGGCGCGGCGTGCCCGAGGCGTCGGCGCGGGCCGACGGCGCGGGGGCCAGCGTGATCAGGGTGCGCAGCAGGTGGGAGACGCCGAAGTTGGGCAGCGCCGCGCCGAACAGCACCGGGGAGGACTTGCCCGCCAGGAACGACTCGGCGTCGTAGTGGGCGCCGATCTCGTCCAGCAGCGCCAGCTCCTCCATCGCCTGCTCCCAGGCCGCCCCCTCGATCTCGGCGGCCCGCGCGGCGTCCACGGGCTCCTCCACGGCCTTCGTGGCCCCGCCCGGGGTGCGGTGCAGCTTGGTGTAGGCGTTGCCCGCGGTGCGGTCGACCAGCCCGCGGAAGTCCCCGGCGATGCCCACCGGCCAGTTCAGCGGCGTGGGGCGCAGCCCGATGCGCTGCTCGATCTCGTCCAGCAGCTCCAGCGGCTCCCGGCCGGGCCGGTCCCACTTGTTGACGAACGTGATCACCGGGATGCCCCGGCCGCGCGCCACGTCGAACAGCTTCAGCGTCTGCGGCTCCAGGCCCTTGGCCGAGTCCAGCAGCATCACCGCGCAGTCCACCGCGGCCAGCACCCGGTAGGTGTCCTCGGAGAAGTCGGCGTGGCCGGGCGTGTCCAGCAGGTTGAGCACCCGGTCCTGGTACTCGATGCGCAGCGCCGCGGAGGTGATGGAGATCCCGCGGGCCTGCTCCATCTCCATCCAGTCGGAGGTCACGCCCCGCCGGTCGCCCTTGCCGTGCACCGCCCCCGCCGAGGTGATCGCCGCCGCGTGCAGCGCCAGCGCCTCGGTCAGCGTGGACTTTCCGGCGTCCGGGTGCGAGATCACCGCGAACGTGCGCCGCCGCGCCGCCTCACTGGTGACCTCGTTCCTTCCCGTGGGGGTACGCGTTGGGGCAGACACCGGATCCTCTCCTCGTCGGGCTTCTGAGCGAGGCTACCCCACCGGTCCGGTGCGGCCCGCCTTGACGAAACCGGGCGGGAGGCGCTTCACTCACTACCGACCGGTCGGTATCTACGGGTGTGGGAGGCGAAGAACCGTGAGAGCGCTGCGGGTGCACGAACTGGGCGAACCCAAGGACGTCCTGCGCCTGGAGGAGGTGCCCGTCCCCGAGCCCGCCCCCGGGCAGATCGTGGTCCGGGTGCTCGCCACGGCGGTCAACTTCCCCGACGCGCTGCTGTGCCGGGGCGTCTACCAGGAGAAGCCGCCGCTGCCTTTCACCCCCGGCGTGGAACTGTGCGGCGAGGTCGTCGCGCTGGGCGAGGGCGTCACGACGGTCGCCGAGGGCGACCGGGTCATCGGCTCACCCGTGCTGCCCCGGGGGTCGTTCGCCGAGTACGCGCCCATGGAGATCGGCCGCGTCTTCCCCGCGCCGCCCGCCCTCACCGACACCGAGGCCGCCGCGCTGTTCATCGGCTACCAGACCGGCTGGTTCGCGCTGCACCGCCGCGCCGGGCTGCGGGAGGGCGAGACCGTCCTGGTGCACGCCGCCGCGGGCGGGGTCGGCAGCGCCGCGGTCCAGCTCGCCAAGGCCGCGGGCGCGCGGGTGATCGGGGTCGTCGGAGGCGCGGCCAAGGCCGAGTACGCCCGCGCGCTCGGGGCCGACATCGTCGTCGACCGGCACACCGAGGACTTCGTGTCCGTGGTCAAGGAGGCCACCGACGGGCGCGGCGCCGACGTCGTCTACGACCCCGTGGGCGGCGAGTCCTACACCCGCTCCACCAAGTGCATCGCCTTCGAGGGGCGCATCGTCGTCGTCGGGTTCGCCAGCGGCACCATCCCCACCCCGGGGCTCAACCACGCCCTGGTCAAGAACTACTCGCTGCTCGGACTGCACTGGGGCCTCTACAACAAGCGCAACCCCGCCCTGGTGGCCCGCTGCCACGAGGAGCTCACCGCCCTGGCCGACCGCGGCCTGGTCAAGCCCGCGGTCAGCGAGGTCCTCGCCCTGGAGGAGCTGCCCGACGGGGTGCAGCGCCTCGCCGACGGAAGCACCGTGGGGCGTCTGGTGGCCGTGCCGCACGCGGACCGCTGACCGGCGCCCCCGGCAGGCGCGGCGCCCCGGCGCCGGGACCCACCACCCACCTGCGGGCGGGCCGCCCGCGGGCCGACGCAGAGAGGACGACCCATGGGAAGACCGTTCACCTTCCCCGGCCGGACGATCGTCGTCACCGGGGGCGCGAACGGCATCGGCCGCGCGCTCGCGGAGCGCTTCCTCGCCGAGGGGGCGGCCCGCGTGGTGATCGCCGACCTGGACGGGCAGGGCGCCGCGCGCACGGCGGCCGAACTCGGCGAGCGGGCGCGGGCCCACACGCTGGACGTCACCGACGCCGCGGCCGTGGCCGCGCTCATCGAGGAGGTCGAACGGGACGCGCCCATCGACCTGTGGTGCTCGAACGCCGGCGTGGCCACCGGCGGCGGCCTGGGCAGCGACGCCGACTGGGACCTCACCTGGCGGGTCCACGTCCAGGCGCACGTCCACGTCGCCCGCCTGCTGCTGCCCCGCATGATCGAGCGCGGCGGCGGGCACCTGCTCGTCACCGCCTCGGCCGCGGGCCTGCTCACCAACGTCGACTCGGCCCCCTACTCGGTGACCAAGCACGGCGCGGTCGCCCTCGCCGAGTGGCTGGCGATCCGGCACTGGGACGAGGGCATCGACGTCTCCTGCCTGTGCCCGCTCGGCGTCAACACCGCCATGACCGCGGGCGACGGCCCCACCGCCGCCACCCGGCTGGGCGGCGACTACATCGAACCCGCCGACGTGGCCCGCTCCGTGGTCGAGGCGCTGGGCGAGGGGCGCTTCCTCATCCTGCCCCACCCCCAGGCCGCGGTCATGGAGCAGCGCCGCGCCTCCGACCGGGACCGCTGGCTGTCCGGCATGCGCCGGGCCCACAAGCGGCTCCTGGACGCGGGCTGACGGCTCGGAGCAGGGGAACCGCCGACGGGGAGGCCGCGTCAGAAGCGGCAGACCCGCATCTCCTCCCCCGTGAAGGAACCGCCATGAGCTCGTCCTCCCGCAACGTCGACCTCCTGGTCCTCGCCGGAGTCAGCGCCGTCCTGTTCGTCCTCAGCGTGGTCTTCGTGGTCGTCGGCAACGCCGACTACACCAGCTACACGGGACGGGCCGAGGCGGTCGTCGTCGAACGCGACGAGGACTACTGGCGCACGTCCAGCGGGGACACCCGCAGGGACATCGACGTCTACGTCAGCTACCGCACGGAGGAGGGCGTCCAGCTCGACCACGTGAAGCTGGGCGGGCTCAACCCGTCCGACCACCACGAGGGCGAACAGCTCCAGATCGCCTACCACCCGGAGCACCCGGGCGACCCCGTCACCGTGCAGAGCACCGAGGAGGGCGCGTTCGGCGTCTTCCGCGTCATCGGCGCCGGGCTGGCCGCGCTCGGCGCCGGCTTCGCGGCCTGGGCCGCGGTCCTCTTCCTGCGGCGCCGACGGGCCTGACCGTCCACTCCGGCCCCGCCCCGGCGACCCGCGCCGGGGCGGGGTGAACAGCGTGTCCACAGAATTCATGATTTCGCGCTCATGGCGTGAACTTTCCAGCGCGGTGCGGCGTCGCACAGATGTCGGCCCCTCCACTCCACCGCCGCGTTCCCGTGGCCCTGCGCCGTCGGACGGAACCCCCGACCGCCGTGTCCGATAGGTTCCTACCGGGATGCGACGTGGGGGAGGAGAGGCGGATGCACCGCGGTGCGCCGCGTCCGGTCTTCCACGACGGCCCCGAACACCCTCCCGGGTTCCGGTCAGGTTGACAACGGATCGCAAAAGACCGGTTGTGGCCAGCCGTATTGCACCGGCAGGCCGCGACAGCGCTGGAAAAGGTGGGATCGGTTTGTTGGCAGAGTGCTCACCCGGCAGTTGCGCGCCCTTGATCTCCACAGGTCGAAAAGGGTTCTTCGGAGGCCGACCGGAGGCTGTCGGCGGCCTCCGGCAGCGGTTCCGGAGGCCGGATTCGATTTCGGCCAATCACCGGAGCCCGCAATTGCGGACGAGTATGATTCCTCTCGTCGGCAATCCTTTCTCCCCACCGTTTCCCACCCCTCCCACCGCAGTGTCGAGACCGGTCGGAGACGTTGCGCTGCTTCGGAAGCCGAGGGTGCGTATGTACCGTGCACGGGCGGGATCGCAGCAGTGACGACCACAGCGTTCCGGTTTCCGAGGACAACGGTGGGTCCTCGTCCTGTGTCCTGCCCGCTCAGTCGATCCGGACCGGAGGTGCCATGAACGGCAGCAGCACTCCGCACGCCGGAACGGAGACGGCGGTCATCGTCATCGCTCCCGACGACCTGAGCGCAGAGGTCTTCATCCAGGACATCCAGCAGGTGGTCCACGGCCCCGACGCCAAGTCGACCCGGCGGGCCGCACTCGACTACGTCGCGGGGTACGCCACCCACATCGGCCGCCCCGTACTCGTCGAGGCACGCGACGCCTACGGCGTCCAACGGCTGGAAGCGCTTCCCGGAGGCGTCATCCGGGGAGTGGCCGAGACCCCGCCCCCGGCCACGGGCGGGGGAGCGCCGCGGCGCAGGGGCAGGGTGCTGCTCCTCGGCGCGGTGGGCCTGGTCGTCGTCGCCCTGGTCGTGGCGACCGTTCTGGTGGTGCTCGGGCTCGGCAGCGACTCCCCGCCGGACTCCGAAGAGACCACCGACACCGTCGAAACCGTCGCCTTCGAGGCGCGTCCCGCGCCGCCGGGGTTCTCCACCGAGGCCCTCTGGCGGATTCCCATCACCGACGGAACCCGCCCGGCCGTCTCCAACGACGGCACCCGGGTCGCGTTCATCGGCGCCGACGGGAAACTCGCGGTCGTCGGCCCCGAGGGAGAACGGCTCTGGGAGGCTGACCTTCCCCTACAGCCTGCCGAGATCGAGGGTCCGGTGCGTTTCGTCGAGAACGGCGACGAGCTCCAGGTGGCGATCACGGGTTCCGGGAAGCTGTGGATCTGGCCCGGTACCGGTGGCGAACCCACGGAGTACGAGCTGCCCGAGGACGGGATGGTCACCTTCGCGGGGACGGCCCCGCTGGTCACCGTCGGCGACAAGGCCATGCTTCCCCAGGACGGGGAACTGGTCGAGGTCACGGTGCCCCAAGGGTCCGGCGGGATGCTCGTCCACGGCGGAGAGGTCCTCCTGGCGGCCGCCGACGGGCCCTGGCACTGGGCCGTTCCCGGCGGCGGTCTGCGGGAGGTCGCCCCGAAGAAGCCGGAGAGCTCCGGAGAGCTCGACCGGGTGATCACCGCCTCCGAGCGCTACGTCATCGTGCGGTGGCGCGGCAGCGAGGACGACCGGGTCGTGCTCGCCGTCCACGACGCCCGCGACGGCTCGGTCTTCGCGGAGACGGAGATCACGGCGGGAGAACTCGCCGACGCCACCTGGATCGAAGGAGAGACGGTGGCCGCCTACGGGCCGATCGTGGTCGACCTGGAGTCCGGAGAGACCCATGTGGTCCCCGGGTTCGGGCCGCTCAGCGCCGCCGGCGGCGTGGTCTACGGCGAACTGGGAGACGACCAGGTCGCGGTGGACGCCACGGGAGAGAGCACCCCCATGAAGCCGGACACGGCACGCCCGTGGGGCCTGCTCGACGGCAACGCGGTGGTGCTGGCCGACGCCAACCTGTACGCCCTACTACCGGACTGACCCCCGACATCAGTAAGGAGACGCATGTCCTACACAGCACGCGCCATCGGCGTGACGGCCGCGGGCCTGCTGGCCTTCGGCTTCGCCTCGGCCCCGGCCGCGGCCGCGGAGGTGGACGCCGGGCTGTCCCTCGGCAGCACCGACGCCGCCCTCTCGATCAGCCTCCTCAGCACCAACGACGGCGGCGACGACCCCCAGCCCGAGCCGAACCCCGACCCCCAGCCCGACCCGGAGCCGGAGCCGGAACCCGAACCGGAGCCCGAGCCGGGTCCCGGCGGCGGTGAGACGCCGGGCGGCGGCGAGACCCCCGGTGGCGGTGAGACGCCGGGCGGCGGCGAGACCCCCGGCGGCGGCGAGACCCCCGGTGGCGGTGAGACGCCGGGCGGCGGCGAGACCCCCGGCGGCGGCGAGGACCCCGGCACCACCCCGACCCCGAAGCCGGGCTCCGGCACGACCCCGGACGACAAGCCGGGCCAGCAGCCGGGCGGCACCGGAGGCAGCGGCGGCAGCGGCGGTGGCGACGCCGACGGTGACGGCGACAAGGGCGACGACAAGGACGGCAAGGACGACGACAAGGGCGACAAGGACGACGAGGCCGACGAGGAGCTGCCGGTGACCGGCGTCGACCTCAGCGGCTTCGTGCTCGGCGCCTCCGTCATCACCGGCATCGGCGCGGTCACCGTCTTCGCGACCAGCCGCCCCGTCCGGGTCCGCGGCTGACCGCTGACCGCTCCCGATCAGCACTGATCGGACCGTGACCGAAGAGCCCCCCGCGTGAGTGCACCACGCGGGGGGCTCCGTTCGTCCACCGGGCCGCACCACCGCCGAGAGCCGACCCGTCCCACCGGACCGCCCTTCCCCGCCCCGCGGTGTCTTCTCGTACTCTTGCGACTACTTGGCGTTACTCTCGTGTTGGCTGGACGGGACACGACGAGAGAGGCGCATCACCGTGCGGAACAGCACCACCGCCGCGCTCCTCGGCGGGCTGGCCGCACTCGCAGCGGTGCCCCCTGCTGCTGTGGCCACCCCCGCTGCCGAGGAGACCGACACCGCCCGCAACGGCGGGATCGCCCTGTCCGTGACCGACTCCCGCGACCGCCTGGCCGTCGGCGAGGACACCGCCTACACCGTGACCGTGCGCAACGAGCGCGAGGAGGCCGTCACCGACCTCCTCGTGGCGCAGACCGCACCCGCCCTCGACCTCCACGAGGCCGACGGCGGAGGCGTGGTCGAGGGCAGCACGGCCGTGTGGCTCGTCACCCTCGACCCGGGCCAGGAGACGGCGCGCACGGTCACCGCCACCCTCACCGAGCCGCCCGACCAGGACAGCGTGTCCACCACCGTCTGCGCGGGCTGGCCGGACGACCCCGGCCCCGTGGTCTGCGCGGACCACGGGACCGCGGTGGCCGCCCGCACCGGCGTCCCGCTGCGGCCCCTCCTCACCGGCGTCGCCCTCGCGGCCGCGATCTCCCTCCTCGCCGGGCTCGCGGTCCTCCTCAGGCGCCGCACCCGCCGACCCCGCAGGCGGTACACGGCCCGGCACGCGATCCGGCGGGGAGACCGCCGCGCCGGGGCTACGGCTCCGGAACGTCCTCGGGCAGCAGTGTGGTGAACGCCGCCAGGTCCGCCGCGGCGCCCTGGGACACCAGACGCCCCGCCTGGCGGGTGATCATCCGCTCCAGCACCTGGCGGGCGTAGCGGGCGTTGCCGAACGAGGCGTCCCGCGGCACGGCCGCGAAGTGCGCCGCCAGCGCCTCCCGGGTCGCCTCGCCGCACTCGTAGCCGGAGGAGCGCGCCATCCGCTCGACGATGGTGACCAGCTCCTCGTCGCTGTAGTCGGCGAACTCCACCCGGTGGCTGAACCGCGACGCCAGACCGGGGTTGGAGTCCAGGAAGCGCTGCATGTCCGCGGTGTACCCGGCGACGATCACCACCACCTCGTCGCGGTGGTCCTCCATCAGCTTGACCAGGGTGTCCACGGCCTCCTGGCCGAAGTCGTTGGTGGCGCCGCGGGGGGTGAGCGTGTACGCCTCGTCGATGAACAGCACGCCGCCGCGGGCCTTGTTGAACACCTCGGTCGTCAGTTGCGCGGTGTGCCCCACGTAGCGGCCCACCAGGTCGGCCCGCGCCGTCTCCACGACCTGCCCGGTGGACAGCACCCCCAGCGTCTTCAACAGCCGCCCGTACAGCCGGGCCACCGTGGTCTTACCGGTACCGGGGGAGCCGGTGAACACCAGGTGGTGGCTGAGCGTCGGCACGGGCAGCCCCATGGCCTTGCGCTGGTTGGCCATGACCAGCAGGTTCGCCAGGTCGTTGACGGTGGACTTGACCTGGGCCAGGCCGACCATCGCGTCGAGCTCGGCGCGCAGCGCGGCCAGCTCGTCCTCGGGGCCGCCGCTGCCCGACCCGGAGACCTCCACCCCCAGGTCGACGGGGAGCAGCCGGGTCAGCTCCGCCGGGTTGTCCGGCGGCGCGTCCCCCAGCCGGAACGCCTGCCGGTCCACCATCTCCTCGAAGATCTTGCGCGCGGTGCGGGCGTTGCCGAACGTCGCGTCCCGCGGCATCTCCTCGAAGATCTTGCGCAGCGCCTCCCGGGTCTCGTCGGCCAGCTCGTAGTGGTGGGCGGTGCACATGCCCTCCACGATCTGCACCAGCTCGTCCACCTCGTAGTTGGGGAACTCGATGGTGCGGTTGAACCGCGACGCCATGCCCGGGTTCGCGGCGAGGAAGCCCTCCATCTCCTCGGTGTACCCGGCGGCGATCACCACCACGTCGTCGCGGTGGTCCTCCATCAGCTTGACCAGGGTGTCGATGGCCTCCCGGCCGAAGTCGGGGCCGCTGCCGCCGTCGGACTTGCCGGAGAGCGTGTACGCCTCGTCGATGAACAGCACACCGCCCTTGGCCCGCTCGAACACCTCCGTCGTCTTGATCGCGGTGCCGCCCACGTACTGCGACACCAGGTCGGCCCGCGACACCTCGACCACGTGCCCGTAGCGGAGCACGTCCAGGTCGGCCAGGATGCGGCCGTAGAGGCGGGCCACGGTGGTCTTGCCGGTGCCGGGCGGCCCGCCGAACACCAGGTGGCGGTTCATCGGCGGGGCGGGCAGGCCCATCTCGGCGCGCCGCTTGGCCATCTGGGTGCGGTTGATGAGGGTCTTCACCTCGCGTTTGACGTTCTCCAGGCCGATCAGGGCCTCCAGCTCGGCCAGCGGGCCCTCCGGCTCCACGGCCTCCGGGGCGCCGACCGCGGCGGGGGCGGAGGGCAGCGGCTCGGGGACGTCGCCCCCCGGCGTTCTCGCCGTAGGCGTCCGGCGCGCCGTTGCCGCTGCTCAGCAGCTCCTCGGTGCGCACCCGCTCGCTGGGCGCGGTCTGGCGCAGCCCGGCCCGGCTGTTGTCGCGCACCGCGCACTCCTCCACCAGCACGTCCTCGGTGCTGTGCACGAGCACGCCGTCCCCGGCGTTGCCGAAGATCTCGCACCGGCGCAGCACGGCCTGCGCGCCCGCGGCGATGAGCACGCCGTTGCGGCGGCTGTTGTAGACCCGGGTGCGCAGCGCCGACACCTTCCCCCCGTTCTGCACCGCGATCCCGTCGCTCGCGCAGTCGGAGATGTCGCAGTCGCGCAGGTCGGCCTCTCCCTGCGCGCCGACGGTGACGCCGCCGTCGCGGCTCTCGCGGATGCTCACCCCGTTGAGCAGCGGCCGGGAGCGCTCGTCGACCTGTACCGCGCTCTTGCCGGTCCGCTCGAACGTGACGTTCTCCAGCCGGCCCTGGCCGCCCTTGCGGAACCGCACGCCCTGGCCGCGGGTGTCGGCCACGGAGACCCCGCGCAGGAACGGGTTGCTGGCCTCGACCGCGAAGCCCGGCCCCTCGCTTCCGGTGACCAGGCCCCGGTCGAACTCGACCGTGCTGTTGCCGCCGATGCTGATCCCGGCGCCGCCGCGCACGGTCAGGTTGACGAAGGAGGTGGCGGCGCGTTCCTCGGCGCGCACGCCGTCACCTCCGGCGTCCTCCACCGTGCAGTCGGTGAACAGGCCCCGGGCCTTGCCCCACACGTGGATGCCCGCCTCCTTGGAGCGGACCACCGTCGTGCGGCTCACCTGCGGGTCGGAGCCGTTGGAGACGGTGATGCCGCGGCCGCCGACCTCCTCGAAGCGGCAGTCCTCGACCACCGCCCGGCCGCGGCTGGAGAGGGCCAGGCCGTCCTGGGAGGTGTGGTGGACGTGCAGTCCGCGCAGGGCCGTGCTGGCGTCGTCCTCCAGCGCCACCGCGGGCTTGGCGGCGCCGGAGATCTCGCAGTCCTCGATGGTGCCCGCCGCCCGGCCGCTGGCGAACACCCCGTTGCCGCGCACGTCGCGGAAGACGCAGGAGCGGACTGCGGGGCGGCCGCGGTCGCTGATGACGAGAGCACTGGTCTCCACGTCCTCGATGACGCAGTCCTCCAGGATGCTGGGCTCGGCCGTGGAGATCACCACCCCCGCGCCCGTGGAGCAGGTGACGCGGCTCTCCCGCATCGCCAGGGCGCCGGAGCCGCGGACCACCACGGCGGTCCACGCGGAGCCGTCCACCTCGCAGTCGGCCATCTCCGCCTGCCCGGCGGCGATGTCGACCACGGGCCGCTCCTCGTCGTGGCCGCGCAGGACCAGGCCGGAGAGCTTGACGGCCTCCGCGACCGAGAGGATCGCGCTGCCCGACTCTGCGACCAGTTCCACGCTGCCCCGGCCGTCCCGCGCCACGAGGGTGACCACTTTGCGCAGGGTCAGACTCTCCTCGTAGCGTCCCGGGGCGATGGTGATGAGTGCGCCGTTCTCGGCCACGTCCACTGCGGAGCCGATGGTGGGATGCCCGGACGACCCGTCAGGCGTGACCGTGAGGAGTTGCCTGGCCATCTGTGGTTGCCTCCTGTTCTGCGGGACCGGGACGGCCCGGCGCGGGTGGGGGGTCGGGTACGGGCGGGACCGCGCAGGCGGCCCCGCCCGTAGGTGAGGTGTGTCAGGAGCACTCGGCGCGGATCACGGAAGCAGCGACGTGCGCGCGCCCCTTGTCCGCCAGAGAGTTTTCCCCGACGTTGGTGAGTTGGACCGTGAATTCCTCGGTCGGCGTGGTGAAGCCGGTGGCCTGCACCCAGCCGCCTCGGATCTGGGACTGGTTGATGCCGAAGACCGCGACGGGGGAGCCCTCGGGCGAGCTACCGGAGAAGATCTGGTACTTGGCCTCCTGGTCGTTGATCCACAGCGGCGACTCGTCGTCGGGGATGTGGACGTACAGCTCGCACTTGGCCCCGGCGGCACCGGGCGAGAAGGACCAGTAGGCGTACTCGCCGCTGCCGCTGTTGGCGTTGCCCGACACCGGGATGGCGTCGTAGGTGCCGTTGCAGCCGGGCTCGGTGTGCCCGCTCGGCCGGTTGGCCCAGCCGTTGGCGCCGTCGCTCCAGACACCGATCGTGTGGTAGCTCGCACCGGAGGAGCAGCCGGGACCGGCCACCGCAGCGTACCCCTGGGAAGCGGCCTGCTGCTCCTTGTCGGCCTGCTGCTCCTTGTCGGCGGCGGCAGCGGAGGACTGCGCGTCGGCCTCCTCCTGCTTGTCGTCGGCGTCCTGGCCGGCGGACTTGTCGTCGTCGGAGGCGCTGAGCAGGCCGGCCCCGTCCGAGTCGTCCGACGGCGTGGAGTCGTCCGACGTGCTGTCGGCATCCGACGGCGTGGAGTCGTCCGACTTGGTGTCGTCCGACTTGTCGCCCTGGTCGGCGGAGCCCGCGTCCGACGGGGTGCTGTCGTCCTTCCTCGGGTTGGGGTCCTGGACGCCGGCGACATTCGTGCCGTCGCCCGGCTGCACCCCGTACTGCACGTGGTTCTTCGCCGGCACGATGCTGCCGGTGCCGCTGGCGCCGCCGGCACCTCCAGCGCCTCCGGCGGTCTCGTCCGTCGGGAAGGCGCCGGACTCCTCCTTGTCGTCGGCCAGCGCCTCGGGAACGAATCCGGGGGCGCCGGAGCCCTCCGACCCGCCGGAGCCGCCGCTCCCGCCCCCGCCCTGGTTCGCGCCGGAGCCGAAGCCCCAGCCGGCGGCGGGCGGAACGGAGGAGCCCAGCGGAACGGTCTGCAACTCCAGCGGGGCGGACCCGCTGGCCGCGCCGCCGCCGAGCAGGCCGCCGTTGGAGAGCGACATGAGGTCGAAGGAGACCCCCTGGGTGCCCGCCGAGACCGTGAACGGCGCCGCGACGAGCAGCAGTCCGGCGATCGCGGCACCGGCCAGCACCGGGCCGCTCGGCCGCCCCAGACGGCGGGTGGGCGCGGCCGGAGTGACCGGTCGGACCGCCACCGCCCCCACGGCGTCGATGCCGGGCCGCCCCGGGCTTCCGGCCTCCTCGGCCACCGCCGTGGCCGGGGCTGCCGGGGCGGCCTCAGCCGCGGCCGCGGGTTCCACGGGGGGTGGCGACACCGCCTCCTCGGCCCCGCTCAGGGGCCGCAACGTCCTCGGGGAGGTGGGCCGTTCGACGCTCGGCTGCTCGGCCGGGCGTGCCGCCACCCCCTCTCCCGGAGGAGACGTGGCGGAGTGCGCCTCCTCGGACGCACTCCTGGGAACATCTGTCATAGGCGAGTGTCCTTTCGAGACTCATCAGTCGATCGCGTGACCCGCAGGGGGCCGCGCCGCGCCGCTCCGCGGTACGCCGTCCCGCCACGGGGCGGGGCGGCGTACCGCGGAGCGCCGTGGTCTGTGGGGAACCGCGTCCGGGCCGCGCGCTTCCCGGAACCGGTCGTGGTCGGGTTCACCGGCGACCGCCGCCGATGTCTCCCTCGGGGGTGACCTGGCTGATCCGGGAGGCCAGGCCGCGGCTCACGTCCCCTGCGTCGTCCTCGGCAGCCTGGAAGCTCCTGGCGGTGGCGAGCGTGTTGTCGGCCGTGTCCGCGAACGCCAGCGCCAACGCTCCCAGTATTTCTTTGAGCCCGTTGACGACGGGGGGGAGCGATGCTCTCAGGGAAGCCGAGATCTCGTCGTCGCCGTTTCCCCAGGGCTCGCCCAGGGCCTGGACCTGGGCGTTCAATGTCTCTATCTGCTTCCGGGTGATCTCGGCGGGCTCGTGCAGGGCTTGCGACATCGCGGCCATCTCACTGGGGGAGACCCGGAAACGCCCGTCCGCTGCCATGGGGTCCTTCTCCTTTCTGGAGTGCTGTTCTGGGGTTCCCGGCGTCGGCACCGGGACCGCGGGGCCGGGGGCGACCCGTCGGAGTGGGCCGGGTCAGCCGTCCGAACCGCTGTCCGAGCCGCTTCCGGAACCGCTGCCCGAGCTGCTGTCCGAGCCGCTTCCGGAACCGCTGCCCGAGCTGCTGCCCGAGCTGCTTCCGGAACCGCTGCCCGAGCTGCCGTAGGGATTGGTGGTCGGGTCGTACCCGCTGTGCGAGGTTCCGGTGCTGAAGATCATTGCCAGCTGCCGGGCATCGAGTTTCTGATCCTCCTCCATCAGGAGGAATTCACGGGCGGTATCCGAGAGGTTGTCGGAGATCCTGGTCATCTCCGAGTCCATCTCGCTGAGAATCTCGTGGAGGGTTGTGAACGAACTGCTCACCCTGTTGACGAGATTCCTCGCGAAGCCGGAGTGCGTGGTGTTGCCGACCCGGATGACGTTCTTGTTTTCTTCGTTGAACTGGGCGAGGAGCGTCAGATGTTCTCGTACCTTGTTCTGGATCTGCTCTCCGAACCTCTTCTGGAAATCCTCGACCTTGGCGAAGTCGATCTTGACACCTTCGCCGCCCTTGCCTCCGGTGCCGTTGTCCGAACCCTTGTCGGAGTTGCCGCCCGACCCGTTGCCCTCGCTGTCTTTCTGGTCTTTGTCCTCGTTGTCTTTCTCGTCTTTGTCGTCTTTGTCCTCGTCGTCCTTCTCGCTCTTGTCGCCCTTGTCGTCCTTCTCGCTCTTGTCGTCCTTCTCGCTCTTGTCGTCCTTCTTGGAGCTGTCTCCCGAACCGCTCCCTCCGGAGCTGCCTCCCGAACTGTTTCCTGCTTCCCCGTCCCCGGAGGCCCCGAGGAGATGCGGATTGGGCACCGTGACGCCCGAGACGAGGCCGTCGTCCGGCTGGCCAGGGGCCTTCGCGGCCTCGCTTCCCGCAGTGCCGGGTCCTTCTTCACCGCGCCCGGGGATGTCATTGGTGATATCGAGGAGTTCGCGGCCACCCGAGGAGCCGGTGTTGTCGTTCGCGGAGTCCTCGCTCCCATCGGTGTGGAGAGCGGGCATCGTCGGCGTGGCGGAGGAAAGGTCGGAAGCGGGCGTGGCGGAAGGAAGGTCGGAAGGGGGTGTGGCGGGGGTAGCCGGCTCCCCGAGGGAGGAAGCGTCGTTTCCGGAATCGCTGGAGCCGCCGCTGTCCTGCCCGCTGTCCGTGGTGGCGGAGTCTCCCCCGGTTCCCGGAGCGTCCGAGGCGCTGTCGCTGCCGGTCCCCTCGTCGTCGGGGGTGACGGTGACCTCGCCGGTCTCCGGGGCGACGCTGACCTTGCCGTCGCCGAGATCGACGCGGACGTCCCCGTCGTCGGGGTCGATGCTGATCCGGCCGTTCGCGTGGTCGACGGTGATCAGCCCGGTCTCCGGGTCGACGGTGACCAGCGCGTCCCCCGATTCGAGGACGACGTCTGAATCCGTCTTCGCGGCCGGTTCGCTCTCCTCCGGGTCGCCGACGGTGAGCAGGCCCGTGTCGGGGTCGAGGGAGACGGAGGAGTCGCCCGGTGTCAGGACGGTCTTGCCGGTGGTCGGGTCGAGGGTGAGCTGTCCTCCCTCGAAGCCGATGGTGATCAGCCCGGTCTCGGCGTCCACCGTGATCTGTCCCGGCGGGACGAGGTCGGTCGGCTCCGGCGGCGTCGGGGCGTCCCCGGAGGTTTCGGAGGACGGTTCGGACGGGCGGAGGAGGGTGACCTCCCCGGTCTCCTTGTCGATGTGGACCGTCGCGTTGCCCGGGTCGAGGGTGACCGTGCCGTCGGCGTGCTCGATGGTGACGAGCCCGGTGTCGGGGTCCACCGTGACGCGGGGCTCGGCCGCCGCCTCCGATCCCCCGGAACCGGAGCCCTCCACGTCCGGCAGCTCCGCGCTCCTCGGCGTCGGCTCCACGAGGGATGCCTGTTCGGTCCTCGCAGCCACGGCCAGCCCTTGGTCCGGATGCAGGGCGCGGACGAAGAGCGCCATGGTGTCCGGACCGCCGGGGGGCGGGGAGGCAGTCGTCCCGTGCTCCCGCGGAGTGGCGTGGAAGAGCGGGTGCTCCGTTCCCCAGTCGCCGCCACCGCCACCGCCGCCACCGCCGCCCGTGTCGCCGTGCTGGCCGGGCGCTTTGGGGCGGCTCGAGTGCGGTCGGAACAGCTCCTCAGCAGGGCCCGTCACGGGCCCTTCGGGAGCGTCCGCATCGAGCTGTGCCGCCTCCACAGTGACCGTTCCGGTCTCCGGGTCGATGGTGCTCTCCGCGCCTCCGGTGTCCAGGACGACGGTTCCCTCGCCGTGGTTGACGCGGACCAGTCCGTCCTCCGGGTCGAAGTCGATCGAGGAGGCGGAGAGCGGTGCCCCGCCGGACACCGTGCGGAGCACGTTCCGCGAGCTCTCCTGGCCCTCGTCCTCCGGCGCCTGCGGGGCGCGGGGAATCCGTCTGTCGGTCATGGTCGGCTCCTTGGCTGGCTAGGGGCGGTCCCCGTCGAAGGGCTTCGCCGCACCCGAGGGGAAGGGGAGGTCGAGGTCCCCGAGCAAGCGGCTCGGGTCGAACGTGCCGCTCATCACCTCGTCGATGTCGATCCCCTCGGGCATGAACTGCGCGTACGCCTGCGTTACGCGGGCAAACATCCGCTTGCGCGCCTGGTTGATCACGTCCGTGATGGCCCACGCGAGTTCTGCGGGAGCCATCTGCCGGTACTTCTGGGTGTGGAACTTCAGCTCAATCAGTTCCCCCCTGGCGTTGACCTTGGCGCCCACCATCCGGTCCTTGGAGATGACCTCTTCTACTGATGACTCCAGGCTTGCGCTTGCCTGCCCGAACTCCTCCATCTGTCTGTGAAGCCGTGCGAGAGCCTGCTCCGCCTGCTCCCGTATCGATTCGCTCACGGATGCTTCCCTTCTTCTCTTCGCCGGGCAGCGGTCGTCCGAGGACGGACTTCTGGTTCTTGGGGGAGGTCCCCCAGACGCTCTCGTCCTCGGCCAGCCACGTCGAGCGGGTGCGCTCCTGGTTGTTGGGGTTGCCAGCCATGGGCATCATCGGCGGCATGCCGCCCATGCCGGGCTGCTGGGCGAGGTCGGCCAGGCTGCCGGGGCTCTTGACGCTGCCGACGTCGGCGGCGCCTTCTCCGATGGGAGGCGGGGTCATGAAGCCGCTCCCCCCGGGGGAGCCCGCGGCCCGGCCCAGGGTCTCCGGGGTCGTGAACAGCGTCGACCGGTCGCTGCTCCCTCCGGAGTCGCCGCCCATCCCGCTGGGAATGTTGATGCCCGAGCCTCCGGGGCCCACCGTCGTGTACGACCGGGGCAAAGAGGTTCCGGGAAGGTCGTCGCTGTCGAAGTCCGGCGTCTCCAGCCTGGGGATGTCGTAGTCCAGAAGACCGTCGAGATCCGCCTGGGTGCCGCGGCCGGAGGAGGTGATGATCTCCCCGGTGTCGGGGTTGTAGGGCAGTCCGGTCTGCGGGTCGATCGGGAGGAGGAGGCCGCTGTCGGTGTCGACGACGACCGGCAGCCCGGTGTCGGGGTTGTAGGGCAGTCCGGTCTCGGGGTTGACGGGGAAGGACTCTCCGGTTTCGGGATTGATGGGCAGTCCGGTCTCGGGGTCGAGAACGGCCTGGGTGCCGGGGCCGGCGGTGATGATCTCCCCGGTGAGCGGGTCGATCGGCAGCGGGAGCCCGGTTTCCGGGTCCAGTTGGATGGGCAGCCCGGTGTCGGGGTCGTAGGGCAGTCCGGTCTCGGGGTTGACGGGGAAGGGTTCCCCGGTTCTGGGATTGATGGGCAGTCCGGTCTCGGGGTCGGTGGCGAGGCTGCTGCGCCGGGGGCCCGGCATTCCGGAACTGCCGCTGCTGAAGCTGGTGGTGGGAGGGGGAAGCAGCGGGGGGACGGTTCCCAGGTCGCTGAGTCCGCTGGGGCCGCCGGTGGTGACGCTGGGAGGCAGGGTGAAGTCGCTGTCGGGGCCGCCGGTGATGATCCCTCCCCCACTGGGGCCGCCGGTGATCGTGGGCGGCGGCACTCTGAAGTCGTCGGGAATGGTGACGTCGGGAATATTGATTTCCGGGAAATTGATGTCCGGGAAGTTGATGTCGGGGTTGTTTCCCCCGCCCGGTCCGTCGGGGGTGGTCTGGGGACCGTTGAACCCGGGCAGGTTCTTGGGCTCCGGCTTGCTGATGCCGAGGTACGGGATGGCAGTCGGGTATTCTGTGGAAATTACTGAGTACAGTTCGTTCGCGGCGTCGGTGACTGGTTTGAGCTTGCCAAGCCAGATTTGGTGCAGAATGTTGTTGATATTGGTGTCGGTGATCTCGTCCCCGACGATGCCCCACACCTCTGGCTTATCAGAGTAATACGAGTACCTGATCGCGAACTGGTCGCGCTCCACTACGAACCGCTGGGTCCCGTGGGTCGTGTTGTACCAGTCGTAGATGGTCCAGTAGACACTGGAGCGCATCGATTGGTCGTTGTCGAACGAACTCCTCCACTCCCTGACCCTCTCCAGCAAACGCTTGCTCGGTCCAACGAGAGCGGGGCGGATTTTGTCGAAACGTTCGCGGAACCGGCTCAGTTGCTTGCTCAGGTTCTCCAGACGGCTGCTCAGGCGGTAGAGGTGGTTGGCGAACATGTTCGCCGCGTTGCCCTCAATGGCAGCGTCTTTGTCGTACAGGCTGCGGACCTCTTTGAGAAGCTCTTCTTGCTTTTCTTTGAAGAAGAGGTCGAGATTTTTGGCGATGTCGGAGATCTTTTGGTGTGCTTGAGCCGAGTACGACTCACTCGGAAGAGGCCAGTCCTGCGGCGACCTGGGCCAGGGCATCAAGCCTGTTGACGAAATCCTTCTCGGTGGAGACCGTCCCGTCCCAGAATTTGGAGGCTGCCAGCTTGTACCCGGCGTAGTCGGTCTTGTGCTCGCTCTTCATGGAGGAGCCGTGCTGATCCTGGGCGTAGTAGGTAGTCGACTCGGTCCAGGACCACCAAATTTCGACGTCCTTGAAGTCGAAGCCCTTGAAGACGTGGTTCTTCTGCTCACCGTGCGGCTCCCGGCCTTCTCCGGGTCGACCCGGAACCGCAGGGTCTCCAGCAGCACGCGCGCGGTCAGCGGGAACATCCGCTGGACGGCGTCGCGGACGTCGGAGAGGCGCAACTGTCCGGAGGCGTCCAGGGCCGCGCAGCGGTACCAGTTGCGGCGCAGCGGGTTGGGGTCGCGGTCCGCCAGGGCGTGCAGGGCGCGGGTCAGCAGGGCGCGGCCGTCCGCGTGGTCGGGGAAGGCGTCCACAACGGTCCGGGCCAGCTCCGCCGCCCACTGCGGGTCGTCGTCCAGGGACTCCGCCGCGACGGTCAGCACCCGTGCGGCCCCGCCCATCAGCTCCACGCTGCGCCGGGCGCGCTCGGGCCGCGGGGTGGGCGCCAGGTCGACGGCGTTGCCCGAGAACCATCCCATGTACCTGGTGTGGTACATCAGCGCGGTCCCGCCGAAGTTGCTGTGGAACGCCTCGGGGGCCAGGTTCTCGGCCACCTGCTCGGGGATGGGGAGGCAGTGCAGGAGGTCCTCACCGGGCGCTCCGGTCAGCAGGTGGCGGATCGTCTGGTCGTGGAGGTAGGTGATGAGGTCCTCGTAGACGGAGAACAGGGTGCGGATGCGCCGTTTGCCGTGCAGCGGCTCCATGTGCGGGCCCGTCAGGTGTTCGACGTCCAGGGTGGAGAGACGGGCCATCAGGGAGTGCCAGATCTCGGAGTACTCGACCGGGGCGCCCTCCAGGGCCATGAAGTTGCCGGGGGTGGCGTACAGGGTGGTGGGGAGGAGCACGGTCCGGTGCTCGGGCAGGTGCATTCCGAGAGAGATGTCGAGGGGGAGGTCGGTGCTGAAGAAGCCGATCCGCAGCCCGGCCAGGTCGAGTTCCTCGCCGTGGCGCACCCGCGTCGAGGGCACGGGGAAGGGGACGGGGGGCAGGTTCTCGGAGAGGCCGCGGCGCAGCAGCCGTTCGGGGTCGGCGTCCTGCCACAGTTCGGGACCGTGCTGGAGCACGGCCATGGTCACCTTCAGGTAGATGATCTCGCGGACGGACGCCTCGGGGTGGCTGCCCCAGGACTCGTGGGCGATGACCGGCACCTGTCGGCCCCGCTGCGCCTCGAGGACCGCGGAGACTCCCGCGCAGTGCGAGCTGACCGGTTCGGCCAGGACCACGGCCGAGACCGGCTTGCCGAACCGGGCGGCGAGCAGGCGGGCGATCACCCCGCCCTGCCGGGGGCTCGCCCCGCAGCCCATGAGGACGAGCCCGTCCGGTCCCTCGACCACCGCGCAGTTGAGCAGGGAGCCGTCCGCGGTCCGCAGGTTCCACACGGGGGTTCCCTCGACCGGGACGAGTTCGGGAGGCGCGGTCCCGCTGCTGCTCGGCAGCGGCGGGGTGAACGTCTCGGGTGTCTGGCGCGGGTGCGGAGACGGACGGGACACCATTCCTCCCCTGGTGCTGTCCGCCGACCGGCCGCGCACGGTGGTGCGGGCGGTCGGCGGTCGGACCCGGTGCGGGGGTGTGCCGCACGGTCGGGCGGGGCGGTCGCCCACAGGCATCCATGCTGCTCGGAGGATGGTCAGAGACGCTTCAGGTCTGTCCTATGACTTCTCCAATGCTCACAGCAGGGGGCGCGGCTACTCGGCTCCGGCCAGGATCCGACGCGCCTGGAACCGGTTGTAGGCGGCTATGGGGGTCATGGCGGCCATGCAGAGGGGGAGCGAGGTGAGCAGGGCGAAGAAGAGCGTGCTTTCCGCGTCGCCGCCGGCGTGGGCGAGGAAGGCGTAGTAGCCGAACCCCGCGGCGCCCAGGCCCCAGAACGCCAGCGACAGGTGGACGAACGGCCGCTCCAGCAGGAAGGAGGCCCGCGCGTGCGCTGTCCGGTACGCCAGTTGCATGACGCGCGCGGCGATCTCGGGGTCGTCGCCGACCTCGCCGCGCAGCATCAGCCGCCCGGCCGTCCAGGCGGTACCCAGCCGTTCGGGGAAGCGGCGCGCGAGCAGGGGGGCCACCGCCCCCGTGACGGCGCCGCAGAGCGGGCCGAGCAGCAGGCCCGCAGCCAGGAACTCCGTGGCCAGGGGCGGGATCTCCTCCCCGGGGCGGAGCGGATCGGACACCCCCGGGCTGGTGAGGCCGCCGAGGAGGAGGGCGAGGCCGATCCCCAGCAGCAGGCCGATGAAGGCGTGGTGCAGCGGCGGGTGGCGGACGACGAAGGCGGCGTAGCGGTGGAAAAGAGGGGGAGAGAGAGCGTTCACGGGGATCTCCGTCCACGGACGACGCGGTGCCGCGCCTACGTCCAGCCGTAGCGTTCCCGCAGTACTCCGGCCACGCGCCAGAACGTGTCCGGGTCGACGATCGCGCCCTCGCGGCGGATCTCGTGCTCCTCCAGTTCGAACAGGCGGTCCAGGCGGACGTAGGAGGTCCGCCCCGCGCGGTCCCAGGGGCCCGAGCCGAGCAGCAGCCAGTCCTGCTCCTCCCAGTGGTCGGGCTCCTGGCTGGAGAGCATCAGCGCGTGCAGCACGCCGCCCTTGCGGCCCACCACCAGCAGGGGGCGGTCCTTGCCCCGGGTCGGGTCCTCCTCGAAGGGCACCCAGGTCCACACGATCTCGCCCGCGTCGGCCAGGCCGTCGCGTTCGGGGGCGTAGGTGAGGGTCGTGGCGTTGCGGCGGGTGGGCACCTCGCGGATCGCGCCCTCGTGGGGGTGGGGCGGCCGCGCGTCGGGGTCGGCGTAGTGACGGGTCATGCAGAGATCTTAAAGAGAGCGCGGCGAATTGTCCCGGTTTGTGGGTGGAATTCCGCTGGCCGGTACGGGTCAGCGCGCCGCCGGGTCCAGCAGGGACAACTGCTCCGCCCGCCCCGCCGCGCCCCGCTCCAGGGCGAGCAGCCACTTCTTGCGCTCCAGGCCGCCGCCGTACCCGGTGAGGTCGCCGGAGGAGCCCACCACCCGGTGGCAGGGCACGATGATGCTGATGGGGTTGCGGCCGTTGGCCAGGCCCACCGCCCGGGAGGCCGACGGGCTGCCGATCCGGGCGGCGAGCTGGCCGTACGAGACCGTCCGGCCGTAGGGGATCTCCAGCAGGGCCCGCCACACCTTCTGCTGGAACGGGGTGCCGACGGGGGCCAGCGGCACGTCGAAGACGGTCCGCCGCCCCGCGAAGTACTCCGCCAACTGCTCCCTGACCCCGGCGAACGGCTCCGGGTCGGGGGCCCCGAAGAACTCCTCGGAGGGGCGGTGCCGCTGCTCGGCCAGGTACAGGCCGACCAGCGCGCCGTCGGCGGCCACCAGGGTCAGCGGGCCGATCGGGCTGTCGACGACGGTGTGGACACGTTCGCGCGCCGGGACCGCGGTGGTCACGGGTGCCTCCTCGAAACGGGGTGCTCGGTGACGGGCGATGCCCCTCCAGTATCGGAGGCCCGCCTCCCCGCCCGGGAGGGCCGCGGCCCCGGAGCACGGCGTGCCCGCTCGCGGCCGGAAGGTCAGTGGTTCTCGTTGCCGGAGTGGTGGTTGTTGTTGTTGGGCAGGGTCTCCTCGGAGCTCCCGTCGCGGTGGCCGTTCAGCAGTTCGGAGGAGTTGTGCAGCGGCGGCACCCACAGGCGCATCCCGTTGCCGAGGCGTCTCCTGGGCGGTGCGGGCCGCGGCCCGGCCCCGGGACGCCCCTCCGCGGAGGGGCGCAGCATGCCCGCGCCCAGCGGGACGAGCAGGATCAGCAGCGCGGGCAGCAGGAGCGCCGCGGAGAGCCCGGCCCTGTCGGCGAGGAAGCCGATCACGGGCGGGCCGAGGAGCGGGCCGAAGTAGCCGATCGCCGCGACCGTGGACAGGTCGCGGCCGGACCGGGCCGGGTTGTCGTTGGCCGCGGCGTTGAACAGTTGCGGCACGATGCCGGAGAGTCCCGTGCCGACCAGCGCGAAGCCGATGACCACCGGGATCTGCAAGGGCAGGGCGAGCGCGAGGAACAGCCCGGTCGAGGCGAGCAGGCCGCCGGTCCGCACCACGGTGACCGGGCCGAGCAGGGCGACCAGGCGGTCCCCGACCAGCCGTCCGGCGGCCATCATGACGGCGTAGGCCGCGTAGGTCGCCGAGGCGACGGTCTCGGAGCCGCCCACCGTCTCCCGGGTGTACAGGGCGCTCCAGTCGTTGGCCGCGCCCTCGGCGAGCATGCAGCACAGCGCGAGCACGCCCAGCAGCACGATCCTGCCGCGGGGCAGGGAGAACCTGCGGAACCGCGGCGCGGTGCGCGTGTTCTCGACCGGGGGCAGTGGATGGCCGGTCAGCCATCTGCGCACGGCCAGGGAGAGGCCCGCCAGCACCGACGCCGCCGCGATGAAGGTGGTCGTGGCGTCCAGTCCGGCCCGGACGCAGAGGGTGCCCGCGATGGCGCCCAGGCCGCCGCCGATCGAGCACACGGCGTGGAAAGAGACCATGATCGGACGTCCCCACTCGCGTTGGAGGCGGGCCGCCTGAAGGTTGGCCGACACGTTGAGCAGGGCGTGGCTCGAACCGAGCAGGAGCAGCGACAGCACCAACTGCTCCTGGTCGGTGGCGTAGCCGGGGGCGACCAGCGAGGCGCTGGTGGCCAGGGAGGCGGCCGGCACCACGGTGCGGCCGTCGAACCGGTCCAGCAGGCCGCCGACCAGGCGGATGGTGAGCACGCCGCCCAGCGCCAGGGCGAGCAGGGCGATGCTCAGCTCGCCCTCGTCGACTCCGGTCCGGCTCTTCACCGCGGGAATGCGCGAGGCCCAGATCGCGATGACCGCCCCGGTGACGAAGAAGTACACGTTCAGCGCGATCCTGGCGCGTCGTAGCCGACGCGGCATCGGGGGGCGGTTGCGGGGGCGGAGGGGTCCGACGGGCTTGCTCTCCGGCATGCGCTCATCACCTTCTCGAATTTGCAGATTCTGGACATGACGCGCCCATTGGTGCGACAACCGGTGTCCAGGGGCGAGGGGCGCGGCGACGGTGACAGGCCGAGTCGGACGCCGCTTCCAGGGGGGTCCGGATTCTGGGCGGATTCCTCTGTGATCGGTAAAACTCCCGGCAATCAACGAGGCTACCCAGAGATCCGCTCAGAAGTAACGGGAACGAAAGAAATCTTTCGCGCTGAGATAGCCTCGGAACAGGGAAGATGCCCGGAAAGCCGGGTCGGCAAACGGGTTTGGAGAGGTAATTGAAAGCGCCGGGGATTTTTGCTTTGGCGTCCCCGGGGAAAGCGATATGCGCAATGTGTGGCCAATGCGTTTTTCTGGTGGATTGGGGCTCTTGGCCGTTTGGTCGGAGTGGTAGGCGGCCGGGGGTCTTGGGACGGAACGCCGTGCGGGCGGAGCACCGAGGACGCCCCCGCGGCGAGTGTGGGATCGGACACGGCGCGGGGAGCGCTCCGGAGGAGGAAC
>Ga0207864_1001158_pt1 | contig 30704 bp, 23 predicted proteins | sample HigsolmetaAR202D_FD_184834 | JGI IMG/M metagenome (GOLD analysis project Ga0207864, IMG submission 184834) | Ionic liquid and high solid enriched microbial communities from the Joint BioEnergy Institute, USA - AR20-2-D (SPAdes) (version 2) ... | reverse complement strand
AAAGCGTACCCCACACATTGCAATGCGCGACCCATGCACAGGAGTGCATGGGTTTTGCGCGCGCATAACGCACGACGCGTGTATATCGCACCCTGCCCCCCGAAGCCTACGCAGGCAGTGCGTGGGTCTCCGTTTTACCGTGCGTTACTTCGCCTGCTTCAGACGCTGCTCCAGTGCATCCAGTTCGTCGCGCAGTGCCTGAGGCAGGCGGTCGCCGAACTGGGCGTAGTGCTCACGGATGGAGGGGATCTCCTGCAGCCACTGTTCGGCGTCGACGGTGAGCAGCGCCTTGAGGTCGGCTTCCGTGATGTTCAGGCCCGTAGTATCCAGTGCCGTGGGCGTGGGCACATAGCCGATGGGCGTATCCTGTGCTTCAACGCGGCCTTCGCATCGGTCGAAGATCCACTTGAGCACGCGCGAGTTCTCGCCGTATCCGGGCCACAGGAATCGGCCATTGGCATCCTTGCGGAACCAGTTGACATAGAAGATGCGCGGCATGTTGCCGAAGCGTTCGCCTTCCGCGCCGCCGCGTTTACCCATCTCCAGCCAGTGGCCGAAATAGTCGCCCATGTGGTAGCCGCAGAAGGGCAGCATCGCCATCGGGTCGCGGCGCAGCTCGCCGATTTTGCCCGCCGCCGCGGCGGTCTTTTCCGACGCCATGATCGATCCCAGGAATGTGCCCGCCTGCCACGACCTCGCCTCAGTCACCAGCGGAACCGTCGTGGCGCGACGCCCGCCAAAAAGGATTGCGTCAATCGGCACGCCCGCCGGGTCTTCCCACTCGGGTGCAATCACCGGGCACTGCGACGCGGGGGCGGTGAAGCGGGCGTTGGGGTGGGCTGCCTTCGTGCCGGACTGCGGCGTCCAGTCGTTACCCTTCCAGTCGATCAGGTGGGCCGGCGGCTGTTCGGTCATCTCCTCCCACCACACATCGCCGTCATCGGTCAGGGCGCAGTTGGTGTAGATGCAGTTGGCAAAGAGCGTGCGCATCGCGTTGGGGTTGGAGTTCATGCTCGTTCCCGGGGCGACGCCGAAGAAGCCCGCTTCGGGATTGATCGCACGCAGTCGACCATCCGGCCCGAACTTCATCCACGCGATGTCGTCGCCGACCGTCTCCACCTTCCAGCCCGGAAGCGTCGGTTCCATCATGGCAAGGTTCGTCTTGCCGCAGGCCGAGGGGAACGCTCCCACGACATACTTCACGATGCCTTCGGGGCTGGTCAGCTTCAGGATGAGCATGTGTTCGGCCATCCAGCCCTGCTCGCGTGCCATCACCGAGGCGATGCGCAGCGCGAAGCACTTCTTGCCCAGTAGCGCATTACCGCCGTAGCCCGAGCCGTAGGACCAGATTTCCTTCGTCTCGGGGAAGTGGGTGATGTACTTGTTCTCTGCATCGCAGGGCCAGGCAATGTCCGGCCGCTTGTTGCCCTGCTTGTCGATGAGCGGGTAGCCCACCGAGTGGAGGCAGGGGACGAAGTCGCCGTTGCCCAGCGTGTCGAGTACCGCCTTGCCGATGCGGGTCATGATCCGCATGTTGGCGACGACATAGGCGGAATCGCTGATCTGCACGCCGATATGGGCGATGGGTGAGCCGATCGGCCCCATCGAGTAGGGGATGACGTACATCGTCCGGCCGGCCATCGCGCCGTCGAAAAGCTTGCGCAGCGTCGCCTTCATCTCAGCGGGGTCGGCCCAGTTGTTGGTCGGGCCGGCGTCCTCCTTGCGCTGCGAGCAGATGAAGGTGCGGTCCTCGACACGGGCGACGTCGGCCGGGTCGGAGCGGACCAGAAAGCTGTTGGGCCGTTTGGCATCGTTGAGACGGATGGCGACACCGGTGTCGACCATTAACTGACAGATCGCGTCGTATTCAGCCTGCGAACCGTCACACCAGTGGATCGCGGCCGGTTTGCACAGGGCGGCCACCTCCTCCACCCAGGCCAGGAGCTTTTGATTCTGCGTCAGGGAACGACCATCGGATCGATTCAATGCCACGTCGGACCTCATTAAAGGAATGTCAAACAACAGCCCAAACAGTCCGAGATTAGCGATTACGGCGGCATGGTTCAATTCGCGGGCCATGAAAGGTGTGGATTGATGGCAGATTCGCCGCGATTTGGAAACTTCGCCGCTCCTTCCATACTCTTGCACACGTGAAGGTTCCGCGACCCATCGTGATCCTCGGCCCGACGGCGGGCGGCAAGAGCGAGCTGGCGGTGCGCCTGGCGGAGATGGTGGCTGCACTGGACGGAAAGCCCGGCCAGATCATCGGTGCCGATTCCATGCAGGTCTACCGCCACATGGACGCCGGCACCGCCAAACCCACGCCCGAACAGCGGCAGCGCGTGGTGCACCACCTGATCGACATTGTGGAGCCAACGGAGCGGTTTACCGTGGCGGACTGGCTCGCCCGGGCAGACGCAACGGTTGAGCGGCTGCAGTCTGAGGGGGTGCGGCCGATCGTGGTGGGGGGGACGAATCTTTATGTCAGGGCGTTTCTGGAGGGGCTTTTTGAGGGGCCGCCCGCCGATCCGGCCTTCCGGGCCACGCTGGAGGTGGTTCCGGTCGAGGAACTGCATACCCGGCTGCGAGCCTGCGATCCCGCGGCCGCACAGCGCATCGCCCCGACCGACCGCCGGCGCATGATCCGTGCCCTGGAGGTCTACCATTTGACCGGTCGCCCCATCAGCCAGTGGCAGGAACAGTGGCACGACGAGCCAACCAACGGGGCCTCGGGCTACCGCCACAACCCGATTCTGATCGGCCTGCACTGGCCCGCTGAGGCGATCAACCCGCGCATCAACCTGCGGGTCAAGGCGATGTTCCACCCCGAAAAGGTCGACCCGGAGCTGGCGGCAGCGGTCTGCATCGGCGGTGAAAGTCTGCCGCAGGAGGTCCAGCGTCTGGAGGCGGCCGGACTGCTGGGGCCGCAGGCCCGCGAGGCGCTGGGCTACAAGCAGGTCCTGGCAGCCCTGGCGGGCGGATGCACCATGGAGGAGGCGTTTGAGCAGACGAAAATTCAGACCCGCCGTTTCGCACGCCAGCAGCGAACCTGGCTTCGCCGCTTTCGCGACGTCCACTGGCTGCCGGCTGCGGAATTGGACGCGCAAACGCTTGCGCAAAAAGCCTTTGAAATCGTTGCGACGGTGGACGAACCATCCGGCAGTGGCGAAGAATAAACCTTTTGCCGGTACCGGCCGATGGTCTCATACCGTCGGGGGAATGCCCGTTTCGGACCGGCGCTCGCATAAGTTGAACCCGCCGGAGCTTTTAGGTGGTTTGGCTTGACAAGCGGCGGTTGGGCGGTTGAACTGACCGGCCAAAACGCGACGATCACCAGGGTGGATCGACCCGCCCCAAACCATGGATACGATTCTCGCATGGCCAGGAAAGCGGCGACAAAACGAACCAGTTCCAAGGCTCCCGGGGCGGGCAGCCGCAGCACTTCCCGCGCCCGGACCGCCACGCGGAGTAGCACCGCCGGCTCGGCCAACGCCCAGGGCAAGCACCTGGTCATCGTCGAGTCACCCACCAAGGCCAAGACGATCAACAAGTACCTCGGTCGGGACTACATCGTGATGGCCAGCGTCGGCCACGTCCGCGACCTGCCCGAACGCTCCCCCAAGGGCGTCAAGCAGGAAGTGCCCGGGGTCGACATCGAACACGACTTCCAGCCCACCTACGAAATCCTGCCCTCCAAGAAGAAGACGATCGCGGAACTGCGCAAGGCAGCCAAACAGGCGGCGGACGTCTGGTTCGCGACCGACCTTGATCGCGAGGGTGAGGCGATCGCCTGGCACCTGGCGCAGGCGCTGGGGGTGGACCCCGCCAACGCCAAGCGAGTGGTCTTCAACGCCATCACGAAAAGCGAGATTGAAAACGCCTTTGCCCGGCCCCGGCCGATCGACCAGAAAAAGGTCGATGCCCAGCAGGCACGGCGCATCCTCGACCGCATCGTGGGCTACCAGGTGTCACCCTTCCTCTGGAAGAAGGTGGCTGGCGGCCTGAGTGCCGGTCGCGTGCAGTCGGTGGCGGTGCGACTGGTGGTCGAACGCGAGCGCGAGATCGAGGCGTTCGTCCCCGAGGAATACTGGAAGATCACCAACACCTTCGCCACGGATGTGGACCGCGCCCGCGAATTGAGCGAGGCGTGGCGCGCGTTTCTGGCGAGTGCACCGGACGACAAGCCGCGCACCGTCAAGGAAAAACTTGCCTGGCTGAGCGAGCACAACTGCCTCCAGGCGGAACTGGTCGAGTTCGAGGGCCAATCCTTTAAACCGGACAACCGCGAGGCTGCTCTGAAAGCGGCGCAACGGCTGGGGTTCGACCTGCGTGAGACCCGCGAAACGCATGACCCGGAAGCCAAAGGCCCCGCCCAGCACCGCGTGACCTACATCGGCGGCGTGGGCAAAGCGCCGCTCTACCGCATCCGCTCCATTGAAACCAAGCGGACCAGCTCCCGGCCGAACGCGCCCTTCATCACCAGCACGCTGCAGCAGGCGGCCGCCAACCAGCTTGGCTTCTCGCTCGAACGCACGATGCGCATCGCCCAGCAGCTTTACGAGGGTGTGGACATCCGTGGCGCTGAGGGCCAGACGGGTTTGATCACCTACATGCGTACCGACTCGACACACCTGTCGGGCGAAGCGCTGAAGATGGCTCGCGACTACATCGGTCGCGAGTGGGGCGGACAATATCTGCCCGAGAAACCCAACTTTTACGCATCGAGCAACAAGGCCGCTCAGGAAGCCCACGAGGCGATTCGGCCGACCGATGTTTCGATCACGCCGCTGCGTGTGCGGGACAGCCTGACGGATGAGCAGTACAAGCTGTACCGGCTGATCTGGGAGCGGTTCCTGGCGTCGCAGATGACGCCGGCGCAGTGGGATTCGACCACCATCCTGATCGAGGCGGTTGAGGGCGATCGGCCGATCGCGGTGCTCAAGTCGACCGGCCGCAAGCTGGTGTTCGACGGTTTCCTCAAGGCGGTCGGCATTCCGGCGGGCAACGATCTGATCCTGCCGGAGCTGAAAGAGAAGCAGCCGTTGGCGCCGATTCAGGTCGATCCATCCCAGCATTTCACCGCGCCGCCGCCGCGTTACACCGAGGCGTCGCTGCAGAAGAAGCTGGAGGAGGAAGGCATCGGCCGACCGTCGACCTATGCGCCGATTATCTCCACGATCCAGGCCCGCAAATATGTGACGCAGGTCGCCCCGGGCGATCGGCGACTGATGGCGACCGATCTGGGCAAGGTGGTGACCGACATGCTCACCGGCGCCTTCCCCAAGGTCATGGACGTCGCTTATACCCGGCAGATGGAAGCCGAACTCGACAAGATCGAGGAAGAGGCCCATGACTGGGTGACGATGCTGCGGGAGTTCTACGGACCGTTCCGGGCGAACCTGGAGCGCGCCCACGAACAGATGACGCACGCCAAGGCGGTGACGGAGCCTGCCCCGTTCAAATGCGCCAAGTGCGGGGCGGACACGGTGTACCGTTTCGGTCGCAACGGCCGGTTCCTCTCGTGCAGCCGCTATCCGGATTGCGATTACGCGGCCCCGATCGACGCGAAGGGCAAGCCGGTGCTGCCGGAGAAGTCGGACATCGTGTGTCCCGAGTGCGGTGGGGCGATGACCAAACGCACCGGTCGGTTCGGCCCGTTCCTGGGTTGCGAACGCTATCCGCAGTGCAAGGGCATCGTGAAGCTGGACCCGAAGAAGGGCACGGTGGTGCTACCCAAGCCGCCGCCGTTCACGACCGACCTGCCCTGTCCCAAGTGTGAAAGCCCGCTGAACCTGCGGCGGTCGAAGCGCGGGCCGTGGCTGAGCTGTTCACGCTATCCCAAGTGTCGCGGCCGGCTGGCCTGGTCGACCCTGCCGCCTGAGAAGCAGCAGGAGCTGGAGGCGGCCCTGACGAAGCATGAGGCAGAGCACCCCGTTCCCGAAATCCGCAACGAACAGGGGCAGGTCATCGGTGAAGACTACGTCCCGCGCGTGGCGGAACCGCACGCCATCGACGGATCTGAGCAGCATCCCATCGAAGACGCGGCCTGACGCCTCGCCGGACGGTGTTTTGAACCGCGAATGAACGAATGGACGTAGTGTGGGCGGGGGCCACGCCGTTTCATGTTGGTTAGGCATGTCGCGATCACGAAGATCACGGTAATAGAACACGCATCTGGTAATCGTGGGCGGCACGTTGAGGCGTGGCCGGGCTTTCGGAAGGACCGCTCGTCCGCTATCTTGCGTGGCTCGCGCCCATGACGGGCAGGCAGGAGTGACGCAGTGGCGGACAAGGCGATTGGTGTGGGCATGATCGGGTGCGGCACGGTCGGCAGCGGCGTGGCCAAGCTACTGCGCGAGCAGGCTGCACTCTATCAAAGCCGTATCCCCGCACGGATCGAATTGCGCCGGGTCCTGGTGCGTGATGTCGCCAAAACCCGGCCAGGGTTGGATTTACCCCCCGACACCTTCACTGACGACGTCGAGACGTTCTTCAACACCCCGGGGCTGGACATCATCGTCGAGGTGGCTGGCTCGGTGCGCATGCTGCCGTTGGTGGAGCGGGCGATCCGGGCGGGCAAGCACGTGGTCACCGCGAACAAGAGTCTTTTGGCACACCACGGGTCCGATCTTTTCGCCCTGGCGCGGCAGCAGGGGGTGTCAGTCGCATTCGAGGCATCCTGCGGCGGGGGCATCCCCATCATCACGGCGTTGCAGTTCGGCCTGATGGCCAACCGTATCGATGCGCTGTACGGCATCCTCAACGGGACGTGCAACTACATCCTGTCGGAGATGACGCACAAGAATAAGGATTACGCCACCGCGCTGGCTGAGGCACAGCAGGCCGGTTACGCCGAGGCAGACCCGACAATGGACGTGAGCGGTCGCGATGCGGCAGAGAAGCTGGCGATCCTGGCGTCGCTGGCGTTCGGGGTGCGTGCGACCGGTGCGGATGTGTGGAGCGAGGGTATCGACACGCTGGAGCCGACCGATTTCAGCTTCGCCCGTGAGCTGGGCTACCGCATCAAGCTGCTGGCGATCGCGGAGCATCGCCGCGAAGGCTCCAGCCCGGTAGCGAGCCTGCGTGTCCATCCCTGCTTCGTTCACGCCGACACGCCGCTGGCACAGGTGGATGGCTCATTCAATGCGCTGTCGGTGTTCGGCCACGCGGTGGGGCACACGATGTACTACGGCCGGGGTGCGGGCCAGCTTCCCACGGCGGGAGCGGTGGTCAGCGACCTGCTGAACGTGGCTTCGGGCTGGTATCCACAGGCGTTCGGGGCGATGAACCTGTGGTGTGATCGTCACGAGCCGGTCGAACTGGTCGATGCCGACGACCTGACCAGCCGGTTTTATATTCGTGTGAACGCTCTGGATGTGCCGGGCGTCATGGCGAAGATTACACGCATTCTGGGCGATGCGGGCATCAGCCTGGCGTCGTTCCTGCAGCACGAATCGGCGGTGGGCCAGTTCGTCTCGGTGGTGCTTACCACGCATCTGGCGCGTCAGGGCGCGGTGCGTGAAGCGCTGGCGGCGATCGAACGCCTGGACGAAATCAACGGCCGGCCGGTGAGCGTGCGGATCGTGGATCTGCCGCAGGGTTAACGCGATAAGTCGCGTCGCTTCATATTTGTCACACTTTTGACGATCCCAGAGATTGCAGGAGCGTCGGCAGTTCGACCGTGAACTGGCCGCGAGACATGACTTTATCCGCGCCGGCCTCGCGCGCGGCAGCGAGGCGTTCAACGGCCACATGCGAGCCGTAGGCGATCACCGGGATGGCCGGGTCATGCTGCTTGACCTGGCGGATTCGCTCAATGGCATCCGGCAGGTCCATATCGACGAGCACGCCGGTGACCGGATTGTTGGCCCGGCCGTCGGGAACTTGGTTCAGTCGGTTCTGCAGTGCCTGTTCATCGCGGGCAGGGCGGGAAACCACCCCCAGCGCCTCGGCGGTCGAACGAATCCGCGTGGCGAAAATCAGATCCGGACAGCAGTAAATCACCATGCGGGCGTCTCCCAGATAAAACTCATGGATTCGTCGCTGCCCCGTGGATGCTCGATTTAAGCATCGGGCGGGATATGATAGCCCAGACAGCGCCTGTTCAGCCCCCGGCGCTGCATCGTGCCCCCGCCTGATGGATCGCGATGGTGAAAGTGATCCGCCCGACTCACCTTACCACAGGCAAACGGCCGATCTTTACAAGGGTGCTTTCGTTCTTTCAAACGGGAGTTCTCTGCGATGTCAACTACCACGACCCGGTCCTCGTCCACCAACACTGCCCGTGGGCATGGCCCGGAGGTCGCATCCGGCAATTCTGACGTTATGCCACCTCATCCGCATTCTGTCCTGTCGGAACTGGGATTCCGTTACGATCCATCAGGCCTGTACCAGCAGGTCGTCGAAAGCATGTTGGGCGCAGCCGAACTGCTGGATGTGCCGCGACACCTGCAACTGATTCTGGCGCAGCCCAAGAATGAGACGATGGTGCACTTCCCTGTGCTGCTGGATGACGGCAGTTACCGGCTGTTCAAGGGCTATCGCGTCCAGCACAACAACATTCTCGGGCCTTACAAGGGGGGGATCCGCTACCACCCGGATGTGAGCCTGGACCACATCAAGGCGCTGGCGGTGCTGATGACGATGAAAAGCTCGCTTATGCGGCTGCCCTTCGGCGGTGCCAAGGGCGGGTTGCAGGTGGATCCGCGCGCTTTGAGTCGCGATGAACTGATGCGGCTGACGCGACGCTTCACCAGCGCGCTGGGTAACCTGATTGGCCCCGACCACGACATTCCCGCGCCGGATGTGGGCACCAATGCGCAGATCATGGCCTGGATGGCGGATACCTACATCAACCTGCAGGATCCGGCCAAGCGCTGGCTGGGGCAGGCAGTGGTGACGGGCAAGCCGGTCGAGTTCGGTGGATCACTCGGACGCGACCGTGCTACGGGACTGGGGCTGGTTTATGTCGTCGAGGAGCTGATCGACGAGCTGGGCATCGACCTGACAAAGATGACCTACAGCCTGATCGGCTACGGCAACGTCGGATCGTGGACCGCTCGGTTGCTGCAGGAACGCGGCGCCCGGCTTCGCGCGGTCCTCGATCACACCGGTGCCATCGTTGACGAAAAGGCAATCGACGCAGTGGAGCTGGCGAACCACGTGGAACGTCACGGAGGCGTCGCGGGCTTCAACGGCGCGACGGCTGTCAGCGAAAACGAGTTTTACAGCTTACCGGTCGATGCGTTCATTCCGGCAGCGCTGGAACAAATGATCGACGTCGACAAGGCCAAGCGGATCAACGCGAAGGTGGTGGTAGAGGGCGCCAACGCGCCGACGATCCCCGAAGCCGACCGTATTCTCAAGCAGCGCGGCATCGAGGTGCTGCCTGCAATCCTGTGCAACGCGGGTGGTGTGACGGTCAGCTACTTTGAGTGGCGACAGAACCGCAGCGCTGAAACCTGGTCGCTGGAGCGCGTGGAACGCGAACTGCGCGAACACATGTACGCGGCAGCACAGCGCGTGCGACTGGCGGCCCATCAGTACGAATGTGACATGCGCACCGCGGCGTACTGCGCAGCACTGGATCATCTGGCGAAGGTGTACCGGACGCGCGGCATCTTCCCGTGATGGGGATAAGTCAAAGTTTCAAAAAGCAAAGTGCGAAGTGAGGGAATGACGCTTCGTATCACACCGCGTCTTCTTTTCACACTTGCATCTTCGCGGTGTAGAGCGTGAACCACGCCCTCATCCCTGCCCTCTCCCGGAGGGAGAGGGGGAATACAGGTGGTGCTTTGCGATGTAAGCAGCGACGGCGGGATCGAGCAGATCATCGGTGGGTTCGCCCCGCGCGATGCGGCGGCGTGCTTCCGTGGCGCTGATGTCCATCAGCGGCAGGTCGATGAGGCGGTTGCGCCACTCGTCGTGCGAGTAACCGGTGGGCAGCATATCCAGTACCGATTCGCGCGTGGCGGGAGGGCGCACCATTACCAGCGGTTCCGCCAGTTCGATGATGCGCTGCGGGTTGCGCCAGCGATCAAATTGCGCCAGTTGATCCGCGCCAATGAGCAGCCGCATGTGCAGGTGCGGGTAACGTGCGTGCAGCGCTTCGAGTGTTTCGACGGTGTAGCTGGGGCGGCCATCGGCGGCGCGGTCCAGTTCATCGGTGAGGATCACTGCGTGCTCCCTGTCGCGCAGCGCCAGACGCAGCATTTCAAGGCGATGGGCCGGATCGACCAGCACGCGATCGGGTTTGAGCGGTGAAATCGCGGCGGGGATGTAGACGATGACATCCGCGCCGATCGCCTGCCTCGCCAGTTCCGGCAGGTGCACGTGCGCCAGGTGTGGCGGATCGAAGCTGCCGCCGAAGATGATCGCCTTGTCGCACTCATCCAGCTTCTTCATGGGGGTGTGCCTCGCTGAAGGCTCCACAGCTTCGCTTCGACGGCGGCGGCCAGTTTCTCACCTGCGTGCTGCGCGTTTTTCTGCAGTTGCAGCATCCTGCCCAGATGCCACGGCCGGCAGGCCAGGTAGCGCATCGCGGCAGCCTTGTCGGCCCGGCCGTCAGGCGTCACCCACGACGCCGATTCGGCAGGCAGCACCGTGGCAGCGTCATCACTGACGGCGCGCAGCAGTGTGACGGGATGCTGGCGCTCGCGGGCTGCCTGCGCGATATAGAAGGATTCCATATCGACAGCCGCGGCGGCGTAGTCGTGGAAAAGTTCCCGCTTTCGTTCGATGGTGCCGACGATGCTGTCGGCGGTGAGCAGCGTTGGGCCTGCCTTGTCGTCGCGCAGCACGATGTGATCACGCCGCATGTTCATGACGACAGCGGCATCGATCACATCGCCCACGTGATGTGTGGGATCGAGCCCACCCGCGAAACCAAGGTCGATGATGTGGCTCGGGTCGTATTGCGCGACCAGTCGTTGCAACACCGCGACCGCCCGCTGTACGCCGATGCCCGTCACGGCTGCGACGATGTTCAGCGTGCCCAGCCTTCCGCGCCATACATCACGTTCCGGCATCAGTCGAAGCCGTCTGCGCACCGGTATCAGCTCGATGTCGATGGCTGCCAGCAGCAGCACGGGGCGGGGATCGGCCGAGGAGGCGGGCGTGGTCATGTTCAACGGTCCGTGGTGGCCGGCTGATTCACCACGTTGATGGGGTTGCCTTCGAGGAACGCGCGCAGATTGTCAGCCGCCCACTGCATCAGCCGCTGCCGCGCCTCGAAGGCGTACCAGCCAACGTGTGGCGTGATGATGCAGTTGGGCGCGCCGATGAGTGGATGATCGGCGGGTGGCGGCTCGGAGCTCAGCACGTCCACAGCCGCCCCGGCAATGCGCCCCGATCGCAGCGCTTCCAGCAACGCCTGTTCGTCAATGAGCGGCCCGCGGCTGGTGTTCACGATAAACGCTGAAGGTTTCATGCGGTTGAGCCGTTCGGCGTTGACCAGGTTTCGCGTCGCATCGGTCAGTGGGCAGTGCAGGCTCAGAACATCCGCCTGCGCGAAAAGCTCATCCAGATCGTGGAACGTGACCTGCAGGCCCCCGGTGTCGACCGATTGTGGGTTGCGGCTGTAGGCGGCAATACGCATGCCCATCGCGGCGCCGATGCACGCCACGGCCCGGCCGATCTGCCCCATGCCCACGATGCCCAGTGTCTTGCCCGACAGCTCCACGATGGGTGTGACGGCGAAACAGAAATCGGGGCAATCGGACCATGCCCCCCGGCGGACCGCTTCGTCATGCACCGCATTACGCCGCGCCAGCTCCAGGATGAGTGAGACCGTGTGCTGGGCGACCGAGTCAGTGCTGTAGGAAGGCACATTGGTGACGACGATGCCGTGCCGGTCGGCGGCGGCGGTGTCGATGATGTTGTAACCTGTCGCCAGCACCCCGATGTATCGCAGGGCTGGAAGGGCGGCGATGGTTTCGGCATCGAACGCCACCTTGTTGGTCAGCACGCACGGGGCGTCACCCACCCGCTCAATGACCTGATCGGGGCTGGTGCGGTCGTGGACGGTCAGGGTTCCCAGTCGCTCGAAAGGCTCCCAGCTCAGGTCGCCCGGGTTGAGGGTATACCCATCGACGCAAACGATCTGTGTGGACATGGCGGATATGGTAGCGGAAAAGGGGGGCGAGCCGTAGGTTTTGCGGTGAGTCGCCGTTTGGAAGCCGCAGGCGGTCTGGGGGGAATATGACGCGACCGGCGCGGTTTTTCGCTATGATTGCTCCCCATGGCGATCTACGTGGACGACATTGCGGTGGACTGGCCCGGCGAGCGGCTGGGGGAACTGTTGGCGACCGCGTCCGACCGGATCGAGCCGTCAGGCCGCATCATCGTCGAGGTGGTCGTCGACGGGCAGGCGATCGTCGGCGATGAGCTGGTCGAGCGCCGCGACGAAACCGTGACCGATCGCGAGGTGAGGCTGGTCACGGCAGACCCGACGGAGCTGACGCTCACCACGCTCAACGAGGTGCGAGGCGGGCTGCAGTCGATCCGTGACGAACAGGAACGGGCGGCTGAGCTTTTCCAGAAGGACCAATCGGCCGAGGCGCTGAAACTCGTGGGCAATGTCCTGCAGTCGTGGCTGCACGTTCAGGAGGCGGTGCTGCACTCGGCCCGTCTCGCACAGATCGATCTGGATGCACTGGATGTCGACGGCATCCCGGTCAGGGAAATGACCGACAGTCTGCTGCGGCAGTTCGAGCAGTTCAAGGAGCAGTTGACGCACAACGACCTGTTCGCCATCGCAGACGCCCTGGCTTATGAATGGACCGGATCGATCGATCAGTGGGACCGACTGCTGGAAGAGATGATTCGCATCATCGAGGAACGAAAGTAAACGGAACCGCCACGCTATGCGGTTTCGCAACAAACGATTTTGACCCGCCATGAAACCCAACCTTGACCATCCCACGCTGCCGATTGTGAAGGAACGCTTCCCCAACGTGCGCTTCATGGCGACGGAGTTTCGGGGGCAGACGACGCTGATCGTGCCCCGGGAGCATCTGCACGAGGTGATGCGCTTTCTGCGCGACGATGAACGCTGCGCGTACAACTTCCTCTCGGACGTACTGGGGATCGATTACCTGAACTACCCCGATGCGCCAGCCCGTTTCGCGGTGGTGTATCTGTTGCTGAGCCACAAGCACAATCGGCGGTTGCACGTGAAGGTGCTGCTCAACCCGACGCTGGACACGCGGGGCATCGAGGATGACCCGGCCCTGCATGTCGACAGTGTGACGGATCTCTGGCCCGGCGCGGAGTGGCCCGAACGTGAGGTGTTCGACATGTTCGGCATCCGCTTCGACCATCACCCCGACCTGCGCCGCATCCTCACCTGGGAAGAGTTCCCGGCCCACCCGCTCCGTAAGGACTACCCCCTGCGCGGCCGCGGCGAACGCGAGTCGTATAAGGTGATCGACCGTGAGGACGCGTAAGGAGTGGTGTGATGCGGTGATGTGGCGATGGAGGGCCGTCACCGTGGATATTCGATTGAGTAGAGCTTTCTGAGCCCCGCCTGCGAGGGCGAAAGCAACCTTTCTTCCCTGGCCGCAATCAACTCAACTAGCGCTGAATCAATGCGCGGACTTCTGCGTTTCAATTGGTTCTCCGCCTCAAGTCATGGCCGGTTATGCCGATCATAGGGATTGGGGGGAGAATTTCGGGAGTCAACACGATGGACGCAGGGGTGGCGTTGCAGGTTCGGGATCGACGCAACGATGTCCGGCTGAGCCGGGGGATGCGGCTTCATGCTGTGCTGCTGGATCGGTATGGCCAGCCGATCGGACCGCTGCGTGACGCCCAGGCGGTGGACGTTTCGGCACGCGGGCTGGCGGTGGCGACGACCACGCGGGTGCGGCCGGGGGCGGCGCTGGCGATTCGCACCGTTGCCGACGCACCGCGACTGGCGGACAGCGGCAGCACCTGCAAGGTTCGCGTACTGGCCGCGACTGAGGACGGCCGGGGAGGCTGCACCCTGCACTGCGTCCTTGCCGAAGGACTGATGCCCGCAGCCCTGATCTACAACTGGGCTGCGTGATCCGAAAATAAAATCTGAACAGTCGCTTCGCACTCAGCATCGCCCATTAAGAACAGCCTCGCGATCCGCGCCGGATTTTTTTCAAGCCGGTGCGGTTTTTTCATTCCGTTGTCGCTGCATGGGGCGTTCACGGGACGGCACACCATTGTGATGGGCGGTGATTTCTTTTTGAGTTGCGTTTAATCTTAATCTTTGTGTTACAACGTTCTGGTTTGTGCCCGTGCCTGACGTGATTCCTGTCTGAAAGGAACGATCATGAGGTCGTCGCTGTTGTGGACGCTGTTCATCTCGCTTTCCGTAGCGTCCGCTCTGAAAGCGGAGGAAGGGGGAGCAGCTGGGGCTTTGGTGGACAACCGCACCATCCCGCAATGGATCTGGCTCAGCAATCAGCCGGGCAACAACGAGTCGGTCTATTTCTTCCGCGAGTTTGAGCTTGAAGAGGGCACGCTGGCGGCGATGCTCACCGGCACGTGCGACAACTCCATGGAGGTGTTCCTCAATGGCACGCACGTCGCCAGCAGCACCGACTGGCATCAGCCGGTGGGTGTGAACGTGACAAAGTTGCTCGTGGCGGGACGCAACGTACTGGCGGTGTCGGCACGCAACTGGGATGGCCCGGCGGGACTCGTCCTGAAGCTGGAAATCACGCGGGCCGATCGCAGCCGGGTCGCGGTCGTCACGGATGACCGTTGGCTGGCGACGAAGGAAAAGCCCGAGGGCTGGGCTGAGGCGGGGTTCCGTCCTCAGGGGCTGTCGCGAGCGCACGCTTTCGGCCCGCTGGGGATGGCGCCGTGGGGTGAGCTGCCGCGTGGTCGGGGTGGTGCGCCCAGCAGGGCGACCCCTGCGGAGGAACTGAAGCTCCTGCCCGGTTTCAAGGCTGAACTGCTCTACACCGTGCCGCGCCTCACGCAGGGCTCGTGGGTGTCGATGGCTGTTGACCCGAAGAATCGCTTGTATGTCAGCGATCAGACCGGCCCGCTCTACCGCGTGACGATCGAAGGCGATGACGTGAAGGTGGAAAAGGTACCTGTCGATCTGGGGCATTCGCACGGGCTGTTGTGGGCGTATGACAGTCTCTATGCCATGGTGGCAGAGGGTGGCGGCCGGGAGCAGGGCATGTATCGCCTGCGCGATACCGATGGCGACGATCAGCTCGATGAGGTGCAGCAGATTCTGAAGCTGCAAGGTTCGGGCGAGCATGGCCCGCACGCGATTGTGCTGGGACCGGATGGCCTGCTTTACATCATCGCAGGCAATCACACGCGACCACCCGCGCAAATCACCCCTGATTCACCGCTGCGCAACTGGGGCGAGGATCAACTGCTGCCACGCCTGCCCGACGGCAGAGGTCACGCGACCGGCATTATGGCGCCGGGTGGCTGGCTGGCCGCCACGGATGAAAATGGCTCGTTTGTCCGTCTCTTTGCCGGCGGTATGCGCAACGCCTACGACTTCAGCTTCAACCGAGACGGCGAAATCTTCACCTTCGATTCCGACATGGAATGGGACACCGGCACCGGCTGGTATCGCCCCACGCGCGTCAACCACATCGTCAGCGGCGCGGAGTTCGGGTGGCGCTACGGCACCGGCAAGTGGCCCGCCTATTACCCCGACAGCGTTGGCGCGGTGGTGGACATCGGCCTCAGTTCACCCACCGGCACAACGTTCGGCTATGGCGCAAAATTCCCCGCACGCTATCAGGATGCCTTCTTCATCCTGGACTGGTCCTACGGCAAGATTTACGCGGTGCACCTGCAGCCACAGGGAGCGAGCTACATCGGCTCGTTTGAGGTGTTTGTCGAAGGCAAGCCGCTGCCTGTGACCGATGTTGTCATCGGGCACGATGGCGCGATGTACTTCACCGTGGGCGGGCGACGCACACAGTCCGCGCTTTACCGCGTGACGTATGTGGGCGATGAGTCGACCGATCCGATCGACCTGACGGAACCGACCGGCGATTCGGAAGCGCAACACGCACGCTGGCTCCGGCGGGAACTCGAATCGTTGCACGGCAGGAAGGACCCGTCGGCGATCGACTTCGCCTGGCAGCATCTGAACAGCCCCGACCGCGCGATCCGTTACGCCGCCCGCGTCGCGATCGAGCATCAGGATGTGATGCTATGGGCAGAACGCGCACTGGCGGAAACGCATGTGAATGCGTCGATTCAGGCGCTGCTGGCGCTGGCGCGTTGCGGTGATGCGTCGTATCAGGGGCGGCTGATCGAAAGTCTGGGCCGGCTGCCGTTGTCGCGGCTGAGCGAGGAACAGATGCTCGACCTATTGCGTGTGTACGGTGTGGCGTTCATTCGTATGGGCCGGCCTGATGAAACGGTGACTCGGGCGGTGCTGAGCAGGTTCGAGTCGCGCTTCCCCAGCCGCAGCGACCTTGTGAATCGCGAACTGGCGCGGCTATTGATCTATCTCGAATCGCCAACTGTTGCGGCCAGGACGATGCAATTGCTCGCTGAAGCCCGCACACAGGAGGATTTCGTCTACTACATTTTCGTGCTGCATTCGCTGCGGTCGGGCTGGACGATGGAGCTGCGCGAGCAGTACTTCCGCTGGATCAATCTGGCTGCGACGAAGTTCAAGGGTGGCGCCAGCTTCACCAACTTTATGAACAATATCAAGAACGAGGCGATCGCCCGCCTGACCGATGAGGAGAAGGCGGCGCTGGAGCCGATTCTCAACGATCCGGTGCAGGTCGCGCAGGTGGAGATGGGCCCGCCGCGACAGTTCGTGCACAACTGGCAGATGGATGACATCGTGCCGCTGCTCGATCAGACACGGAGCGGCCGATCGTTTGAAAGCGGCAAGGCAGCCTTCACCGCGGCGAGCTGCATCCAGTGCCATCGTTTCGCCGGAGAGGGCGGCAGCACCGGGCAGGACCTCACAGGTGTGGGCGGGCGGTTCAGCCCCGAAGATTTGCTCGAATCGATCATCCACCCATCGCGCGTGATTTCGGATCAGTACGCCGAGACCGAATTCCGTACCGTCGATGGCGATCTGATCATCGGTCGTGTGGAGCAGGAGGATGATGAGCGTGTGGTCGTGCGCACGCATCCGCTTGCCCCTGACACGACGGAAATCCTCAAGGAGGACATTGTCAGCCGAGAGCTGTCCAGGATTTCGAAGATGCCCGAGGGGTTGCTGAACGTGCTGACCCGAGAGGAAGTGCTCGATTTGATCGCGTACCTGCGATCAGGGGGCAACCCGGACGACGCGGCGTTCAAATAAATCAAAGCACGCGCGAAAAGTACATTACGCAGCGACACGACAAGTCGCGTCGCTGCGTAATCCCTTTTCCCTTAGTCATTCAGTACGGTGCTTCGTGATTACACGTGCAGCACCGCCTTGATGACCCCCGTCTCCGGCTTTGTGAAGCTCGGGAACTTTTCGATCAGTTCATCGAAGCTGCTGTGGTGGGTGATCCAGGGCGTGGTGTCGAATCGGCCGGATTCGATCAGGCCGATGATGTGCCTGAACTCATGCGGCAGGGCGTTGCGTGAGGCGTAGAGCGTCATCTCCCGCCGGTGGAAGAGCGGGTCGGGGAAGGTGATGTCAGCCGTCACGATACCCACATAGACCAGCTTGCCCGTGTGCGCGACGTATTCGAAGGCGGCGCACATGGATCGGGGGCTGCCCGTGCAGTCAAAGACGACAGTGGGCAGTTCGCCATTGGTGATTTCCTCAATGGTGCGCAGCGCATCGGGCCCTGCCTGAACGGTGTGGTCGACGCCGATCGTCTTTTTGCAGAAATCCAGCCGCATGGCGTTGAGGTCCAGCACGATGACCTTCGCACCAGCGAGTTTGGCGAACTGCATCACGCCCAGCCCGATCGGCCCCGCGCCGATGATCAGCACATTCTCGCCCTGTTGCACCTCCGCGCGGTTCACCGCGTGCAGGCCGATTGCCAGTGTCTCCACCAGCGCGAGCTGCTCGTAGCTGAGCTTGTCCGAGGTGTGCAGCTTGTCCGCCCGCAGGATGAAGTAGGGCCTCATGCCGCCATCGCGATGCACGCCCAATACCTGAGTATCCATGCAGCAGTTGCCGCGACCGCGTCGACAGGCGATGCATTTGCCGCAGTTCATATACGGCTCGACGACACAGTGGTCGCCCGCCTTCACGTTGGTGACCCCGTCGCCCACTTCGACGACCTCGACACCCAGTTCGTGCCCCAGTACGCGCGGGTAGGTGAAAAAGGGCTGATTGCCCGCGTAGGCGTGCAAGTCGGTGCCGCAGATGCCCACGCGATGCACACGCACGAGTGCTTCACCGTGGCCGGGTTTGCCCGGTTCCGCCATGTCAATCTGCTTAAACCGCCGCGGTTCCTCAAGAAGGATGGCTTTCATCGTTGTCTCGCCAAAAAAGGGATTAAACCCGGGGGCGGGGCGACCCCGGGCACGATGTTTCAGTTGTTCTCCGGTCGACCCTCGATGTGCGACCAGTCGCGCACCGGTTCGAGGATCGTCAGCACTTCCTGAAGCAGTTGCTCATCAATGGGCTGAGCGGCCCATTCGGCCCACTTGCGCACGTTGTCCGGGTTGGCTGAGCCAACGATTGTCGTCGCGATGTCGGGGTTCGCGATCGAGAACTGCACGGCGAGCTGGGCAATGTCGACACCTTTGGCAGCGCAATGCTCAGCTGCTTTGCGGCAGGTCTGGCGCACCTCCGGCGTCGCCTTGTGCCAGGCGGGCAGCGGTGCGTTGGTGAGCAGTCGCGCGGCAAAGGGAGCTGCGTTCATGATGCCGATGCCCTTTTCCTTGAGCATCGGGATCAGCCGGGCGAGCTTCTGGTTCTGCAGTGTGTAGTGGTTGTACGAGAGGATGACGTCCAGCTCGGCCCGCTGGGTTACCCACTCGAAGATCTTCATCGGGTAACCGGAGATACCCACGAATCGCACCTTGCCCTGCTCCTGCACCTTGCGCAGGGCGGGCAGCGTCTCTTCCACGATCTGATACATGTCGACGTATTCGATGTCGTGGCAGAGCATGATGTCGATGTGGTCGACGCCCATGCGGTGCAGGCTCACATCCACGCTTTCGACCACGCGCTTGGCGGAAAAGTCGAAATGGTTGACATCGTACCGGCCCAGCTTGGTGCCCAGGATGTAGCTGTCGCGCGGTACACCCCGCAGCGCCACCCCCAGCAGCACCTCACTCATCCCCCGGCCGTAGTAGGGCGAGGTGTCGATGAAGTTCATCCCCAGGTCCAGCGCCACCCGCACGGAGCGCAGCGCTTCGTTCAGGTCGACCTGCCGAAACTCCTGGCCCAGCGAGGATGCGCCAAAGCTGAGAATGGGTAATTGCAGACCCGTCCTGCCCAGTGGCCGCGTTTGCATCGATCGCCTCCCTCAATGAATCGTGGTGCGGAGCATAAAAGCGGCAACCATTCTAGCTTTTTGTCTGATGTGCCGTTTGCTGGTAATCTTGCCCCCCACGATTTGGCATTACCCCCAGGAGGCACCGATGGGATTGTTGGAAGGTAAACGCGGCATCATCTTCGGCGTGGCGAACGATCGCAGCTATGCCTGGTACATCGCCCAGTCGCTGTTGAAGCACGGCGCGCAGTGCCTCTTCACCCACCTGCCGGGCGACAAGATGCAGCGCCGCGCCGCCGGGGCGATCAAGGAGCTGGGTATCGAGGACCCCTGGCTGGTGCCCTGCGACGTCAGTTCGGATGCCGATCTGGACGCTGTGTTCGACAAGCTCAAGGCTGACTTTGGCACGATCGACTTCGTGGTGCACTCGGTGGCGTTCGCCGACCGGGCGTTCCTGGAGATTGGCAAATTCCACACAACCACCCGACAGGCCTGGGCGCAGGCGCTGGATATCAGCGCCTACTCGCTGGTGGCGATGGCGCAGCGGGCCATGCACCTGATGCCCAACGGCGGGTCGATCATCTCGATGACCTACTATGGCGGCGAGAAGGTGATCCCCGGGTACAACATCATGGGCATTGCCAAGGCGGCGCTGGAGCACTCGACGCGGTATCTGGCAGCGGAACTGGGCGAGAAGAACATTCGCGTGAACACCATCTCCGGCGGGCCGCTGCGAACGCTTGCCGCCTCGGCGGTGGGGGGGATCCAGGAAATGTTCGAGCACCAGCAGCGAAAGGCATCGCTGCGGCGTAATATCGAGGGCAGCGAGGTGGGCGACACGGCTGTCTACCTCCTCAGCGATCTGTCCAGTGCCGTCACCGGTGAAACGATTCACGTGGACGCGGGCTTCAGCATCATCGGCCTGTAATCGCCGACGTGCCGCCGCCCGCACCGGAGCCAGATGACCAGGCGTCCTCAAAGGGAACCGGATGCGGGGGCAACCGCCGTGAAGGCGACCGCGACCGTGCTGCAGCCTGACGCGACGCGGCAGGTGCCATCTTTGCCATCCGATCGGTTGCGCTGGTGGATGCCAGCGACGCTGGTGCTGGCGGGGCTGGCGGTTTACCTCAATAGCTTCATCGCGCCCTTCATCCTCGATGATGACCAGATCCTGCTGGCCCTGCGAGACTTGCGCGAGGGCGAGGCCTGGGCGTTCTTCTTTTCGACCCGGCGCGTGCTGCTGCACGTGACGATGTGGCTCAATTACCAGCTCGGCGGTGAAGACCCGCTGGGCTATCACCTGGTCAACACCGCGATTCACATCACGGCCGGGCTGGCGCTTTTCGGTGTCGTTCGGCGAACGCTGAGGCTGCCGTTGTTGCATCAGCGGTTTGGGACGGCGGCGGATGGACTTGCCTTTGCCATCGCGCTCCTATGGCTGGTCCACCCACTCAACACGCAGGCGGTGACCTACATCATCCAGCGCGGTGAGTCGATGATGGGCATGTTCTTCCTGCTCACCCTCTACGCCGCGATCCGCGATCTGGAACCGCTTGTGTCTTCGCACCGCCGTACGTCCCTGCCGGAGGCGTTCCTCTGGCCCGCCATCGCTATCCTGTGCTGCCTCGGAGGGATGCTTTCCAAGGAAGTGATGATCGCCGCGCCGCTGGCGGTGGTCGTCTACGACTGGACGCTGACACGCCTGCCCCTGCGTGACCTGTTGCGACGGCGGGGGGTGCTCTATCTCCTGCTCACCGCTACGGCGGGTGTACTTTTCCTGCCCCAGACACAGGCCGCCGCCTCGGCCGGGTTCGGCTACGAGTCGCTGACGTGGTGGCAGTATGCCCTAACGCAGCCGCTGGTCATCCTGAAATACCTGCGGCTGAGTCTGCTGCCGTATCCGCTGGTGCTCGATCGGATGCACCCGGCGCAGCACACGCTCTTCGACCACCCGGACATCCCGTGGGTGATGGCTTTGGTTCGCGTGAGCGTGCCGGTGCTGATTGTGGGGGTCGCTGTGGGGTCGACCGGCTGGGCATTGATTCGCCGCCGGCCGTGGGCGATGGTGCCCGCATGGTTCTTCCTGATTCTCGCGCCAACCTCCAGCATCCTGCCCATCGCCGACCTGATGGTGGAGCATCGCATGTATCTGCCACTGATTGCGGTGGTTATGGTGGTGGTGCTGGGAGGGTATGCATTTTTGAAGCGACGTGCGGCAGCTGGTGCGCCGGTCATGGCAGGGGCGTTCGTTCTTGTCACGTTGGTGCTCAGCATCCTGACCGTCAGCCGTAACCACGACTACCGCTCCGAGCAGGCGATCTGGCAGACGGTGGTCGAGCGTGCCCCCCACAACCCTCGCGGCTGGCATCATTTAGGTTCCGCATGGTTCGCTGAAGGCGATCGCGAGCAGGCGTATGCGTGCTGGTTGCGAACGATCGAGCTGGGACCGCGATCGTTTCCGGAGGCGTACCTGAATCTGGCGCGAATCGATCTGGAGGCGGGGCGGATCGACACAGCCGTCGCCAGGCTGGAGCAGGGGCTGTCACTGCGACCGAACGATCTGGACTTTCGCCTGGCGCTGGGGATTGCTCAGCTCACCGCCAACCGTATCGATGAGGCGACCGCCACACTGGAAGCGGTGCTGGCGGACGAGGCGAACGCGACGCCGGGCAGCCGACGGACTCGCGCCCGGGCGGCCAATGCGCTGGCGGGCATCGCGATTCGACAGCAGACGCTCGATGTGGCACAAGCCCGGCTGGATGAGGCGCTGACGCTCGATTCTCGCCTGGTTGATGCCCACGTTAACCGGGGCACGCTGCTGGCCCGGCAGGGTGATTTCGAGCGGGCCATCGCAGCGTGGGGGGCGGCCCTGCAGTTGGACGAGCACCGGCCGGACGTCTACACGAACATCGGCGAGGTGTGCCTGCTGCGGGGCGATCTGGCCCGCGCGGAAGCGAACCTGATGCGGGCACTGGAAATTAATGCACGCTACGCCCCGGCGGTGCAGCGGCTGGTCCAGCTTGCCGTGAAACATGCCGAGCAAGGTGATTTTCCACAGGGTGCCCGGCTGGTCCAGACGGCGATCAGTGTGATTCAGTCGTGGCAGGGCGATCCGAGGCAGTGGCAGGAGTTGATTCCGCTGCTGGAGGCACTGCGGGCGGGGCGGCTTCCGGGGGGCCGGAGCAGGGCTGACGTGGGGCGCTTACGCGACCATGCCAAGACGGGCCAGGACCTGCCGGGCGGTTTCGCGGACGAGTGGGTGTTCAGCCTCATCCTTGGCGAGTTCCGTGATGCGGGCTCGCAGGGCAGGGTGATCCTGCCTGGCCAGGTGGTTGCCCGCGGCGATGAGGGCGTTGCGCTTCACCATCTCCAGCTTCATGCGTTTGAGGGCTGAGCGGGTGAAGGTCCGCTGTCGGTCCTCGGCTGACCAGTTGAGCAGTTCAAGCAGGTTCAGCCCGCCGGCGACTCCCGGCCGGGGTTCGTATTCGGCCCGCACCGGCTCATCGCGGGCCTCGCCGGGTCGATTGTGCGGGCAGACCTCCTGACACACATCGCAGCCTGCGACCCAGTTGCCTATCGCATCGTGTAGGTCCGGGGCGATCAGCGATCGGTGCTCCAGCGTGAGGTAGCTGATGCACCGGCTGGCGTCGAGGGCGTAGCCTTCGGAAGCGATGCACCGGGTGGGGCAGGCTTCGATGCAGCGGGTACAGGTGCCGCAGTGGTCGGTGCCCGGCCGCAGCGGAAGCGGGTAATCCGCGTCGCCCGAGGTTTCGATGGCGAGAGTCGTCACGATCTCGCCCAGCAGGAGGTAGGACCCCAGCCGGTGGTGAATGAGGAGGGTATGTTTACCGATCCAGCCCAGCCCGGCCCGCATGGCGTGCTCACGTTCCAGCACCGGGGCGGTGTCGACCGTCACTTTGAACTGGTGGCCCGCGCCAAACCGCTCACGCAGCACATCGGCAAGAGTGAAGAGCCGTTTTTTGATCGTTTGGTGGTAGTCGTCGCCCCAGGCGTATCGTGCGACGCGGCCGTGCGGATTGGAGGGGGCTGCGGTGGAAGCTTCCGGGGCGCGTGCCGCGTAACGGTCCGCCACGCAGATTATGCTTTTCGCCCCTGGCAGCAGGACCGTTGGGTCGATCCGCTGCGACAGATGCTCGGCAAGGTAGGCCATCTCACCGTGCAGTCCCTTGCTCAGCCAGTCGCGCAGGAACGCCTCGTGCCCGGTCAGCTCGGCGGGGGCGACACCCACCAGGGCGAAGCCCAGTGGCTGGGCCAGGGCGTGCAGTTGTGACAGCGACAGGTCGGGCGCGGCGGTCATGACCGGTAAGTGTAGAAAGATGAATGTTCAACGGCCCGGTGGGGCGACTCGCCACCATCCGGCGCAACGATTACAATCCCCACCACCATGAGCGCAACCGATACGCAGACCGAGCAGACGTATATCATTCCCAAGCCAGATGCGCCGGGCACACGTGTGCCGCTGGAGGAACTTGGCCAGACGATTCCGGTTGAGTCCAACGGCTCGCCCGTCGAGCAGGCGGATGTCCAGACCGAGGAGATGCTCGTCAACATGGGCCCGCAGCACCCGTCGACCCACGGCGTGCTGCGTGTGGTGCTGCGTACCGACGGTGAAATCGTGCTGGAAGCGATCCCGCACCTGGGCTACCTGCACCGGTGTGCGGAAAAGATTGGCGAGAACGTCGCCTACTACCAGTACATCCCGTACACCGACCGCATGGACTATCTGGCCGGGATGAACGAGAACTGGGCGTTCTGCCGGGCGGCGGAGAAGCTGGCGGGTATCGAACTGCCCCGCCGGGCGGAGTTCATCCGCATCATCATCTGTGAGCTGAACCGTATCGCCTCGCACCTGGTGTCGTTCGGCACTTATGGGCTGGACCTGGGCGCGTTCACGCCGTTCCTCTACGCCTTCCGCGAACGCGAATACATCCTCGACCTCTTTGAAATGGTCTGTGGCGCCCGTCTGACCTACAGCTACCTGACGATCGGCGGCACCACGCATGACCTGCCGGATGGCTATCTCGACAAGGTCATCGAATTCCTGGACTACTTCGAGCCGAAGGTCAAGGAATATCACGACCTGCTCACGTACAACCACATCTTCATCAAGCGCACCGCCAATATCGGCGTCATCTCCAGGCAGATGGCGATTGATTACGGCCTGACCGGCCCGGTGATCCGTGGCAGTGGCATTCCCTATGACCTGCGGCGCGACAATCCCTACAGCCTCTACCCCGAGCTGGATTTCGATGTGATCGTCGGCACGGGCGAGATGGGCACGCTGGGCGACTGCTGGGACCGCTACATGGTGCGAATGCGGGAGGTGATGGAGTCGGTGAAGATCATCCGCCAGGCGGTGAAGATGATCCCGCCGCCGGGCGATGGCGATGGTCGTTACCGCGTGAAGATGACGCGGGCGTTCAAGCCAGACCCGGGTGAGGTGTACGTGGAAACGGAAAACCCACGCGGCGTGCTGGGCTTCTATCTGGAAAGCCAGGGCGGCACAATGGCCTACCGCTGCAAGGCACGGGCAGGCACTTTCTGCAACCTCAGTGTGTTGAACGCCCTGTGCCGCAACGTCCTGCTGGCGGACGTCCCGGCGATCATCGGTTCGATCGACGTCGTGATGGGCCAGGTCGACCGGTAATCGAACGCTGATTGCGGTACCGCGACGCGCTTCGTCAGCACGATGATGTTCATCTAATCGCTCCGCTGCACGAAGCTGCAAGCGGTAGGGTGTCGGGTTGTGCGCCCGGGGGGCATTTCGTATTGTTTGGCGACGCCTGTGGGTGCGGCCGCGGGGCCGCGCGGGGGTCGATCAGGGTCTGAATAACGGCAAGTTTTCATTGAACCGGGCGGGGAAACTGTTGAACCGTGCCGGTATTGCCGATGGTAGCGGCGACAGGGGTTGTCGCGGCTGCGCACCGGGGCGAAATCGGTGTGCCCGTTTCGGGCAGATAACGGACGATCGAGGCGGGATGCCGCGGCGGGGGCGACGTCCGACAGAGTCTGTGAGGCACAAACATGCTGGATTACCCATCGATGCTGCCGGCGATCGTGTTCGTGCCGTTCGCCGCGGCCATGTTGGCGCTGCTGATCGGCCGATACACCGGGCGGCATACCGGCCTGCTGATGGTGCTGGCGGCGTTGACGTGCTTTGGCATGTCCACGACGCTGTTCCTTAACACGCATCAGGCGGGGCAGGCGCCGGCCCTCTTCACCACAACCTGGTTCTCTGTCGGCACGTTTCAGATCGACCTGCGTCTGCTGGGTGATGCCTTCGGGCTTTTTTTCGCCATGCTCGTCTCGGGCATAGGCACGCTCGTGGGCATCTACTCGTTGAGCTATATCCCCACTGACCTGCCCAATTCGCGGCTGGGAAGGTACTACGCGGCGCTCATCACCTTCATGGGCGCGATGCTCGGCGTGGCGCTGGCTGACAATCTGATGCTGCTGTACGTCTTCTGGGAAATCACGACCATTGCGTCGTTCATGCTCATCGGCTTCTGGTATGACGAAGCCTCCGCCAAACGCGGGGCAAACATGGCGATGCAGGTCACCGTCACGGGCGGACTGGGACTGCTGGCCGGCGTCGTGCTCATTGGCGTGGCGGCGGGCACGTTCACGCTCAGCGAGTTGCAGCAGCAGACGGGCGCCTGGTCACGATTGCTGGCCTCGCCGCTGGCGAATATTGCCCTGATTCTGGTGTTCCTCGGCGCGTTCACGAAGTCAGCCCAGGCGCCGTTCCACTTCTGGTTACCCAACGCGATGGTCGCGCCGACGCCGGTGTCGACCTATCTGCACGCGGCCACGATGGTGAAGGCAGGCATATTTCTCGTTGGGCGGATGCTGCCGATTTTCGGGGGAACAGCTCTGTGGTCGCCGGTGCTCATCACGGTCGGGCTGATCACGTTCGTACTCGGCGCCTATCAGGCGATGCGCGAGACGGACCTCAAGGCAATCCTCGCCCGCACGACGCTGTCGATGCTGGGCATGATCATGCTGGTGTACGGTCTGAACGCATCGGAGCAGGATGCGCTGCAGATTCTCTCGCACGCCACCTACAAGGGAGCGTTGTTCCTCGTGGCGGGCATTGTGGAGCATGCCACCCACACGCGCGACATCCGTGAACTGGGCGGGTTGCGGCGGAAGATGCCCATCACGTTCATCATCTGCGCCGCCGCGGCGCTGTCGATGGCGGGTGTGCCCCCGTTCTTTGGTTTCCTCGCCAAGGAAGCGCTGTATCACGAACTGTTGCACAGCGAGGTGCTGCATGCGGCGGGTGTTGGGCAGTGGCTGGTGGTTGCGGGCAGTGTGCTGGCCAACGCGTTCATGTTCGCGGTAAGCTTCAAGATTCTGCTGGGTGTATTCTGCGGCCCGGAGACGGAAAAGGGACATCACGCGCATGAGGCGGGGCCAGGCTTGTGGATACCGCCCGCGGTGCTGGCGCTGGCGGCGACCGGGCTGGGGGTGATCGGCGTTACCTCGGTGACCGAGCATCTGGTGCAGGCGATCTCGTCTGACCCGCACTCGCACGTCCACATTTCGATGAACCCGGTCCACTGGTCGATCGGTCCGGTGGTGCTGACGTTCATCACCATCGCGCTGGGCGTGGGCTTCTACATGCGGCGCACGGCGGTGGAGGCGGCGCAGGCCAGGCTGGACGTACTGCCTTCGGCGCCGCGCGTGTGGGAACGCATGATGGAACACATTGCCGGCTTCGCCACGTTCTATGCGGGCCGGTGGCAGAATGGGTCGCTGCACTGGTACATCGCCGCGACGATGGCATTCTTCATTGGCGTGAGCGCTTACGCCCTGGTGCATGGCGGATTGTCGCTGGCGAACGCCACCGTGGATCTCACCGAGTTGCCCTGGTACGCCATCGCACTGGGCGTGCTGACGATCGGGGCGATGACGGCGGTGGTTCGCGCGAACACCCGCATGGGTGGTGCGATCGCGCTGGGGGCGACTGGTTTCCTCGTGTCGCTGATGTTCGTCGTTTACCGCTCGCCGGACATTCTGCTGACGCAGATTCTCATCGAGACTGTGTCGACGATCTTCATTCTGCTGATCCTGTTCTTCATGCCGTCGTTCCAGCCGGAGCAGATGTCGATCACGCGCAAGATGATCAACCTGGGCATCTCGGCCGGCGTGGGCATCATCGTGTTTCTGATGGTGCTTCTGAGCATGAGTGATGGCATTCGTGCGACGCGCACACTTAAGGAGGATTATCTGTCCCGGGCGTTAGATGGCGCGGGTGGTGCCAACGCGGTCAACGTCATCATCGTCGACTTCCGTGCGATCGACACCACGGGTGAAATCTGTGTGCTGGTCATCGTCGGACTGGCGGTGTTCGCTCTGCTGCGGTCAAGGAGGAAACTGGCATGACGGTCAGTTCGCCCATTCTTCGCACGGTGGCGCGTTTCGCGCTGCCGCTGAGCCTGGTGGTGTCAGCCATCATTTTCATGCAGGGTCACAACCTGCCCGGCGGTGGATTCATTGCGGGTGTGCTGGGTGCGGCCGGGGCGGCGATCTACCTGCTGGCGTTCGGTGTGGAGCGGGCGGCACGCATCCAGTGGTGGAAGTTCGCCGTCGTCGGACTGTGCATCTCGCTGCTGACCGGTACCGTGCAGGCGCTGCTCGGTTATGGATTCATGAATCACACCATCTGGCACATCGGCAGCTATCACCTGCCGACAGCCACCTTCTTCGATCTGGGCGTCTACCTCATCGTGCTGGGCACGCTGATGACGATCTTCGTTGAACTGGGCATGGAGGACCGCTGACATGGAATTGATGATGGCGACCATTGTGGCGCTGCTGTTCGCGGGCGGCACCTACATGATCCTGCGGCCGAACTTCATCCGCATCGTCATGGGGCTGGGCCTCTATTCCAACGGGGCAAACCTGCTGCTGATCACCAGCGGCGGCTACGCCCGCGCCAATGATGCACCGTTCGTCGCCGAGGGACAGACGCAGTTTTCCGCGATGATGGACCCGCTGCCACCGGACATCATCCTGACCGCCATCGTCATCAGCTTCGCGGTCGGGGCGCTGCTGCTGACCATCAGCTACCGCGTCTACCTGGATCACGGCACAGACAATCCCGAGCAACTGCCCAACCTCGATGAGGATGAGGGCGACCAAAAGTTGCAACACCTGACGCCTGTGCCCAACGTGTTTGAGGAACTGTCGCGCCAATGCGCTGATGCGCCGCGCGAGAACGTCAGCGGCCTGCCCGTGCGGACCGCGCACGGTTGACGCGTAAGCTGAATGAGAGTGACTGGTTCCGACTGCGAACCTGACCTGATCTGAGACGATCATGAATACGCATCTGATCATCCCGATCCTTGTTCCACTGTTCACCGCGATGGTGCTGACGTTCTTCAGCAGGCAGCCGGTGCTGCAGCGGGCGATGAGCCTGGCGTCGGCGCTGGGCGTGCTGGGCTACGTCTTGTGGCTGCTCTTTTACGTGGACCAGCACGGCATCCAGACGATGGCGGTCGGCGGGTGGGAAGCGCCCTGGGGCATCGTCTTTGTCGCGGACCGGCTGGCAGCCATCATGCTCTGTCTGACGATGGGCGTGGGCACGGTGGCGATGATCTACACCTTCTGGACCGTTACCCGCGTGCAGCAGCAATACTTCTTCTATCCGCTGATGCACGTGCTCATGGGCGGGGTGAACTGGAGCTTCCTCACCGGCGATCTGTTCAACCTGTTCGTGTCCTATGAGGTGATGCTGATCAGTTCCTACGCCATGATGATGGCAGGAGCGTCGCGGCAGCAACTGCGTCAGACGTTCAAGTACATCGTCATCAACGCCATAGGTTCGAGCCTGTTCGTCGCTGCGATCGGGTTGATCTATGCCACCGTGGGTACGCTGAACATGGCGGATATCGCAGTTCAGACCACTCAGTTGACCGGCCAGCGTGCCGCGATGGTTACGGCTGCTTCGATCATGCTGCTGGTCGTCTTCTCCATCAAATCGGGCGCTTTCCCGCTGTTCTTCTGGCTGCCGGACAGCTATCCGATCGTGCCCAGTGGTGTGATCGGCTTCTTCGCGGGAATGCTCACCAAGGTGGGCGTCTATTCCCTGCTGCGTGTCTTCATCACCGTCTTTCAACAGGAAGGCGGGGAGTTGATCGTACAGATTCTGCTTGTGCTGTCGGGCTTCACGATGTTGCTGGGGGTACTGGGCGCGATGTGCCAGTGGGACATTCGCCGCATTCTCTCCTGGCACATCATCAGCCAGGTGGGCTACATGCTCATGGGCATCGGCTTCACCGGCCACGTCGATCCGCTGATCGTAAACATGGCGATCGCGGGCACGATCTTCTACGTGGCGCACAACATCATCGTGAAGTCGTGTCTGTTCCTGGTGGGCGGCATCGCTGAACGCATCACCGGGACGCAGGAACTCAAGAAGATGGGCGGGCTGCTCAACGTCGCGCCGGGCGTGGCGGGGTTGTTCCTCGTGGCAGGCCTGTCCATCGCGGGTATTCCGCCCTTCACGGGTTTTGCCGGCAAGTTCACGCTCATCGGCGTGGGTTTCTCGGGCGGATACTTTCTTGTCGTTGCGGTAGCGATCATCACCAGCTTCTTCACGCTCTACTCGATGATGAAGATCTGGACCTACGTTTTCTGGGGCAAGGCCCACGAGAGCCAGTGGCAGCCCCTGAGCTATCGCGGCATGATGGCGCCCACGGCTGTGCTGGTGCTCGCGACGACTGCATTTGGTGTGTTTGCCCAGCCCTTCATCGATCTGGCGAGCAAGGCGGCGACGGATGTGCGCGACCCGAACAACTACGTCACGGCGGTGCTTGGTCAGGGCGCCTGGCCCGTCGTTGCCGAGGCAAAGTCTGACGAAGCTGACGCCGTTGCAGCGGATGATGTTGAACAGTCCCCCGATGCCGAGCGGCGTGCTGTCGCCGTGGTCGCGAACCTGACGCGGGAGGCGCACTGATGCTGATGCGAGTGGTCTACTTCCTGCTGTACGTGCTGATCTTTCTGCGCGAACTGGTGAAGTCGAACATCCAGGTGGCGAAGCTGGCACTTTCGCCCACACCGGCGATCCGCCCGGGCTTTCTGGCGGTGCCCATGCGTGCCAAGACGGACTTTGAGGTGACCAGCCTCGCCAACTCGATTACGCTGACACCCGGCACGATCACCGTCCACATCGAACGCGACAAACAGTTGCTCGTCATTCACGCGCTGGACATTGGGGCTGACCCAGACGAGACACGGCAGGGTATTCAGACCGTGCTGGAAGACAACATTCTCAAATGGACGCGGCCGGGCGGTGGTAATCCGCCAGCG
>Ga0207864_1001151_pt1 | contig 30923 bp, 26 predicted proteins | sample HigsolmetaAR202D_FD_184834 | JGI IMG/M metagenome (GOLD analysis project Ga0207864, IMG submission 184834) | Ionic liquid and high solid enriched microbial communities from the Joint BioEnergy Institute, USA - AR20-2-D (SPAdes) (version 2) ... | reverse complement strand
AGATCGTCTACAACCGGCAGCGTCGTCACTCGAAACTGGGCTATCGTTCACCCGCCCAGTTCGAGCAGCTGGCTAATGCCGCTTAGCTACGTGTCCGAAGAAACGGGGGAAGCCCACCCTTTCCCTTACTGCCCAGCCTCCGCCACCGCCGTTTCCCTGGGCTTCGCAATTCGGGTCAACCAACGCTCGGTGCGTTGCGCTTCGCCCGTGCGCAGCCAAGCGAACACAATGCTGTGCCACACGATGCGTTGCACGTAGGTTCGTGTCTCGTTGTACGGGATGTTCTCGATCCAAATGTCCGAGTCGATCGGCGAGTCGGGGAGCCATCGTGCGGCGGCATTGGGTCCGGCGTTGTAGCCTGCGAGCGCAACCGGGATCTGACCGCCGAATCGATCGACCAGCAGCCGCAATTGGCCGGCGCCGAGTTGGACGTTGATTTTCGGGTCGAACAGATCTTGGGTGGACGGACGCGGTTGATTCCACGCGCGCGCGGTGTTGCGCGCGGTTTCGGGCAGCAACTGCAGCAACCCGCGCGCACCGGCCGAAGACACCGCATCAGCACGATACAGACTCTCCTGCCGCATCACACCGTAAATGAGCTCGGGCGGCAGCGACGTGAGCTGCGCGGCGCTCTTCACTTCGCGATCGTACGGTTGCGGATACAGCAATGCGTAATCGTTGAAGACGCGTTGCTGGGTGGCGGTTGCGACCGCTTGGTCGTACCAACCCCACTGAGCGGCCAAATGAATGGTTTGTTTGCGCGCATCTTCCGGGAGACGGTCGTAACCTTGCAGCCATTCGAGCACGGCTTGCGTGCGCAGATTGGCCCAGTACAGCTCTCTTGCGCGGACGAGCTCCGGCAGCTCGGCGAGCTCGCGCAATCGTGTTTGGTCGAGCGGCAATTTCTCGAGACGCGGGGTGATTTGCTCGCCCAAGCGGGCTGCGGCCATTGCCGAGTAATAGTTGTCGTCGAGCATGACCGAGCCGTAGAGCTGTCGCGCCGTTGCCGGGTCGTTCTGTTTCTCCGCAGCGCGCGCCAACCAGTAACGCCAACGCGCGGTGCCGCGCTGCGTGTCGGACATCGACGCAACCACGCGTGCAACCAGTGGCCATTGTTGCGCCCAGAGCGCGGCGCGCGCATACCACTCCAGCGCGTAATCGTCGAGATGTTGTCCGTCGACGCGCGCAAAGAATTCGAGCGCTTCGGGCCGCCGGTCCCACGAGAGCGGCAGGGCGAGCGCGAGCGCGAACTTGCTCGCCTCTTGGGGCGTGAAACGTCGCGCCTTGACGAGCTTGTCGAAGCGGGCAATCGCGCCATCGCGATCGGACCGCGCAAGCCGTGACCAGGCCGAAAGCAAGATCTCAGTGTCGATCGCGGCCGCGGGCGAGGCGATGTATCGATCGATGTCCCGCGGCCTCTGAAGCAGGTCGACCCAGGTCTTGAGCGGCGCTGCGCGTGCTGCCGGCAGCATCGCGATGATCTGGCGCGCGAACGAAAGATTGTTGCTCTCGATGGCGCGCCGAACACGTTGTTCGATCAGCTCGTCGGACAGCGCGTTCTGCTCGCGCAACCAATCGAACGCCCGCTTGCATGTCGGCAGACTACGCGGCGTCAGCCAGTGCGCCGCAATGTCTTTCGTGAGCCCTTCCGTTCGGCCGAGCTCGATGCGTGCTGTGAAGCTATGGCAGCGCAGCTCCGCGTTGGCGCTCGAGTCGACATAGTGTTCGAGGAACCGTTCCCATTGGTTCCTTTGCGCCAGGTTCGTGAGCCATGCCTGGCGCAGCTCCCGCGTGACGGGTGCTGTACCGTAATAGGTGAGAAAAGTTGCGATGCGTTCGTCGTTCGTCGAGGCGCCAGGCGCGTCGAGCAGTGCACGTTGCAGCCGGGCGGCTTGCAGGTACGGGAACAGGGGATACGTACGCAGCGCATCGTCCGCGGCGGCGCCTTTATCGCGGCCGGCTTGAATGTCTTTGTATAGGCGTACGAACTGTTCGCGTTCGCGCCGATAGGGGTCGTCTGCGGCGTTCGATCCGCGTGCAGCGAAGGACATCGCGCACAAGCAGAGGAGCAGCAGCGGGACTCGTACGTAGGAAATCAGCATGCTTCGAGGTTAGCGACTTCCGTCGCTCCGAGCCATCCGGTGCAGGACGATTGCCGTGCGACTGCGGGAAATATGAGGACAAGCTGTCGCTGGCAACGGGCAACAGGCTACCGGCGCGACAGTTGGGAGCTGGCAAGAACTACCTTCAGCCTTCAGTCTTCAGCCTTCAGTCTTCAGTCTTCAGCCTTCGGCCTTCTGCACCACTCACCACTCACAGGAACGAGTCACCAGTCACGAGTCACGTCCCTTCGGTCCGCCTGCTTCGAACGAGCGTATATAAAGCGAAGCGCCGCCCAGTACCGCGGCTACGGTCAAGGCGCTGTACAGCAACAGCTCGTTCAACGGGGGTGGCTCTTCCAACATCGCGCTGACCCCGACCGAGACCAACGACATCAGACCGGGCGCGAGGTAGTTGTTGCGATTTGCAATGACTGCGCATCGATACCCGCCCAGCATCGAAGCGCCAAGTCCGGCCAGCACGAAGATCATCCAGAGCGGCGACCAGGCGGAAATGTCTCTCAGCGTATTAATGGCTTCCGGTTCCGAGTAGCCCTGCGACATCAGAACGAAGAGAGCAACGGTTGCGATGAGAAACGTCGCAACGAATGAGCCGCCGATGTCGATGAAGGCGCCGACTGCGACGGCCTTGAGAATGGAGCCGGGTTCCCTCCGATGCGGCTCCAATCTCGCGCGCGGGGGGCGGTAGTTGTCTTGATCCATGCAATGAGTTCCTAGGCTGAAGGCTGAAGGCTGAAGACTGAGGGAAGCGCGCGCGTTCGCGCGCTTTTTCCCAAGCCCCACGCCCCGAGCCCAAGCCCTCTTGCTGTTGCCTGTCGCCTGAAATGATATGCCAGCCCCACGGATGGCTGTGCTGGCTTTGCAGGGCTACCATGGCGTCATGTCGCAGCTTCCTTCGCCGTTCGACTTCGACGAGGCCGAGCAGGCTGAGTTTCGCGAGCGCTTTGCCGCAGTGTTCGGTGCGCCCGGTGTGGCGGAAGAGCCGGACGCCATCGCGATCGATTGGATGGTGAGTCTGGTCGGTCCGCTGCTGCTCGGTGCGACCCGGGAGGCGGTCGTACTGGTCGAATACAGCGATCCGGACCGTTTGCAGACGCAGGCAGAGCGGCTCCGCAAACACTTCGCGCATCCGTTCGTTCATGTGCCGGATCACCCGTTGCTCCGCGAGCTGCGCCGCCAGCTCGACGAATATTTCGCCGGCAGGCGCCGGAATTTTCAGCTTCCGTTACGGTACGAGGGTTCATCCTTTCAGGAGCGCGTGTGGTCGGCGCTGCAGCAAATTCCATATGGGGAGACGTGCTCCTATGGTGCGCTCGCCAGACAACTCGGCGATCCGAAGGCGACCCGTGCCGTCGGCGCGGCGAACGGTGTCAATCCGATCGCGATCGTGATTCCTTGTCACCGCGTCGTAAATGCGAGCGGAGAGCTGGGCGGCTATGGCGGCGGGCTGTGGCGCAAGCAGGTGCTGCTCGATCTGGAACAGGGACAGCAGCGCCTGTTTTGAACGGCTCCGGCGTGCGACATTCGCCGTCAGCATCGACCGTGGTACGGAACCAATCGTAGCCGGCGTGCATCGCTTTTCGGGTTGATTTCGACGCTCTCGCAGCGTCGGTTGGAACTCGATTTCGTTGCGGCCGGCCTAATCTATGGACACACGCCTATTTGGACTGAATGAGGTAGTCACATGTCGTTTCGAAAGCTGATGATGTTGATGGCGCTTGCGGTGTTGGCCGCCGGCTGCGCGACGACTAGGGCGCCTCAAACGCGGATCGACTATGACAAGACCGTCGATTTCTCCGTGTATCGCACCTACGGATTCCCGAAAGAGACGGGCACCGATCGCGGGGGTTATTCGACGCTCGTGACGAGCTATTTCAAGAGCGCGATTTCGACGGCGATGGAGGCGCGCGGGTACAAGTACGCCGAAGAGAATCCGGATCTGCTCGTGAATTTTTTCATGAACACGCGTGAGCGTACCGAGATTCGGCCGGATCCGTACCCAACGTACAGTTACTACGCTTACCGGCACGGCCTCTATAGCCCGTGGCCGATGTACGACACCAGCCGCTCGGTCACCTACAAGATCGGCACGATCAATGTCGACATCGTCGACGCAGAGAAGAAGCAGCTCATCTGGGAAGGCGTCGCCGAAGGTCAGGTGACCGAAGAGTCGCTCAACAACCCGAAAGCCACGATCAATGCCGTCGTCACTGCGTTGATGAGGCAGTATCCTGGCAAGCCCAATATGTGAGGATCGTGACTCGTGACTCGTGACTCGTGATTCGTTGGCGGTGCGAAGCACCGCCTCTTTTCCCCTTTCCCCTTTCCCTTTTCCCCATTCCCCATTCCCTTTTCCCCTAGAGCCAACGGCCCTCCAGCAGCGCATCGATTTGCTCCGCCGTCAGCTCGATTTCCATCGTTTCGCCGGCTTCGAATCGGCTGTTCGCGGCCGCGCTTGCAGCGGCGTCGTCGAGCGTCGCTGCAGCGGCGGCGAGATCGTCCACTTCGACTGAATCCGTCGCAGCGTTGAACGGCGCGAGCAGTTCTTGCGTCGCGAGCTCGAGATCGATTTCGAGCGCATTCTGATTGCGACGTTGCATAATCCTCTCCGCACGCAAAAACGTGTGGACTCTGATGCTGCCAGAGCTGATTCGCGGTGCTTCGGAACCAGGTCACACGGCGTCGTCATCCGCCCCCGCTTTTGTCGGCAAGGCATTGCCTGACGAAGCCATCGAGTTGACGTAACGGAACCAACTCGAGGGAACGTCCGTTCTCGCACGTGCCGCTTTGGTGCAGCGGCGCGACACTCGGATCCTCTTGCGTCTAGAATCGAAAGGATGCTGCCTCCCGAGCCGCACGCCATAGCGGTGATGGCGCTGACCGTCGTCGCGCTATTTCTGTTCACGCGCGATCGCATTCCGATCGAAACCTCGAGCCTGGCGGTGATCGCGTTGCTCGCGATCCTGTTCTCGCTGTTTCCGTTCGAGCGCGAGGAAGGAGCGCTCGATCCGGTGCAGTTCTTCGCCGGTTTCGGCAACGAGGCGCTCGTGGCGATTTGCGCGCTGATGATGGCCAGCCAAGGACTGGTCTCGACAGGTGCGCTCGCGCCGGTCGGACGGCTCGTCAGCCGTGTGTGGGTTTGGAGCCCGATTGCGGCAATGGGTGTCGTCTTGAGCGTCACCGCCGTGATCAGTGCCTTCACGAACAACACGCCGCAAGTCGTGCTGATGATCCCGATTCTCTCGGCGGCGGCCATACGCTCGGGCACTTCGCCGTCAAAAGTATTGATGCCGATGGCATTCGCGGCGCAGATCGGCGGCATGGGAACGCCGATCGGCACCTCGCTCAACCTGCTGGTCATCGGCACCGCGGCCAGTCTGGGGTTGCCGCGCTTCCACATGTTCGATTTCATTCAGCCGGCCGCGCTCGCGGCGATTCCTGGGCTGCTGTATCTGTGGCTCGTTGCGCCGCGCATCCTGCCGAAGCGAGAGACGGCATTCAGCGACGTCTCGCCGCGCCTCTTCGAAGCGCAATTGCACTTGGGCGAAGAGAGTCCTGCAGTGGGCAAGACGTTGGGCGAGGCAAAGAAGCTTGCGAGCGACGAGCTTTCCGTGCAGGCGATCTTGCGTCAGCCGGACCTTTCGATTGCACCGTTGCCGGATGTGGTGTTGAAGCCAGGCGATCGGCTCGTGCTTCGCGATACGTCCGACCGACTGATGGCTGCAGCGCATGCGCTCGCATCGAAGCTTTATTCCGGCGATGAGCCGGTGGATGACGATCACGAGCTCGTGGCCAAGGATCAACAAACGGCAGAGCTCGTCATCACGCCGGCATCGCCGATTCGCGGCAGGACGCTCGAGCGCGCGAATCTCGAGTGGCGTTACAAGGTCATTCCCCTGGCAGTGCATCGTCCCGGCGAGCTTGCGATCGGCCCGCATTCGAAGAAGCTCAAGGATGTACGCTTGGGGACAGGCGATGTGCTGCTCGTGCAGGGGGCTGCCGAGCACGTTCAGGCACTCAAACGCCGCAACGAGGTGCTCGTGCTCGATGCGACGAGCGATGTGCCGCTGACCAAGAAGGCGCCGATTGCCATGACCATCATGGCGAGCATCGTGCTGATTGCTTCGCTGCGTCTTGCGCCTGTAGCGATCGCCGCGGTGTGCGGCGTGCTGGCCATGATCGTCACGGGCTGCCTCAAGTGGCGAGATGCGACGCGCGTGCTCGACACCCCGATGATCATGCTGACCGTCGCAAGCCTTGCGCTCAGTCTGGCGCTCGTCGTGACCGGCGGTGCGGCGTACATCGCGCAGCTCTTCATGCACGCGAGCAGCGGCCTGACGCCGGCGATGACCCTGAGCGTGACGATTCTGTTGATGGCCGTGCTCAGCAACATCATCTCGAACAGCGCTGCTGCCGTGATCGGAACGCCGATCGCCGTCGAGCTTGCACGATTGCTCGGCGTTGCGCCGGAGCCGTTCGTGTTGGCCGTGCTGTTCGGATGTAACATGGCTTATGCAACGCCGATGGCCGACAATTGCAACTTGCTCGTCTACAGCGCGGGCAATCATCGTTTCAACGATTTCGTCCGGACCGGCGCGCCGTTGACAATCATCATGTGGTTGGCGTTCAGTTGGATCCTGCCGCAGTTCTATCCGCTGCAGCCGAATTAGTTGATAGTCGATTGCCGACCGGTGACAGCGAAGAAGAGAAATGAAGATTCGTAGCGCCCGCCGCGCTGCCGATTCGAACAAGAGCTCCGTAGGCGCACCTTCTGTCGAATCGATTTCGCTCGACGAAGCGCGTCGAATCGCGCTTGCCGCGCAGCGATTTCGTCCGCGACCGAAAGCGCCGAAAAGCGCAACAGCGCTCGCCGATCTCGTGAGCGCGCTCGGCGCGATTCAAATCGACTCCGTCAATGTGCTCGTGCGATCCCATTATCTGCCGCTGTTTTCCCGATGCGGCGCGTATGCGCCCGCGCTCCTCGAGCAAGCAGCCTACGATCCGAAGCATCGGCGCTTGTTCGAGTACTGGGGGCACGAAGCGTCGTTCCTGCCGCTCGAGAGCTATCCGCTGTTTCGTTGGCGTATGGAGCGTGCGCGGCGAGGGGAGGGTACGTGGGGACGATTGAAGAAGTTCGCGACGGAGCATCAAGACGCGGTGAACGCCGTACGCGATCAGATTCGCGAACGCGGCGCGCTCGGTGCCGGGGAGCTATCGGTCGGTCGACGCGGCACGAGCGGATGGTGGGAATGGAGCGAGGCCAAGGAGATTCTCGAGTGGCTGTTCTGGACCGGCGAAGTGACGACCGCACGTCGACGCAATTTCGAGCGCATCTACGATCTCACCGAACGCGTGCTGCCGGCCGACGTCTTGAATCGTGAGGTGCCGAAAGAAGACGCGCAGCGCACATTGATGACGATCGCGGCGCGAGCGCTCGGCATCGCAACGGAGCGCGATCTGCGCGATTACTTTCGTCTACCGACGAGCGATGCGGCGGGGCGTCTTCGCGAATTGGTCGAGGAGGGCACGCTCGTCCCGACTGCGGTCGAAGGATGGAAACAGCTCGCCTATCGACATCGCGATGCCGAATGTCCGCGCACCGCGTCGGTTACCGCGCTGCTATCGCCGTTCGACTCGCTGGTTTGGGAACGGCAGCGCACCGAACGATTGTTCCGGTTTCATTATCGGCTCGAAATCTACACGCCTGCGCACAAGCGCAAGCATGGTTACTACGTCCTGCCGTTTCTGCACAAGGGCAAGCTCGTCGCGCGCGTCGATCTAAAGTCCGATCGCGAACGCGGGCGTTTGCTCGTCAAGGGCGGAAGTGTCGAGCCTGGAGTGCGCGAAGTTGATGTGGTCGAGCCGCTGCTCGCGGAATTGCGGAAGCTCGCAGCGTGGCTCGGACTCGAGACGGTCGCGATTGTGTCGCGGCGGAACGGATTGATGAAGGCGCTGCGGCTCAGATCATGAACGCGCGATGAATGCGCGGCGTTAGGAACTCTTTTCAGTTCCTTTCGCCCACCATCCAAAACCGCATGCAGCGATGAATAGCGCGAGATAAAAGAGCAAGCTCATGATTGCTCTCCTATTAGTACCTTGTGTAGTTTTACAGACGCGCGAAGCGCGATTGGGTTCCGCGCAAAAAAGCTACAGGCGACAGTTACGCGCTTCGCGAGCATCCCCCGCACCCAACCCTTGCCTCTCCCACTCGGGAGAGGTGGTCGCGAAACTTGCCTCTCCCTGGGGAGAGAGGCGGCGAGAGCGACTGCGTCGCGGTGAGGGGATCGCGCGACAGCGCCTTTCGCTATCGACTATCCACTGTCAACTATCAACTCATTCCAAATGCTGTAGCCTGCGCCCGTTGTCTGTCGCCTCTAAGAAGCTTTCGTGCGCATCAATTTTCTTGCTGTTGTCTCCCTTTTCCTGCTAGCGCTGAACTTGCGGCCGGCGATCACTGCGGTGGGACCGCTCGTCGGGAGCATTCAGGACACGACGGGGTTGTCGGCCGCTGCTCTGGGATTTCTGAGCAGTCTTCCGTTGCTGGCGTTTTCTGCGTTCGCGCCGTTGGCGAAGTTCGGTCGCCGATTCGGGATCGAGCGAACGGTGGCGATCGCGATGCTGATGCTCGCCGTTGGCATTGTCGTTCGCTCTGGAGGATCCACGGCAGCGCTGTTTGCCGGAACAGTCGTTCTTGCTGCGGGCATCGCAGTCGGCAACGTGCTCACGCCGAGCATCATCAAACGCGACTATCCGGAACGCGTCGGCCCGCTCACGACGATCTATGCGCTCATTCTGGCGTTGAGCGCAGCGATGGCGTCAGGTCTGGCCGTGCCGTCCGAAAGAGCATTGCCTGGCGGATGGCGAAGCGCGCTGGCGATCTGGGCCGTGCCGGCCGCGATCGCAGCGGTTTTGTGGGCGCGGGCATTCTTGCGCCCCCATCGATCTGCGCCGCCGGTCGACGATTCGGCGACCGTTTCCGTGTGGCGTTCGCCGTTGGCGTGGTGCGTCACCGGTTTCATGGGGCTGCAGTCCCTCTGCTTTTATGTGTCGATCGCCTGGCTGCCCAAAGTGTTCCAGGACGGCGGTTACGATGCCGCTGTGGCCGGTCTGTTGATCACGGGCTTTCAAGTCGTCTCGATCGTTGCCGGCGTGCTCATGCCGCGGTTGCTCTCGCTTCGGAAAGATCAAAGTGCGCTCGCGGCCGCTGCATCGCTAGGCATCGCCATCGGAGTCCTGGGACTGCTCGTGTTTCCTCGCTGGACGGTTGCGTGGGTGGCACTGGCAGGTTTCGGCTCGGGCGTCAGCTTTCCTTTGGCGCTCGCATTCATCGGTCTGCGCTCGACCGATCATCATCAAGCCGCGTCGCTGTCTCTCATGTCCCAATCGATGGGATATCTGCTCGCAGCGTCCGGTCCGTTGCTCTTCGGGTGGGCGCACGATCTGTCCGGAGGATGGACGCTGCCGTTAGGGGGATTCGCAGCTTGCGCCGCGATTCAGGCCATCGTCGGGTACAAGGCGGGACGGAATCGCACCGTGAGTCGTTGATACTTGATAGTGGACAGCGAAGAGCGGCGTTACGGTCCGACGGCTTCGTCAGTGATCGACGCGGGAATCGGTGAGGCGGCGGCACCGAAAAAGAAAAAGGCCCGAATGTTTCCATTCGGGCCTTTCTTGTCTCTAGCAGGCGCGAAGCGCGCTCAGCTATCAACTGTCAACTAGCTTAGTCGTCCATCAAGAAGCTGCGGAGCTGCTCGCTGCGGCTCGGATGACGGAGCTTGCGCAGCGCCTTCGCTTCGATCTGACGGATGCGTTCGCGCGTGACGTCGAACTGCTTGCCGACTTCTTCGAGCGTGTGGTCGGTGTTCATGTCGATACCGAAGCGCATGCGCAGCACTTTCGCTTCGCGCGGCGTGAGGCCGGCGAGCACGGCATGCGTCGTTTCGCGCAGGCTCTCCATCGTCGCGGACTCGATCGGCGACTCCACCGAGGTGTCCTCGATGAAATCCCCAAGATGCGAATCCTCGTCGTCGCCGATCGGCGTTTCCATCGAGATCGGCTCTTTCGCGATCTTGAGCACGCGGCGCACTTTGTCTTCCGGCATCTCCATGCGTGCGGCGAGCTCTTCCGGCGTCGGCTCGCGGCCCATCTCCTGCAGCATCTGACGGGAGATGCGGTTCAACTTGTTGATCGTCTCGATCATGTGCACCGGGATGCGGATGGTACGAGCCTGGTCCGCAATCGAGCGCGTGATCGCCTGACGGATCCACCACGTCGCGTAGGTCGAGAACTTGTAGCCGCGGCGGTATTCGAACTTGTCGACCGCCTTCATCAGGCCGATGTTGCCTTCCTGGATGAGGTCCAGGAACTGCAAGCCGCGGTTCGTGTACTTCTTCGCGATCGAGATCACGAGACGCAGGTTCGCCTCGACCATCTCCTTCTTCGCGCGGCGAGCCTTGGCTTCGCCGACGGCGACTTCGCGATTGATCTCCTTAACGTCCGCGATCGGCAGGTGCACTTCCTGCTCGATGGTTTGCAGGCGCTTCTGCGCCTTCTCGATCTCCTCGCGCAGGCGAGCGAGCGCCGCGGAATGCTTGCGCTTCGCCCGGATGTGCTTGTCGAGCCACTTGAGGTTCGTTTCGTTCTTGGGGAACGTCGCGAGGAAGTCCTTACGCGGCATGCCCGCATCGCGCACGCACAGCGTCATCACGTGCTTCTCGAGATTGCGGATCTCGGCGACGTGATCGCGAAGCTGCGCGATCAGCGAATCGAACATCTTCGGCGCGAGCTTGAGCTCCATGAACTCGCTCGCGAGCTTCTTGCGGGCCTTGATCGTTTTCGGATCCTTCAGGCCCTTCTCTTCGATGAGCTTGAGCGCCTGTTGATGGAGCTTGGCGATCGAAGCGAAGCGGCGAGCGGCTTCCTCCGGATCCGGACCGGTCTCGAGCGCCTCCTCGTCTTCGGCGCCTTCGCCTTCCTCGTCCTCTTCGGATTCGGTTTCCGCTGCGGCTTCCGCGAGCTTCGGATTCACCGGCGCGGCGATCTCATCCGGCGCGTTCGGATCGATGAAGCCCGTGATGATGTCGATCAGACGCCCTTGGCCGGCCTTCACCTGCTCGTAGGCGTTGAGCATGAATTGATAGGTCATCGGATAGGACGACAACGCCGTACGGACGGCGTCGAGGCCTTCCTCGATACGCTTGGCGATGCGGATCTCGCCTTCGCGCGTGAGCAGCTCGACCGTGCCCATCTCGCGCATGTACATGCGGACCGGGTCGGTCGTGCGGCCGAACTCGGCATCGACGGTCGCGAGCGCGGCAGCCGCCTCTTCGGCAGCTTCCTCGTCGACGACCACGGGCTCATTCAACGGCAGGGCTTCGGTTTCCGGCGGCTTCTCGTACACCGGAATGCCCATATCGTTGATCATGTTGACGATATCTTCGATCTGCTCCGGATCGACGATCTCGCTCGGCAGGTGATCGTTGACTTCTACATAAGTCAAATAGCCCTGCTCCTTGCCCCGGGCGATCAAAAGCTTCAGCTGCGATTGACGCTCGTCGGCGATTTGCGCCGACTCCTTTTTCACTGCCAAGGTTTTGCTCAAAGTGTGGCCCTCACGGCTAGAGTTGCGGCGGGCTGAAAAAGACCGCGCAGTATAAATAGATCTCGAATCCGCTGCTAGGTTCGCTGCATAGCGGCACCGGTCCTGGCAGCAGCTTTTGTCAAAAAGCTCTGCAGTTCCGCCCTCTCGGCGTCAGTCAAACCCTCACGGGATTTCTTGCGCACCAGCTCCTCGACACGCCGTTCCACGCGCTCCGGCAGGAGCTGGTTGAGTGCGTCCTCCAATTCGCGGACTGCACCGTCGGCGTCGACCGGGTATTCGGCTCGGGCGAGCTTCGCGAGAGGCTCGTAATCGGGCCTGCCGCGCCACCGTTCAAGCAGCGCAGCCGTATGCGGGCACGGATTCTCCTGCAGATCGTTCAGCAGCTCGACGAGCAGCGGAATGCCGGGCCGGTCGATCTCTGTGAGCTCTTCGGGCGCGATCCGTACATCAGGAGCAATGCTCGGGTGGTGCACGAGGATCCGAATCGCTTGCCGGACGAGACTGCCTCGGCCGCTGGAGGCCGGGAGGGGCGGCTTCGGCCGGTGTACGGGCTCGGGCGTTTTGGGCGCCGAGCGTGCGGAATCCTTGTTCAACGCGGATGTCAGCCGTTTCGGATCGAGACGGACGATCTTCGCGACCTCTTCGGCGAGCAGTTCGCGATAGACACCTTCGGGAATACGTTCGAGCAGCGGACGCGCCAGTTCGGCAAGCCGTGCCCGGCCGTCGACGGTGTTGACGTCCACTTGCGAGCTCAGGTGCGCCAAGAAGTACTCCGAGAGCGGGATGGCTCGATCGAGCCGCGCTTCGAAGGCTTCGCGACCTTCCTCGCCGACGAGCGAATCGGGATCGTGCCCCTCGGGCAGGAACAGGAACTTGATCTGCCGCCCGTCGCGCACTTGGCTCAACGAATTCTCGAGCGCACGCCATGCGGCCGCCCGGCCGGCGCGATCGCCGTCGAAACAGAAAACCAGCTCATTGCAGACACGGAAGACCCGGGTCAGATGCTCCGGAGTCGTGGCGGTGCCGAGAGTCGCGACGGCATAGGTAATGCCAGCTTGGTGAAGGCGGACCACATCCATATAGCCTTCAACGATCAACAGGCGGTTTAGGGTTCGTGACGCCTGTCGCACTTCGTAAAGGCCGTAGAGCTCGCGACCCTTGTGGAAGACCTCGGTTTCCGGAGAGTTCAGATATTTGGGCTCGCCCTTGTCGAGTACTCGGCCGCCGAAACCGATCGTGCGTCCGCGCGCATCCCGGATCGGGAACATCACGCGATCGCGGAAACGGTCGTAGTAACCGTCGCGACTGTCGCGTTCGATGATCAATCCGGCCTGCAACAAGGACTGTCGGTCCTTGTCGGTCTGGCCGAGCGAGCGGGTCAGGAAATCCCATGTGTCCGGCGCATAGCCCAAGCCGAAGCGCGCAGCCGTCTCGCCCGTGATTCCGCGCGATTTGAAGTAACTCTTGGCGCGCTCCGAGGCCTTGAGCTCCTTGCGATAGAGCTCTGCGGCCTTCTCGAGCACTGCGAACAACGGCTCGGTCGGCGTGACTGGACGCGACAGCGCCTGAACCTCGCGCGGCACATCCAGCCCGAGACGCGCAGCCAGCTCTTCGATCGCTTCGGGAAAGCTCAAGTGATCGTGCTCCATCAGAAAGCCGATCACGGTGCCGTGCGCGCCGCAGCCGAAGCAGTGATAGAACTGCTTGTCGGGCACCACGGTGAACGATGGCGTCTTCTCGCCGTGGAAGGGACAGCAGGCCTTGTATTCCTTGCCGTGCTTCTTGAGCGGGACGCGGCTCGCGATCACTTCGACGATGTCGGCCCGTGCGACCAACTCATCGATGAAGTGTTGAGGGATGCGGCCGGCCATGAGAGGTGCGTAGCGTTCGAGACGGCAAATCCTGGTGTGTTCGCCAGCGACGCTTCGCCGCGGACGCCAAGCGCTCGCGCGAATGCGCGCGTAAGCATATTCCCCGCCAGGGGCAGCGCAAGCGCGCAAAAAACGCGCCGAAACCGTAATTCGGCGGGCACTTCAGCATCTCGTCAATTGCCGGGCGCGTGGAGCCGACGTTCACCTAAACGCCCGGCAGACCGTACGTCAGGAAGGCGGTAAGGCGGCGGATGTAAGAGGGCTTGGGTCGAGGGGCTCGGGGCTTTGGGACCAGAGCGGCGCCGCCGATCGAAGCCGCGCTAGGCGTCGATTGACAGTGGAGAATCGGGAATCGGCAACGAGGGACAGTGAGCCGACAGCACTCCTTCGCTGTCCACTGTCAACTATCAACTATCCGCCGAGTTTCGCTTTGAGCTTCGCGCTCACGGCGCCCATGTCGGCGCGGCCCTGCGCCTTCTGCTTGACGATGGCCATGGCCTTGCCCATGTCCTTGATCGAGCTCGCTCCGGACTGCGCGATCGCTTCGGCGATCAGCGCATCGATCTCGGCCTCGGACAGTTGCTCGGGCAGATAGGACTGGAGCAGCTCGACTTCCTTGGTTTCCTTCGCGACCAGATCGTCGCGTCCGGCGCTTTGGAACTGCGCGATCGACTCCTTGCGCGTTTTGATCATCTTCTCGATCACAGCGAGCACTTGCGCATCGTCGAGCGTGATGCGCTCGTCCACCTCGCGCTGCTTGATGGCCGCCGTGATCATGCGGATCGTGCCGAGGCGCTCCATGTCCTTGGCGCGCATCGCCGCCTTCATGTCTTCATTGATGCGATCTTTCAGACTCATGAGACGGAAGGAGGGAGGGAAGGAGCGGCCAGGGTATTGGGTCCCAGCCGCGTGAACGATCGGATCAATACTGGCGCGGACCGCGGCCCGGCATCATCTCGCGGCTGGCGCGCTTCATGTGGCGCTTGATGGCAGCAGCCTTCTTGCGCTTGCGTTCCTGAGTCGGCTTCTCGTAGAACTCGCGGCGGCGCAATTCGGTCAGAATGCCGGCCTTTTCGCAGGCGCGCTTGAAGCGCCGCAAGGCGGCATCGAAATACTCGTTCTCTCGGACTCGGACGCTCGGCATCGATACCTCTGCAAAAACCTTTCAAAACCCGTCGCTACCCGGACCCGGGACGGGCGGAAGGCGCGAAAGTGTAATGAGGGGCCGAGCGAAAATCAAAAAAATCCCCGGAAATATGCGACATTGGCCAGCCCGGCGGACGGGTCGGGCAAGTAGGCGATTGAATGAAAGTTTTGGGCATCGAAACCTCGTGCGACGAAACGGCGGCGGCCGTGTTCGATGGCAGCGCTGGACTGCTGTCGCACCGGCTGTTCAGCCAGATCGAGATGCACGCACCGTACGGCGGGGTCGTTCCAGAGCTCGCCTCGCGCGACCATGTCCGTAAAGTCCTACCCCTGATCGACGCTGCGCTCAAAGATGCCCAGGTCGATGTCTCGGAAATTCAAGGAATTGCCTACACGGCCGGTCCGGGGCTCGTCGGCGCGCTGCTCGTCGGATCGTCGGTCGCGCGGAGTTTGGCTTACGCCTGGGGTCGTCCCGCGGTGGGTGTCCATCATTTGGAAGGGCATTTGCTCGCGCCGATGCTCGAGCCGAATCCCCCCGAGTTTCCGTTCCTGGCTTTGCTGGTCTCGGGCGGCCACACGCTGCTCGCTGAGGTGCGCGGGGTGGGGCAGTACGAGATCCTGGGAAGCTCGGTGGACGATGCCGCCGGCGAGGCCTTCGATAAGACCGCGAAAGTGTTGGGACTGCCGTATCCGGGCGGTCCTGCGCTCGCGAAGCTTGCCGAATCGGGTCAGCCGGGGCGGTTCAAATTGCCGCGCCCAATGCTGGATCGGCCTGGTCTCGATTTCAGTTTCAGCGGCTTGAAGACGGCGGTCGTGGTCGCGACCCGCGGTGTCACGCTCGACGATGTCGCCCGGGCCGACTTGGCGGCCGAGTTTCAGCAGGCCGTGGTCGATACGCTCGTGGCGAAATGCCGCCGCGCGCTCGAGCAAACCGGCTTGCGCACGCTCGTCGTTGCGGGCGGCGTCGGCGCGAACCGCTCGCTGCGCACCGCGCTCGCCGAGCTCGGCGATGAATTGGGCGTTGCCGTCAGCTACCCCCGGCCTGCGTTCTGCACCGACAATGCCGCGATGATTGCGTACGCCGGATGGTGCCGCTTGTCCTGCGGCGAGCAGGACGGCCTCGCGATCCGCGCGACGGCCCGCTGGCCGCTTGATACATTGCGCGCCCCCGCGATTCGTACGGCGTGAGCGACTCACCACGCGCTACTCACCATTCACTACTCACCACCACTCACTACCCAACACTCACGACTTGCGAGTCACGAGTCACGACCCAGCATGGACAAGATCTTCCTCAGCTCCCTCACCACCGAATGCATCGTCGGCATCTGGGAATGGGAGCGGCGCGTCAAACAGACCGTCATCATCGATCTCGAGATGGCCGCGGACATTCGCAAAGCTGCGGCGAGCGATCGCATCGAAGACACGATCGATTACAAGAAGGTCGCCAAGCGCCTGCTCGCCTATGTCGGCGAATCGCAGTTCCATCTGGTCGAGACGCTGACCGAGAACATCGCGAGGGTCGTGATTACCGAATTCGGCGTGAGCTGGGTGAAAGTGCGCCTCAACAAACAAGGCGCGATTCGCGGTGCGCGCGACGTCGGCATCGAAATCGAGCGGCGCCGCGAAGACTACCTGCCCGACGTGCCGATCGATGCCTGAGGTCTTCGTCGCGGCCGGCAGCAATGTCGAGCCGGTGAAAAACCTGAAGCTCGCGCTCGCCGAGCTCGACGAAAGCTTTGCGCCATTGCGCGTCTCGCCTGCCTATCGCAATCGGGCTGTGGGCTTCGAAGGCGAGGATTTCATCAATCTCGTCGTCGGCTTTTCGACGCAGCTCGATATTCATTCCGTGCGCGCGCGGTTGCAGGAAATCGAAGGACGGTGCGGCCGACCGCGCCATGCGCCGAAATGGGCGCCGCGCTCGATGGATCTTGACATCCTGTTGTACGGCGATGAAGTGCGCGACGAGCCGGACCTCAAATTGCCGCGGCCGGATCTCGTGCGGCGCGCGTACATGCTGAAGCCGATGGCCGATATCGCGCCGAATCTACGTCATCCGACGCTCGGCAAAACGATGCGGGAGTTGTGGTCCGACTTCGAAGGCAAGGACCACACGATGACGGCTGTCGAGCTGTCGAACGACTGAGTTACCAGCCGACGCTGCGGCCGCCATCGACGGCGAGAATCTGACCGGTGACGAACGGCGCGTCGATGGCAAAGAACAAGGCCGTGCGCACAATGTCGTCCGGCGAGCCGCTGCGCTTGAGCAGCGTCTTCGAAACGATTTCGTTCTTCAGGCTTTCGTCGATGCCGCCCTCGGGCCAGAGGATCGGTCCTGGCGAAATGCCGTTCACGCGCACTTCCGGCCCGAGCTCGCGTGCGAGCGAGCGCGTCAGCATCGCAAGACCGGCCTTCGCGGTGCTGTAGACGGTGTGATTGGGCAGCGGGCGTTGCGAGTGAATATCGATCATATTGATGATGAGTCCCTTCGCGGCCTTGAGGTGCGGTGCGGCCGCCTGCGAAAGGAACAGCGGCGCCTGCAGATTCGTCCCGATGAGATCCCGCCAATGTTCGAGCGTGATGGAGCCGAGCGGCGTCGGATAGAACGACGAGGCGTTGTTGATCAGCACGTCCAGTCGGCCGAAAGCGGCGACCGTTTCCTCGACCAGTCCGGGCAGGGCCTGGACGTCGAGCAGATCCGCGTGCAGGACAATGGCAGAATCGGCACGCTCGGCATTCAGCGCCGCTTGTAACGACTGGGCCTCAGCAGACGACCGATGACAATGAATTGCCACCCGCGCGCCCTGCGCATGAAAGCCCTTCACGAGCGCGGCGCCGATCCGCTTTGCAGCGCCGGTGACGAGCACGGTGCGTCCGTCGAGCGGCAGAGTGTTCGATGTGCGCGGCGAAGAGCTCATGTCGGTATGTTCGCCGAACTTGCGGCCGATGCAAATCGACGCGGTCGGACTGTTCTGCAGGACGCTGCGTGCACGGTGGAGTTCACATGACCGCCCTCGATTTGCCGGCGCCAACGCCTGAAGAGGCTGCCCATAGCGCGCGGCTCGTCGATCGCATCCGCGACGAGATCGATGCGCGCGGCGGGTGGATCAGTTTCGAGCGCTTCATGGAAATGGCGCTTTACGAACCGGGCCTCGGCTATTACAGCGCCGGGTCGACGAAGCTCGGGCGCGAAGGCGATTTCGTGACCGCGCCGGAAATCTCGCCGTTGTTCAGCCGCTGCCTCGCGACTCAATGCATCGAAGTCTTGGAGCGGATCGAGGGGGGCGAAATTCTGGAGCTCGGTGCGGGATCCGGTGTGATGGCCTCGGACATTCTGCTCGAGCTCGAACGCCAGGGACATCTGCCGCAGCGCTATTCGATTCTCGAAGTGAGCGCGGATCTGCGCGAGCGTCAGCGCGCAACGATTGCCGAACGTGCGCCGGCGCTACTCGATCGTGTGCAATGGCTCGATGCCTGGCCGCAGGATTGGCGCGGCGTCGTGCTCGCCAACGAAGTGCTCGATGCAATGCCGGTGGAGCGCTTCTGTATCCGCGGCGGACAAGTGAATTCGATGGGCGTCACGTGGCAGCTCGGCCGGCTCGATTGGTCGGAAACGCATGCGAATGCCGAGCTCGAAGCGGCCGTGCGCGCGATCGAGCGAGCAACTGGCGAACCGCTCCCCGATGGCTATTGCTCAGAGCTCAACATGCGTTTGCAGCCATGGATGAAGAGCCTGAGCGAATCGTTGAGCGAAGGCGTCGCGCTCTTCATCGATTACGGCTTGCCGCGCGCGCAGTACTACACGCCTGAGCGAAGCGAGGGCACGTTGCTCTGCCATTACCGCCATCGTTTCCACGACGATCCGCTCATTCTCGTCGGCATTCAGGACATCGGCGCGTGGGTGGATTTCACCGCCGTCGCCGAAGCTGCCTGCGATGCAGGCTTCAGCGTCGCCGGCTTCACGACGCAGGCGCTGTTCTTGATTGGTTGCGGACTCGAACAACATCTCGCCGCGCTCGCCGACGCCGAGCTCATCGACCGTCTTCAACTCGCCCGCCAAACCATGCTCCTCACGTTGCCCGGCGAAATGGGCGAACGCTTCAAAGCCATCGGCCTCACGAAGAATTACGACCACCCGCTGCGTGGGTTTGCGATGAAGGACATGAGCGCGAGTCTGTGAGCGCTCGCGTTCGCGAGCGGCGCACAAACTCGCGCGGCTGAAGGCTGAAAGGCTGAAGATAGAAGCGCACCCGCGCCACCTTGCCTCTTCTTGGACAGAGGCAACGAGAGCGAACGCGTCGCGGTGAGGGGACGCTCGCTGCGCGAGCAACTGACTGTTTCGTCGAGAGGCACGGATCGCCTCGCGCCAGAACGCTCTCGCTGTCAACTATCCACTATCAACTATCAACTAGGTCTTTGCCCCCTCACCCGCACGCTCCGCTCTGCGACCTCTCCCGCCCGGGAGAGGTGGTCGCGAAACCTGCCTCTCCTTGGGGAGGGGCGGCGAGAGCGAATGCGTCGGTGAGGGGATCGCGCGGACGCGCGTCTTCGCTTCAACTATCAACTAGTTTTCAGCGCTTCCGCGATCGCTTGAACGCGCGCCTGCCGAAACTTCTCCGCGATCTGCTCGCCGCTCAATCCCGCGCGCTCTTCCTCCGGCACGCGCGCGCCGCGCGCTACCGCATGGGCGCGCCGCAGCAGCTCCGCTTGCGGATACGCGCGATCCTCGAATCCTTTGCGGCCGCGCGCGTCCGCTTCGCACGCTAGCGCGAATTGCTCGACGCGCTCGGGCCGCCGAAACGCATCCAAATGCTCGAGCAGATTCAGCAACGTGCTCGGCCGCAATTCCTCCGCCTTGTGCATCACCAAGTGATGCTTGCTGACGAGCACGGCCAGATCGCGAAACGCGTTCGGTACGCGCAGCCGCGCGCACAGCTGTTCGATGAGCGGCACGCCGCGATGCTCGTGCGCGACGTGGCGCGGCCATTCCTCTTTCGGCGTCGTGCCTTTACCGAGATCGTGCACCAGCGCGGCGAAGCGCACGATCGGATCGGCGCTCAATCGGCATGCCTGTTCCAACACCATCATCGTGTGCACGCCCGCATCGATCTCCGGATGCCATTGCTCGGGCTGCGGCACGCCGAACAGCGCATCGATCTCGGGAAAGATGACCGCAAGCGCGTTCGCCTCGCGCAACACTTCGAAGAACTTCCAAGGCGCCGGCATCTGCAACGTCTTGTGCAGCTCCTGCCAGACGCGTTCGGGCACGAGCGCATCGAGCTCGCCGCTAGCGGCAATCTGACGCATCAATTCCATCGTCTCGGGCGCCACCTTGAAGCCGAGCGGCGCGAACCGCGCCGCGAAGCGCGCAACGCGCAGCACGCGCACCGGGTCTTCGACGAACGCCGGCGAGACGTGCCGCAGCACGCGATTGCGCAAATCGCGTTCGCCTCCGTACGGATCGACCAGCTGGCCGGTCTCGACGTCCTTCGCGATGGCATTGATCGTGAGATCCCGCCGCTCGAGATCCTGTTCGAGCGTCACATCGGGCGAGAAGCGCGTTTCGAAGCCGTGATAGCCGGGACCGGTCTTGCGCTCCGTCCGCGCGAGCGCGTACTCCTCGTTCGTCTCCGGATGCAGGAACACCGGAAAATCTTTCCCGACCGGCCGAAAGCCGCGATCGAGCAATTCCTGCGGTTCGGCGCCCACGACGACCCAATCGCGCTCGCGCACGGGCAAGCCGAGCAACTCATCGCGAACCGCGCCGCCGACCAGATAGATCTCCATGACGCGAGTCTAGCGCCATCCGAGTTTCCGGACGCGTCGAAGATGACTTGATCGGCGGCGGCAAGCGACCAACACTGGGCGCCACTCGTAACTGCCGATCCGGACCGTGCCGTTCCGACTCTTCTTATTGTTCTTGAGCCTCGTCCCGCTCTCGGGCTGCTACCTGCTGCAAGCCGCGGCGGGGCAGATGGAGATCGTCTCGAAGCGCCGGCCGATCGAGCAAGTCATCACCAACCCGCAAACGCCGGTGCCGCTGAAGCAGCGCCTTGAATATGTATCCGAGGCGCGCGCGTTTGCCGTCGAGGAGCTCGGGCTTCCGGATAACAAGAGCTATCGAAGCTACGCCGATCTCGAACGGCCCTTTGTCGTCTGGAATGTCTTTGCGACCGAAGAATTTTCGGTCGAGCCGCGGCGCTGGTGTTTTCCGATTGCGGGATGTGTCGTGTATCGCGGCTATTTCGCGCAAGAGCGCGCCGAATCCTATGCCCGCCGCTTGCGCTTCCGCGGTTACGACTCGGCCGTCGGCGGCGTTGCCGCGTACTCGACGCTCGGTCATTTCGACGATCCCGTGTTGAACACCATGCTCGTCTGGAACGACGTGCAGCTCGCGGGCACGTTGTTCCATGAGCTTGCACATCAAGTCGTGTACGTGCCCGGCGATTCGGTGTTCAACGAGTCGTTCGCGACGGTTGTCGAAGAGGAAGGTCTCGAGCGCTGGCTCAAGTCGCGCGGCCGCATCGACGACATGCGTGTGTGGTACGCACAGCGCGAGCGCGCGGAGAAGTTCATCGGCCTTTTGCTCTCCGCGCGCGAGCGGCTGCGCAATCTGTATGCGATGGATTTACCGGAAGAAGAGAAGCGTTATCGCAAGCATCTCGAGTTCGGCCGCCTCAAGTTCGAATACGAGCAATTGAAACGCGATTGGAATGGCTACGGCGGCTACGACCGATGGTTCGACCGCGCGCTCAACAACGCGCACTTGGTTTCAGCTGCGACGTACCACGGATGTGTACCGAAGCTTCGCGAGCTCTTGAAAGCACACGACGATGATCTGCCGAAGTTCTACGCTGCCGTTCGCGAGATCGCGGATGGTGGGAAAGAGAAGCGCAAGGAGTTTTGCGGAAGGAACAATGGGCCGGTGTGGGACAGCGAGCGTGACTCGTGACTCGACGGGTCGTTGGTCGTGCGTCGTGAGTAGTGAGTGGTGGTGAGATGCCGACTAGTGATTCTTGATTCGTCAGGAGAGCGGGGCGTTTCGTTCCCTCCCTTGCGTAGCGCAGCGAGGAAGGGGGCAAGAAAGAGTTGATAGTGGATAGTTGACAGCGATGACGCGCGTCCGCGCGCTCCCCTCGCCGCGACGCATTCGCTCTCGCCGCCTCTCTCCCCAAGGAGAGGCAAGTTTCGCGACCACCTCTCCCGGGCGGGAGAGGTCGCAGAGCGGAGCGTGCGGGTGAGGGGGCGAAGAGCTAGTTGATAGTGGATGGTTGACAGCGATGACGCGCTTTCGCGCGCTCCCCTCACCGCGACGCGTTCGCTCTCGCCGCTTCTCCCCAAGGCGAGGCGAATGGAAGCGGGCGTCCGACTGTCGCCTGTGGCCTGTTGCCCGCCTACTCGGCTGCGCATGGCGCAGCCGATTGTTTGCCCTAACCCCCCTCCGCACCGGCGGGGAAGGAATCGAGCGGCGCGAGCGCGCCGCTTCTACCTTCAGCCTTCAGTCTTCAGCCTTCAGTCTTCAACCTCCAGCCTCCAGCCAGGCATCAGCCGATCGGGAACACTATCGTCGAATTCCCCCGCCGAATCGTGATCGCGAACGAGCCGACATCCTTGAGCGCGGTGCGGAGTTGCTCGATGTTGTTCACGCGCACGCGGCCGATGGCGAGAATGATGTCGTTGGCGCGCAGGCCGTTCTGTTGCGCCGGGCTGCCTTCCGCGACATTGCGCACCATGACGCCGCCGTTGTTCTCGGCATTGCCGAGCGTTGCGCCTTCGAGCGCTTGATGAATCTCGCCGCCGCTAGCGCCGGCGCCATCGCGCGAGCCGATCGTGGCGCGCACCGTCATCGGCTTGCCGTCGCGGATCAATCCGACTTCCACGCGCTCGCCGACGCGCAGCATGCCGATCGCATTGCGCGTTTCGGCTGCGTTCGCCACAGCCTTGCCGTTCACGGACGTGATCACATCGCCCGCCTTGATGCCCGCGCGTTCGGCCGGCGAATCCTCGACCACTTGCCCGACGAGCGCGCCCTTGGCGCTCGAGAGCCCGAGGTTCTCCGCGATCGCCGGCGAAATGTTGCTGAGCTGCACACCGAGAATGCCGCGCTTCACTTCGCCGAACTCGATGAGCTGCGTCATCACGGTCTTCACCATGTTCGACGGAATGGCGAAGCCGATGCCGATATTGCCGCCCGTGCGCGAGAAGATCGCGGTGTTGATGCCGACGAGCTCGCCGTGCAGGTTCACGAGCGCGCCGCCCGAGTTGCCGGGATTGATCGACGCATCCGTTTGAATGAAGTCCTCATAGCCGTTCGGATTGATGCCCGAGCGGCCGAGCGCGCTGATGATTCCGGACGTGACCGTGTGCTGCAGTCCGAACGGATTGCCGATCGCGATCACGAAGTCGCCCACTTCGGCCTTGCTCGAATCGGCGAGCGGCATCTCCGACAGGTTCTTCGCATTCACTTTCAGCACGGCCACATCGGACGCCGGATCCTTGCCGACGACTTCCGCCTTGATCTCGCGATCGTCGTGCAGCGTCACCGTGATCTCGGAGGCGTTCTCGATGACGTGCGCGTTCGTGATGATGTAGCCGTTCTCGGCATCGACGATCACGCCCGAGCCCGCGCTTTGAAATTGCCGTTCGCGCGGCACGTCGCCGAAGAAGCGCCGAAACAGCGGATCCGGAATCATCGGATCGCGAACCGTGCCTTTCGTCGCGATGTTCACGACCGCAGGCGCTGTCTTCTTGATGATCGGCGCCAGCGACGGCATGGGCGTGTCTCCCACGCGCTCCGGCAATTGCGCGGCGCCCGCGATGCCAACACAGAGCAATGCGCCGGCGACCAGGCTCACCAAGATCGCGCGCGGAACTCGAATCAGTGATGTCATGTGGAGTCCTGTCGGCAGGTTCGTAATGGAAGTGCCCGGATTTTAGCCTCAAGGCGTATGCCGACCGCGACAACTAAATGAGCGAAAGAGGGGAGGTTCTCACAGGATTCATAGAGGGCTCGGGGCTTGGGACGCGGGGCTCGAGGTCGGACGACTCGCGTCGAGCGCATGAAAACCTCGGGCGCCCACCCAAATTCTTGCGCTTCGCGTCGAATTCCATCGTGCTTCAGACCCGCGTTTGGGCCGGGTCACATAGAGGTCAAATACCCTTCGGCTGCTCAAGCCCAAGTCCCGCGCCCCACGCCCCGAGCCCTCTGCGAAAGCTGTGGAAAACCCGTGCACACCGTGTACATTCCTTGTGGAGCGGCTGACACAAGATCTTGTGCTCTGCGGGGGTCGGGGAAAACCCTCATCCGCGCAAAATATTTGGCCGTTTTTTCCTGCTCGAAATCGCGTAAATCAATGATCTGACGATATTTTTGGAACCACTCGCCCGCGTAACTCGTTTCTTGACGAGCTTCCGTCTGCGAGACTAGATTCACACTGCTGACACAATATGTTGTGTGTCGCGATCACAAGAACCCAAGGCGGATTTCCCAGCGAAATCAAGCCGAAAAAGTCCCAGGATCGCGACGCCTGTGCTGGGTCAGAGGGGACTGTTCGGGCTCCGCATGAAGTACGGACCGCGAACGGAAACATGAATCGGGGGGTTTCCACCACACGCTCACAACCGGGAGTGTCACGTCGGCATGAAAACTGCGATCAAACTTGAGCCCATGGACGTCAACAGCATTCCCTTCCAGGAAGCCTCGCTCGACATCTGGGACAAGAAGTACCGGTTGTGTGCGAAGGACGGCACGCCGATCGACAAGACCATTGACGATACCTACAAGCGTGTCGCGCGTGCGCTCGCCGACGTCGAAGCGTCCGAAAAGCGCGAAGAGTGGTACGAGCAGTTCTTGTGGGCGCTGCGCAAGGGCGTGATCCCGGCGGGCCGCATCGTCTCGAATGCCGGCGCGCAGGAGCACAAGCCTGCGACTTCGACGATCAACTGCACGGTCTCGGGCACGATCCACGACTCGATGGACGACATCCTCGCGAAGGTGCACGAGGCCGGCCTCACGCTGAAAGCCGGCTGCGGCATCGGCTACGAGTTTTCGACGCTGCGTCCGAAAGGCGCATACGTCTCCGGCGCGGGCGCATACACCTCCGGCCCGCTCTCGTTCATGGATATCTACGACAAGATGTGCTTCACCGTCTCGTCGGCCGGCGGCCGTCGCGGCGCGCAGATGGGCACGTTCGATGTCGGCCATCCGGACGTGATGGACTTCATTCGCGCCAAGCGCGAAGCAGGGCGCCTGCGTCAATTCAATCTGTCGCTGCTCATCACCGACGAGTTCATGCAAGCGGTGAAGTACGACAAGGAATGGCAGCTCGCCTTCCCCGTCACGCGTCAGGAAATCGAAGCCGACAAGCTCGATATCACCGATTCCTCGAAGTTCGTCTGGCGCGAGTGGCCGGTGACGCGCGGCTACGTCGTGAACGACGAGGGCCTGGTGTGCTGCAAGATCTACAAGACGCTGCCGGCGCGCCGTATGTGGGACGTCATCATGTCGTCCACCTACGATTTCGCCGAACCGGGCTTCGTTCTCATCGACCGCGTCAATGAAATGAACAACAACTGGTGGTGCGAGAACATCCGCGCCACCAATCCGTGCGGCGAGCAGCCGCTGCCGCCGTACGGCTCGTGCCTGCTCGGCTCGATCAATCTCACGCGCTTCGTGCTCGATCCGTTCACCGAGAACGCGCGCTTCGATTGGGAAGAGTTCCGCAAGGTCGTGAAGGTGTTCACGCGCATGCTCGACAACGTCGTCGAGATCAACGGCCTGCCGCTCGGCCAGCAGCGCGACGAGATCACGCGCAAGCGCCGTCACGGCATGGGCTTCCTGGGCCTCGGCTCTGCGATCACGATGATGTGCATGAAGTACGGCTCGAAGAAGTCCGTCGCCTTCACGCAAGAAGTGACGCGCGAAATGGCGCTCGCCGGTTGGGAGGCCGCGCTCGAGCTCGCGAAAGAGAAAGGCCCCGCGCCGATCATGCTCGAAGAGTTCGAAGTGACGCCCGAGATGCTGCGCAAGCGTCCCGAGATGGCGCGCGACGGCTACAAGGTCGGCGATCGCGTGCCCGGCCGCATCCTGCACGCGAAGTACAGCCGTTACATGCAGCGCGTTGCCGAAGCGGCGCCCGAGCTCGTCGAAGAGCTCGCGCAAGTCGGCGCACGCTTCACGCATCACAGCTCGATCGCGCCGACCGGCACGATTTCGTTGTCGCTCGCGAACAATGCCTCGAACGGCATCGAACCCTCCTTCGCGCATCACTATTTCCGTAACGTGATCCGCGAAGGCAAGAAGACCAAGGAGCGCATCGACGTCTTCTCGTTCGAGCTGCTCGCCTATCGCGAGCTCGTCAATCCGCGCGCGATGCCCGGCTCGACCAATCCGGCGGAGAAACTGCCCGACTACTTCACGACGGCCGACGACATCACGCCGAAGGAGCACGTCGATATCCAAGCCGCCGCGCAGATGTGGATCGACTCCTCGATCTCGAAGACGGCGAACGTCCCGACGGATTTCCCGTACGAGGAGTTCAAAGACATATATATGTATGCCTACGAGCAGGGCCTGAAGGGATGCACCACGTTCCGCTTCAACCCCGAAGCCTTCCAAGGCGTGCTCGTGAAGGAAGAGGACCTGAAGAACACGACCTACGTCTTCACGCTCGAAGACGGTACGGAAGTGAAGGTGCGCGGCGACGAAGAGATCGAATACGACGGCGAAGTGCACACCGCCGCCAATCTCTTCGACGCGTTGAAAGAAGGCTACTACGGCAAGTTTTAGCAAGTGAGCGGTGAGTAGCGAGCGCCGAGTTTTTCCACACGCGCACTCGACCCTCCGGCTACTTACCGCTCACGACTCGCAAGTCCTCCTCTCCCTTGGAGAGCGGGCCGAGCGTAGCGAGCAGGTGAGAGGAAACGAACTCTCGCCGCGATACGGCGGATGCCGAGCGAAGGCCAAATCCCCTTCTCCTTGGGGAGAGGGACGCAGAGCGAACGCGTGCCGGGTGAGGGGACGAACACTCCCTCTCCCTTGGGGAGAGGGCCGAACGAAGTGAGCGGGTGAGGGGAGACCAAACCCTCGCGCCCAACTAAACACGAGCGACGCCGAGCGTCGCTGGAGCAGGTTATGAGCAGCTCGATCAAAATCGACAAACGGATCGTCAAATACCGGGTCGAAAAACCCGAGGACAAAGCCGCGGAAGAAAAAGCCGCCGCGCCTGCCGCCAAAGAGCCGGTAGAGCCGCGCAAAGAAGGCAACGTCATCTGGATGAACGAGAAGCTCGAGCGTCCGGAAGTCCTCGTCGGCTCGACCTACAAGATCAAGACGCCCGTCTCCGATCACGCGATGTACGTCACCATCAACGACATCGTGCTGAACGAAGGCACCCAGTACGAGCAGCGCCGTCCGTTCGAGATCTTCATCAACTCGAAGAACCTCGATCACTTCCAATGGATCGTCGCGCTCACGCGAATCATCTCCGCCGTGTTCCGCAAGGGCGGCGACGTCACGTTCCTCGTCGACGAGCTGAAAGCCGTGTTCGACCCGCGCGGCGGCTACTGGCAGCCGGGCGGCAAGTTCATGCCGTCGATCATCGCCGAGCTCGGCTACGTGATCGAAAAGCATTTGCACTCGATCGGCCTGCTCAAGTCGGCCGAATTGGAAGAAGAGCGCAAGAAGCTCATCGAACAGAAGCGCGCCGAATACGAAGCGCGGCAGAAACAAGTCGACGCGTTCGCAAAGAGCCACTTCCCTGAAGGCGCGCAACTTTGCGGCAAGTGCAGCACCGCTGCCGTCGTGTTGATGGACGGCTGCATGACCTGCTTGAACTGCGGGGACTCGAAATGCGGGTAACCGGAACCGATTGCTGGTCGTTCCTGTGGACGCGGGAAATGCGTTTTCCGCGCCGCAGCCGACATTGTGCTTCTTCCTCCCCGGCAGAGCGGAGCGAAGCAGGAACGACTCCTTCCCCTGCGCAGCGGGGGAGGGTTGGGGTGGGGGCAACGGCAGCTTCCAGCATCGAACGCCAACCCTGCTCCCGCACCCGCCGCAGCAAGGTGCTCAACTAAATGAACACGAGGCGATCGACATGTTGCTGCCGAGATCGACGAGCACCTCGATCGCCATTCCCGTCCGCACACCGACGGGACGATGCCGGTAGTCTTGGGGACTGATCCGACTAGCGCACGCTAGGGGACGCAGAGAAGAGAGAAAGAGAAAGTCGCTGAAGTTTGGGGGATGGACCAATCAGTATTGGAGAACCGACGATAGAGAAATGAGAAAGAGTCGCCAGACTCAGCGAACAAAGTCTCGGCATCCTGACGGCCACGGCGGGCGCGTCAGGTCCGCAGAAAAAATTCCAAGCGTTTGTTGATCGCCTTGGGGACTACCACGGCAGTTGACAAAGACACAGCCCCGCCAAAGTAGCGGGGCTTTTTTTTGGGGGTGTTATGCAGTCAATATCGCCCGATACAGATTCACGTAGCGGCCGATTCGGTCAAGGAGACGGGAGAGAGTGCGGATGTACAGGGTTCAGGTTGGAAGAAATTCCGGTGCTCTCGACGGCGTTCGGACGGAGGCTATCACGTCACTTAGGTTGGTATTGAAGGGTGGGTCACGTCGTTTAGGTCGGCTACATAGTTGTTGGGCATAGGACCAAAAAGAAATGAAAAGAGTACTCGCGCTCTTGGCTTTTCCGCTTCTTGCCACTCTGTCCAGTTGCGGCGATAGCTGCAGCCGCTATTCGGACTTCTCGTGTAAAGCCATTGAGAGGGCAGACTACAACGTCTACTTCTACTACCCGAGCGGCAAAGAGGAATACCTGGGCCAAACGGCTGGGTTACAAAACTGCGGTTCCATGGCTCGCGGTTACGCGGCCTCGAAAAACCTTAAGGGCAATGGCGAGTGGGGCTACATCTGCTGCATGCGCGCCAAGGGTTCGGAGTGCTATGAAAAGCATCGCTAGCACAGCGACGGCCCAACCATGCGTTCAAGCGCGACGCGCGAAACGCGCGCGCCTCAATGCAAACGTTGGACTGCATGAGTAACCTTGTACACCCGCCGCGTGTTGCCGTTCGTCAGGCCAACCCGCTCTACGCCTTGGTTGTCAGCGTGGTAGATAGCCTGTTTGACATGCTGATCCTTAAGTTCGCTGCCGATAGCTTTGACTTCAAGCAAGAATGCAAGACTGCCTTGGAGCTTGACCGCGAGGTCGCACAACGTGCTGCGAATCATGTACTCCCAAGTGATTTCGGAGTACTTGTCGTATCCAAAGACTTGGAGTCACGTGCTTTAGCGGAGCCGAGGATTGGTTGAAATCCCTTCTTCTTTCTCTGATTCGCTCCACAGCTTTCGCTGCTATTGACGCGGTGTACGTCTCCATGTCGCTCGAAAAGTGAGTGTGAAACGCTCGTTAGCTTGACGTCGCATCAATAGTCAATGATTCATCGACTACGGTGTGACATCTGTCATCCTTTGATCGTTGTGTCGTAAGCGAGTTGTTCGTCGCGTCACAGACGAAGATGGACGGTCTCTCTACACTGCATCTCTATGCAGTCTTGAGTTGACCAAGAGGTAGCCCATGAAGTGCGTCCGCATCTTGGCCTTGGCCGTCTCGGTAAGTCTCGCCGCGGGGTGTACGGCAGTTCGCGTTCAGCCGGTTGCTGCAGCGGAGCAGATTCGGTACGTGTGCATTCAAGAGAATCCGAAGGTCATGGTCGACGATTTCGTGCCCGTGCTTCAGGATGGTTTTAGACGTTACGGTATCTCAACGGAAATCATTCAAGGTAGTTCGAGACCGAAACAGTGCGAGTACGTCTTGACGTACACCGCCCTGCGTTCGTGGGACCTGGCACCGTACCTATCGTATGCTGAGCTTCGTATCGATAAGGGCGGACGCGCCATCGCATCTGCGCAGTATCGCTTGCGGGGTAAGGGCGGACTTTCGTTGACGAAGTGGGCAAGTACGAAGGCGAAGATCGATCCTGTTATCGATGAGCTGCTCGGTGCAACAGGTACACGCCAAGCGGTTGCCGAGGACGTTACCCGAAGGGTACCGCCAGCAGTTCAGGCCGATCAGTTGAGTACGGCCAGTACGTCGTCGATCGAATTGCGTCTTCGTGAGCTACAGCAGTTAAAGGACCGAAATTTGATCACGGATGCCGAGTACGAGGAGCGCCGCCGAGCGATCTTGAGGGAGCTCTGAGCGGACAACCGTTCTCGACTTACTCGCAGAAATCTTCATTTGATCAGCGACTGATGGTGTGCTCTAGCGTTGGTCGGCTCGGTTGTCGAACGATCGGCAGGGCATGTCGCCTTAGCAGCAATTACATTGATGCTCCCCCACGACTACCGGTCTCACATACTCGACTAAGCTGATCAGGAACTTCCCCGGCTCCTCCCACGGAATCATGTGGGCGGAGTGCTCGAACCAGACGCCGAGCTTCATCGGCGCATCCAATTGACGTAACCAGATATCCGTCGGTGCTGACGGGGTCGTATAGTCGTGCCGGCCCATGAACATGAAGACCGGAATCGGGAACGAGCGGACGTTGGTGAAGTCGACGGTCAGGAACTCCGGTAGCAGGCGCGACAGCGTGAAGATGTTGCCTTGATTGATCGCGCAGCGGTCTTCGTCGTCGTATTCGGGGGAGAGGAGCGGGGCGCGGAAGAAGTACAGCGAGGTGTCGCGATAGGCGCTCAAGCCGCCGTAATACTGCGCCCATTTTCTCGCGATGATGATGCGGTCGCGGGTAATCGGGGCATCGCCGGGATACGGTGCAATGGTTTGCATTTCTGCGACGGCTTCCGTGTTGCCGCGTCGCTTGGCTTCTTCGAGACCGTATTCGAAGCTCAAGCGTTCGTTCTCGCGCACGTTGATGACTTGGCCGATGCCGACGTACGCATAGAACAGATCCGGGCGGGCGAGGGCGGCGCGGGTTGCGACGATCGTGCCCCAGCTATGGCCGACGAGGATCACTTTCTCCTTGGCGTATTTGCGCCGCAGGTGCTCGGTGACTTCGATCGCGTCGTCGACGTAGCGCTGGATCAGAATCGTGTCGCTGACTTTCGCCGGATCCGTCTTGGCGTGCGTCTTGCCGGACGTGCGCTGGTCGTAATGCACGACCGTGAAATATTCCTCGAGCGGCCGCTGAAACTGCCACGCCGTCGGCATGGCCGGC
>Ga0207864_1001149_pt1 | contig 30951 bp, 33 predicted proteins | sample HigsolmetaAR202D_FD_184834 | JGI IMG/M metagenome (GOLD analysis project Ga0207864, IMG submission 184834) | Ionic liquid and high solid enriched microbial communities from the Joint BioEnergy Institute, USA - AR20-2-D (SPAdes) (version 2) ... | reverse complement strand
GCCCGGAGAATCCGGGCGCGCCTTCCTCGCATCCAGGCTCCTCTCCGCGCGGTTCGGCCGTCCCCGCCGAGTTCGGTCATCCCGACGCGAACCCGGGCTCGCCGCGAACCCGCGCCCTCCCCGCGCGTCCCGCGCCTACGCGATCCCGAGGCCGTGCGCGATGAGGGGAGGCGCGATCGTGCCCCAGGAGAGCAGCTCGTCGTGGAAATCCCGGAGCCGGAAACCGTTCCCGGCGCGCGCGCAGTAACGGTCGCGCAGGCGCAGGATCTCGCGCATCCCGACGGCGTAGCTCATCGGCTGAGTGGGCGAGGCGCAGTAGCGCCGGACCTCGATCTCGGCGTTGCCTCGCTCGAGCCCGGCGTGCTCGACCAGGTAGTCGACGGCGCGCTCGGGCGTCCAGCCGTGGACGTGCAGCCCGACATCGATGACGACGCGGGTCGCCCGCCAGAGCAGGTCTTTGAGCTGCAGCAGCCGCACGCGCAGGTCTGTGTAGAACCCCTGCTCCCACATCATCTCCTCGCAGTACAGCGCCCAGCCTTCGGCAAAGACGGAGGTGAAGAAGGCGCGCCGGGGCTGCGAGTCCGCGGCGTTCGAGCGCAGGAGCTGGAGGTGGTGGCCCGGATACGCCTCGTGCAGCGCCGTGACCGGGATGCCGAATCGACAATGGTCGCGCAGGCGCTCTTCCGCGTCCTCGGCGTCCGGCGGCGTCACGAAGAAGAACCCGGTCTGGTCGGTCTCGAACGCGCCCGGCGGCTGATACGCGGCGTAGGGGATGAGCGGCCGCAGGAACTCGGGCGTCGCGGTCACGACGAGCGCCTCGTCGCCGGGGATCGTGACGATGTCGTTCTCCTCGACGAACGCACGCGCCCGGTCCATCTCGGCGCGATAGGCCTCGATCAACTCGTCGACCGCGGGGTGGTCCTCCTTCAGGTTCTCGACGACGTCGCGCCAATGCCTGCCGCCGAGCTCTCGGGCGACCTGGTAGAGCGCCACCTCGGTCCTCCGCTCGAGCGCCTCGCCGTAGGCGAGGATTTCCTCGGCGGTGTAGTGGAGGCCGTGCTCGTAGCGGACGCGGGTCTCCCACGCCTCCCGGCCGAGGGCGAAGCTCCTGTCCGCGCGAGGGGCGAGATCCTCCTCGAGCCAGCGGGCGAAGTCGACGAGTGCATCGGCGGCGCCCCGTCGCGCGTTCTCCCAGCGTGAGAACTGGTCCGGGTCGTCCTCCAGCGCGGTCCCCAGATGGGCCGGCAGGAGCGACTCGAGGAGCGCGAGGCCGCTGCGCGCCACGATGGCGGCGGTTCGCACCAACTCCGGCGCCGCCTCGGTCAGGTTCTCGCGCGCCTGGTCCAGCGATGCGTGCAGCGCCTGGAGCCGCTCCGCGGCGCGGAGCGCGCGCTCGGCCGCGGGCGCGTAGTCGCGGACGGCCATGAGGTAGAGCGCGCCGAACGCGCCTTCCAGATAGATCAGGGGGTTCCGGCGGTGGGTGCGAACGTGGTCGAGCTCGTAGAGCTCCCAACGGATCCGGTCGAGGACCAGCTCCCTGTCGATCCAGTCGCCTCGGCCGGCCGGCGTGATCCTCTCGAAAGCGTCCAGGTACCCACGAAGATGCCGCGCCCTCTCTTCGAGGGTCGCGGCATCGTAGCGTTCCAGTTCGCCATCGTGGGTGTGGACGCCGACGACCGTCGCGTGCGTCGGATTCGTTTCCCACCAGAAGGCGAAGAATTCGTCGAGCAGGGCGCCCAGCCCGACGTCAGGCGGGTTGCGTGTGGCCGTGTGCTCGGCAACAGTCGTGGATCTCTGCATCGGTCAGCACCCGGTCGGTTCGTTTCGCGAGTTCGAAGACCGCACGGCACAGCGCTTCATCGGAAGCGTCGTAACCGTGCTCGGCGAGCCAGAACTTCACGTTCGACATACCGCTCACGTGGCTGACCTCGATGACCTGGCGCCGCCCGAAGAGCGCGGCGGGCACGCCCGAGTAGACGAGGTCGGCCAGCCAATCGTCGCCCTTGGCCTTGGCCTTGATGATCGCCGCCGCGTGCACGCCCGTCCCGGTGCGGAACGCGTCGGTCCCGAAGACCGGGTAGTTGCAGGGGAGCGGCGCGCCGGTCACCTCCGCGACCAACTCGCAGTACTCGGCCAGGCGCGAGAGGTTGCCGTCGTGCAGCCCGAGCAGCTTGAGGTTGACCAGCAGCAGGTCCATCTCGACGTTGCCGACCCGCTCGCCGATCCCGAGCGCGGAGCCGTGGATGCGGTCGGCGCCCGCCTCGATCGCGGCGAACGCGTTGGCGAGCCCGAGACCGCGGTCGCGGTGCCCGTGCCAGTCGATCTTGACGTCCTCGCCGGTCGGACGAACGACCTCCTCGCGGATGAAGTGGATCAGCCGCCGCACGCCGTGGGGCGTGGCGTGCCCTACCGTATCGGCCAGGCAGATCCGCCGCGCGCCGCACTCGATCGCCGTCGTGTAGAGCTTCTTCAGCGTCTCCGGCCGCGCCCGCGTCGTGTCTTCGGTCACATACATGACCGGCAGCCCTTCGGCGACGGCGAAGCCGACCGCGTCCTCCGTGACTTTCAGCATCTTGTCGAGCGTCCAGTCCTCGGCGTACTGCCGGACGGGCGAAGAGCCGAGGAACGTCGCCGCCTCGATCGCGAGGCCCGTCTTCTGGGCGATCCGCACGATCGGCTCGACGTCGGCCCGAACCGTGCGGGCCGCGCAGTTCGGGAAGATCGGCAGCCGCGCGTCGCGGATCTCGCGGGCCAGCGCCTCCACGTCCGCGGCCGCGCGCGGCCCGGCGCCCGGCAAACCGATGTTCGCCGATTGGATGCCGAGCTCTGCCATGAGGTGGAGGATGCGGATCTTGTCGCCGATCGCGGGGTCTCGCACGGAGGGGGATTGCAGTCCGTCTCGCAGCGTCTCGTCGTCCAGCTCGACCCGTCTGAGCGGGGGAAGATCGGGGGCCCTGTCGGCGACGTTCCAGTCGTAGATCAGATCCTGCTCGTTCATGTCGATCGGGCTTCGGGGGGATAGGCAGGGTGTGTCGCTGGCAAGATGGACCCGCGTCGATCACATTGTCAACCGAGCGCTGTCCCCCGAGACGCCGGGGCCGAGGATGCAAGAAGGGAGCCGCCGCAGGCGATGGATGTCGCCACACTGAACCGCCACCCGGCCGTGGACCGGGCCAGAACGACGCTGCGCGAGCGGGATGCCGAGACTCTGGCCGCCATGATCGAGCTGGCGCAGATCCCGGCGCCGCCGTTCGGCGAATCGGCGCGCGGCGAGCGGATGCGTCGGTGGTTCGAAGAGCTCGGCCTCCGCGACGTAGCTGTCGACGAGGTGGGCAACGTACTGGCGTGGTACCCGGCCAACGGCTCGGCCCAGGACCGAGCGGGCGAGTACGGCCCCGTGTTGATCTGCGCGCACCTGGACACGGTCTTCCCCCCGGAGACGGACGTGACGGTGCGGCGCGTCGGCGAGCGCCTGGTCGGACCCGGGATCGCCGACAACGCCCGCGGGCTGGCGGCGCTGATCGCGCTGGCCGGCGCGCTCGTCGAGGCGCGGCCGTCTCTCGCGCGCTCCGTCGTCTTCGCGGCCACCGTGGGCGAGGAGGGGGTGGGCGACCTGCGCGGCGTCAAGCACCTGTTCAGGGAGGACTCGCCCTGGCGCCGGGCGGCGGCGTTCATCGCGCTCGACGGCACCGGCACGCGCCGCATCGTCAACCGGGCGCTCGGGTCGCGCCGCTATCGCGTGACGATCGAGGGGAGCGGCGGGCATTCGTGGGCGGACTGGGGGCGTGCCAACCCGATCCACGCCCTCGGACGCGCCGTCGCCGCGCTCGACGCGATCGACCTGCCGCGCCGCCCGCGTACGACGCTCTCCGTCGGCCGCATCGAGGGCGGGACCGCCGTGAACGCGATCCCGACCGAAGCGTGGCTGGAGCTCGACATCCGCAGCGAAGGCGCGAACGCGCTCGACGCGGTCGAGGCCAAAGCGCTGCGGGAGATCAAGCGGGCGGTCGTGGCGACCGAGCGGCACAGCCGCGGGAGCGACTCCCCGCTCGCCCTGCGGTTCGAGCGGATCGGCGACCGGCCGTCGGGTGAGACGCCAGCGGCGTCGCCGCTCGTCGCGGCGGCGTGCGCCGCCACGCGCATGATCGGCGAAGAGCCGGAACTCGCGGCGTCGTCGACTGACGCGAACATCCCGATCTCGCTCGGGATCCCTGCCATCGCCATGGGAGCCGGCGGCCGCTCGTCCGGCGTCCACACGCCCGACGAATGGTACGAGAACGACGGCGGCCCGGAGGGGCTCGACCGCGCGCTCCTCACCCTCGTCGCCGCCGCGGGCCTCGAGATGTGAGCGGCCGCCGGTGCGACCCCGTCGCACCGGCGGCCGACCATCGCCCACGTGTCGGCCGGCACCGATCCCGGCTCTCACCGGTCGGCCGCCGGCCAGCCACTGTCAATCCCCCAACACCTCCGAGTCGTCCGCGACGCTGAGCGTCCCCCGCACGCCACGGATCCGGACGCGGTCGCCGATCAGCGAGTCGTGGATCTCGGAATCCTCGATCGTCGTGTGGCTCCCGACGATCGTGTCGCGGATCCGCACGCCCCGCAGCTTGCAGCCCGTGCCGATCGTGACGTTCGGGCCGAGGACGACGTCATCCAATTCGACACCCTCGGCGACACGGACCGGGCCTTCGATCCGGACATCGTCGCCGCCGTCGGGCTTGCGGGCACGCCCCGTCTCCAGCAAATGCCGGTTCGTCGAGATGAGCGTCTCCACCTTGCCGCAGTCGTACCACCCCTGCACCTCGACCGTGCGCAAGCGCGCGCCGCGGTCGATCATGTACTGGAATGCGTCGGTCAGGTAGTACTCCTCGCCCGGCGCCTTCGGCCCGCCCATCGTATGGTGGATCCCCTCGAAGAGGAGCCGCCAGTCGCGGATGTAGTAGAGACCGATGTTGGCCAGCTTCGAGATCGGGTCGCGAGGCTTCTCGACGATGCGCTTCATGTACCCCTCGCGGTCGGTCACGACCACGCCGAAGCGCCGGTAGTCCTCGACCTCCTTGACCCAGATCACGCCCGCGTCCCCTTCAGGGAGCGAACGGACGATCCCGAGGTCCGCATCGAAGAGGGTGTCGACGAAGATGATCAACACGTCCTCGTCGATGTACGGCTCGGCGAGCTGGACCGCGCCCGCGGTCCCGTTCTGGACCGGCTGTTCCACGAAATGGGCGCGGAACCACGGGTACTCGGCCCGGATATAGTCTTCGACCTTCTCCTTGAGGTAGCCGGTGATGAAGACGATCTCCTCGACGCCGAGCTGCCGCAGATCGTCGAGGATGTAGCTCATCACCGGCTTGTCGGCGACCTTGAGGAGCGGCTTCGGTGTGATGTACGTGTGGGGCCGCAGTCGCGTCCCCTTCCCCGCCAGGGGGATGATGACTTTCATCGGCCTCTCTCCCGTTCGATCGGAGTCACTGGTCCAGCTTCAAGAGCTTCAGGTTGCAGAAGTCGACGGCTCCGCGGTGCATCGGCTCGGGAAGCACGTGGACCGAGATCTCGAGGGAGACCGAACACACCGCCTCGAAGATGTGGCCGCCGACGGTCGTGAAGTCGGCGCGCCCGAAAGTTCCGTGCACGTGTGGGAGCGGCTCGCCGTCGAGCAAGGAGAGGTTGCCGACGAGCGAACAGACCTCGAGTGGCTCGATGAAGGTCCGTCGCTCGTATTCCTGCGTGGCCAGGCGGTAGTAGCCCAGCTCGATTCGATCGACGGCGCCGATCCCGTGGAGCGTCGCGGCGTCGATGTCGTTGTGCCGCGCGAATTCGATCAGACTGCGCAGAAGCTCCTCGCCCCTGTCCAGGACGAGGATGTAGCCGAAAGGTGTTTTTCGTTGTTGCACGGGTCCTCTCCGGGGAACGAAGCGACGCGCGAAGATACTCGCCGACGCGAGGGAGCGTCAAACTCCAAGGGAGCGTCGTCGATCCATCGGTTGGGGTCCCCGGGGTCCGAACCGTGCATCGGGGCCCGCCGTTGCCTCGCGCAAACGGCCGAGAGCCCATATCTTGCCGCCGAGTGGCGGCCGTCTATCGCGAATATGACGGGAGGTAGCGTGTGAACGGCAGTGATCTCAAGAGCGTCGCCGGCTTCGCCCTGGCGCTAACGATACTTTTCTCCCCGGCCGAGGTCGCGGCGCGGCAGCGGCATCCGGCGCCGGGGACCGATCAGACGGTGACGGTCTCGGCCACGGGCCGGGTGACCCGCGACCCGGACCGGGCGCTGGTAACGGTGGCCATCGAGAATTCGGCAGCCACGGCCGAGGCGGCGGCGGAAGCGAACGCGGCGCGGATGACGCGCCTCCTGGGTGCTCTGCGCCGCCTCGGACTGGGGGAGGACGCGATCGAGACGACGTCGTACCAGCTGATCCCCGAATACGACTACTCGCAGGAAAGCCCGCGCAGGCCCCCCGAGCAGCGCATCATCGGCTACCGCGCCGTCAACATGGTCCGCGTCACGATAGACGAGATCGGCCGTGTGGGCGAAGTGATAGACGCCGCGATCTCCGCGGGCGCGAACCGGGTCCACGGGGTCAACTTCACGCTCCGCGACCCGGCCGAGGCGCGGCGGGACGCGTTGCGCCAGGCGATGGAGGAGGCGCGGAAGGAAGCGGAGACGATCGCCGACGCGCTCGGCCTCCGGCTCGGCCCGGTCCGCGCCGTCACGACGGCGGGCGGGTTCGATAGACCGGTCTACGCATTTCAGGCCGACGTGGCGGCGGCACGCGCCGTGCCCACGCCGATCGAGCCGGGCACGCTCGATATCACCGCGAGCGTCACCGTCGTATTCCTCCTCGAACCCCGGCAATGAGCGTGGTCAGAGCAATCCTCAAGGGCGTCACTCAGAAGTCCGCCGCCACCATGGCGGACGCCGAGGACCCGCGACTGCGGGGCCGGACGTACGCGATCCCCTTCGATCGGGTGTGGAACGACGCGCTGGCTCTTGCGAGCGGCGGGTTGCGCGGCTGGCGGGTCCTCAACGCGGACGATCACGAGGGCGTCATCAACGCCCTCGCGACCGGGTCGGTCTTCCGCGTGACCGCAAGCGTCACGATCCGGATCGTGCTGGACGAGAACGCGCAGACCCGGGTCGACGCCAGGGCCGAGAACGTCAGCGGGCGCGCCGACCTGGGCACCTGCGTGCGCCAGCTGCACCGGTTCTTCCGGGCATTGGACGGGGCGGTCGCAGCGAACGGCCCACGCGCCAACGGGCGCTGAGCGGCGGACATGCGGAGCGGGCGACGTCGCGTCATCGACTTCCACACGCACCCCTACCGCCCGGGCGACCTCTCGCCCGCGACCTGGGATTTCGTGCGATCGATCTCCCCGGCGATCCGGGAGCACGGCGACCGGCTCGCCGACCCGCGCTACGTCGCCGACGTGCTCCGCGCGGAGGGCGTCGAGCGCGCCGTCGTCCTCCCCGAGCACTGCCCGGCCACCTCCGGGAACGTCCGGACCGAGACCGTCATCGAGCTGTGCCGCGCGGCGCCGGACTTCTTCCTCCCCTTCGCGTCGGTCGATCCGAACACCGACCCTGACCCGGCCGCGCTGCTCCGCCGCTACATCGACGAAGGGCCGATCTACGGGCTCAAGCTCTACCCGTCGTACCAGTACTTCTACCCGAACGAACGACGCGTCTACCCGATCTACGAGGTGTGCGTCGAGCATCGGCTGCCGGTCCTGCTGCACATCGGCACGTCGGTCATCCCCGGCACGCGGCTGAAGTACTGCGACCCCGTGCACCTCGACGACGTCGCCGTGGACTTCCCCGACCTCGTCCTGGTCATGGCCCACGGAGGGCGCGGCTGGTGGTACGACGCGTGCGCCACGCTTGCCGCGCTGCACGAGAACGTCTACATCGACGTGACAGGCCTCGTCCCGTCGAAGCTGCTCGACCACTTCCCCGACCTGGAGCGCCTCGCCGACAAGGTCGTCTTCGGCAGCGACTGGCCGGCGATGCCGAAGAGCGTGGCGCACAACGTCGAACGCATCTCCTCCCTCGGGCTCTCCGAGGACGCCCTCGACCGGATCCTCTACCGCAACGCCGCGCGACTCCTCGGCCTCGACGTCTGAGGCGCCGCCAGAACCATTCGGGCGGAGCGGATCTTGCGCTCGGCTCCGCCGTACGGCGCCATGGACCCCACATCTTTCGAGGCGATGAGTCCGAACGCGAACGGCCCCGAGATCCCCGAACGACTCCCGGTGGTGCCGCTACGCAGCACCGTCATCTTCCCCATGGGCGTGATCGGCGTGCAGATCGGGATGGCGACGACGCTCGAGATGCTCGCCGCGCACCCGGAGCCGTCGCTCCTCGTCGCCGTCGTTCCCGCGCCGGGCGGCCCGGACGATCCGATCGAGGCGGCGGCGCTCCGGAAGATCGCGACCCTCGCCCGCCTCTCGGACCGGCTGAATCTCCCGGGCGGATCCGTCCAGGCGACGATCCAGGGGCTGCGCCGGATCCGCCTCACGTCGGTCGAGGAGACGCGCGGCTACTACATGGGCACGGCCCGGCGCGTACGCGAGATCGGGCTCCGCGCCGAGGAGAACGCGGAGACGATCGCCCGCATCCTCGTCACCCTCGAGGCGCTCGCCCAGGAGGTCGACCGCATCCCCAAGGAAGTGCCGCGCATCCTGCGGATGAACGTGGCCGATTCGAGCCGATTCGCCGACCTCGTCGCCACGCTCGCTAACTTCAGCGTGCCCGCGAAGGACCAGGTGCTCCAGCACCTCGACGTGCGGCGTCGTCTCGGCTTCATCCTGGACGAGCTCGACGGTCAGCTCCGGCGCGCGCAGAAGGTGGAGGAAGAGGCCGGCGCGCCCAAGGAGGCGAAGGCCGGGGAGAAGGCCGGCGCGGCGAAGCCGCCCGAGAACGCCGCGCGCCGCGCGACCGAGCTGCGCCACCGCATTAAGCTGCTCCAGACCGAGCTGGGCGAGATCGACCCGGTCGAGCACGAGGCCGTCGAGCTGAGCCGCCGCGTCGAGGCAGCGGACCTGCCCGCCCGCGCCGCCGCGCGCGCCCGCCTCGAGATCGAGCGCCTGCGCACGACCAACCCGACGTCGCCCGACGCCGGCGAAATCCGCGCCTACCTGGACTGGCTGCTACACATCCCATGGCACAAGCGCGCCACGCGCGGTCCCGAGGACATCGACCTCGCCGCCGTCGAGCGTGCGCTGAACGACGCGCTCCTCGACCTCGAGGAGCCGAAGGAGCGCCTCCTGGACGCGCTCGCCGTCGCCAGGCTGCGCGGTGACCTGCGGGGGCCGATCCCCTGCCTCGTCGGCCCGCCCGGCGTCGGGAAGACGACGATCGTCGAGGCGCTCGCCGGCGGACTCGGCCGCCCCCTCGCCCGCATCGACCTCGGCGGCCGCGGCGAGTCGCAGATCATCGGCTCGCGTCGCACCAGGACGACCGCCGAGCCGGGCAAGATCGTCGCCGCGCTACGCGAGGCCGGCGTCCTGGACCCCGTGTTCCTCCTGGAGGAGATGGACCTGATCGGCCTCGGCAAGGTCGAGGGCGACCCGATCGAGGCCATCGAACAGGCGCTCGACTGGGAGACCCGCAGCGAGTTCGTCGACCGCTACGTCGACCTCCCGATCGACCTGACGGAGGCGATCTTCATCGCGACCGCGCAGGACTTCTACCGCATCCCCCGCGACCTGCGCGAGCTCATGGTCGAGATTCGCATCGCCGGCTACACCCCGGAGGACAAGGTCGAGATCGCGCGCGAGAAAATGCTGCCGCGCCTCATCGAGGAGCACGGGCTCGAACCGCGCGACGTCGCCTTCACCGACAAGGCGCTCTTCCACCTCGCGCGCGGCTACGCCCGCGATGCAGGTCTCGGCCTCATGCGACGCATGCTCGCCACGCTGCTCCGCACCCGCGCGCGCGCCAAAGCCCAGGGCGACCGCAAGAAGTGGAATTTCACGCCGGAGCGGATGGAGCAGATCCTCGGCCTGCCCCGCTACATTGCGACCTCGGCCGAGAGCTCGCCCGAGGTCGGCGTCGTGACCGGGCTCGCCTGGACCGCCGCCGGCGGCGAGATCATGTTCATCGAGGCGCTCAAGATGCCCGGCAGCGGCCGCCTCATCATCACCGGGCTCCTCGGCGACGTCATGCGCGAGTCCGTGAACGCCGCGTACTCGTACGTCCGCAGCCGCGGCGCGGCGCTCGACATCCCCGAGAGCGCGTTCAAGGAGTTCGACATCCACGTCCACTTCCCCGTCGGCGCGATCCCGAAGGACGGCCCGTCCGCCGGGATCGCGGTGACCCTCGCGATCGCCTCCACGCTCTCGAACCGCCCCGTCCGGCACGACATCGCCATGACGGGCGAGGTCACGCTGAGGGGGAAGGTGCTCGAGATCGGCGGCGTCAAGGAGAAGGTCCTCGCCGCGCACCGCGCCGGGATCCATCGCATCATCCTGCCGCGCGGCAACGAGCGCGATCTGCGCGACGTCCCGGAGGAGACACGCAGGACGATGGAGTTCCACTTCGTCGAGCGGATGGAAGAGGTCCTGGAGCTGGCGCTGCTGGAGCACGTCGAGCGGCGGAAGCGGCCGCGGACGAAGGCGGACGCGACCGTGCGCGTGGCTCGGAAGAAGACCGGGCGGAAGGCGGCGGAGGAGCGGAAAGTGAAGCGGGCCGCGCGTCAGCGGTGAGGGTAGGGCTCGCCGCGGCGCAGGTCGGTGAGATCGACCTCCTGAATCCCGAGGTCGCGGATCAGGCAGTTCGTGAAGGCGATGAGGTCTGCATCGCCGTCGCAGAGCACACCCGCATCCGCATCCTCGACCCGGGCGTCGCCCCGGGCAGCCAAGCCGAAGAGGGCGGCTAGGCGACAGCCGAGCTCCGGGGCGACTGTCGCCAGCGCGTCCTGTATACGGGACCGCCGCCGGAAGACGTCCGGACTAATCCCCGCGCGCCTCCTCCACCCCGCCGCTCGCCACCGGCTCGGCCACGCCGCCTACGCCCACCGCTTCCGTGCCCGTAGCGACAGCCGCCCTGGGCATCAACACCTCTCCTTCCGTCCGGGCGATCACGGTCGCGACCGTGAGGTCGCCAGTGAGGTTCACCGCGGTGCGCAGCATGTCGAGGATCCGGTCCACGCCGAGGATGAGCGCGATCCCGGCCGCCGTGTGCGCGCCCAGACCGACCGACTGGAGGACCAGGATCAGCGTCACGATCCCGGCGCTCGGGACGCCAGCCGCGCCGATGCTGGCCAGCGTAGCGGTCAGCACGATCGTGGCCTGGTCCGCGAGATCCAACGGCACACCGTAGATCTGCGCGATGAACATGACGGCGATGGCCTGGTAGAGCGCCGTGCCATCCATGTTGATCGTGGCGCCGAGCGGCAGGACGAACGAACTCACCTCCTTCGAGACGCCCAGGTTCTGCTCCGCGGTCTCCATCGTGACCGGCAGCGTCGCGTTCGAGCTCGACGTCGAGAAGCCGACCAGCGGCGCCTGCGCGATGCGACGGAAGAACTGCACGGGGTTCAGCCGCGCGCCGAACCGGACGATCAGGCTGTACGTGCCCAGGGAATGGAGCAGGAGTCCCGCCACCACCGTGAGCGCGTAGACCATGAGCGACCGGAGCAGGTCCAGCCCGAAGCGGGCGACGACCGACCCGATCAGTGCGAACACGGCGTACGGTGCCAGCTTCATGATCCATTCGATCATGACCATGACCGTGTCGTTGACGCCCTCGAAGAACGTCAGCACGGCCCGGCGCCGGTCCTCGGCGATCATCCCGATCGCCGCGCCGAAGATCAGCGTGAAGATGATGAGCGGCAGCAGGTCCGCGTTCGCGGCGGACTGGATCGGGTTCGAAGGGATCATCCGCAGGAGCACGTCCACGACGCCCGGGCTCTCCTCCGCGAGCTGCAGCCGCGCCTGTGCCTCGCCCGCGAACGCCGCCGCGAGCTCGTCCCGCGTCTGTGGATCCACCCGCGAACCCGGCTCCACGATGTTCGAGAGGACCAGCCCCAGCGTCACCGCGATCGCCGTCGTCCCCAGGTACAGCGCGACGGTCTTCCCGCCCAACCGCCCCAGCTTGCGGGTGTCGCCCAGCGACGCCGTCCCGACCATCAGACTCGCGACGACGAGCGGGATCACGACCATCGTGATCAGCTTGATGAACGCCGTACCCACCGGCTCGAGTCCGACCAGCACGGCCCGAAGCCATTCGATCTCGAGAACGTTGGCCGTGATGCCGAACGCGATGCCGAGTCCGAGGGCGATCAGGATCTTGGTATAGAGCTGCATCCTATCTCCGTACAAATACTTACGATCAAAGATCCGCTCGCGGCGCAACGGCGAAGTTTAGGTCCTGCGGGCGGGAGACGCAACCGCGGCCCTCTCGATTCCGCGCGCCGGGTCCGCTACATTTCCGGGCATGAGGATGATCATTATTCTGGTGCTGGTGCTCCTCGCGGCGTGCGATCGGTCGGAGCGCCCCGGCACCGCGGCGACGGGCGGCCGGTCCGGCGGCGAGTCGGTGGGCGCCACGTACGACCGGAGCTTCTTGCTCCTTTCGCTCCGCGCGGACACGCCGGTCGCGGCGGCATTGAAGTTCACGGCTGTCGATGGCGGGACAGCGATCCGTCGATCGGCGGGGGCGTGGCTGGCGCGCGATGGCGCGTGGGCACGCCTCCTCGAGCAGGCGTGGCAGACGGAGCCGATGCGCGAGCCGTGGCGGTTGGTTCCCCATGGCCCGTTCCGCCTGGTGGTCGGCGAGGGGAGCGAGATCGAGGCGCTGATCCATCGCGCCGATTCGACGGGGTTCCGCCTCGAGCCGTCGTCGCCGCTCGCCGAATGGGGCGCGGGCGACGGCGTTCAACTTCGTCTCCGCCGCGGGACGCTCAGTCTTGGGCGAGAGTCTCTCGTCGGCCTCCTCCTCGACGTCCAGACGGGCGCGCCGCTCGCGCAGTCGCCGGAGACGGAGGTCGCCTTCGTGACGGACCGGCAGAGCAGGAGTCTCGTCGTCGCGAAGGGCGTGGACGGGCGGACCGGCGCATGGCTGCGGAGCGAGACGGAGGCGCTCGACTGGGACCGGGTCACGCTCACGGCGATCCCGGCCGACGGCGCCGTTGCGGGCGGCCCTCCGTCCGGCTGGCGGATCGCCGAGCCGACCGGCGCGCTTATGGGCGAGTTGTACGCCGCGGGTGAGCCCTTCACCTTCCGCGATCCAGTCAGGGTTTCGGGCGGCGTGCGGATGGTCATGGTGCGCGGCTGGGTCTCCGTTCGGGGCGACCGCCGCGATGTCTTCGGTCTGCTTCGCCACGGAGTGGAGTGATCGACGCGGCGACGCAGGCGGCGCTGACGGTGCTCTTCGCATCGATCGCCGGCGGCGTGACGAACTCCGTGGCGATCTGGATGCTCTTCCACCCCTACGAGCCGCCCCATCTCTTCGGCCGGCCGTTGCGCGCGTTGCAGGGCGCGATCCCGAAGAACAAGGCGCGCCTGGCCGCCGCGGTCGGCCGCGCGGTCGGCACGCGGCTGCTCACCTCCGAAGACCTGGCCCGCACGGCGTCCGAGCCGGCGTTCCGCGCCGCGTTCGACGAACGGCTGACCGCCTTCGTGCGCGACGTCCTGGAACGGCCCCGCGGCTCGCTCGCGGAGACGCTCCCCGCGCCCGTCGCCTCCGAGCTGCTTGCGCTGCTCGACGACGCGGCGTCGGGCCTCCTCGACCGCCTGGACGCCTACCTCGCCGGCGATGAATTCCACGCCGAGGCCCGCCGCTGGGCCGAATCGTTCGCGAAAGAGCTGGCCGACCGCCCGATCGGCGAGATCCTCACGCCCGAACGCGAGGCCGCGCTGGCCGCGGCGGCGGAGCGCTGGATCGCGGACGCCGTAGGCGGTGCGGGGTTCGAGCGCGCCGTCGCCGACTACATCGACCGCACGGCGGAGCGGCTGCTCGAGCCGGACCGAACGTTCCAGGACTTGCTCCCGGTCGGCCTGGTCGCCGCGGTCGAAAAGGCGATCGCCGGGTACCTCCCGCTCGCGATCGAGCGGCTCGCCCGGCTGCTCGAGAACCCCGAGGCGCGGAGCCGCGTCGAGCGCGTGCTGCACGAGCTGCTCGACCGCTTCATGCGCGACCTGAAGTTCCACCAGCGGTTGATCGCCTCGCTCGTCATCACGCCCGAGACGATCGATCGAGTGCTGAAGGCGGTCGAGGAGGAGGGCGCGGACAAGCTCGCCGAGCTGCTGCAGGACCCGGCGATGCGGGACGCGATGGCGAAGGGCGTCAACGACGCGATCGTCGACCTGCTGCGTCGCCCCGTCGTCTCCGTCCTCGGCCGGCCGGGCGAGCCGAGCGTCGAGGACGCGAAGCGGACCGTCGCCGGGTGGGGGCTCTCTCTGGCGCGCGACCCACAGACGCGCGCGTTCCTGGTCGAGAAGCTCCAGTCGACGCTGCGCGCCGCGGAGCAGCGGAGCTGGGGCGACCTCTTCCGCCACGTCCCGCCCGAGCGGATCGCGGACGCGGTCGTCGCGGCCGCGCGCAGCGAACGCGCCCGGGCCCTTTACCGCGAGGCCACCGGCCGCCTCCTCACGCGCGCGTTCGAGAAGCCGATCGGCCGCATCGCCGACCACCTCCCCGAAGACGCCGCCTCGCGGATCGAAGGCGCCATCGCCGAGCCGCTCTGGACGTGGCTCCAGGAGCAGGTCCCGGCCGTCGCGCGGCGCATCGACATCGCCGCGCAGGTCGAGCGAAAGATCCTCGAGTTTCCGATGGAACGGGTGGAAGAGCTGATCCGAAGCGTGACCGAGCGCGAGCTGGTCCTCATCGTCCGGCTCGGCTATGCGCTCGGCGCGGTGATCGGGCTGATCTCGGCTACCCTCGGACTGATCCTGTAGGCGACGGGGTCGTCATCCCCTCCCACTCCTCGATCCGCCGCCGCACCTCCTCCGGGATCGGCTTCGAACGCTCGCGCTCGTAGTCGTACATCACGAGCACGGTCCGGCCCGTGGTGAGGACCGTGCCCGCCTCGTCCCACAGGACGTACTCCATCGTGAAGCTGCTGTTGCCCAGGCGAGTGGTGCGGACGCCGACGGTGAGGCGAGCCGGGAAGGTGATCCGCTCGTGGAACCGCAGCTCCGCCTCGCCGACCGTGTAGTCGATGTCGGCGAGCGTCGGCCGGCCGACGACCTCCCTCCAATATGCGGCACGCGCCTCCTCGAAGTAGATCAGCGGAAGCGAGTGGTGCGCGTTCCCCATCGCGTCGACGTCGCGGAAGCGGACGTCAACGGCGCGGCGGAAGCGGAACTCCGCGCCGATGTCGACGGATTCCATTGCCCGGTCAGCGGCGACGCTGCGGCGGACGCAGCAGATCGAGCGGGGTGAAGTGGTGGACGCGCCGACGGCGATGCACCACGCGGTCCTCGCGGCCGGGGAGCCCCGGGAAACCCAGCCCGATGTAGATCCCCAGCGCGAAGACGACGATGCACGACACGATGAACCAGTTCATCACTCCTCCTCGGGTCCCGCGCGCGGCCGGCCGGCGGGACGACGCAGTCGGGCCGCCGGCGGCAGCGTCTCCACGACCCCGAGCACATAATCGTGCAATCGGCCGTTCGACGCCAGCACGCCGTGCACGTACGGATCCGGCCGATTGAAGCGCAGCGGGCGGCCGTCCAGGTCGGTGATCCGCCCGCCGGCCTCCTCGACCAGCACCGCGCCCGCGCACACGTCCCACTCGCTCTTCGGGCCTCGGCTCAGGAACACGTCGCCGGCGCCGGCGGCGAGGAGCGCGAGCTTGTACGCGGTGCTCCCGGTCGGCCGCAGGCGCCAGCCGCCGTGGAACGGGTCGAATTCGCCCGCGGCGATCTCGCTCCGCGACGCGAGCAGCACCGTCTGGTCTTCGGTCGACCGCTCGCTCACGGCCAGCCGCGTCGGCGACCGCGGCACGACTTCGGATTCCAGCGTCCCCGCGTACGCGCCGGCGCCGCGAATCGCCCAGAACACCTCGTGCGTCGCCGGGTTGTGGATCACGCCGAGCACGGCCTCCCCGCGCCATGCGAGTCCGATCGAGATCGCGAATTCCGGACGGCCCGCGATGTACGACTTCGTCCCGTCGATCGGGTCCACGATCCATACCCGCTCGGCCGCCAAGCGGTCCGGCCGGTCCGCCGCCTCTTCGGACAGCCAGCCGTAATCGGGCCGCGAGCCGGTGAGCGCGTCCCGCAGCAGCCGGTCCGCCTCGAGATCCACGGGCGTGACCGGCTGGTCCGGCGCCTTCTCGATCACCTCGTGCTCGCCGCCGAAGGATGCCATCGCCATGACGCCCGCCCGGTACGCGCCGGCGAGCGCGAGCTCGAGGTCCCGCTCGAGATCGGTCATCTCACATGTCCAGCGCCTCGACCCGCCGGACCGCGAAGCGGAGCGGGACGAGCGTCGCGGCGATCGAAAGGGCGAGGGCGAGGCCGAGGCCGAGCGCGAGCCAGGCGACGTCGTCGCCGCCGAGCGGCTCGCCGCGGGCACGCGCGCGCAGCACCGCGTAGACCGGCCACGCCTCGAGCACGACCACGGCGGCCAGGTACGTCGTCGCGGTCATCATGAAGAGCAGCCCGCCGAAGCCGGTCGAGATCTGCGCCGCGTTGTCCGTCTCGAAGCGCGGGAACAGCGCGCCGAACCCGATCGCGAGCGACGCGATCGCGAACGTCACGACCACGATCGTCGCCAGCGAGAGCGTCATCATGAACGGCCCGACGCGCAGGATCACGTTCGTGCCCAGCGTGATCCCCACGGCGAGGACGAGGAGCGGCGCGAGGCCGATCCAGTACTTCGTCCACAGGAGGCGCCGCATGTCGAGCGGCGAGGAGCGGAGCAGCCACATGCTTCGCCCCTCGAGGCTGACCGCCGGGAAGAGGAAGCGCGCGGCGATCGCGGCCAGGACGAAGCCGGCCAGACCGAGGTTCAGGAACGACACCACGTTGACGAGGAAGAAGCCGACCTCCTCGCCGGTCCACAGCGGAAGCACCTTCACGTTGTAGATATAGACCACGAGGAGCACGGCCAGCAGGATGAGCTGCGACCACTGCGTCGTGTCGCGGAAGAAGGTGCGGATCTCCTTGACCGCGAGCGAGCGGACCGGAGGCGACCAGCGGCCGAACACCGCGGTCAGGAGCCCGGCGCGACGTCGCCTCCCCTCCTTCAGTTCGCCCCCTTCCTGCGCCCGGCTGTAGCCGTCGCGGTACAGCTTCTCGTGGAGCCACGCGCCGATCACGAAGAACGCGGCGGCCGTGGACGCGAGGAGGAGGAGCGGGAAGAAGTCGCCGGCGACGCGAGTGTCGAGCGCGGCCATCATCGCCTCCGCCGCCCATTCGCTCGGCAGCCACGCGGACTGGGGCGTCTGCAGCGTGGCGACGAAGTCGACGAGGTTGCTGAACCCCTCGGGTCGAGCGAGTTGCTCGGGACGCAGGAGCCGGATGGCGAGAATCAGCCCCGCGGCGCCGAGGAGCGCGACCACGGCGAGCAGGTCGCGCGCGCGGCGGGCCGGGAACACGTTGACCAGGACGAGGGTGATCGCCGTCCCGGCCACGGCCGGCAGGACGAGGAACGCCGCCACCGCCGTCACGGCGACGAGCCAGTAGAGCGCGCCGCCCTCGTAGACCACCGCGTAGGCGCCGAGGATCGGCAGTAGCACCAGCACCACCATCCACGACGACTGCAGAAGCGTCTCCGCGAGCCGAGCGCCGTAGACGCGCACGCCGTCGACCGGCGCGGCCATGAGCAATTCGAGGTCGCGCGCCAGGAAGAACGACGAGAGCGCCGTGATGATGTTCGACAGCAGCAGGATCGACAGGAACATCAGCAGGATCAGCCCCAGCAGCTTCGTCGCCAGGACGTCGCCGATCCCCTCGGCACTCCGGAAGTAGTTGAGAATGCGGTACAGGATCGCGAAGAGGCTCGCCCAGAAGATGATGCCGACCGCGCCGAGCACGACCCCTCGCGCCACGCTCGACGACTCCCGGAAGCGACGCTGCGCCCCGCGCCACGCAGGGTAGAGAAGGAACCCCGCGCCAGACGTGCGCATCGCGTTGGGGGCGCGCGCCGACGCGCGCGCCGCGGAGGGCAAGGCCGCGCTCTCCATCACGCCTCCACCGTCGTAGGCATCAGCGACGCCACGAGCTCCGCGACCGCCTCGCCGCCCGTCAGCTTGAGGAAGATCTCCTCCAGCCCCGCCTCGCCGGCCTCCGCCTGCCGCCTCAGCTCGTCCATCGTCCCGATCGCCTGGATCCGCCCGCCGTTCAGGATCGCGATCCGGTCGCAGAGCGCTTCGGCCACCTCGAGCGTGTGCGTCGATAGGAAGACCGTGCCGCCCTGGCTCGTGAAAGCGCGGAGCAGGTCCTTGATCAGGCGCGCGGCCTTCGGGTCCAGCCCGACCATCGGCTCGTCGACCACGATCAGCTCCGGACGGTGGACGAGCGCCGAACTGATCAGCAGCTTCTGCCGCATCCCGTGGCTGTAGCTCTCGACCAGCGTGTCCTTCCAGCGGTCGAGCTCGAACAGCTCGAGCAGATCGGCGGCGCGCTCCTCCAGTTCCGGACCGGACTGGCCCCAGAGCCCGCCCACGAACCGCAGGAACTCGGCGCCCGTGAGCTTGTCGTAGACGAACGGGCGGTCCGGGATGTAGCCGATCCGCCGCTTCGCCTCGATCGGGTCCGTCGCCATGTCATGCCCGCCGATCACGACCCGGCCGGCGGTCGGGCGGAGCACCCCCGCGATCATCCGGATCGTCGTCGTCTTCCCCGCGCCGTTGGGGCCGAGGAACCCGAAGAGTTCGCCGCGCCTCACGTGCAGGTCCATCGGGTGGACCGCCGTGAACGTGCCGTACCGCTTGGTCAAGGATTCCAGACGTATCATTGGCGCATCAGTCCCGTTTCGTCGTCGGCCCGGCCGGGCAGCCGCGTCGCGTACGTCGTCCGCCGGCCGGCGCCGATCGTGACCGTTTCGAGTCGTCCGTTACAGCACCGGCTCCAGCCGCAACCTCCCGATCAGCCGCACCAACTCGACCTGCCGCGCGAGCCCGCCGATCAGGAACCTGAGGTGCGATGCGTCGGCCGGGAACTGACCGAGCGTCGGATCCACCGCGACCCAGCGCCCGTCGAGCCAGACCTCCGGCCAGGCGTGGTAGTAGAAGCGCCCGTCGATGTGGACGAGCCCGACCGCCGTACGGGTCGGTAGCCCGAGCGAGCGCGCGAGCGCGACGTAGAGGACCGTGTGCTCGTTGCAGTCGCCCGTCATCGCCTCGAGGACCTGCACCGCGCTGGGCACGCTCAGCGTGATGTCCTTCCGCACGTTGGCGTAGACCCAGTCGTTCAGCAGGCGAGCGACGGCCGCGGGGTCTCGCTCGTCGCCGGCGATCCGCTTCGCGGCCTCGACGATCCGCGGGTCGTCGGCCTGGACGAGCGGCGTCGCCGCCAACTCCTCGGCGACGGGGCCGCCGCCCCGGTACGGGAGCGCGTACCCCGCGCCGCCGGCCAGGACCTCGCGCGTGACGAACAGGGTGTCGCCCCGCAGCTCCTGCCGACCGCCGGAGAGGTCGAAGCCCTCCAGGTCGACGTCCAGGAGCCGCACGGCCAGACGATCGATCGAGCCCGCCGCGCCGAGCTGCGCGTTCGCCGCGATCGCGGTCCCTTCGATCACCGTTCCGTACCCCTGCGCCAGGGTCCGGTCCTCCCGGGCACGCTGCCACTCCGCCTGCGCGATCTCGTACGCCGTGCGCTCGAGCGTGAAGCCGAGCGGGCTCTCCGCGCGGATCAGACGGCCGTCTTCGTCGACCCAGCTCGTGACCGAGACGCCGCCGAACGTCTCCTCGATGCGCCACGCCGGGAGCGTGTCGGGGACGCCGACCCACTCTCCGCGTCCGGGGTCCCACACCGCCGTGTCGGCTACGAGTATCGTGTCGTGCGCCGTGATCTTCAGCTCGACGTCGCGCGGCGCGAGCGTCGAGGGGTCGAACAGCCGCACGTTCATCCGCTGGCCGACGGCGAGCCGGCCCGCGGCGGCCAGGCGTAGCGGGAGCGCGCTCGGCAGCACGAGTCCTTCGCCGACCGCGATCGACGTACGCTGGCGGTCGCCGCCCGCCCCGATCTCCAGCTCGATGAGCGTGTCGCCCCGGGCCGCGCCGCGCACGGCAAAGCGGCCGATCTCGGAGTCGAGGTCGAAGTCGAAGTTCACGAGTCCGAGCGACTTCGTCAGCCGGACCCGCGTCCTCGCGACCGCCCGGTGCATCGCCCCGAGCGCCGGCACGTCGAGCGTGAGGAAGTCCTCGACCAGAAAGCCGTCGGCCAGCGTGTCGAGCCGCGCCGTCGCGACGCCGATCGGCCGGTCGCCCATCCGGGCGAGGTAGAACATCGACCCCGGCGCGAGGGCGGCCGCGCCCTGGGCGAGCACGACATCGAGCGGACGGAAATACTCGCGCCGCACGTGTACGCCGACGACTGCCAGCCACGCGCCGAGGATCCCGAACGCGAGGATCCGCCGTCGTGAGATCCGCATGTGTTGACGATTGGATGGTCAGCGTGCGGGAGCCGCCGCCAGGCATCCGCGGATGCCCGGGTCAGCTCCCCCGGGGAGAGAGATCGGCGACGATGCGCCGGAAAACGTCGTACTCGTAATCGCTTTCGACGACGATCGCAACGCGGAGCGGACGCGCGCTCGCGAGCTGATGCTCGCGGATCGCGGGGATCATGACCCGGGCCGACTCCTCGGCGTCGAGGTTGCCGGCGCCGGTCCCCAACGGCGGCATGGCGACGCTCTCGATCCCCCACTCCGCGAGCCGCCGCAGCCCGTTGACGAGCCCGCGCCGCACACCCGCCGCCGAGACCGGCTCGTCGACCGAACGCACGGCCACGTGCACCATGAACTCCGCCGCGAGCTCGCCCGCCCCGGTGATCACCGCCGAGCCGACGGGGAGCTCGCCCAGGCGCCTGCACTGCTCCGCGAGCGCCGCCCCCGCGGCCAGCTCCAGGCGCCGCATCGCCGGCGTGACCGCGCCCCAGTTCGCATCGATCGGCCGCAGCACCGCCGCCTCGCCGGCCTCGGCCAGTTCACCGATGCGGACCTCGATCATCGCCCGCCGAGCTCGCGCGCCACCCTGTACATCGCGGCCGCTTCCTCGCGCAACAGCTTGCGGTCGTACAGGATCCCCATGGTGTAATACGCCCGCGCGTTCGTCGGGTCCAGCTCGACCGCCCGCATCAGCATCGAGAGCGCCTCGTCGATGCGGCCAAGGTGGTTCAGCGATTCGCCCCGGTAGTAGTGCGCCGCCGCGTTCTGCGGGTCGAGCGCGATCGCCCGGCTCAGCTCCGCCTCCGCCTGCACGTACAGGCCGCGCCGATACAGGACCAGGCCGAGCATGACGTAGCAATCCGCCCGATCCGGGTCCAGCCGCTGCGCCCGGCGAAGCTCCTGCTCGGCAGCCTCGAAGCGGCGCAGCGCGAGCAGCACGCTCCCCACGCCCAGCAGCACGTCCACGTCGTCCGGCGCGCGGACGCGCGCCGCCTCATACTGCTCGAGCGCCGCTTCCAGCTCCCCGGTCCTCTCCAGGAGCGCCGCCAGCCTGAGACGCGCCCGAGGGTGGCCGGGCTCGACCGCCAACAGATCACGATACGCCTCGAGCGCGGCCGCGACATCGCCCGCCGCCTCGAGCCGAACCGCTCGATCGAACGGCGTCGTTTCCTCTTCCGCCTCCACCGACTCCCCGGGCGCCGCCCCTTCGGCGACGGCTTCGGACAAAGCCCCGGCCGCCGCCCGCTTCCGGGCGGCCCTGCGCGCTCCCGCGCCAGACTTCTCTTTCGACATCTATGTCAACCTTCGTTCGACTGCGAACTCGTGGATTCTCGCACCCACTCCAGGTACGGGAGGTATCCGCCCTCGACCGGCAGGACCAGCAGCTCCGGGACCTCGTAGGGGTGAAGCTCGGACGCCCGCGCGAGGAGCGTCGACACCCGATCCGCCGAAGTCTTCAGGATCGCCAGGACTTCCGCATCGCACTCGATCGCGCCCTGCCAGCGGTAGATCGAGGTGATGCCGGGGACGAGGTTACCGCACGCGACCAGCCGCTCCTCGACCAGCGTCCGCACGATCCGCTCGGCGACCTCCCGGTCGGGAGCCGTCATCAGCACGACGCGCGTCGTCGCTCCCTCCGCCATCCCAACCTACTCCGCCGCGACGACCTCGGGCGTGCCGTACAGATCCTCGACGACGCTCCGGTAGCGCTCTTCGACGACGCGACGCCGAACCTTCATCGTCGGCGTCAGCTCGCCGGACTCGATCGTGAACTCCCGCTCGAGGATCCCGACCTTCTTCGGGATCTCGAAGCGAGCGAAGCCGCTGACCCGCCGCTGGACCTCCTCCTCGATCTTGCGACGGACCCGCTCGTCCCGGACCAGCTCCGCCGGGCTCTCCGCCGGGATCCCCTCCTGCTTCGCCCACCGGGCGAGCTGATCGAAGTTCGGCACGACCAGGACGATCGGGTAGGGACGCCGGTCGCCCAGCATCACGGCTTCGGCAATGAAACGGCTGTTCTTGATCTCGTTCTCGATCGGCTGCGGCGCCACGTTCTTGCCGCCCGCCGTCACGATCAGGTCCTTCTTCCGGTCCGTGATCCGCAGGTAGCCGTCCTCGTCCAGCTCGCCGATGTCGCCCGTGTGGAACCAGCCGTCCGCGTCGATCGCCTCGCGCGTCGCGTCCGGGAGGTTGAAGTACCCCTTCATCACCTGCGGCCCGCGCACCAGGATCTCGCCGTCCGGCGCGATCATGATTTCGGTCCCCGGGACCGGCCTGCCGACCGTGCCCAACCGGATCGAGTCCGGCAGGTTCACGTTCGTCACCGGCGACGTCTCGGTGAGGCCGTACCCCTCCAGGATCATCAGCCCGGCCGCGTAGAAGAAACGCGCGATCTCCGGGTTCAGTGGCGCGGCACCCGAAATGAAGTATCGGATCCTTCCGCCCACGGCATCACGGATCTTGCGATAGACCAGCGCGTCCGCGATCGAGTGCTGCAGCCCCAGCCACAGACCGGGGCTGCGACCCGCCAGCCGCGCATCCGCCCAACGGCGTCCGACCTTCCGGGCCCAGAGGATCAGCCGCAGTTTGAGCCCGGTCGCGGACATGACCTTCGCGTAGACCTTCTCGTACACCCGCGGCGTCGACACGACGACCGTCGGCCGCACCTCCGCCATGCTCTGCGCGACCCGATCGATCGCCGGCACGTAGGAGATCGACACGCCCTTGTGGAAGAACAGGAAGTCGACCATCCGCTGGAGGATGTGCGACAGCGGCAGGAAGCTGAGCGTCACGTCCTCGGACGTGACCTCGAGGATGTTCTCGCACGCCGCCACGTTCGAGAAGATGTTCTGGTGCGTGAGCTGCACGCCCTTCGGCTGGCCCGTCGTGCCGGAGGTGTAGAGGATCGTGGCGACGTCGTCCGGCCGGGCCTCGAGCGCGCGCGCACGGAAGTCTCGCCCGCGCCCCGCCTCCTCCTCGGCGCGGCCCAGCTCGATCAGCGCGTCCAGCGTGCGCACCCGCGGGTCGTCGGCCTCGACCGCGTCGAACGTGACGACGTGCTCGAGCGCCGGCAGCTCCGACCAGACCTCCAGGATCTTCGCGAGCTGGTCCGCCGTCGAGACGAAGATCAGCCGCGCGCCCGAATCCCTGAGGATGTAGGCGACCTGCGCCGGCGGGAGCGTCGCATAGATCGGCACGTCCTGCACGCCGACGCACAGGCAGGCGTAGTCGGCGAGCGCCCACTCGGGCCGGTTCTCCGAGAGGATCGCCGCACGGTCCCCCTTCTGCAGCCCCAGCGCCTGAAGCGCGAGCCCGATACGACGCACGCGCGTCTCGACCTCGGCGTGGCTTATGTCGCGCCACCCGTCACCCGTCGGGTAGCGCATGGCATCCGCGCTCTGGTACCGGTCGACGGCGTCGAAGAAGAGCTGGACCAGCGTGCCGGTTGGGAGGTCGGCGGGATTCGCCGCGTAGTTCCGCGCTCCGCTACGGGTGGTCATCGATCTTCCTCCGGGTGGACGGTTCCGGACCGGACGGCCCGACGATCAGCGGCGAACCGCCTCGATGCCGATCTCGCAGTCCGGCCGGAGCGTGTGCAACACACTACAATACTTCGCCCGCGAGAGTTCGACCGCCCGGTGGAGCTTGTCCTCGTCCGCCTCGGACAAGCCCCACACCTGGCAGACGAGACGGATCCGCAAGAACCGACGCGGCGGCTCGGGCGCCCTGTCGCCCTCCAGTCGAACCTCGAGGGCCTCGAGCGGGACGCGCATCTTCCCCAGGATGTCGACGATGTCCGCGCCCATGCACCCGCCGAGCCCGAGCAGGAGGAGCTCGGTCGGGCGCGTGCCCGCCGCGCCGTTGCCATCGATCGCGACCAGCGACGCCCCGTCGCCGCGCCCTTCGAACCGCAGGCCGTCGCCTGCCCACCGAAGCGATACCGTCGCGTCCGCCATTCAGGCGCTGCCTTCCCCCACGGGCTCGCCGAGCAGCTCGGCGAGCGTCTTCTGTGCATGCATGACGTGCTTGCTCGCTTCCGCGTCCGGCGGCGGAGCGGCCAGGAACGCGCGCAGGTGGTCGATCGCTTCGTCGCGATGACCGTCGCGCAGGAGCAAGAACGCGAGTCCGTAATGCGCGCCCACGGCCTTCGGATCCTTCCGCAACACGCCCCGGTACGTCTTGATCGCCTCGTCCGTCATCCCGATGCGGGTGTAAGTGATCGCAATCTGCTGGAGGACGGCGACGTCACCGGGAGTCTCGCGTAGCGCCAGGCGGAACGACGTCAACGCTTCGTGATACTTCCCCACCGCCAGAAGTTCCAACCCCTCGCGGTAGTAGTCGACCTTTTCCTCGTCCGCATCGCCGCCGAAGAGCTTCTTCCACCAGGCCATGGCACGCGTATCAGGCGGGGGCTCAGGATACCACAAAGGAGCGACCCGTAAGATAGGAACGCCCCGATACGATCACAATCCCGTTACACGACGAATGGAGCGCGACGCGCGATGATCGTCGCGCCCTCGCGGGCCACGATCTCGAGCCCCGCGTCCCGCAGACGCGACTCCGTCCGCTCGGACACGTCCTCGAGTACGATTCTACCCGCTTGACTCAACACGCGGGCGCCTTCCTCGAGGAACGCGTCCGTTGCACCGCCCGATAGCGTCACGCCGCCCATGCTCCAGTCCCGGAACGGGAGCCGGCCCGCCGCCGCGAAGCGGCTCACGCCCGCCGACTCGCGCCACGCCGCCGTCGCCGTCCCGACCACGACGACCTCGAGTCCCTCCATCAGCGCCGCCAGCGCGGGCGCGCACGCCGCCGCTGGTCCGATCAGTAGCGCGCGCGGCACGCCCGGAACGAGACCCATGAGGGCCGCGAGACGGACCGCCTCATCCCGCCCGTCGGCCGGAGCCGCCGGCCCCGCATCCGGCTCGGGGCCTCTCCCCGCCGGACGCAGGTCCGCGAACCCGCCCGAGACGTCGAACGTCTCGCGGCAGTTCGGGCACCCGAACCGGCCGTCCAGGACCCGTCGCTCGGCTACACGGTCCGCCAGCAGCACGAGCGACCACTCCGGCCCGCACGTCGGGCACGTCACGACCTCGGTGAGCGGAACGAACATGTCAGATGAACAACGTCCGCTCGGTGTACTGCGCCCACTGCGTCGGCGTCTCCCAGATGCGGACGTAGAGGAGGGCATCCGCCATTTGCGCGGGGAGGCGAGACTTGAGCTCGTTCCAGAAGTAGCGGGCCTGGTTCTCCGCCGAGGGCTCGACTTCCTGGAACGGCGGCAGGTCGTTCAGGTTGGTGTGGTCCAGGTAATCCGCGATCGCGCGAAGCTCCCGCTTCACATCCACGAAGTCGAACGCGATACCGCCCGGCCCCAGCTCCTCCGTCGCCAGCGCCACCTCCACCACGTAACGATGCCCGTGCAGCCGCTCGCACTTCCCGTGGTAGTTCCGCAGGAAGTGCGCGCTGTCGTAATGGGCCTGTACACTCACGACGTACATTCGACGTCCCTCTTTGTCACACCCGTTCGATTCGAATCGTCCTCACATCCACCTCGGGCGGACGCGTCACTGCGAAGAGGACGGCGTCCGCCACGGCGTCGGCCGGGAGCATCGCCTCGCGGGGCGGCAGGCCCAGGTGGCGAGCATAGTCGATCGCGTCCCACAACGGCGTGTCCGTCGCCGCCGGCTCGACCAGCGTGCTCCGAACGCCGGTACCCCGCAACTCCTCGTCCAGCACCTCGTGCAGCCCGCGGACCCCGAACTTGGACGCCGCGTAGGCGCCGTTGTGCGGGAACGCCCGTCGCCCGGCCACCGAGCCGATCGTCACGACATGCCCGGAGCCGCGCGCCAGCATCGCCGGGAGGAACGCCCGGATCAGCAGGAACGGCGCGCGCAGGTTGACCGCCAGATGACGGTCGAAGCTCGCCGGGTCCGTCTCCGCGACCGGCGCCAGCTCGAACACGCCCGCCGCGTTCACCAGTATGTCCGGCGCCTCGCCTTCCAGCACCTCGGCGAGGTACGCGACCAGGCGGTTGACGCTGGCCGGGTCCGACACGTCGGCGGGGACCGCGTGGCCGCCCAGCTCGTCGGCCGCGGCGCGCAGCGCCGCCTCTCCGCGCGCCACCATTGCGACCCACGCGCCCGCCTCCCGGAACCGCGCCGCGACCGCGCGGCCGATCCCTCGCGAAGCGCCCGTCACCAGCGCCGTCCTGCCCGACAGCAGGCCGCCCTCAACCCCCGAGCCCATGCGCCGTCGCCAGCCTCAGGAACTCCTCGCGCGTGCGCAGGTCCTCCAGGAAGACGCCACGCATCGCGCTCGTGATCGTCTTCGAGTTCTGCTTCTCCACCCCCCGCATCATCATGCAGAGGTGGTACGCCTCGATGACCACGCCCACGCCTTGCGGCTTCAACACGTCCCACACCGCCTGCGCGATCTGGTCCGTCATTCGCTCCTGCACCTGGAGCCGCCGGGCGAAAACCTCCACGATCCGCGGCAGCTTCGACAGCCCGAGGATCCGGCCGTCCGGGATGTACGCGATGTGCACCTTGCCGAAGAACGGCAGCATGTGGTGCTCGCACAGCGAGTACATCTCGATGTCCCGGACCATGACCATGTTCTCGTGGTCCTCTTCGAAAATCCCCTGGCCGACGACCTTCTCGACCGAGAGGCTGTACCCCCGCGTCAGCCACTGGAGACTCTTCTCCACGCGCTCCGGCGTCCGGCGGAGCCCATCCCGCTCAGGATCCTCGCCCAGCCGCCGCAGCATCTCCGCGACCAGGTCCTGGAACGCGACGTCGCGCAGACCGGCCTCACTCATCCGACCCTCCGTTCCCCGCGTGCGCGCGCCCTCGCGCCTCGCACCCGATCATTCCCCGGTGTACTCCACGTAGTTTCGAGGCGTCTCCCACAGCACGAGCCGCACGAGACGCGCGCCCTCGGGCAGCGCTCCGGCCAGACGCCGCCAGATCGCCACCACCAGATTCTCCGTCGTGGGGTTCACCCCCGCGAGCCACGGAACGTCCAGGTTCAGGTTCCGATGGTCGACCTCGTCGATCACACGCTCCTCGACCACGTCCCGGAGCGCCTTCAGGTCCAGCACGAACCCCGTCTCCGGATCGACCTCGCCCTCGACCGTCACGTCCAGCTCGTAATTGTGCCCGTGCCAGTTGGGACTCGAGCACTGGCCGAATACCCGACGGTTGCGCTCGTCGTCCCAGTCCTCGCGCGCCAGCCGATGCGCCGCCGAGAAATGTAGCCGCCGCGTCACGCGCACCCGTGCCATCCGGCTCTCCTCATTGCGATTCCGACGGTGATGACCCCCAGCCACCTCGAAGGTGCGCCGTCCGGAGACGCCACGCAAGTCGATATGGGATGCCGCTCGACGATCGCACGAAAAAAGGCCGGCCCGCTCGTTCTCGCGGGCCGGCCCGGGTGAGGCGCACCGAAGGGGATTATTGAAGCCCGGTCGATCACGGTGGTGACCTCCCCGCGCGTTTCCGCCGTCCCCTCACGGGGCATGACGTCCGGCGCGGGAGCGAGTCCCGGCTTCAGTGGTGTCGGCTCAATAATGAAGCCCTCCGACACGCCCCACCGTCCCCATCACCAGCCCCAATCTACCGCCCGATGCCCCGAAAGTCAAGTAATGACGCGGCTCTCCGGCCGGTCAGGGGATCAGCGTCGCCGGGGTCGCGTACAGCCGCCTGAGCGTCGCCAGATCGGACTCCGTCGGCCGGTCCGGCGCCAGCGGGCCGTCCCACATCAGGTCGCCCGGGTCCGGCGAATGCCCGCCGATCCCCAGGACGTGGCCGAACTCATGCGTCACGAGCTGCCGCACCCGCCGCTCCCCCACCGCCTCCTCCGGAAGCACCGTCACGATCATTCGCACCGCGCTCTCCACGTCCTCGCCGGCGCCGAGGATCGGGAACCGCTCCAGCGTCGCGTAATCGGCGGTCGGACAGAACGTCGTCGCCGCACGACCCAGCACCTTCGGCTCGCAGCCATCGGTCGCCACCGGCAACGGCGAATCCGCCCACCGGACCAGGACCTCCGCTTCCACGAGCGACTCCACCCGGCGCACCACGACGTCTGCCTCCTCCAGCACCCCGGACCACGCGGCGATCGCACCATCCACCGCGCGCTCCAGCAGCACGGTCCGCGCCGGGTCCCCCGTCGGATCCACGTACACCCGCACCGTGGAGCCCGAAGCCCACCGATACACCACGCCGGAGCCGATCGGGAGCGCGAAGTCGTACGCCGGCCCCTCCAGCGGCTCGGCCGGCGACGTGCACGCCGCGGCCAGCGCCGCGCACGTCGCCAGACCGATCGCCAGACGACCGCGCGACCCCCCGGCCACGCGCCGCCTCGCCCCCGGACGGACGCGCTCCTTCACTCGACTCCTCCGATCAGGATCCACTCGGACAGTAATCCGACTCTACCCCGAAACGCGCGGAAAGAACCACGACGGACAACAAAAAAGACGGACGGCCGCCTTCCGACGACCGCCCGCCCATGCCGCGGCGCTCTCCCCGGAGTTCCCGTTCGCCGCGGTTACCGTGTTGTGCCCGCGTTCTTGTGCACGAACGGTTCCAAACAGGCGCTGTCGTCGCATATCGCTATACCACAACGCGTTACGCCACCCTCACGCATCGCAACTGCCGAATTTTCTCGGAACTTTTTTCATTGTTCCGCACCGGAATGCGCGACGCGGAGACGCGCAGCGGCGCATCGGTGCACCACCTCGACGCCGGGGCCCGCGAAGCCCCTGGGCGCGGGCCGGCGCTCACCGCCGGTATCCGCGCAGTCGGCTCAGGTTCGCGCGGTCGGCGGCGGCGTGGTCGTCGCCTTTGGGCGTCTCGAGGACCTTGGGCACCGAGCGGAACCGGTCGTCGTTCATGAGGCGGCGGAACGGCTCGTCGCCGAGTTGCCCCTTGCCGATGTCGGCGTGGCGGTCGCGCTTGCTGCCGAGGCCGCCGGTCGAGTCGTTCAGGTGGAAGAGGCGGAGCCGGTCGAGGCCGACGATGCGGTCGAGCCGTTCGAAAACGCCGTCGTAGTCGTCGCGCAGGTCGTAGCCGGCGGCCCAGACGTGGCAGGTGTCGAGGCAGATCCCGACGCGGTCGCGCCGTTTCGGCGATACGAGATCGATCATCTCGGCGAGCTGATCGAAGGTCGCGCCGAGGACCTTGCCGCCGCCGGCCGTCGTCTCGAGGAGCACGATCGTCTCGCCGCCGACCTCCTCGAGGGCGCGGTCTATGGCGCGGGCGTTCTGTTCGAGGCCGCGCCGGACGTCGCCGTCGGTCGCGTTCCCCGGGTGCGTGACCAGGTACTCGATCCCGAGGGCGACGCAGCGGCGCAGCTCCATGCGGAACGAGTCGTAGGACTTCTCGAAGAGCGCCTCGTCCGGCGTCGCCAGATTGATCAGGTAGGAATCGTGGGAGGCGACGATTCGGATCCCGTAGCGCTGGCGCTCCGCCCGGAACGCCTTCGCCGTCTCGTTCGAGACGTCCTTTTCCGCCCAACGGTTCGGCTGCTTGGTGAAGACCTGGACGACGACGGAGTCGATCTCCGCGGCCCGTTCGGGGGCGCGCTCGATCCCGCCCGCCACCGAAACGTGCGCGCCCAGCTCGTCGTGTTTCTCGCGCTCCACTTCCCCTCCTCGGGATTGCGCCGGACGAGGCTCGCGTCGCCGCCCCCTCCGGCCCGATCAGACTGCCGTGGACGCCGGAAGATGGCGTGGGCGACCTTGCGGCGGCAACCGCGGCGGCACGATTCTGCCGACCCTCGAACCCTGTACGTGACCGCCGAGGAGTAATGCGAATGCCTACAAATCCCTGGCACGACCTCGCCGCCGGCCCCGAGCCGCCGCACGTGCTGAACGCGATCATCGAGATCCCGCGCGGCAGCCGGAACAAGTACGAGCTGGACAAGGCGACCGGGCTGCTGAAGTTCGACCGTCTGCTCTACAGCGCGGTCCACTACCCGGGCGACTACGGCTTCATCCCACGCACGCTGGCGGACGACGACGACCCGCTCGACGTTCTGGTCATGGTGACCGTTCCGACGTTTCCCGGGTGCCTGATGGAGGTGCGGCCGATCGGCGCGTTCGAGATGAAGGACGAGAAGGGGCGGGACGAGAAGATCCTGTGCGTGCCGCTCCGCGACCCCCTCTACGACGAGTACCACGACCTGAGCGACGTTGCGGGGCACTACCTCCGCGAGGTCGAGCACTTCTTCGCGATCTACAAGGAGCTGGAAGGCGTGCGGACGACGGTCGTCGGGTGGCGCGACCGCGCGTGGGCGATCGACGTGATCGAGGCCGCGCGGGAGGGGTACCGCCGGGCCTTCGGCTGACCGCTGCACGATGTAGCGGCGCGCGCCGCCGCAACGCGGCGTCG
>Ga0207864_1001145_pt1 | contig 30966 bp, 32 predicted proteins | sample HigsolmetaAR202D_FD_184834 | JGI IMG/M metagenome (GOLD analysis project Ga0207864, IMG submission 184834) | Ionic liquid and high solid enriched microbial communities from the Joint BioEnergy Institute, USA - AR20-2-D (SPAdes) (version 2) ... | reverse complement strand
CGGTGCTCCCGGCCCGCCCGGGAGACCTCAGGCCGCGGGCACCGACAGCAGCAGCGCGTCGCCCTGTCCGCCGCCGCCGCACAGGCCCGCAGCGCCCAGTCCGCCGCCCCGGCGGCGCAGCTCGTGGACCAGGTGCAGCACGATGCGGGCGCCCGACATGCCGACCGGGTGGCCCAGCGCGATCGCGCCGCCGTTGACGTTGACGATGTCCTCGGAGACGCCCAGGTCGCGCGTGGACTGTAGGGCCACGCTGGCGAACGCCTCGTTGATCTCGACCAGGTCGAGGTCGCCGACCTCCCGGCCCGCCTTGGCGAGCGCCTGGCGGATCGCGTTGGACGGCTGGGAGTGCAGGGAGTTGTCCGGCCCCGCCACGTTGCCGTGCGCCCCGATCTCGGCGAGGACCTCGCAGCCGAGCTCCTCGGCCTTGGCCCGGCTCATCACGACGACCGCGCAGGCGCCGTCGGAGATCTGGGAGGAGGACCCGGCGGTGATGGTGCCCTCGGGGTCGAAGGCGGGGCGCAGCCGGGCGAGGCTCTCCACGGTGGTGTCGGGGCGGACCCCCTCGTCGGTGTCGAAGACCTTGGGCTCGCCCCGGCGCTGCGGGATCTCCACCGGGACGATCTCCTCCTTGAACCGCCCCGCCTCGATGGCCGCGGCGGCGCGCTGGTGGGAACGGGCCGCGAAGGCGTCCTGCTCGGCGCGGGTGATGCCGTGCCGGACGTTGTAGCGGTCGGTGGACAGCCCCATCGACACGTTGTCGAAGGCGTCGGTGAGGGCGTCGTGGGCGGTGGCGTCGAGCACCTCGACGGAGCCGTACTTGTAGCCGTGGCGGGCCTTGGGGAGCACGTGCGGGGCGTTGGTCATGGACTCCATGCCGCCCGCGACCACCACGTCGTACTCGCCCGCGGTGATGAGCTGGTCGGCGAGCGCGATCGCGTTGAGGCCGGACAGGCAGACCTTGTTGATGGTGAGCGAGGGGACGCTCATGGGGATGCCCGCCCTGACCGAGACCTGGCGCGAGGGGATCTGCCCCTGGCCGGCCTGGAGGACCTGGCCCAGGATGACGTAGTCGACCTGGTCCCCGGAGATCCCGGCCCGCTCCAGGGCCGCCTTGACGGCCACGGCGCCCAGCTCCACGGCGGTGAAGCCGGAGAGTGCTCCGAGCAGTTTTCCGATGGGGGTGCGCGCACCGCTGACGATGACCGATCCTGGCATTGCAGAGCCCTCCTCGTTCCATCCCTCACCTGGTCTGTCACCATACAGACAGCCGTGCCAGCGGCTCTGAGGGAGGGAGGACGCTTTGCTCACCCGGATCGACCACATCGGCATCGCCTGCCGGAACCTGGACGAGACCGTGCGCTTCTACCGGGAGACCTACGGCTTCGAGGTGACCCACGAGGAGGTCAACGAGGAGCAGGGGGTCCGGGAGGCGATGCTGCGGATCAACGGGACCGACGACGGCAAGGCGAGCTACCTGCAACTGCTGGAGCCGATCCGCGAGGACTCCCCGGTGGCCAAGTTCCTGGCCCGCAACGGCGAGGGGGTGCACCACATCGCGTTCGGGACGGACGACGTGGCGGGCGCCGCGGCCGTGATCGGCGGGCGCGGGGTCCGGGTGCTCGACGCGGCGCCGCGCAAGGGCTCGATGGGCTCCCTGATCACGTTCCTGCACCCCAAGGACTGCGGCGGGGTGCTCACCGAGCTGGTCCAGGCGAACGAGGACGGGGCGCAGCACTAGGCGCGGCGGAGAGCGGTGCCGTCCGGTTCCCCGGCTCCGGACCGGACGGTACCGCCCTCCGCCGCCGCTGCATGCCCAAGCAGGCACGGAGCGACCGAAAACCCAGCTTCTCCCCCAAACCACCTTCCGTTCTCGGCACGACTTGGTAAAGTCTCCTAGCCGCCGTTTTCACCTTCGGCGTGTGCTCTTCCAACCCGGCGGTCCACGTCTTCGTTTCCGAGCGGCCACAAAACACCAGTTCGTCAGGCAATTGGCACAATCCCATAGCAATGCGGTGAACCCACCGCGCAGTCTGCTGTCGCGGAGTAGGCTCCCGCCCAAGAGCGGTCTTCACCCTGAGGCAGCACAGACACGGCCCCGGCCGATTGCTGTGACGCCCGCCGCACCGAAACGAAGACACCCGTCCGTAATGTAGCCGTCTCGTCACCTGTTCAGGATTCCGCCACATGTCGTCCGATATTGACGCCCAGCTCAGTAATTTCTTCGACGAAAACAACCAGGCGTTGGAGTTCGACGTTGCCCTGCGCGGCTACGACCGCGGTCAGGTCGACCACTACCTCGCCCAGCTCAGGCAGGAAGGCCGCCGGGCGCGTGAGGAGGCCGAGAAGCTCCGCAAGGAGCTGGCCGAGGCCAAGCGCCAGTTGCAGGAGCAGGAGCGGCCCACCTACTCCGGTCTGGGCGCCCGCATCGAGCAACTGCTGCGCCTGGCCGAGGAGCAGGCCACCGAGCTCGTGCACGACGCCCGCGCCAAGGCCAACGACATCAAGGTCGCGGCCAAGGTCGAGGCCGCCGAGATGCGCGCCGCCGCCGAGAACGAGGCCACCGAGCTGCGGTCGACCGCGCAGCGCGAGGCCGACGAACTGCGGCAGTCCGCCGAGCGGGAGGCGGACGAGATCCGCACCTCGGCCCGCCGCGAGGCCGAGGAGCTGGCCTCCAGCACCGAGCGCGAGGTGCAGAAGAAGCGCGCCGCGGTGGACCACGAAATCGCCGAGAAGCGGGCCACCTTCGAGGGTGAGATCGCCAAGCTGCGCACCACCACCGAGCGCGAGTGCGCCCAGGCCCGCGCCTCCGCCAAGCGCGAGCGGGACGAGATGATCCAGGCCGCCAAGCGGCAGGCCGACGAGATGCGGTCGCAGGCCCAGCGGGCCCTCGAGGAGAGCGAGGCGCGGCGGGCCCAGGAGGAGGCCGACTTCGAGATCCAGCTCGCCGCCCGCCGCGAGGAGGCCGAGCGCCAGGACGCCGAGCGCCTGGCCGCCGCGCAGGCCGCGACCCAGAAGCTGGTCGCCGAGGCCGAGGAGCGGGCCGCCAGCGCCGAGCAGCGAGCCACCAAGGCCAGCGCGCAGGCCGAGCAGACCCGCCGCGACGCCGAGCAGCACGCCAAGCAGGTCGTGGCCAACGCCAAGAAGCAGGCCGAGCAGATCACCTCCGAGGCCAAGGCCAAGGCCCAGCACCTGGTCAGCGACGCCAAGACCGAGGCCGACCGGATCCTGACCAAGGCCCAGCAGGAGGTCGACGAGCTCACCCGCCAGCGCGACAGCATCCAGTCGCACCTGCAACAACTGCGTCAACTGCTGGGCGGCGGCGCCGGTGCCTTCCCCTCGGTCGCTCCGGCGGCCCCGGAGCCCGCGGCGATCGAGTCGACCCCGGCGTCCGCTTCCCAGAAGCAGCCGGTGGCCACCCCGTCAAGCAGCAAGAGCAGCGCCGACGACGAGGACTGGTGGCAGGAGTAGGCCCCTGCCCGTGGCGGTGAGGCTCACGGCAGGCCGAGGCCCGGTCCGGACGGACCGGGCCTCGGTGCGTTCACGGCCCGCCGGGGCGGGCGGCTCGCGAGGTCAGAGCAGGACGTCCTTCTCGTAGGGGCCGTCCCACTCGGTGGGCAGCGGGTGGGCGTGGGGGGCGACCCGCCTGACGATCTCGTTCAGCACGATGCGCACGTAGGGTTCGCCCACCCACAGGTGCCGGGCCTTGTCCACGCCGATCACCTCGGCCTGGGGCACCCGGGCGAATCGCTTCCGGGCCTCGTCGGGGCGCAGGTAGTCGTCGAGTTCGGGGACGAGGGCGACCAGGGGCCGACCGAACTCGGCCCAGGCGTCCAGGTCGGCGTCGGTGGCCCGGTGCAGCGGCGGGGAGAGCAGGATCGCGCCCTGGACCGCCGGGTCGCGGCCCCACTTGAGCGCCAGCTCGGTGCCGAAGGACCAGCCCACCAGCCAGGGCGCGGGCAGGTCCTCGAACTCGGTGAACTCGATGGCCGCGGCGACGTCGTGGCGTTCGGTCTCCCCGCCGCCGAACGTGCCCTCGCTGGTGCCGTGCCGGGACGTGGTGCCGCGCGTGTTGAAGCGCAGCACCGCGGTGTCGGCCAGGGCGGGCAGCCGGAAGGACGCCTTGCGCAGCACGTGGCTGTCCATCATCCCCTCGGCGGTGGGCAGCGGGTGCAGGCAGATGATCGTCGCCACCGGGTCCCTGTCCTGCGGCAGGGCGAGTTCGCCGACCAGCGCCAGGCCGTCCGCGGTGTGCAGGGTGACGGGGCGCCGCCGGGCGGGCAGCACGGTACTCGCTCGGATCTCCATGGTTCCTCGGGGTCGCGGATGACGGGACGGGGTCAGTGCCGGGGGTGGCGGACCGAGCGGTGGGCGCGCCGTTCCCAGCAGGAGCTGTGCCAGTGGCGGCGGTCCTCGCCGTCGCCGTAGGCGGCCCAGGCCACCACGTGCGGCATGCCCGGCGGGATCTGCTGGTAGCAGCCCGGACAGCGGTAGGTCTTGACCGCGGCCGCGCCGCTGATGCGGCGGATCGCCCACTCCCCGTCGGGGCCGCTCTCGTACCGTTCCCCGCCGGTAATCCGGTTGATCAGCGCGGACTCGTCGTCGCGGGGTCGGCTGGCCTTCTTTCTGCGGGGGGTGTTGCGGCGCGGACTCACCCTTCCAGCCTAAGAGATCCGGTGCGGACGGGCGTCCGGACGGCCCGGCGGGGCGATGCTCCCGAGGCGGGGGCGCTCCCCGCCGGATCGCGCCGCTTCCGCGGGCCGTGCGGACGCCCGCGACCGGGTCAGGAGCGGACCGTGTCGCGCCCTCGCGCGGCCAGCATGGTGAGCAGCGGGGCGGCGGCGTCGGTGAACAGGCCCAGCCGGGACAGGTCCGCCAGGGTGTCGGTGACGTTCTTCACGCCGCGCTCGTCGAGCATCGCGATGAGCCCCGCGGGGTAGCCGCAGCCCAGGCGCATCGCGGTGTCCACGTCGTCGGCGGTGGCGTAGCCGTCGCCGACCATGCGGGCCGCGTCGTTGAGGTGCGGGACCAGCAGCAGGTCGGCCAGTGCGGCCTGGTCCGCTCCGTCGCCGACCAGGGCGGCCAGCGGGGCGGTCGGCTCCGGCTCGGCGGGGTTGTCGCCGCCGGAGTAGTCGTAGAACCCGCGTCCCGTCTTGCGCCCGTGCAGGCCGGCGGCGACCATGCGGCGCAGCAGCGGGGCGGCCGCGTAGCGGGGGCTGCGGAACTCCTCCCACAGCACGTCCATGACGGCGAGGAGCACGTCGAGGCCGACGAGGTCCGACAGGGTGAGCGGCCCCATCGGGAAGCCGGCGGCCTCGGTGACCGCGGCGTCGATCTGCTCGCGGGTGGCCAGGCCCTGCTCGTAGACGGCGACGGCGTGGTTGAGGTAGGGCACCAGGAGCGCGTTGGCGACGAACCCGGCCCGGTCGCCGACGGCGACCGGGGTCTTGCCCAGCCGCTTGACGACCTCGGTGGCGACGTCCAGCACTCCCGGGTCGGTGACGACCGTGGTGACGATCTCGACGAGCTTCATCACCGGTGCGGGGTTGAAGAAGTGCAGGCCGACGACCTTGCCGGGGCGGTTGGTGAGCGCGGCGATCTCGGTGACCGACAGCGAGGAGGTGTTGGTCGCCAGGATCGCGCCGGACGGCAGAATGCGGTCCAGGTCCTGGAACACGGAGCGCTTGATGTCGAGGCGTTCGGGCACGGCCTCGACCGCGAAGTCCGCGTCGGCCAGGTCCTCGCGCGACGTGGTGAACGTGACGCGGCCGAGGATGTCGCGCTGCTCGTCCTCGGTGAGCTTGCCCTTGGCCACGGCTCTGGACAGGGACTTCTCCAGGTGTCCGCGTCCGCGCTGCAGCGCGGCGTCGTCGATCTCGACTCCGGTGACGGCGAAGCCCGCCCGGGCGAACACCTCGACGATGCCGGCGCCCATGGTCCCGAGCCCGACCACTCCGACCTTGCTGAATTCCTCCACCATGGCCCCCACCCTAGACGGTGGCCCTCTCGGCGCCGGCGGCCGGGCCGCCCTCGGAGGGCAGGGAGACCCGGCCGCCGACCGGAGGTGCCGGGAGACGGAGGAGGATCAGCAGTCGACCAGTTCGGGCGACTGGTTGAGCAGTTGGGCGCGGGGGGTGACGAACTCCTTGTAGGCGGCGTCGGCCTCGGGGCGGAACAGGGCCACCTTGTGGCAGTTCTGGAAGGCCAGGCGCAGTCCGAAGTGCCGCTGTACCGCGCCGCGCATGGCGTCGCTGGCGAGCAGGCGCAGCAGTTGCCCGCGCTCCTTCTCGCCGGGCGGCGGCACCTCGTTGGCCGCGTACTCGTCCTCTCCGGTGGCGACCTGCTCGGCCAGGCGGGCGATGACGCCCCAGGCGTAGGGGAGCGACTCGCGGATACAGGCGACGAACTCCTCGTCGGTGACCGGGCCGCGGCGGGCCTTGTCGAGGAGCTCCGGTGAGACCGTCAGTGACATGCTTCCCCCTCGTGTCGGGTGGTGGACGGTGCCTGGGGTGGCGGAGCGCTCCACTCCGATCACGCTCCGCGCTCCCAGTGCGACGGTAGGCCTCCTCTCCGCGACCGTCATGCGGCGCGAGAGTGAGACCTGGCTTACCCACCGTACAAGAAAACGATTTTCATTTTCTACCCCCGGGGGAATCCGCCGGTCACCGCGCGGCCCGCCCGCGTCGGCCCCGCCCCGCTCCCCGGCGCGGGCGCCCCGGCGGAGGCCTGCCGGATTGCCCGGAACCGTGCCAAGCGGTGTCCCGAAACCGGTACCGTGCTTCCCGTGCGTCTCGTTATCGCCCGTTGCAGCGTCGACTACGTCGGCCGGCTGACCGCCCACCTGCCCATGGCGCCCCGCCTGATCCTGATGAAGGCGGACGGGTCGGTCTCCATCCACGCCGACGACCGCGCCTACAAGCCCCTGAACTGGATGAACCCCCCGTGCACGGTGCGGGAGAAGCCCGGCGAGGACGGCACCTCCGTGTGGACCGTCACCCACAGCAAGTCCGGTGAGCAGCTCATCCTGACGATCGAGGAGATCCTGCACGACAGCAGCCACGAACTCGGCGTGGACCCCGGGCTGCGCAAGGACGGCGTCGAGGCCCACCTCCAGGAGCTGCTCGCCAAGCACATCACCACCCTCGGCGAGGGCTACACCCTGATCCGCCGCGAGTACCCCACCGCGATCGGGCCGGTGGACATCCTGTGCCGCGACGGGAACGGCACCACGGTGGCGGTGGAGATCAAACGGCGCGGCGAGATCGACGGCGTCGAACAGTTGACCCGCTACCTGGAACTGCTCAACCGCGACCCCACGCTCCGGCCGGTGCGCGGCGTCTTCGCCGCCCAGGAGATCCGGCCGCAGGCCCGCGTGCTGGCCACCGACCGGGGCATCGCCTGCGTGACCCTGGACTACGACGCGCTGCGCGGCATCAAGAAGGACGAGATGACGCTGTTCTGAGCCGCCGGGGAGACAGGGCTCCCGGGCGGGCGCCGTCTCCCCTCCCCCGCTCAGGGACAGATCAGGGCCATCCCCGAGGCCGTCGAGGATGCGCCGGAGCGCACCGGAAACTAGGGTTTTGTCCCATGAGCGACTCTTCCCGTCCGGACCGCAGCGAGATGCGCGCCTCCGACGCCGACCGCGACCGGGTCGCGGCCCGGCTGCGCGAGGCGCTGGCCGAAGGGCGGCTCACCCCGGACGAGCACTCCGAACGGCTGGACGCGGTCTACAGCGCCAAGACGCTGGGAGAACTCGCCCCCCTGGTCCGCGACCTGCCCGAGCCCTCCTCCGACTCCGCCACGGACCTCTCCTTCGCCTCACCCCGCCCGGTCTACGGGCGGGAACGCGTCGTCGACTCCTCCCCCGACGGCCACTTCTCGCTGGCGCTCATGGGCGCGGCCGAACGCAGCGGCCGCTGGACGGCGCCCCGGACCTACCAGGCGCTGGCCGTCATGGGCGGGATCAAACTGGACCTGCGGGAGGCCCGTTTCGTCTCCCGGGAGACCACCATCGTCGCCAACGCCCTCATGGGCGGGATCGAGGTCATCGTCCCCGACGACATCGAGGTGCGCGTCAACGGCGTGGGGATCATGGGCGCCTACGAGGTCAAGGGCGGCGCCCCCAGCAGCGTCGTGGAACCCGGCGCCCCGGTGGTGCGCGTCGTGGGCGCGGCGCTGATGGGCGCGGTCGAGGTCATCCGCAAACGCCGCAAGCACCAGAAGAAGCACGACCGGCCGGAGATCGAGGAGGGGGACTGAGCGGTCCGCACCGGCGGCCGCCGGATCGGTTTCCGTCACGAACCGCAGCCACACCCTTGCCCACAGCCACCGGTCGGTGACAAGCTGCATCCGTCTCTGCACAACTTTCTGCACCCGTTCCGACACTCTCGGAGACGGGCGCGTCAGGAGGATGAGCGTGCGTACACCGACCGGACTCCCCCCGCAGACCGCGCGCCTGGGGCGGCGACTGTCCGTCGTCGCCGTCACGGCCGTGCTGGCGGCCCTCGGTCTCTCCCCCGCCTCGTCCGCGTCCCCGATCCCCGCCGACGAGGCCCTGCTGCCCCGGCTGGTCACCACCGGGGCCATCCGCACCCACTTGCAGAACCTGAGCACCATAGCCGAGTACAACGGCGGCAACCGCGCCAGCGGCACGCCCGGCTACGACGTGGCCGCCAAGTACGTCGTCGACCAGCTCGAACGCGCCGGGTACAAGGTCGTCAAGAACCACTACTCGTTCGACGAGTGGGTGGAGCACAGCGGCGCGGTGCTGGCCCAGACCGCGCCGGAGAGCCGCGACTTCGTCCGCGGCGAGGACTTCCTGACCATGACCTACTCGGCCGCCGGGGACGTCACCGCGCCCGCGGCGCCGGTGGACGCCGACAGCGCCGACAGCGGCTGCGAGGAGGCGGACTTCGCCGACTTCCCCGCGGGGGCGATCGCCGTGCTGCGCCGCGGGACCTGCACCTTCGAGCAGAAGGTCGCCAACGCCGCCGCGGCCGGGGCCGTGGGCGCGGTGGTCTTCAACCACGGGGCCACCCCGAACGACACCGGAGTGATCAGCGGCACCCTGAGCAACCCGGCGGCGATCCCGGCCGTGGGCGCCTCCGCCGCGGTCGGCGAGGCGCTGCTCGGCGCGGGCGGGGGCCTGGAACTGCGGCTGAAGGTCGACGCGGAGGTCCGGACCTCCCACTCCTACAACCTCATCGCCGAGACCAAGGGCGGCGACCGGAACAACGTGGTGGTGGTCGGCGCCCACCTCGACAGCGTCCACGACGGACCGGGCATCAACGACAACGGCAGCGGCACCGCCGTGCTCCTGGAGATCGCCAAGCAGGTGAACCGGCTCGGGCCGCCCGAGAACAAGGTGCGCTTCGCCTTCTGGGGCACCGAGGAGGCGGGCCTCGTCGGCTCCACCCGCTACGTCGAGGGCCTCAGCGACCGGGAGCGGGAGCGGATCGCGCTCTACCTGAACTTCGACATGCTCGGCTCGCACAACTACGCCCGCTTCGTCTACGACGGGCGCAACGAACTGCCCGGCTCGGCCCCCGCCCCGGCGGGCTCTGCGGCGATCCAGAAGGTCTTCGAGGACTACTTCACCGCCCGGGGACTGGAGTCGGAGCCCACGGAGTTCAGCGGGCGCTCCGACTACCGGGCCTTCATGCTCGCCGGAATCCCGTCCGGCGGCCTGTTCAGCGGCGCCGACGGCACCAAGACCGAGGAGCAGGCCGCCCGCTACGGCGGTACCGCGGGGGCGAAGTTCGACCCCTTCTACCACACCGCCGACGACACCCTGGCCCACATCAACTGGAACGCCGTCGAGGAGCTGTCCGACGGCGCCGCCTACGCGGTGGAGGTCTTCGCCGCCAGCACCCTCCCGGTGAACGGGGTGGCGCCGTTCTCCGCCCGGGCGCTGTCCGACGCCTCCTTCGACCGGATCGGGGAGCGCTGGACGCGCTGACGCCTCCGGGGCGGGCCGCGCCGCGGTCCGCCCCGCCTTCCCTTCCGGGCCGCCCGCCCGGTCAGCGCCGCCCGGGCGGGTCCTCCTCGTCGGCGGCCCGGTCCGCCTCCGGGCGGTCGGGCTCCTCCGCCTCCGGGCCGAAGCCGGGCGCCGACGGCGGTGCTCCCGGTCCGGGGTCGGCGGCAGCGATCTCCTCGTCGCCGATCCGGTCGAGCCTGGGGTTGGGTTCGAAGGGTCTGCTGGTCATGCGGGGCCGCTACCCGGCAGCGCCCCGCCTACCCGCGCCGCTGTTGCCCCTCCCGGCCCGCAGCGCGTCGGCCCCCGCTGGCTAGGGTGGCCGCATGAAGGAACGCGACATCGACCAGCCCGTCGTGCTGTCGAAGATCTACACCCGCACCGGTGACGACGGCACCACGGCGCTGGGGGACATGAGCCGCACCCGCAAGACCGACCCGCGGCTGGTCGCCTACGCCGACGTGGAGGAGGCCAACGCGGCGATCGGGGTGGCGCTGGCCCTCGGCGACGTGCCCGACGACGTGCGCGCGGTGCTGGGGCGCGTGCAGAACGAACTGTTCGACCTGGGCGCGGACCTCGCCACGCCGGTCGTCCCCGACCCCGAGCACCCCCCGCTGCGAGTCGAGGCCGCCTACGTCGAGCGGCTGGAGGCCGACTGCGACCGGTACAACGCGGACCTGCCCGTGCTGCGCAGCTTCATCCTGCCGGGCGGCTCCCCCGCCACCGCGCTGCTGCACTCCGCCCGCGTGGTCACCCGCCGCGCCGAACGCTCCGCGTGGGCGGCGATCGAGGCCCACGGCGACTCGGTCAACCCGCTGACCGCCACCTATCTGAACCGGCTGTCGGACCTGCTGTTCATCCTGTGCCGGGTGGTGAGCGGCGGCGACGACGTGCTGTGGAAGCCGGGCGGCGAGCGGGACTGACCCGCCGTCCATGACGGTGGCGGGCGGCTCCCGGAGAGGCCGCCCGCCACCGCCGGGACCACCGGCGTCTACTCGTCGTCGTCATCCCGCCAGGGCACTCCCGGCGGCAGCGACTCCAACCAGGACAGGAAGCCGGTCAGGGCGGCGTCGCTCATCGCCAGCTCGTAGACCGGCTCCTTGGGATCGGAGCCGTCCGGGGCGGTCCAGCCCACCTCGACGACCACCAGGTCGTCGGTCAGCTCCCGCAGCTCCTCCCCCTCAGGGCTACGGCGCCCCACAACGACGAGACCGCGGCGCGGCAGCTCGACTGCCGGCCGCGGCCACAGGGAGAAGATGCGATACCAGCGCAACTCGTCGGTCCCGTACCTGCCGCACCCGATCCGCCAGGGACGGCGACGGCCGTGCACGGGACGCAGATAACACTCGACCGCTCCACCGCCGCGTTCCAGGGCGTAGCGCCGCGCGATCACCGCGACGAGCCCCAACAGGGCGAGGGCGAGCAGCGAGAAGAACGACCATTCGGCGATCTCGAACCACGTTCCGATGTTCAGCTGCTCCCCCAAGAGTCACCCCCGCGTACGCGGGACGCCTTCTTCGCGTCCGCGCCGTTCCACCCGCCGGGACGGTCAGGCGGCTTCCCCGGCGGCCCGCAGGCGGCTGCGCGCACGGGCGACGCGCGCCTGCGCCTCCTCGTCGCCGAGCGCCGCGCCCTCGGCCCGTTTCAGGGCGGCGCGGGCCCGCTCCACGTCGATCTCCTCGGCCAGCTCGGCGATCTCCGCGAGGATCGAGATCCGGTCGCCCAGGGTCATGGCGATGAAGCCGCCGTGCACCGCGGCGCGGACCTCGCCGGTCTCCCGGGCGCCCAGGATGCGCACCACCGAGCCGGGCGCGAGCAGCGCCAGGACCGGGACGTGTCCCGGCTGGATGCCGATCTCGCCTTCGACCGTCTTGGCGATCACCATGTCGCCCTCGCCCGCCCAGAGCTCCCGCTCGGGAGTGACGAGTTCAACAAAGAGCTTCTTCGACACTGCCTCAAACTCCTCAGATCGAGGGCCGTCCGCCGGTCGGGGGCGGCGTGTGCCGCCGCCCCCGTCCCGCGACTGCTAGCCCTGCAGCGTCTTCGCCTTCGCGACGGCCATCTCGATGTTGCCGACGTCCAGGAACGCCTGCTCGGGCAGGTGGTCGTACTCGCCGTCGCAGACCGCCTTGAAGGAGGCGATGGTCTCCTCCAGCGGAACGAACACGCCCGGGGTGCCGGTGAACTTCTCGGCGACGAACATGTTCTGCGACAGGAAGCGCTCCAGCCGCCGCGCCCGGTGCACGATGATCTTGTCCTCTTCGGACAGCTCGTCGATACCGAGGATGGCGATCTGGTCCTGCAAGTCGTTGTTGCGTTGCAGGATCTCCTTGACCCGCTGGGCCACCTCGTAGTGCTCCTGGCCCACGTACTGCGGGTCGAGGATGCGGGAGGTGGAGGTCAGCGGGTCCACCGCCGGGTAGATGCCCTTCTGCGAGATCGGGCGGGAGAGCTCGGTCGTCGCGTCCAGGTGGGCGAAGGTGGTCGCCGGGGCCGGGTCGGTGTAGTCGTCCGCGGGCACGTAGATCGCCTGCATCGAGGTGATCGAGTGGCCGCGGGTGGAGGTGATGCGCTCCTGGAGCAGACCCATCTCGTCGGCCAGGTTCGGCTGGTAGCCCACCGCGGAGGGCATGCGGCCCAGCAGGGTGGAGACCTCCGAACCCGCCTGGGTGAAGCGGAAGATGTTGTCGATGAACAGCAGCACGTCCTGCTTCTGCACATCGCGGAAGTACTCCGCCATGGTCAGCGCCGACAGCGCGACCCGCAGACGGGTGCCCGGAGGCTCGTCCATCTGCCCGAAGACGAGGGCGGTGTCCTGGAGGACGCCCATCTCCTCCATCTCCAGGAAGAGGTCGGTGCCCTCACGGGTGCGCTCGCCCACGCCCGCGAACACGGACACACCACCGAAGTTGCGGGCGATACGGGTGATCATCTCCTGGATGAGCACCGTCTTGCCGACACCCGCACCACCGAACAGACCGATCTTGCCACCGCGCACGTACGGGGTGAGCAGGTCGATGACCTTGATGCCGGTCACCATCATCTCGGTCTTCGACTCCAACTGGTCGAAGGCCGGGGCCGGACGGTGGATCGGCCAGTACTCGGTGACCTTGAGCTCGGACTTGGGGATGTCCTGCGGCTCGCCCAGGGTGTTGAACACGTGGCCCTTGATGCCGTCACCGACCGGGACGCTGATCGGCGCGCCGGTGTCGCGCACCTCGGCTCCGCGGACCAGACCGTCCTGCGGCGCGAGGCTGATGGTGCGGACCAGGTTGTCACCGAGGTGCTGGGCGACCTCAAGAGTGATGGTCTTGGTCTCGCCGTTGATGGTGACGTCGGTCTTCAGGGCGTTGTAGATCGGAGGCAGGGAGCCGACGGGGAACTCCACGTCGACGACCGGGCCGGTGACCCGGGCGATGCGGCCGGTCGCCGTCGCGGGCGCGGCCGTCCCTTCAGCAGTCGCAGTCACTTCTCTTACTCACTCCCCGCGCTGGCAGCAGCGAGGGCGTCGGCGCCGCCGACGATCTCGCTGATCTCGTTGGTGATCTCCGCCTGGCGGGCCTGGTTGGCCTGGCGGGTCAGGGTCTTGACAAGCTCCTCGGCGTTGTCGGTGGCCGCCTTCATCGCGGCGCGGCGCGACGCGTGCTGAGACGCGGCCGACTCGAGGAGGGCGAAGTAGACCCGGTTGGTCACGTACTGGGGAAGCAACTGGTTGAGCACTTCCTCAGCACCGGGCTCGAACTCGTACAGCGGCAGCGGCCCCTGCTCGGCCTCGAGCACCTTGGGCTCGACCTCCTCGACCTCCAGCGGCAGGATCCGGGAGGCCCGGGCCTGCTGGGTGATCATGGAGACGAACTCGGTGGAGACGATGTGGATCTCGTCGACGCCGCCCTCCGCGGTCTCCTGGACGAACTTGTCCATGAGGACCGAGGCGATCTCCTTGGCGTGCATGTAGGAGGGGCGTTCGGTGAAGCCCTCCCAGGAGTCCGCCATGGGACGCTCGCGGAAGTTGTAGAAGCCGATGCCCTTGCGGCCCACCATGTAGACGAGCACTTCCTTGCCCTGCTCGGTGAGGAGCTGGGTGAGGCGCTCGGCTTCCTTGATCGCGTTGGCGGTGTAGGCGCCGGCGAGGCCCTTGTCGCTGGTGATCACCAGCACGGCGGCCCGGATGGGGTTCTCCGCCTCGGTCAGCAGCGGATGCTCCCTGACCCGAGCGGCCACCGCGGACACCGCCCCGGTGATCTCCCTGGCGTAGGGGCCAGCCGCCTCGGCCGCCCGCTGCGCCTTGGTGATGCGCGTGGCGGCGATGAGTTCCATCGCGCGGGTGATCTTCGCCATCGACTTGGTCGAGCGGATCCTCCGGCGATAGACGCGAAGCTGTGCACCCATGGGCTACTTCCCGCTGGTCTTGGCGACCTTGATGGTCTCCTGGCCGACCTCGGACTCGTCCAGCGCCTCGGCCGGGGCCTCGGTGCCGAGGATGGTCCCGGCACTGGTCTGGAAGGTCTTCTTGAACTCGTTGATCGCGTCGGTCAGGGCCTGGGCGGTCTCGTCCTCGAACTTCTCGGTCTCCCGGATGGTGTCGAGGATCTTGCTGTGCTCGCGGCGCAGGTAGGCGAGGAACTCCGACTCGAAGCGGCGGATGTCCTCGACCGGGACGTCGTCCAGCTTGCCGGTGGTGCCGGCCCAGATGGAGACGACCTCCTCCTCCATCGGGAAGGGGGAGTACTGGCCCTGCTTGAGCAGCTCCATGAGGCGGGCGCCCCGCTCCAGTTGCGCCTTGGAGGCCGCGTCCAGGTCCGAGCCGAAGGCGGCGAACGCCTCCAGGTCGCGGTACTGGGCCAGACCCACGCGCAGGGAGCCGACCACCTTCTTCATGGCCTTGGTCTGCGCGGCGCCACCGACGCGGGAGACCGAGATACCGACGTTGATCGCCGGGCGCTGGCCCTGGTTGAACAGGTCGGACTCCAGGAAGACCTGGCCGTCGGTGATGGAGATGACGTTCGTCGGGATGTAGGCCGACACGTCGTTGGCCTTGGTCTCGATGATCGGCAGACCGGTCATCGACCCGCCGCCCAGCTCGTCGGAGAGCTTCGCGCAGCGCTCCAGCAGGCGGGAGTGCAGGTAGAAGACGTCACCGGGGTACGCCTCGCGGCCCGGCGGGCGGCGCAGCAGCAGGGAGACCGCGCGGTAGGCCTCGGCCTGCTTGGTCAGGTCGTCGAAGACGATGAGGACGTGCTTGCCCTGGTACATCCAGTGCTGGCCGATGGCCGAGCCGGTGTAGGGGGCGATGTACTTGAAGCCCGCGGGGTCGGAGGCGGGAGCGGCCACGATGGTGGTGTACTCCATCGCGCCGGCCTCCTCCAGGGCGCCGCGCACACCGGCGATGGTGGAGCCCTTCTGACCCACCGCGACGTAGATGCAGCGCACCTGCTTGTTCGGGTCGCCGGACTCCCAGTTGGCCTTCTGGTTGATGATCGTGTCGATGCAGACCGCGGTCTTGCCGGTCTGCCGGTCACCGATGATCAACTGGCGCTGACCGCGGCCGATCGGGGTCATCGCGTCGATCGCCTTGATGCCGGTCTGCAGCGGCTCGTGCACCGGCTTGCGCTGCATGACCGTGGCCGCCTGGAGTTCGAGTTCGCGGCGCTGGGTCGTCTCGATCTCGCCCTTGCCGTCGATCGGCCGGCCGAGGGGGTCCACCACGCGGCCCAGGTAGGCGTCGCCCACCGGAACGGAGAGGACCTGGCCGGTCCGCCGCACCGTCTGGCCTTCCGCGATCTTGGTGAAGTCACCGAGGACGACGACACCGACCTCGCCGATCTCCAGGTTCTGCGCGATGCCCTGGGTGCCGTCCTCGAATTCCAGCAGCTCGTTCGCCATCGCAGAGGGAAGGCCACTGACGCGGGCGATGCCGTCACCGGAGTAGGTGACGGTTCCGATCTCCTCGCGTGCGGCGGCGTCAGGCTCGTACGACTGGACGAAGCGCTGCAGCGCGTCCCGGATCTCCTCCGGTCGGATCGTCAGCTCCGCCATCTCACGTATGTCCTTGCTCTCGTTGGCGCCGCGTACGGCGCCGTGCGTCTTGCTTCGGTGCGTCCTCGCGTCAGCCGGCCAGGCGTCGCCGGACCTCGGCGATACGCCCCGCGATGGTGCCGTCGATGACCTCGTCGCCCACGCGGATGGAGAGTCCACCCACGATCTCCGGCGCGATCTCGATGTTCAGGTGGATGTCCCGGCCGTAGATCCGGGTGAGCGCGGCTTGCAGCCTGGACTGCTGCGCCTCGCTCAGCGGAACGGCGGTCCGTACCACGGCGATGTAGTGCTTGGCCCGTTCGGCCACCAGCTGACTGAAGTGGTCGAGACCCTGTTCCAGGGTACGTCCCCGAGGCCGGGTGACGGCCTCGGTGACCAGGGCCAGCGTCGCCGCGCCGACCTTGCCCGAGAGCAGGTTCTCCACCAGGGTCCGCTTGTGCTCGATGGAGACGCCGTCCGTGGTCAGCGCGGCGCGGAGCTCGGGCTGACCAGTGACGATCCGGCCGAACCGGAACAGCTCGTCCTCGACTCCCTCGAGCTCCTGGGCGGTGCCGTGCTCGGCGATCGTCGCGAACACGGCGGCCTGTTCGACGGCGTCGACCAGGTCGCGCGACGTGGACCACTTGGCCCGGACGACATCGCTGACCACGAGGAGGGTGGCCGGCGACACCTTCGTCTCCAGAAGGTCGCTGACGAGCGCGGACTTGCTGTCCGGGGAGCCGGCCGGGTCGGCCAGCCACCGGCGCAGGGAGTGCTCCTGCTCCAGCAGGGCCACGACCTCGAAGAGCTCGTGGCCCAACGTGGCTGCGTTGGCGGACGGCAGGATGTCGTCGAGGCGTCGGATCACCTCGCCCACAGAGGTACGGCTGACACCCTGCATCAACGCACCTCTGCCTGCTGCGTGCTCCCGCTCTCCAGCTCCGCGAGGAACCGGTCGATGACCCGGCTCTGCGCGGCGCTGTCGGCGAGGGTCTCCCCGACGATCCGGGCAGCCAGTTCGGCGGAGAGCGCCCCGATCTCGGCCCGCAACTGCTCCATGGCCTGCTGGCGGTCCGCCTCGATCTGGGCGTGCGCCGCCTCGATGATGCGCCGCGCCTCGGCCTGGGCCTCCTCGCGCGCCTCAGCGATGATGGCGGCGCTCTGCTCGCTGGCCTTCTGCAGCTCGGCCGCGTACGACCGGTGCGCTTCCTCCAGCTTCTCCTTGAACTGCTGGCGCAGTTCCTCGGCTTCGGCCTCTGCCTTCTTCGCCCGCTCGATACCACCTTCGATGGAGTCGGCGCGCTCGTCGAGCATCTTCGTGACCCGCGGCACGGCGTAGCGGTACACCAGTGCGAAGATCACGGCGAAGGCGATGAGGCCGAAGACGAGTTCGTCGATGTGGATCCGTAGAACGTTCTCTTCGGCGGCCAGGCCCAACATGGTCAGCGCCCCTTCACGGTTGGTTGCCTACTTCCTTCGCCGGTTCGTCCTAGATGGCGAACGCGAGGACGAAGCCCAGCAGGGCGAGCGCCTCGATGAGGGCGAAGCCGATGTAGATGTTGGTCTGCAGCGGACCGCGGGCCTCGGGCTGGCGGGCGATGGCCTGCATGCCCAGACCGAAGACGATACCCACGCCGATACCGGCACCGATGACGCTGATGCCGTAGCCGATGACGTTGAGGCTGCCTTCCATGCTTTCTCCTTGAATCGTGGCCACAGGGCCGGATGGGTTGTCGTGCCCTCCGGGCGGGGGCACGGGAAAGGGTCGGGTTCAGAACCTGCTGGTCTAGTGCGCTTCCTGGGCCTGGCCGATGTAGAGAGCGGCCAGCAGGGTGAACACGAAGGCCTGCAGGAACATGATCACCAGCTCGAAAGCGGTGAAGATGATGAACGCCAGCAGGGCCGATCCGGAGAACAGCACCGAGATGGTGCCGTAGAGCGGCCCGGCGGCGGGGTTGAACATGTACCAGCCGCCCGCGGCGAACGTGGCGAGCAGCAGGTGTCCGGCGAACATGGTCGCGAACAGACGGATGGCGTGCGTCGCGGGCCGGATGATGAAGTTCGAGAGGATCTCGATGGGGACCAGCAGCGGCAGGATCCAGCCGGGCGCCCCGGAGGGGACGACCGCGCCCTTGAAGTAGTGGGTGAAGCCCTGGCTGCGGATGCCCACCGTGATGAAGGTGATGTAGATGACCAGGGCCAGGCCGGCGGGGTAGGAGAGGTTGCTGGTGACCGGCAACTGCAGGAAGGGGATGATCCCCATGACGTTCATCGCGAAGATGAACAGGAAGAGGGAGACCAGCAGCGGCAGGTACTTGTCGCCCTTCACACCTATCATCGGCCGCGAGATCTGGTCGCGGACGAAGAGGACGACGAGCTCGAGGATGCTCTGCCTGCGGTCGGGGACGACGGACAGCTTGCGCGAGGTCCACCACAGGAAGAACACCACCAGGCTGGTGGCCACCAGCAGCAGGATCACGTACTTGGTGATGCCGCTGGTGTAGGGGAGGGCCTCGCTGTAGTCGCCCCACGACCAGGGGGACGGGAAGAAGATCCCGACGGAGGGGGCCTCGAAGCCGGGTCCCCCCGGCGTGAACAGACCACCACCGCCCTCGGCAGCGAGGTTGAGCGTGTCAGCACTCACGGCGAACCCTTCCGTCGTGAATCAAGAGGTTCTGGTCAGTCTTGAGCGGACCGGCAACGGCGGTCAGCGGTGGTCCCTCCGCCCCCGACGGGTGCTGTCGGCGGCGGGCGGTCCCGGAGGATGTGGCTAGTTGGAGTGGACGCGGAGCCTGGCGAAGACCATGTACAGCGCCAGCCCCAGTCCGAGCAGGATGCCGATGGGCAGGAACAGCGCCCGGTGGTCCGTTAATCGGTCGAGCAGCCAGCCGACGCCGCCCCACACGATCATCCCGGACACGAGCAGGGAGACGATGGTGATTCCGTCGACCGACGCCCCGGAGGTCTCCTGGGGGGAGTTCCTGTCCTGCTTCCGTGGCTCGCTCATCCTGTCGCTCCGGAACATAGCAGGTTGTCGCGGCCGGCCACGCGGCAGGGGGGTGCCGGGGGACGGCATGCCGTGGCGCGCCCGTCATGGCTTCTCATGCCGGGCCTCCGGACCGGAGACGGCACTCGGCTCCGGATCGACGTGCAGGGTCTTGGTCGTGGCCAGCACCCGGACGTGGCCGCCCAGCCAGGAGACCACGCACAGCAGCGAGGTCACCGCGAAGGCGGTCGTGTCGAGCCAGGCGGGATCGGTGTTGCGCAGCGTGAGCAGCGCGGCCCCCAGGATCACCGCCTTGACGAGGAAGGCTCCCAGGGTGGCCGGCAGGAACAGGTCCGGATTGCGCCTGCTGAGGTGGGCCACCGCCCACCCGGAGACGCCGAAGAAGGCAAGAACCAGCAGCAGCGCAGCGAGCGCGCCGAGCACACCGACCGTACCGGAGATCGCGAGGAAGACAGCGGTGCTGCCGCCTCCGACCACCAGTGTGGGAATCGCGGCGCCGCGGAGAACCTTGGCGTCGTGTTCCTGCATGCGTGAACTCCGGTGTTGTGCTGTGAGGTGCTTGCTCGTGAAAGCTATCACAAGGTTTCGACACTATTTCCCATGGGCACCTTTAAGCGTCGCTTACTCCGCGAAGGATCGTCCCTGCCGCTGCTCCTCCGTCCCCGATGTCTGTTCCGTCACCCTGCTGCTTTCCCTGGAGTTAAAGTCCCGTTCATGCCTCTTTGAGGTGATCAGCGGCCGACCACGTGTGGTGCATCACTTTTCTTCACGCGCGGTGACGGTCCCGGCCCGGCGCAGCGCACGGCGCCGCAGCCGCGGCAGCGTGATCAAACCGAACGCACAGATCGCTACCAATGTGGTAACACTCAGGACGATCGCGGGCGCGTCGAAGATCGACAGCGACACCGCGGCGAACGAGATGATCGCCGCCCACAGGTACATCAGCAGCACGGCGCGCGCGTGCGAGTGGCCGAGCTCCAGCAGCCGGTGGTGCAGGTGCTTCTTGTCGGGGGCGAACGGCGACTTGCCGGCCAGCGTCCGCCGCACCACCGCGAGCACCAAGTCCGCCAGCGGCAGGGCCAGCGCCAGCAGCGGCAGCAGGATCGGCAGGAAGGCCACCAGGCCGCTGGAGTCGAAGTGGACGACCGCGTTGGCCTGGAACTCGCCGGTCACGGTGATGGTGATGGAGGCCAGCAGCAGCCCGATCAGCATCGACCCGGTGTCGCCCATGAACACCCGCGCCGGGTTGAAGTTGTGGATGAGGAAGCCCGCGCAGACCCCGACCAGGATGATCGCGATCATGGCCGGGTAGGACTGGCGGTCGAAGCCCTGCTCGACGGCGACCACGTAGTAGTAGGTGAAGAAGGCCGCGGCCGCGATCGCGACGATCCCCGAGGCCAGGCCGTCCAGCCCGTCGGCGAAGTTGACCGCGTTGATGGTGACCACGATCAGCAGCACCGACAGCAGGGTGCCCAGCTCGGGGCCGAGGACGAGGGTGGTGCCCGGCAGCGGCAGCCACAGCAGTTGCACGCCCTGGGAGACCAGGATGCCCGCCGCGACGATCTGCCCGGCCAGCTTGGGGACGGGGGCCATCCCCCACCGGTCGTCGATGACGCCGATCACCACGATCAGCGCGCCCGCCACCAGCAGCCCGCGCCACCAGGTCTGGTCGAAGAACACCTCGCGCAGGTGCGGCAGTTGCGCCGAGATCAGCAGCGCGGCGGCGAAGCCGCCGTACATGGCGATCCCGCCCATCCGGGGGATGGGCTCGGTGTGCACGTCCCGGTCGCGCACCGGGGGGACCGCGCCGAAGGCGATCGCGGCGTTGCGGACCAGCGGGGTCAGCAGGTGGGTGACCGCCACGGCGATGACGAAGGTGAGCGCGTACTCACGCACGGCGTTGCGGAGCCTTCCGTGGACCGGCCGTACCCTCACGACGGCACGGCGCGTGTGTGGGCTGAGAATGACATCGACGCTAGCACTGCCGGACAGCGGCCGGGACCGCCGTTGCGCGCGGCGCAGCGCCCTCCGCGGCGCGCCCGCGGATCAGGACGCGTCCGCCCCGCCGCGGTCGGCAGGAGGGGTCCCCTCGTCCCCCTCAGGCCGCTCCTCGGCCTCTTGCGCAGCCCTGTCGGCCTCTTCCGCCGGGGCGGCCGTCCGACCGCGTCCAGAGCGTTTCAGCTCGGCGATGACGGTGCCGCACACGGCGCGCAACTGCTCGATGCCGATCGCCCCCGAGCGGAGCACGCGCGGCACCGCGTAGGTCAGGTCGACGACGGTCGAGGGCGGCGTGTCGGTGCGGGGACCCGCGTCGAGGTAGACGCTGACGTCGTCGCCGAACTGCGCCACGGCCTCCTCGACCGTGGCGGCGGCCGGGTTGCCGCTGAGGCTCGCCCCGCTCACCGCCATCGGCCCGACCTCCTTGAGCAGCTCCAGCGCCACGGGGTCCATGGGCATGCGCACCGCGACGGTGCCCCTGGTGTCGCCCAGGTCCCAGGAGAGGCTGGGGGTCGCGGCGCACACGAGGGTGAGCGGTCCCGGCCAGAACTCCTCGATCAGGTCCTGGCCGTGCCGCCCCAGGTCGTCGATGAGCGCCTGGGCGGCGCGGACGGTGCCGACGAGCACCGGCGGCGGCTTCTCCCGGCCGCGCTTCTTCGCCTCGCGCAGCGCGGCCACCGCGGTGCGGCTGAACGCGTCCGCGCCCACACCGTAGACGGTGTCGGTGGGCAGGACCACCAGCTCTCCGCGGCGCACGGTCGAGGCCGCGTCCGCGATCCCGGCCTTGCGCTGCTCCTCGTCCGCACAGTCGTACCTGCGGCTCACAACCTCACCTCGGTCTGCTCTGGGTCGTCGGGCTGCGGCCCGCCTCAGTCCACGGCGCGCCGGGCCACCACGAACCGGTCCCGGTGCGCCAGGTCCTTGCAGTTGCGCACGTCGCGCCAGCCCAACGACTCGGGGAAGAGCGGCGGGATGTCGATGCCCTGCCCGTCGCCGTGCTCGATGGCGATGAACCCGCCCGGACGCAGCAGGCGGCGGCCGACCGCCTCCAGTTGGCGGATCATGTCGAGCCCGTCCGCGCCCGCCCACAGCGCCGGCGCGGGGTCGTAGTCGCGGACCTCCGGCGGGATGTCGTCGGCGCCGTCCAGGGGCACGTACGGGGGGTTGGTGACGACCAGGTCCACCCGGCCGTTGTACTCGGGCAGGCAGGTCCGCATGTCGGCGTGGTGGGCGGTGATCCGCTCGGCTAGCCCGCTGCGCGCGATGTTGCGCCGTGCCCACGACAGCGCGGTCTCGTCCAGTTCGACGGCGTGGACGCGGGAGCGCGGCACCTCCTGGGCGATGGAGATCGCGATGGCGCCCGATCCGGTGCCCAGGTCCGCGACCAGGGGGTCGGCGACGTCCATGGCGCGCAGCACGTCGATCGCCCAGGACACCATCATCTCGGTCTCCGGGCGCGGGACGAAGACGCCGGGGCCGACCTCCAGCTCCAAGTAGCGGAAGTAGGCGCGGCCGGTGATGTGCTGCAACGGCTCCCGTGCGGCGCGCCGGGCCACGCACTCCCAGTAGCGGGCGTCGAAGTCGCTGTCGGCGACGGTGTGCAGCTCCCCTCGACGGACGCCGTGCACGAACGCCGCGAGCTCCTCGGCGTCGGTGCGGGGCGAGGCGACTCCGGCCTCGGCGAGCCGGAGGGTGGCTCGCGCGACCTCGTCGAGCAGGAGGTTCACTGCTGGGCGGCCTCCAACCGCTCCTTGGTGTCGGCGTCCATGAGGGCCTGGATCACTCCGCTCAGCTCCCCGTCGAGCACCTGGTCGAGGTTGTAGGCCTTGTAGCCGACCCGGTGGTCGGAGATGCGGTTCTCCGGGAAGTTGTAGGTGCGCACCCGCTCGGAGCGGTCCACGGTACGGACCTGGCTCCTCCGTTCGGCCTGGGCCTCGGCCTCGGCCGCGGCCTGCGCCTCGGCGAGCAGGCGGGCCCGCAGCACGCGCAGCGCCTGCTCCTTGTTCTGGAGCTGGCTCTTCTCGTTCTGGCAGGAGACCACGATGCCGGTGGGCAGGTGGGTGATGCGCACCGCCGAGTCGGTGGTGTTGACGCTCTGGCCGCCGGGTCCGGAGGAGCGGTAGACGTCGATGCGCAGGTCGTTGTCGTTGATCTCGACCTCGATCTCCTCGGCCTCGGGCACCACCAGCACGCCGACGGCCGAGGTGTGGATGCGGCCCTGGGACTCGGTGACGGGCACGCGCTGCACGCGGTGGACCCCGCCCTCGAACTTCAGTTGCCGCCACACGCCCTTGGCGGGGTCGGTGCCGCGGTTCTTGACCGCGATGGTGATGTCCTTGTAGCCGCCCAGGTCGGAGTAGGTGGCGCTGATGATCTCGGTCTTCCAGCCCTGGCGTTCGGCGTAGCGCAGGTACATGCGCACCAGGTCACCCGCGAACAGCGCCGACTCCTCGCCGCCCTCGCCGGCCTTGACCTCGAGGATGACGTCCTTGTCGTCGTTGGGGTCGCGCGGCACGAGCAGGGTGCGCAGCCGCTCGACCAGCTCCTCGCGCTGCTCGGCGAGCTGCTTGGCCTCGTCGGCGAAGGCCGGGTCCTCGGCGGCCAGCTCCTGGGCGGCCTCGATGTCGCTCTCGACCTGGTTGAGTTCGCGGTAGGCGGCGATGATGGGGGTGAGCTGGGAGTAGCGTTTAGCCAGACTGCGCGCCCTGGCCTGGTCGGCGTGCACGGCTGGGTCGGCGAGCTGCTGCTCCAGCTCGTAGTACTCGCCGAGAAGGTCGTCCAGCTTCACTTCTTCTTACATCCCCACAGAGCGTTCGGATCGGACGGAGCAGTCACACCGGCGGCGCGCCCCTCGCAGCGGGACGCGCCGCCGACGGACGCTACTTGCGCTTGCCGAAACGCTTCTCGAAGCGGGCGACCCGACCGCCGGTGTCCAGGATCTTCTGCTTGCCCGTGTAGAACGGGTGGCAGGAGGAGCAGATCTCGGCCCGGATCGTGCCGCCGGGTGCGGTGCTCCGGGTGACGAAGCTGTTACCGCAGGTGCAGGTCACCTGCGTGACGTGGTAGTCGGGGTGAATACCGGGTTTCATGTGGTTCTCCTCGCTAGTGGCGGTCGCCGGACGCACGCGGCGATGGCCGCCTCTGGGTGGGGCGGGCGTGCGCGAACCGGTACCGCGGCGGTCGCCATACCAGTCTGCCAGACCGTGGAACCGCAAACGTCCAGCCGGTATTCCTGGCCGGACGGTCGGCGGGGCGCGGAAGTGCGGTGCGGCGCCGCTGCTCCGCCGGTGCGCGGGCGGCGCACCGGCGGAGTGCTAGTCGTTCGGTCCGACCGCGTTCTTCTGGATCTGCAACAGGAACTCGGCGTTGCTCTTGGTCTTCTTCAGCTTCTCCAGGACCAGTTCCAGAGCCTGCTGGGCGTCCAGGGCGTGGAGCACGCGGCGGAGCTTCCAGATGATGTTGAGCTCCTCGCTCGACAGCAGGATCTCCTCCTTGCGGGTGCTGGACGCCTCGATGTCCACCGCGGGGAAGAGCCGCTTGTCGGCCAGGCTCCGGTTGAGCTTGAGCTCCATGTTGCCGGTGCCCTTGAACTCCTCGAAGATGACCTCGTCCATCCGGGAGCCGGTCTCGACCAGCGCCGTGGCCAGGATCGTCAGCGAGCCGCCGTTCTCGATGTTGCGGGCCGCGCCGAAGAAGCGCTTCGGCGGGTACAGCGCGGTGGAGTCGACACCACCGGACAGGATGCGCCCGCTCGCCGGTGCGGAGAGGTTGTAGGCGCGTCCCAGACGGGTGATGGAGTCGAGCAGCACCACGACGTCCAGGCCCATCTCGACCAGGCGCTTGGCCCGTTCGATGGCGAGCTCGGCGACGGTCGTGTGGTCCTCGGCGGGGCGGTCGAAGGTCGAGTGGATCACCTCGCCCTTGACCGTGCGCTGCATGTCGGTGACCTCTTCGGGCCGCTCGTCGACGAGGACGACCATGAGGTGGCACTCGGGGTTGTTCTGGGTGATCGCGTTGGCGATCGCCTGCAACACCATCGTCTTTCCGGCCTTGGGCGGGGAGACGATGAGGCCGCGCTGCCCCTTGCCGATCGGCGAGATGAGGTCGATGATGCGCGTGGTCAGGATGTTGGGCTCGGTCTCCAGGCGCAGCCGCTCCTGCGGGTACAGGGGCACCAGCTTGGCGAACTCGGGCCGGTTGCGCGCCCGCTCGGGCGGCATCCCGTTCACGCTGTCCAGACGGACCAGCGCGTTGAACTTCTCCCGGCGCTCGCCCTCGCGCGGCTGGCGCACGGCGCCGGTGATGGCGTCGCCCTTGCGCAGGCCGTACTTGCGGACCTGGGCCAGCGAGACGTACACGTCGTTGGAGCCCGGCAGGTAGCCGGTGGTCCGCACGAACGCGTAGTTGTCGAGGATGTCGAGGATGCCCGCGACCGGCAGCAGGACGTCGTCCTCGCTGATCACCGGCTCCTGCTCGGCGCGCTCGCGGTTGCGGCGGTCGCGGCGGTCGCGACGGCGTCCCCGGCGGCGCCCGCCGCCGAAGTCCTCGTCCTCGCCGCTGCCGCCGCCGCTGGCGTTCTCGCTCTTGTGGCCGTTCTGCTGCTGGGACGACTGCTGGTCGCCGCCGCCGCTGCTGCCGTCGCGGTTGCGGTTGCGTCGACGGCGCTCCCGGGTCCCGCCCTGTGCGGGCTGGGCGGCGGTGTCCTCGGACTTGGCGGCCGACGCCGCGGGGTCCTGCTTGGCGTTCTCGGCGGCGTCGCTGCCCTCGGCCGTCTGCGACTCCGCAGTCTCCTCGCCGCCGCGCCTGCGGGAACGGCTCCTGCGGGTGCGCTCGGGGCGCTCGGCCTGCTCGGCCCGGTCCGCCGCGGGTGCGGCGGCCTCGGCCGCCGGCGCCTCGGCCGTGGGGGCCTCCTGCTCCTTGGCGGCCGTGCCGCTCTCGGTCGCGGAGGTCTTCGCCGTCTTGGTCTTGGGGGCGCTGACCGGCCCGCCCTGCTTGGCTTCGATTGCTGCGATGATGTCGCTCTTGCGCATCCGGCCGGTGCCCGTGATTCCGAGGTCGGACGCCAGACGCTGCAGCTCCGTGAGCTTCAGCGCGGCCAGCCCGGTACCTCCGGAGCGGCTACGGGACCGCGTTGACGCGCTCTTGCCGACGGGGGGCGCGGCGTCGCCGACGTCCACTTTGGACGCGGTCGTGTCCTGCGTACCGACCGCCGCGTCCTGGTGGAGTTCGGTGGTGTCGCTCACTAAGGGTCCTTCCCAAGGAGCGGGCTGGTGCCGTCACGATGAACTGAGCGGCCAGCCCGGTGGTGCGAACCGGCTGGGGCCGGGTCAGGCGTGCCCAGCGTGGATGCCGGAACCGCTGCTGGACAACGAGTTTTACCCGATCGCGGCGGGCTCTGGGCACAGCCAGACGCTGGGGCGATGGGCTGGATGATGCTGCCCTCGGGCCATCCTGTTGTTCCTGTGCCAGGAAACCGGGACTGCAGTGGATTGGGCAGAACCGCGGACTCGCCGCGGATTCGACACAGTGGCTACCGTGCGGAGCGCTCGCGGATCAGAGACCACTCGCGCGAATGACGCGGGAAACACTGCGGCGGATGAGCACGGGCCCCGTGGTGGGGCACCTGGTGCTTCATCTAGCCTAACATCACCGGAGCCCACAGCTATTCCTCGACACAAGTCCATGAACGGGGAGAAGTGACACGTACCCCTACCAGATCGATTGCTAAGGGGCGTATGTGCCATTCAGTACCCGCTCGTTGCCGGATTGAATCAACCACAGCGCTGTTGTTTTGCGGAAATCCGTCGAGTGGGCGGTCCGCGGGGCCGCCCGGTGCGTCCGCGGAGTCGTGGTGGAGCACCAGGACGGTCGGCCCGGCTCCGGAGACCACCGCGGCCAGGCCGTCGCCGCGCAGGGACTCCACCAGTGCGGCGCTGTCGGGCATGGCCTCGGCCCGGTAGGACTGGTGCAGCCGGTCCTCGGTCGCCTCGAACAGCAGGTCGGGGCAGTCGCGGACGGCCGCGACCAGCAGCGCGGCCCGCCCCGCCGAGAACGCGGCGTCGGCGTGCGGCACGGTCTCCGGAAGCAGTCCCCGGGCCCGTTCGGTGGACAGGCTCTGCCGGGGCACGCACACGATCGGCCGTACCCCGGGTGCGGGGGACGTCGTCCACGCGCGCCAGGTCTTGGCGCCGCGCCAGGCGATGGTGAACCCGCCGTAGACGCACGGGGCCACGTTGTCGGGGTGGCCCTCGATGTCGGCGGCGGTCTGGAAGATCCACTCCCGGTCGAGGCGGTCCCCGCCGTCGGCCAGGGCCGCCGCGGCGGCCACGCCCGCCACGATCGCCGACGCCGAGGAGCCGAGCCCGCGGCCGTGCGGAATGGCGTTGCGGCAGCGCAGGTCGACCCCGGGCATGGTCTGGCCCACCGCGTCGAACGCGGCGCGCATGGCGCGCACCACGAGATGCGAGTCGTCGAGAGGCAGGGTACCGGCTCCCTCCCCCTCGACGGCCACCGTGACGTCGCGGTCGTCGCGGAGCCGGACCTCGATCTCGTCGGACAGGTCCAGGGCGATTCCCAGGGCGTCGAACCCCGGTCCGAGGTTCGCGCTGGTGGCGGGGGTGCGCACGGTCACCGCGGTGCGTTGCGGCTGAGGCATTCGGTGGCTCCGGGGTGGGAGGGACTGGGCTAGGCCAGGCCGAGCGCCGCCGCGGCGGCCTGGGCGTCGACAGGGATCGTGACGGCCGAGGAGGCTCCGGCCAGGGCCCAGTCGGGGTCCTTGAGTCCGTTGCCGGTGACCGTGCAGACCACGCGGCTGCCCCGCGCGATCTGCCCGGCCTCGACCGCCTGGAGCAGACCGGCCACGCTGGCCGCGGAGGCCAGCTCCACGAAGACCCCCTCCTGGCCGGCGAGCAGCCGGTAGGCGGAGAGGATCTGCCGGTCGGTGACGGAGTCGATGCGCCCGCCGGACTCGTCACGGGCCTTCTCCGCGAACTGCCAGGAGGCCGGGTTGCCGATCCGGATCGCGGTGGCGATGGTGCGCGGCTGGGTGACCGGGGCGCCGTTGACGATCGGCGCCGCGCCGCTGGCCTGGAAGCCGAACATGCGCGGCAGGCGGGTGCTGCGGCCGTCGGAGTGGTACTCCTGGTAGCCCATCCAGTAGGCGGTGATGTTGCCCGCGTTGCCCACCGGGAGGCAGTGGACGTCGGGGGCGTCGCCCAGGGCGTCCACGATCTCGAACGACGCGGTCTTCTGCCCCTGGAGGCGGTACGGGTTGACCGAGTTGACCAGCGCCACCGGGTAGTCGATGGAGAGCTTGCGGGCCAGCTCCAGGCAGTCGTCGAAGTTGCCGTCGACCTGGAGGAGGCGGGCGCCGTGGACCAGCGCCTGGGCCAGCTTGCCCATGGCGATCTTGCCCCGCGGGACCAGGACCGCGCAGGTCATCCCGGCACGTACCGCGTAGGCGGCGGCGCTGGCGCTGGTGTTGCCGGTCGAGGCGCAGATGACCGCCTTGGCCCCGTCCTCGGCCGCCTTGGAGATGGCCATGGTCATCCCGCGGTCCTTGAAGGAGCCCGTGGGGTTGAGGCCCTCGACCTTGAGGTAGACCTCGCAGCCGGTCAGCTCCGAGACCCGCGTGGCGGGGACCAGCGGCGTGCCTCCCTCAAGCAAGGTGACGACCGGGGTGTTCGCCGTGACGGGAAGGCGATCGCGGTATTCCTCGACGATTCCTCGCCACGCCCGTGCCATGCTCATGACAGGGCCCTTTCGAGTGGTGTGACTGGGTGGACGGCCGGACGGCGCCGCCCCGGCCGGTCGGGGTGGGCGCCTGCTGGGCGACCGTGCGCGGTCGTGCAGCCTGCCCCCGATTTTAGGGCCCTTCGACCCGGGGCGTGCGTCGGGATCGGGCTGTCTTTCCTGGCTGGGCCCGTCGCGACCGGTGCAGGCCGGGGGCGGTGCCGCGCGCCGCTCACGACTCGTCGCCGAAGGTCTCGACCCGCATGACGCTGGCGACCGCGCGGACCTCGTCGTGGCCGCGCAACTGCTCCACGGTCCGCGCCAGCGCCGAGTCGGGGGCGGGGTGGCTGACCAGGACGAGCTGGGCGTCGTCGCCGTGGCCCTCCTGGCGGACGTGCCGGATGGACACCTCGTTGGCGGCGAACACCTCGGCGACCTTGGCCAGCACGCCGGGCCGGTCGGCGACGTCCAGCGAGACGTGGTAGCTGGTGACGGTCTCGCCCATGGGGTGCACGGGCAGCCCGGAGTCGGCCTGGCCGTCGGCCACGAAGGTGCGGGCCAGCCGGTTGCGGGCCACGGCGACCAGGTCGCCCAGGACCGCGCTGGCGGTGGGCACGCCCCCGGCGCCCGCCCCGTAGAACATCAGCCGCCCGGCGGACTCGGCCTCCACGAACACCGCGTTGTAGGCGCCCTTGACGCTGGCCAGCGGGTGCTCGCGGGGCAGCATCACCGGGTGGACCCGCACGCCGATGCTGGAGTCGTCGGCGGAGCGCTGGCAGATGGCCAGCAGTTTGACCACGCAGCCCATCGCCTTGGCGCTGGCGATGTCGGCGGCGGAGACCTCGGTGATGCCCTCGCGGTGCACGTCGGCGGCGGTCACCGGGGTGTGGAACGCCAGCCGGGCGAGGATCGCGGCCTTGGCGGCGGCGTCGAAGCCCTCCACGTCGGCGGTCGGGTCGGCCTCGGCGTACCCCAGCGCCTGGGCCTCCTCCAGCGACTCGGCGAAGCCAGCGCCCAGGGTGTCCATCCGGTCGAGGATGTAGTTGGTGGTGCCGTTGACGATGCCCAGCACCCGGTTGACGCGGTCCCCGGCGAGGGAGTCGCGCAGCGGGCGCAGCAGCGGGATCGCCCCGGCCACGCTGGCCTCGTAGTAGACGTCGACCCCGGCGGCGCGCGCGGCGGCGAAGACGGTCGCGCCGTCCTCGGCGAGCAGCGCCTTGTTGGCGGTCACCACGGACTTGCCCGACTTGATCGCGGCGAGGATGAGCGACCGGGCGGGTTCGATGCCGCCGATGACCTCGACCACGAGGTCGATGTCGTCCCTGGTGACCAGGCCCATGGCGTCGGTGGTGAGCAGCTCGCGGGCCACGCCCGCGGCGCGGGCGCGGTCCGGGCGGCGCACCGCGATGCCACCGATCTCCAGAGGCGTCCCGATGCGCTCCGCGAGTTCGCGCGACTGCTCGTTGAGCAGCCGGACCACCTGAGAACCCACAACGCCGCAACCCAGCAGCGCCACCTTCAGTGCCATGAGGGGATGACTCCCGTTTCGTCGTTCGTTGTCCGTGTCCCCAACCCCGTGGTGACCACGATGTCGGCCGGTGTTCAGCCTACGTCCAGCCGCAGCAGGTCCTCTTCGGTCTCCCGCCGCACCAGCGTGCGGGAGCCCCCTTCGCGGACCGCGACCATGGCGGGACGGGGCAGGTGGTTGTAGTTGCTGGCCATGGAGTGGCAGTAGGCGCCGGTCGCCGCGACCGCCACCAGGTCGCCGGGGCGCAGGTCGGCGGGCAGGTACAGGTCGCGGACCACGATGTCGCCGCTCTCGCAGTGCTTGCCGACCAGGCGGGACAGCATGGGTCCGGCGTCGCTGTGCCGGGAGGCCAGCACGCAGGTGTACTCCGCACCGTACAGGGCGGTGCGGATGTTGTCGCTCATGCCTCCGTCGACGCTGACGTAGGTGCGGATGCCCTCCACGTCCTTGACGGTGCCGACCTCGTAGAGCGTGATGCCCGCCGGTCCGGCGATGGCGCGTCCCGGCTCCACCGCCAGGCGGGGCACCGGCAGGCCCTGGGCGGCGCACTCGTGCGCGACGATCGACGTCAGGCTCTCGGCGATGCTCTTGGGGTCCAGCGGGTCGTCGTCGGGCAGGTAGGCGATGCCCAGTCCGCCGCCGAGGTCCAGTTCGGGCAGGACGACGCCGTGCTCGGCGTGGATCCGGGTGAGGAAGGAGCTGAGGCGGCGCACTGGG
>Ga0207864_1001133_pt1 | contig 31113 bp, 25 predicted proteins | sample HigsolmetaAR202D_FD_184834 | JGI IMG/M metagenome (GOLD analysis project Ga0207864, IMG submission 184834) | Ionic liquid and high solid enriched microbial communities from the Joint BioEnergy Institute, USA - AR20-2-D (SPAdes) (version 2) ... | reverse complement strand
ACGCTCTCGACGCTGGCCTCGAGGCTGCCGCGGACGCTGCTGACCGAGGCCTCGATCAAGGTCCTGGCCTACGCCATCCGGCGTTAGCCCCGACCCCGCCGCCGTCGGGATGGACTCTACACACCAGCTGGAAGCCCGTGCCACGGGAGGGGGGGTCAGGGGATGGGTTTGCCTTGGGGGTCGATGGCGGGGGTGGCGCCGTCGGGGGTGAGGAGGGCGTGCATGGGGGGGGAGGTGAGGTGTTCGAGGCTTTCGGCGGTGCGGTGGACGTGGTCGGGGCGGAGGCCGAGGCGCTCGACGAGGTAGGTCTCCCAGAGGCGGTGGGTGCGGACGAGGGTGCGTGCGCGGTCGCGGCCGGCGGGGGTGAGTGTGAGGGCGCCGGTGCCGGCGTCGCGGGCGACCTCGTTGGCGCGGATGGCGCGGCGGAGGGCGAGGCGGGGGGGCGCGCCGCCGCCGAGGGCGGCGAGGGCGTCGGTGGTGCGCAGGGGTGTGCCGTTTCCTCGTTCCTCGACGCGGTAGAGCATCGCCAGCAGGTCTTCGCGGGCGATGGTGACGGCGAGGGCGAAGCGGCGGGCGGACTTGGCGAGGACGCCGTGGCTCGGGGCCAGGAGGATCGCGCCGGCGAGGAGCACGCCCGAGACGACGGTCATCATGCCCGCGGCGGAGAGGGCCTTGGGCGTGCCGAGCCAGGCCGGGGCGGTCGCGGCGAGGATGTAGCCGCCGAGGCCGCAGAGGACCGCGACGGCGACGGACCAGAGGATCTGCGGGAGGAGGCGGTCGGTGAGGAGGCGGGCGGTGGCCGCGGGGCAGATGAGCATGGCGACGACGAGGATGGAGCCGACGGCCTCGAAACTGGCGACGACGGCCGCGGCGACGAAGCCCATGAAGACCAGGTGCAGGGCGGTGGCGTTGAACCCCAGGGATGTGGCGAGTGCGGGGTCGAAGGCGGCGAGGCGGAGTTCCTTGAAGAAGGCGGCGACGAAGAGGACGGTCAGGAGCGTGACGACGGCGAGGGTGACGAGTTGACGGGGGAGGTCGGCGAGGGTTTCGAGGGTGAGCAGGGCGGGCCAGTCGTCGGGGGGGAACCAGAAGACGGCCTCGAGTTGGCCGTAGAGGACGCAGTCGGCGTCGAGGTCCACCTGTCCGCCGCGGGCGGCGTGCTGGAGGAGGAGGACGCCCAGGGCGAACATGATGGAGAAGACGACGCCCATGGCCGCGCCGGGCTCGACGCGTCCGAGGCGGCGGAGGAGTTCGATGAGGACGACGGTGATGAAGCCGGCCGCGGCGGCGCCGAGGAACATGGGCCAGGTGGCGCGGGTGCCGGCGATGGCGAAGGCGGCGACGAGGCCGGGGAGGACGGCGTGGCTGATGGCGTCGCCCATGAGGCTCTCGCGGCGGAGGATGAGGAAGTTGCCGAGGATGGCGCAGGAGACCGCCGCGAGGGCGGCCGTGAGGGCGGCGGGGAGGTCGAAGGAGAGGAGTTGGTGGAGGGTGGGGGACATTGGGTGGGATGTGGAGGTGAAGAGGTGAGCAGGTGTGGAGGTGAGGGGGTGAGGGGGAGTCAGGGGATGGGGTCGGGGGCGTGGAGGGGGTGGACGCTGGGTGGGACCGGGTGGTCGCTGCTGCGCTGGGCGATGGCGCGTTCGAGTTGGGCGACGATCTCGGGGGAGAGGATGTGCTCGACGAGGTCGGCGGAGCGGTCCACGTGGGTGGCGGCGACGTCGGCGTGGGTGACGAGGTACTCCTCCCAGAGGCGGTGGTTGCGCGTGAGTCTGGCGGCGTCGGCGAGGCCGGCGTCGGTGAGGGCGAGGTCGCCGCTGGTTGAGGTCGTCAGCAGGCCGTCGCGCCGGAGGCGTGCGAGGACCAGGTGCAGCAGGGGGGCGGGGATGGTGCGGGCGGCGGAGAGTTCGCCGAGGGGGATGTGCTGGCCGGGGGCGGGTCGGCCGCGGGATTCGAGGGCCTCGTAGAGGCCGCGGAGGATGTGGTCGCGGGCGACGTGGATTCGCAGCGCGGCGGCGCGGGCGGCGGCGGTGAGGAGGCCGCGGCGGGGGGCCAGGAGCATGCTGAGGAGGAAGAGGGCGCCGGCGGTGAGGACGATGATGCTGCCGGCGGGGAGGCCCGGGAGCAGGGCGCTGGCGGCGGCGCCGAGGTAGCCGCTGAGGCCGCCGATGAGGCCCGCGGCGGCGACCATGCGTCCGAGGCGGTCGGTCCAGAACCTGGCCGCGGCGGGAGGGATGATGAGCATGGCGACGGCGAGGATCAGGCCGACGGCCTGGAGGCCGATGACGGTGACGACGACGACGAGCGTCATCATCAGCAGGTCGATGAGCCAGACGGGCAGGCCGATGGCGGCGGCGAAGCGGTCGTCGAAGCAGACGGCGCGGAACTCCTTCAGGAGCAGGAGGGCGGCGAGGATGGCGCCGGCGGCGACGGCGCCGATGAGGAGGGCGTCGGCGCGGCTCATGGCGGCGGTCTGGCCGTAGATGAGGTGGGTGAGGCCGCCGACGTTGCCGCGGCCGGCGGACTGGAGGTAGGAGAGGAGCACGACGCCGGCGCCGAAGAAGACGGAGAGGACGGTGCCGATGGCGGCGTCCTCGTGGAGGCGGGAGTGGCGGGTGATGAGCTGGACGCAGGCGACGCCGGCGACGCCGGTGAGGGTGGCGCCCAGGAGGAGGACGGGCATGGAGCGTCCGTCGCCGCCGAGGGCGGTGGCGGCGAGGAAGGCCAGCGCGATGCCGGGGAGGGTGGCGTGGGCGAGGGCGTCGCCCATGAGCGCCCGTTTGCGGAGGAGGGCGAAGGCGCCGACGACGCCCGCGGCGACGCCGAGGAGCGCCGCGCCGGCGACGACGACCGCGGCGTTGTAGCCGGCGCGGAAGGTGAGGATCTGGAGGAGGCCGGTGCGTGGGGAGGAAGAAGAGTTCACCACGGAGGCACAGAGGGCGCAGAGGGCACCGAGAAGGGAGGAGAGGGTCAGGAGGGGGAGGGAGGCGAAGGCGCGGGAGGGGCGGCGAGCGCGGGGCGGTGTGTGCGCGTGGCCAGGACGGGTTTGGGGCTGCGCTGGGCCTTGCTGGTCTGGATGTCCTTGTTGTTGTCGGGGTGGCGGGGTTTGGGCGCTTCCGCCGCGATTCGGTCCTGAACAGTTGGGTGCGGGGGCGGGGGCTTGCCCGGGCTTGCGCCCGGGGCTCTCTTGGAGCGGGCGGTCGATCATCGCGATCCCCCGGCCGCCTTGGCCATGGCCTCGGCGGCCTCTTCGAGGAGCGTCAGGCGGCCGCCGTAGGTCTTGTGGAGGTTCTCGCGGGTGAAGACGCTGTTCTCGCCCGAGACGGGCCCCGCGGCGACGACGCGGGTGTTGAGCAGGAGGACGTGGTCGAAGTACTCCGGGACGGTCTGGAGGTCGTGGTGGACGCAGATGACGGTGCGTCCCTCGTCGCGCAGGCGGCGGAGGATGGAGACGATCGCCTTCTCCGTCGCGGCGTCCACGCCGGCGAGGGGCTCGTCCATGAAGTAGAGCCGGGCCTCCTGGGCGAGGGCGCGGGCGAGGAAGACGCGCTGCTGCTGGCCGCCGGAGAGCTGGTTGATCTGCCGGTGCGCGTAGTCGGCCATGCCGACCTGCTCAAGGGCTTCGAGGGCGGCCTTCTTGTGCGCGCGGGTGACGGGGCGGAGCCAGCCGATCCGGGCGTAGCGGCCCATGGCGACGACGTCGAGGGCGGAGACGGGGAAGTCCCAGTCCACGCTCTCGCGCTGCGGGACGTAGCCGACGATCCGCCGCTGCTGCCGGTAGGGGCGGCCGTAGATCTCGACGGTCCCGGAGGCCTTCGGGACCAGCCCGAGGCAGGCCTTGATGAAGGTTGATTTGCCCGCGCCGTTGGGGCCGACGATGGCGATCAGCGAGCGGTCCGGGGCGTCGTAGTCCACGTCCCACAGGACGGGCCGGCGGTGGTAGGCGACGGTCATGTCGTGGACCGAGAGCGGGCTGGAGGCGGAGTGCTCCGGGTGCGCGGCGAGCGAGGCGGGGGGTTTGGTGCGGTGGATGGTGCTCATGGCTTCTTGAAGCGTCGTTCCACCACGGAGGGCACGGAGGGGCACGGAGCGGTTGGGGAGATCCTGACGCTCTCGTTGCATGCTTTGGTCCGGCAGGATTGGGTTTGAAGAGGGGTGGGAGGGGCGCTGGGTCGCCGCGGATCGGCGGGCGGCTGTCCCGCTCTTGAAACCCGGTCCTGGTCCTTCTCCGTGTCTGCTCCGTGACCTCCGTGACTCCGTGGTGGGTTCTTCTCCGCTCTCAGTTCGCAAGCCTCCCGTTCATCCCGCGGTCCGGGGTCGTGCCGCCCAGGGCGCGGGCGATGGTGGTGACGTTGTGGTCGATCATGCCGATGTACGTCCCCTCGTACGTTCCGGCGGGGCCCATGGCGTCGGAGAAGAGTTCGCCGCCGATGGCGACGGCGTGGCCGCGGGCGGCGGCGCCGGCGATGAGGGCGCGGATGTTGCGGTCGGCGACGGTGGATTCGACGAAGACGGCCTTCACGTCGCGCTCCACCAGCGTGTCAACGAGGCGCTGGATGTCGCGCACGCCCGCCTCGGACTCGGTGGAGATCCCCTGGATCCCCATGACGTCGTAGCCGTAGCGGCGGCCGAAGTAGTTGAACGCATCATGGGCCGTCACGAGCACGCGCGAGCGCTCGGGGACGCTCGAGAGCACCTGCCGGGCGTACTCGTGCAGGGCGGCCAGTTCGGCGAGGTAGCGCTCGGCGTTGGCGCGGTACTCCGCTTCGCCCGCGGGGTCGGCCTCGATGAGTTTGTCGCGGACGACCCCCGCGGCCCTGGCCCAGGCGACGGGGTCCATCCACACGTGCGGGTCGGGGTGGCCTTCGAGGCCATCGGGCTCGAGGAGGTACTCGTCGTCGAGCAGTTCGGTGACGGCGTGGACCTTGCGCCCGCTGGAGGCGACGCGGACCAGGGCGTCGGTCATCTTCCCTTCGAGGAGCAGGCCGCTGTAGAAGACGACGTCGGCCGCGGCGAGGGCGGCGATGTCGGAGCGGGTGGGCTTGTAGAGGTGCGGGTCCACGCCGGGGCCGAGGAGGGTGGAGACCTCGGCGCGGTCGCCGGCGATGTTGCGGGCCAGGTCGGCGACCATGCCGGTGGTGGCGACGACGGTCAGCCGCGTGCCCGCGGGGGGAGCGGCGTGCTGCGCCGGGGCGTCGCGCTCGGCGCAGCCGGCAAGGGTGAGGGCGAGGGCCGCGAGCAGGAGAGCCAGGAGCGAGGCAACGGTGGGCGCCGTCGGGTACCGCACGGTGATCCCTCCATCAGAAGCGCAGGCTCAGGCCGGCAAAGAGGGTAAGGTCGTCGGTGTCGCGCTCGGTGAGGCCGATGAGGACGCCCCCGTCGAGTTGGGCGTCGGGGGTGAGGGCGTAGGTCAGGCCGGTGCTCAGGAGGGCCCGGTAGTGCCGCCCGCCGTCGAGGGGGGCGACGCCGACGTACTCGATGTAGCCGGCGAGGTCGCCGATCAGGGCGCGCCCGAGGGCGGCGGAGTGCACGAAGTCCGCCTGGTACTCGTCGTCCTCGGGGCTGTACAGGGCGTCGAACTCGGCCATCATGCCGAGGGAGAAGCCGCCGGGGAGGTCCATGGCGAAGGGGAGGATGACGCCTCCCTCGACGTGGTCGGAGGCGCCGGCGGTCCCCGGGAGGTCGTCGTCGCCGGTGGGGAGGGTGATGAAGGGCATGATCCCCAGGGCGGTGCCGGACTTCCACCCGTGGACGTCGCCGTCGTTCCCCCAGAGGTTGATCTTCAGGCGCAGGGTGAGGTCGCCGACGCCGCGGGTGGTCTCGCCGGGGGAGTGGTTCTCATAGAGGAAGGGGGAGAAGAGGAACTGGAGGTCGGCGTTGTTGAGGAGGCCGATCTTGAGGTTCACCGGGGCGAGGGCGAGGGCGTCGGTGCGCCGGCCGCCCTCGCTGTCGCGGGTCCATTCGACGAGGCTCATCTCGATCTGGACGGCGCCGGCGTCGAGCGTGCGCGGGCTCTCGGTGACGTCGGGGCGGTCGGTCTGCATCTCGCGCCGCAGCGCCCGCGGCGTGGGGTTCAGGAGCGTGCAGCGGCCCTTGTCCGCCGGGGGGGCGGGCTGGAGGGAGGGGAGGGCGGCGGCGAGAAATGTAGCCACGGCTACTGACACGCCAAAATGTAGCATGTGCTACAAAGAAGGTCAAGGCGGGCGCGGCGTAGAGTGACGCTCACGCCGGGGGCGTTGCAGGGAGTTCTCATGAAGAGGCCGTTGCTGATACGGACGGCGAGGCTGAGGCTGGTCGGGGCCGATGCGGCGCTGGCGCGTGCCGCGGCGGAGGGGCCGGGGCCGCTGGGGGAGATGCTGGGGGCGCGGGTGCCCGCGTCGTGGCCGCCGGAGGACCTGGTTGACGCGCTGGGGTTCGTGGCGGCGCACCTCGAGCGGGAGCCGGCGGCGGAGGAGTGGCCGCCGCTGTGGTTCATTCTCGTGGATGCCCCGATGGCGGCCGACCGGCTGCTGGTGGGGGCGGTGGGGTTCAAGTGGCCGCCGCGGGAGGACGGGGCGGTCGAGATCGGCTACGGCGTGGTGCCGGACGCGGAGGGGAGGGGGTATACGACGGAGGCGGTGGGGGGGTTGGTGCGGTGGGCGTTCTCGCACGCCGGGGTGGAGCGGGTGCTGGCCCACACGTTTGAGCGGCACCTGGGGTCGCGGGCGGTGCTGCGGAAGAATGGGTTCGTGCTCGCGGGGGCGGGGACGGAGCCGGTGGACGAGAACGACCGGCGCGGGCGTGGGGAGTTGCTGCTGTTCGAGTTGCGGCGGGAGGACTGGGAGCGCTCGGGGCAGGCGCCGCCGTCCGGGGCGCGGGTGGTGGGGGTGCACCACGTGCAGGTGACGATCGGGCCGGGGGAGGAGGAGCGGGCGCGGGCGTTCTACGTCGGGGTGCTGGGGCTGCGCGAGGTGGAGAGGCCGGCGGCGCTGCGCGGGGAAGGGGGCCTGTGGCTGGCCGCGGGGGAGATCCGCGTCCACATCGGCGTCGAGGAGGGGGCGGACCGGCGGGGGAGCGGGGCGCACGTCGCGTACGCCGTGACGGACCTGGCGGCGTACCGCGAGAGGCTGGCCGCGGCGGGGGTGGAGGTGGTCGAGGGGGCGCCGATCCCCGGCTACGAGCGGCTGGAGTTCCGCGACCCGTTCGGGAACAGGGTCGAACTGATCCGGGCGCTGTAGATGGGCGCCGGCCGGGAGGAGCGGGGGAGGTCGGTCAGCTCTCGTCGAGGGCGCGGTGGTAGTGCTGCATGACGGCGGAGCGGCTGATGAGGCCGATGGGGCGGGGGCGTCCGTCGCCGGAGGGGTCGGAGTCGTCGAGGAGGGCGAGGGTGGCGAGGTCGGCGCCCTTGCCGCTGAACTTCTCGACGGCGCTGTCGAGGGTCTCGGTGGGGGAGAGGGTGGGCAGGTCGGTGCGGAGCAGTTCGGCGACGAGCAGCAGGGGGACGGCCTCGCGGTCGATGAGGGCGGTGCGCATGTCGCGCCCGGTGACCATGCCGACGTAGGCGCCTGATTCGTCCACGACGACGAAGTCCGGGACGTCGTAGTAGGCGTGGAGGGCGACGAGTTTGCTCAGGGGGTCGGAGGGGTAGACCGGCTCGGGGGGGAGCGGGGTGAGGCGGACGCTGCTGAGCGGGACGCGGCGGAGCACGCTCAGGTCGCGTCCGCCGCCGATGCGGAAGCCCTTCCTGCGGAGGCTGGCGGTGTAGATCGAGTCGCGGTCGGCGAGTTGGGCGGTGACGGTGGCGAGGACGGCGGCGAGCATGACGGGGAGGAGGACGTAGACGTCGCGGGTGAGTTCGAAGAGGATGAGGATCGCCGTCAGGGGGGCGTGCATCGCGCCGGCGACGACGGCGGCCATGCCGACGAGGGCGTAACTGGCGGGGCTGCCCCCCGCGGGCATGAGGCCCGCCGCGCCCAGGGCGGCGCCGTAGGCGCCGCCGGCGGTGGCGCCCATGAAGAGGCTGGGGGCGAAGACGCCGCCGGAGCCGCCGGAGCCGAGGGTGAAGACGGTGCCGACGACCTTGCAGAGCGTCAGGGCGACCAGGAGCAGGATCATCCCCGCGGCGGCGGTCACGGTTTCCCTGTCGGGCCCGCCGGGCTCCGCGGCGTCGGCGGCGAGGCCGGCGTAGACGCCGGGGTCGAGGAGGGTGCGGATGGTGTCGTAGCCGTTGGCGAAGAAGGCGGGGGTCTGGCCGTGGAGGGCGATGCCGCGGGCGGCCAGGTGCTCGGGGGCGAGGGCCGTGAACGCGACGACGAAGCCGACGCCCAGGAGCCCCAGCATCGCGGCCCCGAGGACGGGGCGGAGGACCGGGTGGATGCGGATGGCGGCGAAGCGGTCCTCCGCGGCGTGCAGGAGGCGCGAGTACCCCACGGCGAGGAGCCCGCAGACGACGCCGAGGACGATGTAGCCCGGCAGTTCGGCGAGCGAGTAGGTGTAGTCGTGCGCCTGCATCTGGCTGGCGAAGATCGCCTCGTTGCGTCCGAGGGCGGCCTGGGCCGTGGCGGTGGCGAAGACGCTGGAGACGACGATGGGGGTGAAGGTGCGGACGGAGAAGTCGCGCAGCAGGATCTCCAGGACGAAGAAGACGCCGGCGATGGGGGCGTTGAAGATGGCGGCCATGCCGGCGGCGGCGCCGCAGCCGACGAGGGTGCCCATGTGCTCGCGGCTGACGCGGAGGCGGACGCCGGCGACGCTGCCGGCGGTGGCGCCGATCTGGATGATGGGCCCCTCGGCGCCGGCGCTGCCGCCGGAGCCGACGGTGAAGATCGAGGCCGCGACCTTGACGAGCCCGACGCGCAGCGGGATCCGGCCGGCGCGGCGGATCAGGGCCTCCATGACCTGGGGGACGCCGTGGCCGCGGGCGTCGGAGGCGAAGAGGTGGACGACCAGGCCCGTGAGCAGGGCGCCCAGCATCGGGAGTATGGGGAGCAGCGCCAGGCTCCATGGCCCGAGGCCCCAGCGCTCGCCGAGGCGGACGGGGGCCTGGCGGCTGAGGTGCTCGACGGTGTGCAGGGCCCAGGCGAAGCCGACGGCCCCGAGGCCGGTGGCGGTGCCGATGAGCGCGCCCAGGACGATGAGATACCAGTCTCGTTCGAAGCCGAGCCTGCTCAGCAGCCGCCGGAGTTGGAGCCGAGTCTCGCCGGGCATGCTGTGGCGAGCCTACGCGCCGGCCCGCGGCGGGTCACGGCGCGGGCCGCCCTGCGCGTGCGAAGGGGGGTGTTCTACTGGCGCGGGCCGGGATCGACGCGCGGGTCGGTGGGGGAGACGATCTCGATGTGGGAGTACTGGTCGAGGTTGAGGGTGACCAGTTCGCCGTCGTCCATGCGGAGTTCGAGGCGGTCGAGCCAGAGGCGGTCGTCCTTGGCGTGGGCGAACCAGGAGCCGGTCTTCTGCTGGCCGAAGCGCAGGACGGTTCCCTCGACGGTGTTGGCGAGGGCGCCGCTGAGGCGGGGGACCTGCTGGGTGACCCGGACGCGCATGCCGGGCTCGAGGCGGATCTGCTGGAGGGGCGGGGTCATTGTGCGGGGAGTTTACGCCCGCCGCGGGCGGAGTTGATATGGGTGGCCGCGCCGTGGCCGACGGGGCGGGCGCGGCCCCAACAACCACCACCCGGGCCGCGGCGATTCGGGGCGGTTCTGGTGCGGGCGCCGCGATCGGGTACACTCACCGCGTCGGGGACGGGGGACCGGTGGACGACATGGCGACGGCAACGAACGGAACCGTGACGAGCGGCGCGGCTGGGTCCCGAGCGCGCGGGGACAAGTTGAAGTACCGGTGGAACCATCCCGAGACGGGGGTGGAGGCCCGGGTGTACGTCGGCGACTGCCGCGAGATCATCCCCACGATCGCCGAGTGCAGGAAGGGGGAGGTGGACCTGATCTTCGCGGACCCGCCGTTCAACTGGAACCGGGCGTACGACGAGTGGGACGACTCGCTGCCGCGGGAGGACTACCTGAGGTTCACCGAGCAGTGGCTGGACGCGTGCATCGAGGCGCTGGCGCCGCACGGGTCGCTGTGGGTGAACATCCCGGACGACACCGCGGCGGAGATCGTGATGCACCTGAAGCGTCGCGGGCTGGTGATGGTGAACTGGTGCATCTGGCACTACCGCTTCGGCCAGAACACGACGACGCGGTTCATCAACTCGAAGGTGCACGCGCTGTACTTCGCGAAGGACCCGCAGAGGCGGGTGTGGAACTCCGGGGAGATCCTGGAGATCTCGGACCGGGCCTCGACGTATTTCGATCCGCGGACGGAGCGGAAGAACGACGGGATGCCGCCGGGCAAGCGCGTGCCGATGGACGTGTGGTACGGGCAGTACTGGGGCCGGATCCAGGGGAACAACAAGGAGCGGCGCTCCAGGCACGACAACCAGCTCCCGGAGGTGTACCTGGAGCGCGTCGTGCGGGCCTGCTCGAATCCGGGGCAGTTGGTGATGGACCCGTTCCTGGGCTCGGGGACCACCGGGGTGATCGCGCACGCGCTGGGCCGCCGGTTCATCGGCTGCGAGTACAGCGCGGCCAACGCCAGGAGCGCGGTGGAGCGGATGAAGCAGGGGCCGGTGCGCCTGGGGTTGGCGCAGAACCAGAGCACGGCGATTTTTCCGGCGCGGAGGAGACGGGCCGACAAGGCGTCGAAGGAGGGCTGATGCTCCCCAACGCCGATCGAGCCGTCGTCGATCTCGCGAAGGTCCGCGATTGCTGCCTCTGCGAGACGCACCCGACCGGCAAGCACAAGGCCCGGGTCTTCCTGTCCCGCCTGGGGCTGACCGCGGCGGATGCCGGCTGGCTGGGCTCCGAGATCCTCCAGGCCGCGCAGCGCGAGCCCGCGCAGAAGGGCGTCAAGGATGGTTACGGCCAGCGGTGCGTGTCAGACTTTGATTGCTCCGCCAGCGTGGGGACCGCGCGGGGCCGGACGGCGTGGATCGTCCTCAGCGGGGAGGACGCGCCTCGCCTGACCTCGTGCTTCGTGCTCCAGCAGGCGCCGTATGAACGCGAACGTCAAGCCGCTTGAAGTCGTGGCGCTGCTGGAGGACATTCCCGCCCACGGTCTGGTGCGCGGACAGGTCGCGACGGTGGTGGAACTGCTCCCCGGGGAACGCGATCGAGGTCGAGTTCGCTGACGAGACGGGCCGCACCTCCGCGCAGATCGCCCTGCGGCCGGAGCAGGTGATGGTGCTCCGCGATCGCCCCGGCATGGTCGCCTGAGCGGCCGGTCCGGGCTTCGCACCGCGGCTGCTTACCCGATCACCCGCGCCGCCTCATCCAGGATCTGTCTCGCCTCCTCCGCCGTCGGGGCCTCGGCGATCAGCCGCATGATCGGCTCGGTGTTGCTCGGCCGGACGTGCAGCCATGCGCGTCTGGAGTCGAAGTCCACCCGGACGCCGTCCTGCGTGTCCAGCCGCTCGCCGCGGTAGGCGTGCGCGATCTTCTCGATCGCGGCGGCGGCGTCTTCGCGGCGGGCCAGGTCCACCTTCCGCTTCTCGATCGCGTACGCGGGGAGGGCGGCGGCCAGCGCGCCGACCGTCCGGCCCGTCCTCGCCATCAGGGCCAGCACGAGGGCCATCGCCCCGAGGCTGTCGCGCACGTACGTCACCCGCGGCCAGATGACGCCGCCGTTGCCCTCCCCGCCCAGGACCGCGCGGCGCTGCTTCATCGCCTCGACGACGTTCGCCTCGCCCACCGCGGTGCGCACGACGGTCGCGCCGTAGGCCGCGGCGACGTCGTCGATCATCCGGCTCGTGGAGAGGTTCGCCGCCAGCACGCTTCCCCGGGCGCGGTCGCGGAAGATCGGCGAGCCGAGCACCGCCTCCGCGGCCAGCGCGAGCGTGTACTCCTCGCCGATGTACCGCCCCTGCTCGTCGATGATCGCGAGCCGGTCCGCGTCCGGGTCCTGGGCGAAGCCGACGTGGGCCCCGTGCTTGCGGACCGCGTCGCACAGGGAGCCGAGGTTCTCGCGCGTCGGCTCCGGCGGGTGGGGGAACAGGCCGCTGTCGCTGTCGTTGAGGTGCACCACCTCGCACCCGAGGCTCTCCAGCAGCAGCCGCCCGGCGCGGGCCCCGGAGGCGTTGACGGAATCGAGCACGACGCGCTTGCCGGCGCCGATGGCGCGCGTCTCGGGGCCGGCGACGTGCTCCAGCGCGGAGGCGACGAGGTGGGCGTGGTCGGCCGCGGCGTCCTCGGCCGTCTCCGGTTCGCCCGTCCGGCCGGCGCCGTCGGCGTGCGACCGGAAGCGCTCGATGATCTCCGCGGCCAGCGCGGCCGGCGGGGCGCACGCGCCGACGTGGTCCGCGTTGCGGTCGCCGCCGAGGAGGCACTTGAGCCCGTTCCACTGCTGGGGGTTGTGGCTGGCGGTGACGACCATGCCGCCGTCGGCCTCGTGCCGGTCCACCGCGACGGCGACGGTGGGGGTCGTTGCGACGTCGAGGTCCAGCACGCGGCAGCCGGCGCCGAGCAGCCCGCGGACGGCGGCCTTGTGGATCGTCTCGCCCCTGGCCCGGCCGTCGCGCCCGATGGCGATGGTCACGGGGCGCGCGCCCAGGTCGCGCCCCGGCTCGGTGCGGCCGACGCGCTCGACGAGCCAGGAGCCGAAGGCGGCGGCGAAGGCGCGGGCGACGTCGGTGGTCAGGCTCTCGCCGACGATGCCGCGGCAGCCGGAGACGCTGAGCATGAGCGGGGCTTGGGTCGTGGACATGATCGCGGGGCCTCCATGCGCGCTGCTTTCTTTCCTGTAGCGGGGACCGCCAAGCGTAGCCGCTTGGAGCCGCGCCCCGCCGAGCGCTCGCCTGTGGCGCATCCCTCGCCGGTCGTGATTTACTCCCATTTCACCGCGCTCCCGCGCTCCCGCGGTAGTGTCCCGTAGGCGGCGGCCGTCCAGCCCGGCCGCCGCGTCAAGCAAGGAGCCGACGTATGCAGTTCGCGCGTCACAGCCGCCCTGTCGGCCTCAGCCGCTCCGAGCGAGACACGATGATCCTGCGCCACGAGCGCCGGGAGCGGATGAACATCGGCGATCCCGAGCGGGCCGTCTCCGTCATCGGCGGTGCGCTGCTGGTCTTCGCCGGGCTCAAGCGCGGCACGTTCACCGGCCTCATCGGCGCGCTGGTCGGCGCGGAACTCGTGCGGCGCGGGATCACGGGCCACTCCTTCCTTTACGAGCGTCTCGGCGTGGACACCGCCGACCGCTACGAGGACCCCGCCACCCGCTTCTTCCGTCGCGGCATCCACGTCGAGGAGGCCGTCACCATCCAGCGCCCGCGCGAGGAGGTCTACCAGTTCTGGCGCAACTTCGAGAACCTCCCCCGCTTCATGGACCACCTCAAGAGCGTCGAGGTCCTCGACGACCGGACCTCGCGCTGGGTCGCCAAGGCCCCGGCGGGCTACGGCGTGGAGTGGACCGCCGAGATCATCAACGAGGAGCCGGGCTCGCTGATCGCGTGGCGCTCCCTGCTGGGGGCGGACGTGGACAACCGCGGCGCGGTGCGCTTCCGCGACGCCCCGCAGGGGCGCGGCACGGAGGTGAAGGTGACGCTCGAGTACATCCCTCCCGCCGGCCGGCTGGGCGCCGCCATCGCGGGGCTCTTCGGCGAGGACCCGCGCCGGCAGATCCGCGACGACCTCCGGCGCCTCCGCCAGATCCTCGAGACGGGCGAGGTTCCCACCACCCGCGGCCAGCCCTCCGGCCAGGCGACCTACGGGCGCGTGACGAAGGGGTGGACGGAGCCGGCGCGGACCTCGGCCGCGGGCGCGTACGGCTCGATCGGCGAGGCCGCGGCTCCGCCCCCGGCGGGCGCGGGGCCGACCGATGAGACGGGCGTCAATCTCCGCGCCTCGACCGTCACTCCCGAGCAGTCGTCCCCCGGCGGGGCCGAGCCCCGCCGCCCGTCGGAGTCACCGCAGTGAGAGCCCTCTGCTGGTACGGCCCCGGTCACGTGGAGGTCGAGGACGTCCCCGATCCGCGGATCCTCTCGCCGCGGGACGCCATCGTGCGGGTCACCGCGGCGAGCATCTGCGGCTCCGACCTGCACGTGTACGACGGTCTTCTCCCCGGCGTCCGGCGCGGGGACATCCTCGGCCACGAGTGCATGGGGGAGGTCGTCGAGGTCGGCCCGGCGGTGAAGAACCTCTCCGTCGGCGACCGGGTCGTGGTCCCGTGCACGATCGCCTGCGGGGCGTGCTTCTACTGCAAGCGGGACCTGTTCTCGCAGTGCGACAACTCGAACCCCGGCGCCGGCCTGGCCGAGAGGGCGATGGGCTACGCCACCGCGGGCGTCTTCGGCCTCTCGCACCTCATGGGCGGCTACGCCGGCAGCCAGGCCGAGTACGTCCGCGTCCCCTTCGCGGACGTGGGGCCGCTGAAGGTTCCCGACGGCGGCGTGCCGGACGACCGCCTGCTGTTCCTTTCGGACGTTTTCCCCACCGGGTACCAGGCGGCTGAGGCGTGCGGGATCGAGCCGGGGGACACCGTCGCCGTCTGGGGGTGCGGGCCCGTCGGGCAGTTCGTCGTCAAGAGTTGCTTCCTGCTGGGGGCGGAGCGGGTGATCGCCATCGACCGCATCCCCGAGCGGCTGCTGCTCGCGGCGGACGCCGGCGCCGAGCCGCTGAACTTCGAGCACCAGAGCGTCCCCGACCTGCTGCGGGACATGACCGGCGGGCGCGGGCCGGACTGCTGCATCGACGCCGTCGGGATGGAGGCCCACGGGCTGGGGCTCAGCGGCTTCGTGGACCGCGCCCGGCAGGCGCTGGCGCTGGAGACGGACCGCACGTACGTCCTGCGCGAGATGATCACCTGCTGCCGCAAGGGGGGCCGCCTGGCCATCGGCGGCGTCTACGCCGGCATGGCCGACCGGCTCCCCATCGGGGCGGTGTTCAACAAGGGGCTGACGATCAAGGCGAGCCCCGTCAACCCGCACCGCTCGATGCGGCCGCTGCTCGAACTCATCCTGCGGGACGAGGTCGATCCGTCGTTCATCATCACCCATCACATGTCGCTCGAAGAGGCCCCCAAGGCCTACCGCATGTTCCGCGACAAGGAGGACGGCATGATCAAGGCCGTCCTGGACCCGCGCCGCCGCCCGCGGCCGGACTACATCACCACCGCGGCCCGCGAAGAGCCCGAGGCCGCCCAGGAGTACGCCCGATGACGACCACGAACCCGTCGCTCACCAACGCCGAGAAGCCCGTCGTCGCCTGGCTCCGCGACGCGTACGCCATGGAGACGGCGCAGATGAAGGTCCTGGAGGCGCACGCCCGCGACGCCAGGAGCCACCCGGAGATCCAGGCCCGCATGGAGCAGCACCTGCAGGAGACGCGACGCCAGGCCGACATGCTCGAGAAGTGCCTGGAGCGCCACGGCGAGAGCACGTCGGCACTCAAGAACGTCATGGGCCAGGTCTCCGGCTTCTTCAAGGGCATCGGCGCCGCCGCGGCCGACGACGAACTGGTCAAGAACTGCCTGGCCGACTACGCCGCGGAGCACTTCGAGATCGCCTGCTACAAGGCGCTCATCACCGGCGCCCGGGCCGTCGGCGACCACGAGACCGCCAAGGCGTGCGAGCAGATCCTGCAGGAAGAGCAGAACATGGCCACGTGGCTGGAGCAGAACATCCCGATGATCACGGAGGAGCACATCGCGAAGTCCGCCTCCGCCGCTTGACGCCGCGTGTCCGTGGCATGGGCTTCCGGCCCGTGCCTCTTCTCCTTCTCCTCTTCCGCCCCTGGTCGCGCCGTGCGCTCCGAGGCCCGCCGGTGCGCCGCTTCGCTTGCGGAGGTCGGCGGCACCCGAGTTCGGCCCGGAAGAACACCAGAATCGTCGCCGCCGTCCGCGCGCCCTTCTCGCCGCTGATCCGCTTCCGCGCAAGACTCTCGCTGCCGCCGTCGGGGGATCCTGGATGCGGGTCACTTTCGCCACCGTTCTGATCCTCAGCGCCGCCCCGCCGGGCATGCGGTGGATCCCGCCCGGCGAGTTCACGATGGGCAGCGCCGACCCGGCCGCGCCGGCGAACGAGCGTCCCGCGCACCGGGTCCGCCTCGCGGGCTTCTGGATCGACGAGCACGAGGTCACGAACGCGCAGTTCCGCGCCTTTGTCGAGGCCACGGGCTATGTGACGGTCGCCGAGCGTCCCGTGGACTGGGAGGAACTCCGCAAGCAGCTCCCGCCGGGCACGTCCCGCCCCCCTGATGAGGCCCTCCGCCCCGGCTCGCTTGTGTTTGTCCCGCCTCCTGCCGCGGCCGGGCCGGCGCCGCTGGACCGTTACGACCTCTGGTGGCGCTGGACCCCGGGGGCGAACTGGCGATGCCCGGAGGGGCCCGGCAGCACGATCGAGGGGCGCGACGACCACCCGGTCGTCCATGTCGCCTGGGAGGACGCCGTGGCGTACGCGACCTGGGCCGGCAAGCGCCTGCCGACGGAGGCCGAGTGGGAGTACGCCGCACGGGGCGGCCTCGACGGCGCCCGCTTCACCTGGGGCGACGAGCCGCCGAGCGATGTGGGCGAGCCCCGAGCCAACATCTGGCAGGGGCGTTTCCCGATCCTCAACACTGGCCGCGACGGCTGGGAACGCACGGCCCCTGTCGGCTCGTTCGCGCCCAACGCCTACGGGCTGTACGACATGGCCGGCAACGTCTGGGAGTGGTGCTCGGACTGGTACCGCGCCGACGCCTACGCGGACCCTTCCCGCGCACCGGCTTCCGACGCCGCGGCCGCCGGATCGAGCGCGTGCTGCATCGATCCCCAGGGCCCGGCGCGGAGTTTCGATCCCGCCGACCCGTACGCCCCCAAGCGGGTCACCCGCGGCGGGTCGTTCCTCTGTCACGAGAGCTACTGCGAGAGTTACCGCCCGGCCGCCCGCCGCGGCACGCCGCCGGACACCGGCATGTCGCACCTGGGCTTCCGGTGCGTCCTGAGCCCCGGGTCGGACGCCAGGCCCGGGCACGGTGCCGCCCCATGACCTCGGTCTTCCGGATGGTTGCCGCGGGGGGGCTGGCGCTGCTGCTGGCCGGCGGGCCCGCGCCGCGCGCAACGCCGAGCGCCCCGGCGGAGCAGCCGCGCGAGCAAGCGGCGCGGCAGCGCGACCCGCTCCCCTCGTGGCGAGATGGCCCCGCCAGGGAGGACATCCTCGACTTTGTCGCCCGGGTGACCACCGAGAGCGGGCCGGAGTTCATCCCGGAGGAGGAGCGCATCGCCGTCTTCGACAACGACGGCACGCTGTGGCCGGAGCAGCCGCTGATCGAGGGGCAGTTCGCCCTGCAGCGGCTGCGCGAGCTGGCGGCGGACGACCCGACCCTCCGGGAGCGCCAGCCCTTCAAGGCCGCGCTCGAGGGCGACCTCGCGTACATCCGCAGCGCCGGTCTGCCGGCCGTCAACGAACTGCTCGCCAGGACCCACGGGGACATGTCCACGGAGGAGTTCGAGGATCGGGCCCGCGAGTTCTTCCGCACCGCGACGCACCCCGCCCTCGGCCGTCCCTACACCGAACTCGCCTACCGGCCGATGGTCGAGTTGCTCGACTACCTCCGGGAGAACGGCTTCCAGACCTGGATCGTCTCCGGCGGCACACAGGACTTCGTCCGCGTCATCGCCGACGAGATGTACGGCGTGCCGATGCAGCAGGTCATCGGCACGACGCCCAGGCTGGAGTACGTCGAGCGCGGCGGCGAGCGGGTCGTCTGGCGCACGGCGGAACTCGGCTCGTTCAACGACAAGGACGCCAAGCCGGCGAACATCGCGCTCCACATCGGCAGGCGGCCGATTCTCGCGGCGGGGAACGTCCGCTCGGGCGGCGACGTCGCGATGCTCACCTACTCCGACGACCGCCGCGGCCCCTCGCTCCAGTTGCTCGTCGTTCACGACGACCCCGACCGCGAGTTCGCCTACGCCGAGCGCGACGGCGCCTCCCTGCGGGCGGCCGCGCGGCGCGGCTGGACGGTGATCAGCATGCGTGACGACTGGAACACGATCTTCGCCCCGCCGGATGGCCCGGCGCCGGGGCAAAGGAGTCGGCCATGAAGTGGACCACAGTCTGCCGGACCATCGCGTTGCTCCTCTCCACCTTGGCGCTCGCGCTCAGCGCCGCCGGGCAGCAGCAGCAGCAGCGGGGCCGCCAGCCGCGGCCCGGCCCGGCGCCCCAGGACCGGCCGCCCAACATCCTCGTCATCATGGGCGACGACATCGGCATGTGGAACCTCTCCTGCTACCACAACGGCATGCTCGGCTACTCCACTCCCAACATCGACCGCATCGCCCGCGAGGGCGCCCGCTTCACCGACTACTACGCGCAGCAGTCCTGCACCGCCGGCCGCGCCGCGTTCATCACCGGCCAGATGCCCGTGCGCACCGGCCTGACCAAGGTCGGCTTCCCCGGCGCCGACATCGGCCTCCGCCCCGAGGACCCCACGATCGCCACCCTCCTCAAGCCGCTGGGGTACCAGACCGCCCAGTTCGGCAAGAACCACCTCGGCGACCGGGACGAGTTCCTCCCCACCGCCCACGGCTTCGACGAGTTCTTCGGCAACCTCTACCACCTCAACGCCGAGGAGGAGCCCGAGAACCCCGACTACCCGCAGAACCCCGCGTTCCGCCGGCAGTTCGGTCCCCGCGGCGTCATCCGCTCCTACGCCAACCCCGACGGCTCCCAGTCCATCGAGGACACCGGGCCTCTCACCCGCCAGCGCATGGAGACGATCGACGACGAGTTCGTCCGCGCCACGGAGCAGTACCTCGAGCGGGCCGCCCGCGACGGCCGCCCCTTCTTCATCTGGTTCAACTCCACCCGCATGCACATGTTCACCCACGTCCGGCCGGAACTCCAGGGCCGCACGGGCCTGGGCGAGTACGCCGACGGCATGGTCGAGCACGACGCCGACGTCGGCCGGCTCCTGGACAAGCTCGACGAACTCGGCCTGGCGGAGAACACCATCGTCGTCTACACCACCGACAACGGCCCCATGCTCGCGACCTGGCCCGACGCGGGCACCACCCCGTTCCGCGGCGAGAAGAACACGGGATGGGAGGGGGGCTTCCGCGTCCCCTGCCTCGTCCGCTGGCCCGGCCACATCCCGCCCGGCGCCGTCATCAACGACATCATGGCCAGCGAGGACTGGCTCCCGACGTTCGTCGCCGCGGCGGGCCTCCCCGACGTCAAGGAGCGGCTGCTGAGGGGGCAGGACGTCGGCGGCCGCCACTATCGCGTCCACCTCGACGGGTACGACCAGAACGACCTCCTCCACGGCTACGGCCCGAGCAAACGCCGCGAGTTCTTCTACTTCAGCGACGACGGGGACCTCCTCGCCATGCGCTTCGACCGCCTCAAGGCGCACTTCATCGTGCAGCGGGCCGAGGGCTTCGACGTCTGGCGCGAGCCGTTCGTGCACCTCCGCGTCCCGCTCCTGTTCGACCTCCGGGTCGATCCCTTCGAGCGCGGGGACGTCGGCATGAACTACGACGACTGGATGATCCGCCGCGCCTTCCTGCTGGTCCCCCTCCAGACGGTCGCCGGCCGCCTCTTCGAATCGTTCCAGGAGTTCCCGCCCCGCCAGCGCCCGGCGAGTTTCACCGTGGACGAGGCCATTGAGAAGCTCACGCCGGTCGGGCCCGGCGAGTGAGCATCGCCGCAACGGCGGCCCCGTCCCCCCGCCCCGGGGGGCGGGTCTTACCCGTCCCACAGCGTTCCCTCTCTCTCCGTCGCCTCATAACTGAGCCTGCCGTCCACGATGCGCGCTGCGCTCGTGTACGGATGCTCGACGATCTTTCCATCCTCCATGATGTGCAGCACACGCCAGCCGCGGATCTTGAGCGCATCGGCGATCAGGCCGCGGTGGCAGCGCCACCAGACCGCCTCGGCGCACATCATCGCGGCCCGTTGCGCACGGGCGAGCGCCATCAGCCGATCGAGCCCGGCCGCGAAGGCCGGCGTCTGCATGTAGTCGGCGTACCCGCGGAAGGCCTCGTTCCGCCAGGCCGTGTTCCGCGACCCCTCCACGGGCTTGCGCCGTCCTCCCAGTTCCGGGACGTGCTCGTACCCGATCCCCGCACGCCGCAGCGTCGCCCGCAGCGCATCGGCGCCGAACCGCGGCATCCGCCGCGATCCGGGGAATCGCCGCACGTCCGCGAGCACCTCGATCCCCCCATCCCCGTCGTCTCCCCGCGTGCCCGCTCCCCGCAGGAGCGACACGAGTTCCTCCTCGCTCCGGGTCGAGTGCCCGATCGTCCAGATCGTCGGCGCATCGCCGGGCTGCATCGCGGGGGGCATCATCGTCGAGATTCTCTACGTCCCCGGTTTCCCGGGGGTCGCGGGCGTGGCGCGGGGGTGGGGCGCATGTCGCCGCGGCAGGTCCCTCCATGCCCCGCGCGGCGCCGAGCCCGGCCCGGCCGCTCTCCGCGGCGATACCGAGCGTTCGCCCGCCCCGGCGGTCGGCCGCGGCCGGGGCGTCGGCGGCGGTTCATATACTGCGGGGGATGTTCGAACTCACCGTCGAGACCACCTTCGCCGCGGCCCATGCGATCGTCATCGCCGGCGTCCGCGAGCCTGTCCACGGCCACAACTGGCACGTCACCGCCACCGTGGCCGGGCCCGCGCTGGATCACGAGGGCCTGCTGGTCGATTTTCACGCCGTGCAGGCCCATCTCGACGCCATCACCGCCCCCTTCCGCAACGCGGACCTCAACGCCACGCCGCCGTTCGACCGGATCAACCCCACCGCGGAGAACGTCGCCGTGCACATCGCCCGGACGCTGGCGGACCGCCTCGCTTCCGCTTCTCCCAACGCTCCACCCGCCGCGCACGTCGCGGCGGTGCGCGTCACCGAGGCCCCCGGTTGCGCCGTGACGTACCGCCCCCCTGCCCCCCCTGCTTCCCCGTCCCCGTCGCACCTTTCGACGCCCGCACCCGGGCGCTCCGGAACCTGATGCCAGATGGACCGAGCCCGCGCCGAGCACGTCTCTCCGCCGACCGCCGCTGACGTCCGTGGCAACGGCGCCCCGTCGGCCGCGCACGCCGCGGCCCCGGCGGTGCAGCGCCCGGACCTGGGCGAGAACTCGCGCATCTTCAACCGCGACCTCTCGTGGCTGGAGTTCAACCGCCGCGTGCTTCAACTCGCGCTGGAGGAGAAGCGCCCCCTGCTGGAGCGTGTCAAGTTCCTCGCGATCTTCTCCAGCAACCTCGACGAGTTCGTCATGAAGCGCGTCGGCCTCCTCGAGCAGCGCATCGAGGAGGGGTTCACGCCGAACCTGTACGAGCCGTGGGACACGGCCGTCCTGCTCCAGTCCATCCGCGACCTGATCGCGGAGTTGCAGGGCGTGCAGACGAGGTGTTTCCTGGGGAGCATCCGCCCCGCGCTGGCGGCGGAGGGGATCCACCTGCTGGCGTACTCCGAACTCGACGAGGACGCCCGCCGGCGCATCGACGCGTGGTTCGCCCGCGAGGTCTTCCCGATCCTGACGCCGCTGGCGGTCGATCCGGGGCACCGCTTCCCGTTCATCTCGAACCAGTCGGAGAACATCGGCGTGCTCGTCGCGGAGGCGGACCACGCGGAGCCGCTGTTTGCGCGCATCAAGGTCCCTACGGTCCTGCCGCAGTGGGTCCGCGTTCCTCCCGGCGACGGGGAGGGGCCGGAGGAGAAGGGGCGGGGGCGGTTCGTCCACCTGCAGGACCTGATCCGCAACAACCTGGACGACCTCTTCCCCGGCATGCAGATCAAGGAGGTCTGCCACTTCCGCGTCATCCGCAACGCGGAGGTCGAGGCGGAGGACGACGACGCGGACAACCTGCTGGAACTGGTCGAGGCGCAGCTCAAGCAGCGCCGCTTCGCCCAGGCGGTGCGCCTGGAGATCTCGATGAACCCGTCGCGCCGGCTCCTGAACCACCTCATCGAGGAGCTGGGCATCTCGCCCGCCGCGGTGGCGCAGCGCGAGGGGCCGCTGGACTACAACGACCTGATGGAGATCGTGGAGCTGGACCGCCCGGACCTGAAGGACCCGCCGTGGCGGCCGGTGATCCCGCGCCGGCTGGCCGCGCGGGACCGCGACATCTTCTCCATCATCCGCGAGGGGGACCTGCTGCTGCACCACCCGTACGAGTCGTTCGAGGCCTCGGCGCAGCGCTTCATCACCGAGGCCGCGCGCGACCCCAACGTGCTGGCGATCAAGCAGACGATCTACCGCACCAGCCGCGATTCCCCCTTCATCCACTCGCTCATGCGGGCCGCGGAGCACGGCAAGCAGGTCGCGTGCCTCGTCGAGCTGCGCGCCCGGTTCGACGAGCAGTCGAACGTGCGCTTCGCGCAGATGCTGGAGAAGGCGGGCGTCCACGTCGCCTACGGCGTCGTCGGCCTCAAGACGCACTGCAAGGCGGCGCTGGTCGTGCGGCGCGAGGAGGACCCCGAGAGCGGCGGCACGGTGCTGCGCGCCTACGCCCACCTGGGCACCGGCAACTACCACCCGCGCACCGCGTCGCTCTACACCGACCTGTCCCTGTTCACGTGCAACCCGCTGATCACCGGCGACGTGGTGGACCTGTTCAACTTCCTCACCGGACGCTCGCGGAAGACGGAGTACCGCTCGCTGCTGGTGGCCCCGCTGACGATGAAGCCGGGGCTCATGGCCCGCATCGACCGCGAGATGGAGATCGCCCGGGCGTACCGCGAGGGGCGCTCGCCGGTCAACGGGCGCATCGTCGCCAAGATGAACGCGCTGGAGGACCGGACCGTCACGGAGAAGCTCTACGAGGCCTCCCAGGCCGGGGTGGACATCACCCTCTTCGTCCGCGGCTTCTGCTGCCTCCGGCCGGGCCTCCGCGGCCTGTCGGAGAACATCCGCGTCGTCTCCGTCGTCGGCCGCTTCCTGGAGCACTCCCGCATCTTCCACTTCGGCGCGGGGAAGGAGGACCCGCTCGAGGGGGAGTGGTTCATCGCCTCGGCGGACTGGATGTACCGCAACCTCAACAACCGCGTCGAGGCCGCGACGCCCATCTTCGACCCCGGCGCGCGCCGCAAACTGGCCCACATCCTCTCCACCATGGCCCGTGACCACCGCTGCGCGTGGGACCTCAACCCCGACGGCACCTACACCCAGCGCACCCCGCCCCCGGACGCCGAGCCGGACTCGCCGGAGGTGCTTGGGACGTTCGAGACGCTGATGAGGGCGACGGCGGGGGGAGGGGTGAACTAGGACTTGTGTCAGTTCGGCTCAGTTTCGCGAGCACGTCGCCCGTCAGATCGGGGCTGATACGCCGGTCGTCGCCGTCGGTTTCGACAGGAACGACCTCATTTATCACCTCAATCGCCCCGCCGACGCCCTTCCCGAGGACGCACCGCCCGCCGAGGTGGCGCAGCGCGAGGGGGCGCGCTCTGCCGCGGCGACCGTTTCACCATCGGCTTCCGCGCGATCGAGGGCGCGCGGGTGGTGCGGTGAGCGAGGCGCTTACGCATCCGGTGCGCTGTGGCTATCGGCCAGTGCTTCGGGGCGCATTGCGGCTGTGGGGTGAGCGCGCTTGCTCAGACGCCCGGCGATGAGGGCGACTTCGAGGAAGGCCCACGCGGCCAGGAGCGGGATGATCCACCAGGCGTGCCGGTCCGTCGCCGCGGCGATGCGCACCGCCAGGTCCTGCACGTTGCCTTTCCACAGCCCCTTGGCGAGCCCCACGAGCGGGTGCGGGCGCAGCAGCAGGCGGGCGCTGGGCGTCCGCAGCCATGCGGCGCCGCGTGCGCCCTTCTTCGCGGCGCTGATGATGACCCGGTCCGCTCCGCCGTCCGGGGCCAGCCGCAGCAGGCGCACGCCCTCCGGCCCCGTTACGTGCAGCGCGAGGACGCCCGAGCCCTTGCCGATTCCGTCCGCGCGATCGACGAATCGCGCCAGCGTCGCGACATCGTCCGGGGAGTCCGCCAGGCGCAGGATCCGGGCTGCGCCCCCCGGCGAGGCGCGGCGCGAGAGCGAGCCGACGTTCTCCAGCAGCGGCCGCAGGTCGTCGAATCGTCCGGCCCGGGTGGCGCGGAGGATGTGCTCGCTGAGCCCCTTCGTCATCGCGCCCATCCGCCGGGCGGCCTTGAGCACCGACGGCGCCCAGTCCACCTGCGGCGCGACGGTCGTCGCCAGGCCCAGGGCCGAGAGCGCGAGGATCACCTCGTCGGTCTCCCCGTCGGCGACCCACTTGCCCCCTTGCAGGAGGATGTCGCGGATATCGCCGACGACGAGCATGTCGGCGGCGACGGCGCCGACGAGGGACTCGATCGAGTCCCCCTGCCCGGAGAGGGCGCCCATGCCGACGTCGCGCGCCCGGCGCAGCAGGCTGGACGCCTCCGCCGCGGCGAGGTCGCGCTCGTGCTCGATGGCCCGGCGGCGCTGCGGGTCGGTCTCGGCGGCGAGGGCGGCGTCGGCGATCGCGGCGGCCTCGCCGTAGCGGCGGGCCTCGCGCAGGTGCCGCACTTCGGCCGCGAAGTCCATCGCGGGCAGGGCCTCCAACTGCAGCCGCGCCAGGCGCGCCGCGGTCCCCGCGACGAACGCCCACAGCAGCGCGAGGGCGACGGCGAGCCGCGCCACGGCCCATCGGCATCGCCACGCGGCCGCGATCATCGGGCCGCCTCGTCGTCGAAGAGGACGATCACCGCGGCGTCGCCGACGAGCCCGCGGACGAGGGCGCGGATCTGGTCGCGCGTCGCCTCCTCGACCAGTTCGGCGTCCTCGGGGGAGAGGACGATCCCGCGGGCCTGCTCGGAGAGGGAGCGGCGCGCCTGGCCGAGGTAGTACTCGCCGGCGCGGGAGCGCAGGCGCAGCCACCCGGCGGCGACCTCGGCCTCGTCGCGCTCGGTGTAGACCTCGGCGGCGATCAGGCGCGGGCGGGGGACGCGGATGATGTAACTGTTGAACAGGGTGCTGGCGCGGACGGCGCCCTCGGGGATGGCGGAGAGGTCGGCGCCGTAGAAGAGGCGAGCCGGGGCGCGGACGGTGGCGTGGACGTCGCCGCGCCAACTCTCGTGGCTGCGCGTCGCGGCGACGGTGGTGTCGATCTGGACGGTGACGAGTTTCATCGCCCGCACGAGGGCGGCGACCTCGGCGGCGGGGCGGAGGTCGCCGCGGCTGTCGAGGTGCGCGGCGAGGGCGGCGGGGGAGGCGACGCGGTCCTGCTGCCAGCGGAGGACGGCGGCGAGGGAGACGAAGATGGCCGCGGCGAGTGCGGCCGGGAGCAGTGGGGAGGCGGAGCGGGGAGTCGGGGTGCGGCGGGGGAGCACGGGTGATGGTAGAGATCGGCTCAGGCCGGCGCGCACCACAAGCCGGGTCGCGGGGTTTGCGGCCCGGCTCGTTGGTGCATCACACCTGCGCGTCGGCCGCAGCCGCCGCGCAGCCTCGCCCCCAGCGGGGTCACTGGGCGGGGATGTTGCTGTTGCTGCTGCTGCGGCGGCGCCGGGCGGCGGCGAGACCGGCGACGGCCAGGACGGAGGCCGCGCCCGGGGCCGGGATCAGGGAGGTGAACTCCCAGCTGTGGATGAGGTGGCGCTGGGCGTCCAGGGCGTTGCCGGTCGCGGCGGTGATGCCGACGAAGGCCTCGCCCTCGTCGAGGGCCAGGAGCGTCTCAAGGTTGAGGTTCTGCTCCAGGATGGGGTTGACCAGGTCGTTGAGGTAGACGGACAGGGTGCCCAGGCCGCCGACGGAGAGCGGGGGGGTGTAGGTGATGCGGACGGTGTGGATGTCGCCGCTGGAGAGGTTGGTCTGGCTGGTGGGGATGGGCTGTGCGGCGAGGGTGCCGAGGCCGAAGACGGCGCTGTTGGGGAGCAGGCCGCGGGACTGGATCGAGATGTGGTTGCCGTCGATGTCGGCCCAGTCGGCGACGTTGTCCCACATGTCGAACTCGACGGCGAGGGAGTTGGAGATGCCGACGCCGCCGAACATGGGGTTGTCGCCGTAGCCGAGGGCGCCGCCGTCGCCGCCGATGGCGGTGTTGGACACGTTCTGGATGACGAAGGCGAAGCCGTCGGCCCCGCCGCGGTGGACCTCGTCAACGCTCATGCGGAAGGTGGTGTCGAAGCCGCCGGCGACGTTGCGGCGGAACTCGTACCACATCGCGCCCTTCTGGCGGCCGGCGGAGGAGGTCAGGGCGATGGCGGAGCCGATGCTGGTGGCGTTGCCGACCAGGGAGAGGTTGGGGGTGGTGTGGAAGTTGGTGTAGCTGAAGCTGCCGCCCTGGGCGAGTGCGGGGGCGCCAGCGGCCAAGAGTGCGGCGGCGCCGGCGAGGGCCGCGGTGCGGGAGGGGGAGAAGACCTGGTTGCGAGTCGGCGTGACCATGCACGAGCTCCTTCCGATCTGATCGGGCGCAGTACAACAGCGCCCGCGCGCCGTGGGCCGGCGGTTGTCGCGTCGTCCGGGGGTCTGCGCTCACTCACCGCCGGAAGTCGGCGAGCCGTGGCCGCGGGGGGAGGTCGAAATGACCACCGTCGCGGGTGCTGCTCGGCCGCTTCCGCCCGAACGACTCCGAAATGTCAGCGGTTGCCTCAACCGCTCGAGAGAGAACAGCCCGACGACCGCGTGTCCGCGGGGCCGACTGCGAATCTCCGGCCGCGGCGGGCTGCGGCCGCCGCGATCTCTGTGCCGGATCCGGACGGGGCAACGCGTCCGGCCCCCGCTCCCCGATCTCTCTCACCCGGTGTGACCGGCTTCATGAACCGGCCGCATTCATCAGAGCACAAATCTGCTCAAAGTCCAGCCGGATGGGCGCGGAAGGTGCAGGAAGAGGGCGAAAAGCCCGCCATCTTGCCCGGCTTACCACGACCGACCCCTGCCGGCCTCCCCCTGGCCGCTGATCGGGGCGGCGCTGAGGGGGTGACGTTCGGGAACCGGGTTTATCTCTCTCGCCTCAAGGGGGCAAGCCCCGGTTCAAGCCCGCGGCCATCGGCGGCGGCGGCACGGTGGTGACGGCCGCACGCGAACCCGCCGCGGGGGGATCTCTGCTCCGGGGGTGAGGATACCAACGGGAGGGGCTTGCGCCAAGGGGGAAATGCAAGACGTTATGGGAGAAAGGGTTAGGGTGCGGGAGGGGGGCTTCGGATCGGAGCACCGCCTGTCAGAGTGTTACGAAGCGGAGGCCAAGGCGTCGTACGCCTCAAGAACAGCCTCGCCGATGGATCCCTTGGCCCATTCGGGATTGCCGGGGCCCCGCTGAGCGGGGGGGACATAACCGGTGTGGCTGAAGGTGCTGAGCATGTACGAGGCGTCGTCGCGCTCGACGCCGTAGAGGTGGAAGAAGGCGGCGTCGAGTTCGGCGCGGAGTCGTGCGCGTTCCTGCTCTTTCCAGATGTGAACGCCGTCGCCGCGGCTGCCCTTGAAGCCGCAGGCGGCAGCGAGGGGGATCATGTCTTCGGCGGTGCAGGAGAGTTTGAGGACGCGTTCGCTGATCCAGTGCTCCAGGGTCTCTCGTCCGGACAAGGGGCACTTGGCGTCGTACGCGTCGGGGGGAAGTGTCGGAAGCTGCTCGACAATGAAGAAGTTCAGATGGACGCTTCCAACCTTCTGGCGTGCGATGAAGTCGTAGACGAACGAGTTCAGATTTGCGAGAAGGCAGCACTCGCGGCGCGGCTTGATGGCATCACCGATGAAGACAAGCGGTGCGGAGTTGACAACAGCGACCCACGGGAGGAAGCTCGCGATCATGGTGCGCTCATTCGTGGCGCTGGTGACGTCCTTGTAAGCCAGCAGCCAGTCCCTCCGACGGCTGCCGGATACGTCTTGCACCGTCGCGTCATCGACCCACCATCGCGGGAGCACCGCGAACTCAGGGTTGGCGTGCTGGACAAGGGTTGTCTCGTTCTTCTGCCCCTGGCGAACCCAGTTGTCCTTCTCGACGAGGACGCTGGCGGCGCGATGGTCGAAGGCCTGGACCATCTTCGCCTCGTAGAGCGGGAGGGCGGACTTCTTCCCGTGGGTGTAGACGTTGCCGCGGAGTTTGTAGCCCTTGCCCTCCCAGTGCTTCGCCGGCTTGAAGTGCTCGGCGTCGTTCGTCTGGTCGAACATTCGGCAGAAGGTGATCCCCCACGGATTGCCTCCGTCCGTCCGGTTGGCGTCGATGAGGATGGGGACCCGCTTGTAGATCGACTTGGTGAGGTCGGCGTCGCGGCGGGTGCGGAAGATGGGGCAGGTCCTCGTGTTGGGGTTGAGGAGCCTCATGTCGGCGGCGGTGAGCGCGATGTGCCGCTTCTTGTTGACGGGCTCCACCTCTTCGACGCTGTGGGCGAAGAATACGAAGTCCGCGTTCGGCGTCTTCCGGGCGGACCCGCCGAAGACGATGGCGGAGAACTTGAAGCAGCCGTGCACGTCGGGGAAGATGCGCTCGCGGTTCTCGAAGTCGTACAGGGAGACGAGCGACTTCGCCTCCATCAGGGCGTTGAAGAAGTCCTTCGTGGTGTCGTCGGTGGCGATTCCCGATGGAACCAGGAGGCCGACGAGCCCGGCTGGCGCGACGATCGTGCGGGCGAGTTCAGCGAAGAGCATGTAGAGGTTGACGTCGCCCTTGCCGGTGAGGGGATAGTCGCCGCAGCGCCGGGCGTAGGCGAGCATGCGGGCGGCGCTCTCGCGGGCCTTCTCGTAGGCGGCGAAGAGTTCGGGGTTGGCCTTCGGCATGGCGGCGATGCGCCGGCGGCGTTCGGCGGCGCTGACCGCGCCGGCGGTGGCGGGGTCGGTGATGGAGAAGAACTCCCGTTCCTGGACCTTGACCCGCTCCCACGGGGGGTTGCCGATGACGCAATCGAAGCCGGCGCGGTCCCCGCCGCGATCAAAGACGTGGGGGAAGGCGGTCTTCCAGTCGAAGGCGAGGGGGTGGACGGCGGGGTCTCGGACGAGGGAGTTGCCGCGGATGATGTTGCGCGAGAGGTCGGCGAGGGTGCGGCCGCGGCGGGCGGAGCGGATCCAGAGGGCGAGTTGGGTGATCTCGACGCCCTCGGCGGAGAGGTCCACGCCGTAAAGGTTGTCGGAGAGGATCCAGTCGGGGATGGAGTCCCGGAGGCTGCGGGCGTCGTTCTCGCGCATCTTCTCGGCGAGGATGAGGTGGCCGACGACTTCGGTGTAGTGGGACTCGAGGGCGTCGTAGGCGCGGATGAGGAACGCGCCGGAGCCGCAGGCGGGATCGACGATCTTGAGGTCCCGCAGGGTGGCGAGGCAGTCCCGCCAGTAGGCGGCGACGACCTGGTTCCTGGCGTTCTTGCCTGTGTCGCGGTCCACCTTGTGGGCCCTGGCGTGGGCCGCGAAGCGCTCCTCAACCAGGGCATCGACGGTGCGGCTGACGAGCAGGCCGGTGAACGCGGGAGGGGTGTAGTAGATGCCCATGCGCTTGCGCTGGGCGGACTTCTTCATCGCGGGGGCCTTGCCGTTTCCGCCGGCCCCGTTCGCGGCCTCTTCGCCCTGGGTGAGGGCGAAGAGGCCGCCGACGCGGAGTTTCTCGAGCTCGGTGATGGAGCGCTCGAAGAGGTGGCCGAGCACCTCGACGTTGACCTCCTGCGCGAAGTCGTACTCGCCAAAGCCCTTGAGGGCGTTGGTCCAGGGGGCGTCGTCGAGCTGGAGGTCGTCAACCTCCGGATCGTGACGGAAGAGGCCGCCGTTGAAGCCGACGTCAAGGTCGACCTCCTTGCCGCCCTTGTCAACGAGGTGGAAGAGCCCGATGAAGTTCTGTCATCGCGGGTTGGTGACCTTGGAGAACGCGGGGATGCTGGACCAGGCGCGGTCGAGGGTGTCGCGGGGGAGGAGCCCGCGGTCCTCGCAGAAGGCGATGAAGATCACGCGGTCCAGGAGCTTCTGGGCGATGTGGATGGCCGTGTCGAGGGGCTTGCCGTGGTCGTGGACCAGGTGGGCGATGAGGCGGTTGCGCTGGTCACGATACGAATTGTAGAGCGAGTCGCCGACCTGCTTCTGCCGCTCGCCGGTCTTCTCCAGGAGCGCGATGGTGAGTGGCTTGTGTCCGGGGACGGCGTGCAGGAGGGAGCGGCGTTTGAGCAGGGCGTAGAACTGGTTGAAGGTCTCCCGATCGCGGAGTTGCTGGAGCGTGAACTCCTCGTAGGCACGCTGGGTCTTGTTGCGGTGGTAGAGGCGGATGGTGGAGAAGTTGGAGACGATGGCCCAGGGGCAGTCGGGGAGGGCGTTGAGGTAGTCCCACGCCTGCTGGACGGGCGTGCGACCGTTGGTCTTGTCGCGGTCGAGATCGGTGTCGGCGCTCTTGAGCTCGATGATGGCGACGGGGGAGCGGGCGTTGGGGAAGAGGCCGAGCGCGCCGTCGGCGGCGCCGACGCCGGGAACGGTGTATTCCCGGTCGATCCCGAAGTCCGTCGGGTCGTCCGCCTTGGTCTTGTAGCCGAGCGCTTTGCCGAAGATGTCGTTGAGGAAGTCGGCGTTGGCGCTCGTTTCCTTGTAGCGGGCGAGGTGGCCGCCGGTCTCCTGCTCGGCCCATTTGAGGAGGATGGCGTACGCCTCGTCCTGCTCCTTGCCGGCGTGGGACACCTTCCTGCCTTCTTCTTCGAGCAGGCGCGGGAGGAAGAGGGTGTCGTGCTTCCGGAGTCTGAGCGAACCGGCGAGGTTCAGGCCGGGGAGTGTGGATGCCGCTGCGGGGCCCTTTCGTGAGGAACGCTTCGCCATTGAGACTCCGGGCTGAGACGGGGGCGGTCTGGGTGGTGGGCTGGAATCATAACCGATGAGCGTGCGGTCCCCGGCTGGGAATGGGAGGGAACGCCGATGTCGCGCGTGCGTGCCGCTCTGTCGGGGGCGACGCGGGGTGTGAGGCGTGGGTGATGCGCATCTCGTGCGGGACTCGGGTTCCCATGCCCGGCAGTGGATGTGCGACGCCCTGCGGCCGAGACGTGGAGAGGTCAATGAGAAGAAGAGCACGGCCGACCGTCCCTCCACACGGTCGGTCGTGGCGCCCGGAGGGAGTTGGGGGGCGGATGAGGCGGGGAGGAGAGGGAGAAGAGGAGAGCACGGGCTTCCAGCTGGTGTGTAGAGTCCATCCCGACGGCGGCGGGGTCGGGGCTAACGCCGGATGGCGTAGGCCAGGACCTTGATCGAGGCCTCGGTCAGCAGCGTCCGCGGCAGCCTCGAGGCCAGCGTCGAGAGCGT
>Ga0207864_1001124_pt1 | contig 31276 bp, 24 predicted proteins | sample HigsolmetaAR202D_FD_184834 | JGI IMG/M metagenome (GOLD analysis project Ga0207864, IMG submission 184834) | Ionic liquid and high solid enriched microbial communities from the Joint BioEnergy Institute, USA - AR20-2-D (SPAdes) (version 2) ... | reverse complement strand
CCGTTCAAGTGGTTCGGCCGTGAAGGTGGCCGCCACGGCAAAACGAAAGGATCCCATTGGTTCTATTCCATTGTGACAACTTCAGCCCGTCACTACCACTGTGTTCCCGATTTGTTGTCGGAAGACGCGTCCGGCTGTTCGCGGAAACTTCGACGCGGGCGCAGTGACAGCTCGTCCGAAAGCATCCCAGGCTCCCTAATAGCTTTGTATTATTGACGGACAGCCTGGGTGAACAGATGATGATCCAAATGAGAATTAGGCTCTGGCCGGCAATGTTCGCCGGTGTGGGCTTGCTCTGGTTTGTGTCGGCGCAAAGCGGTGGAGGGGGAGAGAATGAAGCTCTACAACGGCACCGCAACCTCGGCAAAGCATTCTATGAGAATCCCACGACGCAGTTGCAGGCCGTGGAAGAGTTTCGAAAGGCGTTGGCCCTCCGTCCCAACTCCGCGGTAGAGCGCCTCAATTACGGGTTGGCCCTCCTCCGAGCCGGAAAGACGCAGGAAGGCATCGCGGAACTCGAGCAAGTTCAAAAGCAGCAGCCAGACATCCCTCACACGTGGTTCAACTTAGGCATCGAATACAAGAAGGCGGGGGAGCAGGAGAAGGCGATTCGACAATTTGAACGGATGGTTGCGCTGGTTCCCGACGAGCCTGTCTCCCACTACAATCTGGGTGTCCTCTACAAGATGGAGGGACGGATGGAGGATGCGATCCGTCAGTTTGAGACTGCTTCCCGCCTGGATCCAAACCTCGCCGCGCCCCATTTCCAGCTTTACAACGCCTACCGGCAGGCAGGCCGTCGCGAGGACGCTGCTCGCGAGCTTCAAGCATTCCAGGCTATTAAGAAGAAGACCGAAGGCGCTGCTGTTCCAGAGGACATGGAATGGAGCGCTTACGCGGAGATTTACGACGTCGTCGATCCCCAGTGGTCGGCCCACTCGTCCCCCAGGGAACTGAAGTTCCGCGAGACAGCGCTTCCCTCGTCTGTCGACGCCGCGACTGCCCGCGCGTCGATATTTGACCTGGAGCAGGATCGAAAGCCGGACCTGCTGGTTTGGTCGAAAAACGGCATCGCTATCTATCGCGGCGGCGTCAGCTCGGTCCAGGACCCGGCTCTTGCCTCCCTGCGCGACGTCCGCTCCGTTGCGATTGGCGACTTCAACAACGACTCCTTTGCCGACCTCGCTGTCATCACAGCGACGGAAGTCCTCCTTCTCACGAATGAAAAAGGAAAGTTCCGCAGGTTCGAAGCCCCGGCTCCAACGGGCAAATTCCAGGCTGCCGTCTGGCTGGATTACGACCACGACTATGACCTGGATCTGATCCTGCTCGGCGAAGACGCCTCGCTCCTGCGCAATGAGGGAGCGGCGGGATTCTCAGAGCGCTCCGGGGACATGCCGTTTGTGAAGGGCAACGCCATCGAGGCGAAAGTTTTTCGTCTTGTGGCGGATACGCGCGGGCACGACCTTCTGGTCAGCTATCAGGACCGTCCGGCGGTCCTCTACCGGGATTTGCTGCTCGGAAAGTATCGCGCCGAGGATTTGCCTGTGGTTCCTGCGGGCGCAAGGTTCCTGGATGCGTTCGACTGGAACAACGATAGCTGGGTTGACATTGCCTTTGTGTCCGGTGATGCCGTTCGGCTCCTCCGCAATAGAAAGGGGACGTTGGAGGCTGCAGGCGTCAGCGCCCCCGGAGCCGGGTTTGTTTTCGCGGACCTGGAAAACAGCGGTCTCGCCGATATCGTTGCTGGCGCTGTGATCGTTCGCAATCTTGGCGGTGAGCGATTTGCGCCTCCGAGCGCGCGTTTTGGCGACTCCCTGCGGTGGGCGGCTGCGGACTTCGATCAGGACGGACTGACGGACCTTGTCGGCATTCGTGCCGACGGAGCCATCCATCACTACAGGAATGCGACGCCCGTAAAGAATGCCTGGATCCGTCTTGAAGCGATTGGGGTCAAGAATCTGAAGCTTGCGCCCGGCGCAGAGGTGGAAGTGAAGGCGGGGCCTCTATATCAGAAGCGGCTGTACGAAGGCCTCCCGCTCCTTTTCGGCGTCCGCACTGCGAGAGAAGTAGACACGGTCCGAATTACTTGGCCCAACGGGCTGATTCAGAATGAACCCCGCCAGGCGGTCAATCGGAGTCACGAGTACAAAGAGGCGCCTCGGCTTTCGGGGTCATGCCCCATCATCTGGACATGGAACGGCAAGGAATTCGAGTACATCACAGACGTCCTGGGCGTCGCGCCTCTTGGCGCCAGTTCCGGGGATGGCGAATATTTTCCGGTCGACCATGACGAGTACGTGTTGATCAAGGGCGATTCACTCAAGCCGGTGAAGGGCAGGTATGAAGTCCGGATCACGGAAGAACTCAGCGAGGTAGCGTACCTCGACCAGGTCCGCCTTATCGCCGTCGATCATCCGGCTTCAATCGATATCTTCCACAACGACAAGTGGAAGGGGCCGCCATTTCCGGAGTTCCGCTTGTTTGGCGTCCGCAAGCGAATTTACCCCGTGAAAGCTGTCGACGACAACGGGAGGGATGTCCGGTCGCGGCTGATGGCGCTGGACAAGACCTACGCGGAAGGCTTCGAGCGAACGATGACAGGTGTCGCTAAGATGCACAGCCTTGAACTCGATTTCGGACCGCAGGCAGCGCCGGACGGCAAGGCCGTTCTCGTGATGAGCGGATGGGTCGATTGGGCCGACGGCAGCACGTTTCTTTCGGTTGCTCAGGAGAAGCGCGGCGGCCTGACGCCGCCCTATTTGCAGGTCCGCGACGAGCGCGGGGAATGGAAAACCGTCATCGAAGACATGGGAATGCCGGCAGGCAAGCCCAAAACGATTGTCGTCGACCTGACGGGGAAATGGCTGTCCGCTTCCCGCGAGGTGCGCATCGTCACTAATCTCTGCCTTTACTGGGACGAGATCTTTCTGAGCGAGGAGACCGCGGAACCTCCGGCAGTTTTGAACGATCTGGCGACCTCGGAGGCCGAGATCCGGTTCCGCGGATTTTCCCACAACGTGATTCACCCCGAACGCAGGCAGCCGGAAATGTTCATTTACGGCAAGGTCATGCCGACCTCGATGTGGAACCCGACGCCTGGGATGTACACCCGCTACGGGGATGTCCAGGAGCTTCTGACGGAGGTCGATGACCGCTTCGTCATCATGGGGTCCGGTGACGAGATTCGGTTGCTATTTGATGCGTCCGCTCTGCCTCCCGTGAAGGAAGGGTGGCGCCGTGATTTCCTGCTTAAAGTCGATGGCTGGGCGAAGGACCGCGATGCGAATACCGCTTACTCGCAAACAGTGGAACCCTTGCCCTACCACGGCATGACTCGGTATCCCTACGGACCGGATGAAGCGTATCCGGATACGCCGGAGCATCGCGCTTATCTGGAGAAATACAACACGCGTCCTGCATTGCGCCTGCTGCGTCCGCTGGTCGGGGATGGGACTCGGTCTGGCGCAAGGCGGGACGTTCCATACGGAATCGGCCATGAATAAGCACTCTCGCTGGTTAGCAATCGCATTTCTGGTCCTGTTGCTAAACTCGGCCTATCTGGCGGCCTTCGCCTCGCCCACCATCTTCTACATGGCCAATGTGCTCCTGCACATCGGCCTCGGGTTGGCGGCCGCTGCCGGCTACGTACTGCTGCTGTTTCGCGTTCCTGCGCTGCGCACGCCCGCGGCCGGAGCTCTTCTGATCGGAGCCGGTCTCGGCGTCTATCTGATGCTGGCCTACAACGTCCTCGCCAACCGGTGGATACTCTGGTCGCACATTGGCTTTTCCGTGGCCGGTGTGCTCTTGCTGATCTGGTTCAGCTACCGGAGCGGATGGCACAAGTTTTCGCGCGGCGCTGCGATCGGGCTATTGCTCCTCGCGGTTTTTCCCGCCGTCACCTGGACGTATCACCGTCTGGCGCCCGATCCCTCAGCGCGAATTCGAAACCCGCTTGTGGTGCCCACTTCCATGGAGGAGGAGGGAGGCGGTCCTAAGTCTCCGTTCTGGCCGTCTTCGTCGAAGACGAACGTCGGCGGCACGATCCCTTCCAACTTCTTTATGGACTCAGAGCTGTGCGGGAAGTGCCATCGAGACATTTACGAGCAGTGGAACAGCTCGGCTCATCACTTTGCATCGTTCAACAATCAGTTCTATCGAAAGTCCATCGAGCAAATGCAGGAAATTTCGGGGACGAAGGGAAGCAAGTGGTGCGCTGGATGTCACGATCACGCAGTCTTCTTCAACGGCCGTTTTGAAAAGCCAATCAAGGACCAGATCGATACGCCGGAGGCGCACGCAGGACTTGGCTGTATGTCGTGCCACTCGATTGTGCACGTCCAGGGCACGATGGGTAACGGCGGTTTCACGATCATGTATCCGCCCCTGCATGACCTCGCTTCCAGCAAGAACAGGTTCGTTCGGGCGATTGACGACTTTCTGACGTACGTTGATCCCGAGCCGCACCGCCGCACTTTCATGAAGCCATTCATGCGCGAGGATTCGGCGGAGTTCTGTTCTGCATGCCATAAAGTTCACCTCGACGTGCCTGTCAACAACTACCGCTGGATGCGCGGCTTCAACGATTACGACAACTGGCAGGCGAGCGGCGTATCGGGACAAGGCGCCCGATCGTTCTACTATCCGGCGAAGTCGCAGACGTGCAGCGATTGCCACATGCCTTTAGTGAAGTCGAACGATCCCGGCAACCGGAACGGCTTTGTGCATTCGCACCGGTTCCCCGCGGCCAATACCGCTCTTCCATACGTGAACCAGGACGCGGAACAGATGAAGGTGACGGAGGACTTCCTGAAGTCCGGCTTCATCACGGTTGACATCTTTGCCGCGACCCCTGCGGAGGAGATGCCGGGACAGCTCCAGATGCGACGGCGGTCTGAGGGACCCCAGCTCATGTCTACCTTTGCCGTTGGCGAGGAGGCAGAGCAGGGGGGGCAAGTCTTCATACGCGAGGTAGGTAAAGTATCCGCACCCATCGACAAAGCGGGCGCCGTGTTCAAACCCGGCGATACGGTTCGTGTCGATGTCGTGGTGCGTACTCGCAAGATCGGGCACTTCTTCCCGGGCGGCACCGTGGACTCGTTTGACGTCTGGCTCGAACTGCAGGGCAAGGACGCGGAAGGCCGGGTCATCTTCTGGAGCGGAATGGTTGAGGACGAAGGCAAGGGACCTGTGGAGAAGGGGGCGCACTTCTACCGCTCCTACCTGATCGACGGCGAAGGAAATCCGATCAACAAACGCAATGCATGGCAGGCTCGCAGCGTCCTGTACGTCCGCCTGATTCCTCCGGGTGCGGCCGATGTCGCTCATTACCGCGTCCGGATTCCGGAAGATGCGAAGGGCCCGATTACATTGCACGCCAAGCTCAACTATCGGAAGTTCTCGCACTACTACACGCAGTATTCGTATGCGGGTAAGCCTGTGTCGGGAGAAGCCGCGCTCCATCATGACAGCCGGGTATACTCGTTCGATCCGGCCAACATTCCAAAGAACGTTTCAGGCAAGATCAAGGACCGGATTCCGGATCTCCCGATCATCGTCCTTGCCGAAGCGACAGCTCAACTCAACGTGGGAGACCGGTCGACCGAGACGGTATGGCAGCCCGTGGTGCGGAAAGAGGATCGCGAGCGCTGGAACGACTGGGGCATTGGACTCCTCTTGCAAGGCGATCTGAAGGGCGCCGAGTACGCCTTCAAGAAGGTGACGGAAGCCGAGCCTGAGTATGCCGACGGTTGGCTGAACGTCGCCAGAGCCCTGATCCAGGAGGGTGAGACGGATGCTGCGAAGCCCTATCTCGAGAAGGCGCTTTCCATCAACTCCGGGCTCGGCCGCATTCACTTCTTCAAGGCAATGGTGCAGAAGGCGGATGGGGATTACGACGGCGCGCTCGCGTCATTGCAAACGGTTGCCGCCCAATATCCGCGTGACCGCGTCGTGCTCAATCAGATGGCTCGCATTCTGTTCCTGAAGCGCGATTTCAAGGGCGCGATTGAAGCGGCGGAACGAGTGCTGGCGGTGGATCCGGAGGATGTCCAGGCGCATTACACGCTGATGCTTGCCTGGAGAGGGTTCGGCGATCTGGAAAAGTCAGCGCGCGAGGAAAAACTCTTCCGGCGCTTCAAGGCGGATGAGGCTTCCCAGGCGATCACGGCGAAGCCGCGCCTGCTTAGTCCGGAGGACAACAACGAGCGGCAGATGATTCACGATCACGAGAGCGCCTGGCGCGTGCCGCCGGCCACGCGTAAACATCCGGTCATGAGCCGGAGAAGCAATCCTGATAAGGCGGTGTCAGACTGATGCGTGTCCTGGTTGCGATGCTGATCGCTGTGGCGTGCTGCCCGGCGCAGGTGAAGTTCACCGACATTACTGCCGCTTCCGGAGTCAAGTTTACTCATAACAGCGGACGGGCGGGGAAGAAGTACCTGCCGGAGACAATGGGCTCCGGTGTGGCTCTGTTTGACGCAGATGGAGACGGGTGGCTCGATATTCTGCTGATCAACAGCAAGGATTGGACACCGCGCGGCCGAAGGTCTCTTTCCGCTCTTTATCGGAATAACAAAAACGGGACTTTCACGAACATCACCGCCGGGACCGGTCTCGACGTGGAACTGTACGGTCTCGGGGTGGCTGTAGGCGACTTCGATAGCGACGGCAGAGACGACGTCTACATCACCGCGCTCGAAGGGGACCGTCTGTTTCGAAACCTGGGCGGCGGCAAGTTTAAGGACGTTACGGAAGCGTCTGGTATCCGGAATGCCAGCTTCGGAACGAGTGCTGCCTGGGTCGACTACGATCGCGATGGGAAGCTTGATCTCTTCGTCGCAAACTATGTGCAGTGGAGTCCTAAGGGCGACCTGTGGTGCTCGCTGGACGGGCAAACGAAGTCCTACTGTACGCCGGAATCGTACAAAGGAACCTCGTCCAAGCTTTACCGAAACCTGGGTAACGGGCGCTTTGACGATGTGACACAAAAGGCCGGACTTGGCGATCCTACTAGCAAGTCACTCGGCGTCGCCTTGCTCGATTACAACGGCGACGGCTGGGTGGATCTCTTCGTCGCCAATGATACGCAGCCGAACAAGCTGTATCGGAATCAGAGGAACGGCACGTTTGTGGAAGAGGGCGTCGTGGCGGGCGTCGCCTTCGGCGAGGATGGCGTGGCGCGAGGAGCCATGGGCGTTGATGTGGTCGATTACGACTGGTGCGGACGCCCGCATCTGCTCGTTGGGAACTTCTCGAATCAGATGCTTGCTCTGTATCACAACGAAGGGAATGGATTGTTCGTAGACGAAGCGCCGAAATCGACTGTAGGCCGCGCCAGCCTGCTCCGTCTCGCTTTCGGTGTTTTCTTCTTCGACTATGACCTGGACGGCCACCCTGATATCTTTGCCGCGAACGGCCATATCGAGGAGGAGATCAACCGGGTACAGCCCAAGGTGACCTTCGCGCAGCCGCCGCTGTTGTTTCGCAATCTTGGCAAAGGGCAGTTTCAGGAAGTCACATCGCAGATGGGCGACGCGTTTAACCGCCCGATTGTCGCCCGTGGTGCCGCCTACGGCGATCTGGATCAAGACGGCGATCTCGATATCGTCGTGACGACCAATCATGGTCCGGCTTACGTCTTCCGGAACGATGGAGGGAACAGAAATAACTGGCTGAGTGTGAAGCTCGTGGGCAAGAAGTCCAACCGCAATGGAATCGGCTCTATCGTTCGCGTGACCTCGGCCTCAGGCAGGCAATGGCGGATGGTCCATACCGGCTCGAGCTATTGCTCCCAAAGCGACATGGCTCTGACATTCGGGCTGGGTAAGGATCCGGTGGTTACTGCTCTCGAGATCGAGTGGCCAAGCGGTGCGAAGCAGAAGTTAACGAATATCAAGCCGAATCAACGGCTCACGATTGAGGAGCAATAGGCCCGGCAGGCCTACCGCTCGGATTTCAGCGGGATTTCGAAGTAGAACAGTTCGTTGCCGGTGGACGCCTCGTAGATCCCGGTGATGTACAGGACCGAGTCGTTCCGGTGGGTCGTGTGGAAGTAGACGAAGCCATGCGCGGATTCTCCTGGGGGCAACATCTTGGCGGTGAATGCACGCCCTTCAATCTCATAGATCTGCAGCGGGTTCTTGCCCGAGCGCCTGGGGATCGGCAGCGGACTGGGGTTCATGTTGGGCCTTTTGGGCGCTCTCACGTATGGCACGTCCTTAGCAGGAATCGGCTCCACCCGCTCGCGGTTCGGCAGGATGTACTCAATCTTCATCCGGTCCAGGCGCAGCACTTGATCTGAGTCATTCTGCATCACGAGCAGTACCGGCAGGACGCCGTACTCGTTCGGATTCACCTTGCCAAAGGCTGTCTTCGTCTGTGCGTCGCTCTCGTACGGAACGGCCGCGATGGTCAGCTTCTGTATCGTGACCTTATTCTCATAGGACGAGGCAGGGCCAGGCGAGAAGGTCGTTTTTCCCTTCTGCGCCCCATATGCGACAAATAAAGTCAGGGAAACGATCAGGGACTTGGCAAGCCGGCTCATTTACATCCTCTATTGGTTCGTCCAGGCTCTTGGACTTCCCGCTCTCCTACTCTATCTGTTGCAGCGAGGGCTGCGTGACCACCGCTACATCGAAAACCTAAGGGAGCGATTTGGATTTCTCCCATTCTCCCGCATGACGGTTCCCGGCGCCATTTGGTTGCACGCGGTTTCGGTTGGTGAGGTGTTAACGGGCGTCGAACTGATTCGAGGGTTGCGAGAGCAAATTCCCGGCGCGCCCGTCTTCCTCTCCGTGGGCACGGTCGCAGGCCGTTCCATCGCCTTACAGCGACTTGCCGGCTTGGTCGACGGAGTCTTCTACGCGCCGCTCGACTACCGCTTTGCTGTCAGGCGAGTTCTCCGGCGGCTCAAGCCCGCGGCGGTTGTAGTGCTGGAAACGGAGATCTGGCCAAACCTGTACCGCGAGGCGAAGCGATTCGGCTGCGGTCTGATAATCGTAAATGGGCGCATCTCGGACAAGGCTTTTCCGAAGTACCGGTCGTGGCGCTGGTTTTTCTCGGCTGTCCTCGCCTGGCCCGATGCCATCCTCGCTCAAGACGAGCGGTCCGCGAAACGGTATCGCGAACTGGGCGCGGAGCGTGTAGAGCCGATCGGGAACCTGAAGTATGACTTCCGGCCGGGCGGCGAGCTGCCGGAAGCGCTGGCACGCTTTCTCGAAGATCAGAAGGGCGCAAAGATCTGGATCGCTGCGAGCACGATGCCTCCGGCCGAGCCGGGCGACGTCGACGAAGATGATGTTGTCATCGATGCCTTCCAACGCCTCGCGGCGCGCTATCCGGATCTCCTTCTGCTGCTCGCTCCCCGCAAGCCTGAGCGCTTTGATGTAGCTGCTGAGAAGCTCGGGAAAGCGGGACTTCCATTTGTCCGCCGTTCGTCGCTTCCGGCTGCGCTGGCGCGTCCTGGAGTCTTCCTGCTAGATTCCATCGGGGAGTTGAGCAGGCTTTTCGTCGCCGCCGACGTCGTTTTCGTGGGCGGGTCTCTCGCCCGGAGAGGGGGGCATAACGTACTGGAGCCAGCGGCGTTCGGCAAAGCCGTCGTGGTTGGCCCCCACATGGAAAATTTCGCTGAGATCGCTGCGGCCTTTCGCAGTGCGGGAGCCATGGCGGAGGTTGCCTCGCCGGATGAGCTGGCTACCGCAATCGCGAAGCTTTTGGATGACCCGGGCGAAGGCGAACGAATAGGCTCGATTGCCAGGCAGCTAGCCGAGGCGAATCGAGGAGCCACGGCAAGAGCGGTAGAGCGAGTCCGAAACCGCTATCAGGACTCCACGTTTGAGCAGCCCGCAAACCCCTTACTGCTGCTCCTAGCCCGGCTCTGGAGGATGGGCGTCGCGATGAAGCGGGCTCGTGCGCTACGAAAGCCTTCGCGATTGCGGACTCCTGTAGTCAGTGTCGGCGGGTTGAGCATGGGTGGAACCGGCAAGACACCGATGGTGCTTTGGTTAGCGGAGCAGTTGCAGAATGCAGCTATTTTGACTCGTGGTTACCGCCGGCGCTCGAAACACCCTGTGATTGTGCGGCGCGGGCAGGCAGCGCCTGTGAGCGAGACGGGCGACGAAGCGCAGATTTTTGTGAGGTCGGCAGTTGCGGCCGTGGGCATCGGATCGAAGAGATACGAAATCGGGCGGCGCATGGAGGCCGATTTGAAGCCTTCGGTTTTCCTGCTGGACGATGGCTTTCAGCACTGGCAGCTGCACCGGGATTGCGACATTGTCCTGATCGACGCGCTTGATCCGTTTGCGGGCGGAGTCTTTCCAGCTGGCAGACTACGGGAATCCCCCGAGGCTTTACGCCGCGCGCACATTATCGTCCTTACCCGGACTTTGCCTGGGCGTAGCTATGACGGGATCGTTCGCAAGATCCGACAGTACAACGCAGAAGCTCCGATCTTCTTTTCGCGGGTGCGCCCCAGGCGATGGGTGGCCGTTAACGGGGAAGACGCCCCACTCTCCTTAACGCGCGCCGGAGCCTTTTGCGGCCTGGCTAACCCGTCGTCGTTTTGGCAGTCCATGGAACAGACCGGGGTTATTCCGATTTGGAAAAAGGTCTTTCCGGATCATCACCGGTACTCGCTCGAGGAGGTTCAGCGAATGGCCGCATCAGCAGATGTCCTGCTCACTACTGAAAAAGATGTTATGAACCTTCCTCCGGAGGCGCTCTCGCTTCCGATTTACTGGCTTCAGATCTGCATTGAGGTCGAAGGTGAAGAAGACTTTATCAAGCTCATTAAGTCGCGTGCCGGAATCAAGGGAACTTAGTTCTTTACTGCCATGAAAATACGTGATAAATCCGGCCTGGCAGAGCGTATCCGGAAGCGAGTCTTCGTTTCATCCGTTTGACAGTTGCTATAATGTGATTTCCCTTATGACTGATCATAGCGCGGTTCAAAATTCGACTACGGGGAAGAAGGTTATCTTACTGCGACCCCGCGGCTTCTGTGCTGGCGTAGTGCGCGCTATCGATGTGGTCAAAATTGCTCTTGGCCTCTACGGGGCTCCCATCTACGTTCGCAAGGAAATCGTTCACAACCGCCATGTGGTCGAGGAACTGCGTGGAATGGGCGCGATTTTCGTTGACGAACTGGACGAGGTTCCCGTTGGCGCCAGGGTTATTTTCAGTGCGCACGGCGTGTCTCCGGCAGTCCGCAAAGAGGCAGCTGCGAGAAACCTCAGCGTTATTGACGCAACCTGCCCTCTGGTAACGAAGGTCCATCTGGAAGCCGTCAAATTCGCTCGTCAGGGTTACACAATTGTCCTGATCGGTCATAAGGACCATGACGAAGTCATTGGAACTTTGGGCGAAGCTCCAGATTCGACAATTCTTGTTTCCACAGTCGAAGACGTTGACAGGCTGAACGTTCCTGATCCCAAGAAGGTCTGCTATCTGACGCAAACGACGCTCAGTCTTGATGAGACCCGGGATGTGGTGGCGCGCCTGAAAGAGCGGTATCCGGAAATCGTCGGTCCTCCTGCGCAAGATATCTGTTATGCGACGGAGAACCGGCAGTTGGCGGTAAAGGCTGTTGCTCCCCTGTGCCAGTTACTCCTCGTGGTGGGATCGCAGAATAGCTCCAATTCGCGCCGCTTGGTTGAAGTCTGTGAGAAGTCCAACGTTCCGGCGTACCTTGTCGACGATGCCGGAGAGGTGAAAGAGGAGTGGCTCGAAGGTGTCCAGACCGTTGCGGTAACCGCGGGGGCGTCAGCGCCTGAGAATCTTGTGCAAGACCTTGTCCGCTCGCTGGAGAGCAAGGGATTTTCCTCCCTCGAGGAGGTCGAGATTCGGGAAGAGGATGTGCGGTTCTCCCTACCGGCTGAACTGGCGAGATCCTCCGCGCACCTCACTACGATCGCCACTCTATGAGTCCGAGCATCCAAGTCGCTGACGCTTTGGTTGCGGGGACTGCACAGGCCGTTCGCAGAGCCACCGAATATCTGCTTTCCGTACGCCATCAGGACGGCTACTGGTGGGGAGACCTTACGGCCGATACGACCCTTGAATCGGACTTCATCCTGCTGCAGCTCTGGCTGCACCCGCCTGTCAATGGGGTTTGGAATCCTCCCGACCGGGCAAAGATTGACCGTGCGGTTCAGTCGATTTTCGCGCGTCAGCTGCCTGACGGCGGCTTCAACATCTATCCGGGCGGACCTGCGGACGTAAGCGCCACGGTTAAGGCCTATTTCGCGTTGAAGCTAGCTGGCCTTCACCCGTCCGACCCTCGTATGGAGAAGGCCAGGGAGACCATCCTGTCGCTGGGCGGTATTCAGGCAGCAAACAGTTACGTCAAGATCAACCTCAGCCTTTTCAATCTTTACCCCCGCCAGTACGTGCCGTCGGTTCCGCCGGAGATGATCCTGCTGCCCGGCAAGTTCATCTACCAGATGTCGTCGTGGACGAGGGCGATCGTGATTCCGCTTTCGATCGTTCAATCGTTCAATCCATCGCGGCCGGTTCCTGATGGCTTTGATTTGAAGGAGCTTTTCCGCAAAGACGTCAGCCTGGGTTTCGAGCCGGATTCCAGGTTCTTTACGTGGCGGAACCTGTTTCTGCTGCTGGACCGGGGCTTGAAAGTGTGGGAGCGTCTTGCTCCGTCGGCGCTGCGAACGAAAGCGATTCATCGGGCCGAGCGCTGGATGCTGGATCGCACGCGTTACTCGGATGGCCTTGCCGCGATCTATCCGCCGATGATGTATCTCATCATGGCGCTGGATTTGCTCGGCTATCCGCCCGAGCATCCGGACCGGGTGGAGGCTCAGCGGCAGTTCGACGCCCTATTGGTGGACGACGGAGAGCGGTTCTTCTTCCAGCCGTGCTTCTCACCGGTTTGGGACACTGCCATCGCTGCCTTTGCTCTAGGAGAATCGGGCATGGCGCCGCCGGGCGTGCTCGAAAGGACTGCCGACTGGCTGCTGAGCAAAGAGGTACGGCGAAAAGGCGATTGGTCCGTAAAGCGTCCGAACGTGGAGCCTTCCGGCTGGTACTTCGAGTTCGCCAATGAATTCTATCCGGACATCGATGATACGGCGATGGTCCTGCTGGCATTGCAGCAGGCTCTGGGAAGCCGGGCGAGCGAACAGAACGCCAGCGTCCGCCGTGCCATCAATTGGCTTCTGGCGATGCAATCCCGCGACGGCGGGTGGGCGGCCTTTGACGTCGATAACGATTGGAAGCCCTTGAGTTATGTTCCATTTGCGGACCATAACGCCATGCTGGATCCAACCTGTCCCGATATCACTGGGCGGGTTCTCGAGGCGCTGTGCGCTCATGGCGTCGATCTGCAAAGCCCGGTCATTCGGCGAGGCGTTGAGTACCTGATCCGGACACAGGAACAGGACGGGAGCTGGTACGGACGGTGGGGCGTCAATTACATTTACGGCACCTTTTTGGCGCTACGCGGTCTCAGGGCCGCGAGCGAGAGCGATCGCGAGGCGTACATCCTCCGCGCCGCAGAGTGGCTGCGGTCCATTCAAAATCAGGATGGCGGCTGGGGGGAGAGCTGCGAAAGCTACAACCGTAACTCTTATGTGCCGGCCCCGAGCACTCCGTCTCAGACGGCATGGGCGATTCTCGGATTGATCGCTGCCGGCGATACGAACAGCATTAGCGTCCAGAAAGGGATTGAGTATCTGGTAGAAACCCAGCGCGGTGACGGCGCGTGGGACGAAGACCTGGCGACCGGCACAGGTTTCCCTATGGTCTTCTACCTCTCGTACCACTTGTACCGAAATTCATTTCCGCTATTGGCTCTGAGCACCTACCTGAAGACCCGCGTTCCGGGCAGGGGGGAGCGCGGATGAATCTGATGGCGGCGGGGGCGTTGCGGTAAGTTGAAGCCGGTCTTAGTGACAGGAGCCACTGGCTTTGTCGGATGGCACGTTGCCCGTCTGCTCGTAGAGAAAGGATATCGTGTACGAGCGCTGGTTCGCGATCCGGTCCGGCTTCGAGATTTGGAAGTCGAAGCGGTTCGGGGGGATCTGCGGGATCGAGATTCCGTAGTACGAGCGGTAACGGGCTGCGGCAGCGTCTTCCACGTTGCTGCGGATTATCGGCTGTGGGTGCCGCGCCCGGAGGAGATGTATCAGTCGAACGTGGAGGGAACCGCCACGCTGCTCGAGGCAGCCGGGAAGGCGGGCGTGGAGCGGGTAGTTTATACGAGCACGGTCGGCTGCATAGGAATCCCGGACGGTGGGGAAGGGAACGAAGAAACGCCTGTCAGGCTCGAGGATATGACTGGCGCTTACAAGCGGTCGAAATTCCTTGCAGAACAGGCAGCTCTGGAGGCGGCCCGGAAGGGATTGCCGGTTGTCATCGTAAATCCGACGGCCCCCGTCGGGGATCATGATTTGAAGCCGACGCCGACGGGAAAGATCATTGTGGATTTCCTGCGGCGGCGGATGCCCGCTTTTGTAGACACGGGCTTGAATGTGGTTGATGTACGAGACGTCGCGGCTGGTCATCTGCTGGCATGGGAGCGCGGCCAAGTCGGGGAGCGGTATATACTCGGAGGCGAAAACCTGACGCTGGAGCAGATTTTCCGTAAGTTGCAGACGCTCAGTGGCATCCCTGCGCCCAAGGTGCGCATTCCGTATGCGGTTGCGTATTTTGCGGGTGTCGTGAGCACGGGATTTGCGAGGTTGACCGGCGAGGAGCCGAAGGCTCCGCTGGACGGGGTCCGCATGGCAAGGAAACGGATGTTTGCCTCCAGCGAAAAGGCAATGAAACAGTTGGGATACCGGCCGTCGGCCCCGGAAGGAGCGCTGCGGCGGGCGATAGACTGGTTTCAGGCGAACGGATACTGCTAATGTGGGCGTCGTTCTGCTGGTAGCCGCCGAGGCTCGTGAGCTACGGAGTCTGGAGAGGCGTTTGACCAGGGTCTCCAGGCTGCCGTGGCGATTGGATTACGCGGTAACAGGTGAAGGAATTGGCGGGCGGTGGGTACTGGCGGCGAATGGACCAGGACCGGGTTTGGCGCGGGAAGCAGTGGACACTGTCTTCGAGCACGAGGAGATTGACGTCGTAGTGAGTACGGGCTATTGTGGTGCGCTGGACGAACGCTTCTCTGTGGGTGATATCATCGTCGCTTCCAGAGTAAAGGCGTTGGAAACAGGGCTTGAGTATACGGCAGTCCCTCCCGATACCCGCGGACGCTTCTGGCTGGGTGAAGTCGCCTCCCTGGACCGTGTAGTTGGAACTGTCGAGGAGAAGCGGAAGCTTTGTGCCTCCGGCTCAATGGCCGTGGAGATGGAAGCCGCCGCTGTAGCCGATGCGGCCTCCCGGCGGGGCGTCCGGTTTGGCTGCGTCCGCGCAGTGTCCGATACTGCCCATGAAGGATTCGATCTGGATTTGAACGCGGCACGCGGCCGGGATGGCCGTTTCCGCGGTGGCAAGGTTCTGTTGCAGGTGTTAAAGAGACCGGCTGCCGGTGTCCCGGAGTTGTGGCGGCTGATGAGAAATAGCAGCAAGGCAACGGCGGCCTTGGGAGAGTTTCTTGCTAACTGTCGATTCTAATGCTGGCGCTCCCCCTACGATGCGGGCAGCAGTGTACGTCGGCGAAAGTAGAGTTGAAGTCTTGTCGGTGCCCACTCCGGTGGTTGGGCCCGGGGAGCTGCTGATTCGTGTCGAAAGCTGTGGGATCTGCCACACCGATCTGAAGAAGATCGAGTACAACTTATTGCCTGCGCCTCGGATTTACGGGCATGAGACGGCTGGGACGGTGGTGGCGGTCGGTTCCGAGGTAAAAGACTTCGTCCCCGGCGACCGGGTTATCGTTTTTCACCACATTCCTTGCGAAAATTGTTTTTATTGCCACCGCAAGTTGTATGCGCAGTGTCCGACCTACAAGAAGGTCGGAGTAACCGCGGGGTACGAACCTGCGGGAGGCGGATTTTCGGAGTATGTCCGCGTGTTTGACTGGATTGTAAAGCGCGGTGTTGAGAAGATTCCAGATGGAGTCTCGTTCGACCGTGCGTGTTTCGTCGAACCGGTCAACACGTGTCTGAAAGCGGTTGTGCAGGCTGAGCCGGGCGCTGACGAGACGGTGTTGGTGCTCGGTCAGGGCCCGATTGGCCTCATCTTTACAATGCTGGTGAGGCGTCGGGGGGCGAGGGTCCTGGCGACTGATACGATTCAGCGCCGGTTGAACCTGTCGAAGCGGTTCGGCGCAGAGGAAGCGTGGGACCCGCGGAAGGTAGATTTGACCTGGGAGGTGGCAGCGCGAACGGATGGCCGGGGCGCGGACCTGGTAATCGTTGCGGCCTCAGCTCCAGGGATTATTGAGCAGGCGATCCGCTGCTCGCGGCCGGGGAGCCGGATCCTGCTGTTTGCACAGACGTCCGCCAAGGAAAGAATCGAGATGTCAGGCGCGGACCTTTGCGTCGGCGAAAGAACGGTGTTTGGCTGTTACAGCGCCTCAATCGATCTGCAAAAGGAATCGGCGGACCTTGTGTTCAGCGGCGCCTTGCCGGTCGAAGAGTTGATCTCGCACCGGGTGCCATTAGATCAGATTTGCTCAGGGATTGAGCTGGCAAAGCATCCGGGTGAGGAGTCATTGAAAATTATCGTTCAACCACAGAGGTGGTCCCAGTGAAAACCCACATGATGGCGGCCGTGCTCTACGGGAAGGAGAACCTGAAGATTGAGCCGGTGGCCGTTCCCGAAATCGGGAGCGAAGATGTTCTTGTTCACGTGAAGGCCGCCCTGACCTGCGGCACCGATGTCAAGGTGTTCCGCCGCGGGTACCACGCCCGCATGATCGTACCGCCAGCGCTTTTTGGTCATGAACTGGCGGGAGATATTGTCGCCATGGGCGACAAGGTCGAGGGCTTCCGAATTGGACAGCGCGTGGTAGCCGCGAACTCGGCACCATGTCTACGCTGCTTCTACTGCCGGCGCGGCGACTCGAACCTGTGCGAAGATCTCCTCTTCAACAATGGCGCCTACGCCGAGTTCATCCGGATTCCCGGCCGCATTGTTCGCCAGAACATGTACGAGATTCCGCCGCACGTGTCGTACCAGGACGCGGCCCTTGTGGAACCGCTGGCGTGCGTGCTGCGCGGCCTGGAAGAGACCGGACTGCGCCCGGGCGATAATGTTGCTGTCATCGGCCAGGGTCCGATCGGCCTCATGTTCACGCGTCTCGCCAAAGTCTATGGCGCTCGCGTGATTGCGATCGGACGGCGGCAGACGCAGCTCGAGAGGGCAGCCCGCATGGGAGCCGAAGAGCTGCTTTGCTCCGGGGAGGTTAAGGACTTGCCGCAAGCCGTGCGGGCGCTGACTGACGGCTACGGCGTCGATGTGGCAATCGAGGCTGTCGGTAATCCAGAGACCTGGCAGTTGGCAGTGAAGCTGGTGCGCCGCGGCGGCATCATCAATTTCTTTGGAGGATGCCCGAACGATAGCCGCATCGAGCTGGATACGGCGATGCTGCACTACTCGGAGATCACGTGCACGGCCAGCTTCCACCATACCCCGGCGCACATTCGAAAGGCTTTGGATATAGTGAGCCGCGGTGACATCACCGCGCGGGATTTCGTCAACGGCGAAGAGCCTTTGAAGAATCTACTCGAAGTGATGCGTCATCTCATGAGCCACAACGGGCACATGAAGACGGCGATAATTCCCTAAGCTTGAGTTTTCTTCTTCAACCGAAGGATTTTGTTGCGTCCCGGGAGGCGATGGGGCGCGTCTTCTCTCGCGAGGAGTCGCTTGCCTACACGCGCTGGCTCGCCACGCACCACTACGAAAACTTTCACGTAGTGAGCTTCCTTCTGCCGAAGCACCTGCATCAGGACTTCTACAACGTGTATGCGTTCTGCCGCTGGGCAGACGATCTCGGAGACGAAATCCTTGAGACGGGCGAGAGCCTGCGCCTGCTTGCCTGGTGGCGGGAGAACCTGGAGCGTATGTATGGCGGCGACGTCCGGCATCCGGTGTTCGTCGCCTTGAAGGAAACCGTAGAGCGGCACGCCCTTCCAATGGAGCCGTTTTGCGATCTCATCACCGCGTTCGTCCAGGATCAGACCGTCACTACCTACCAAACGTACGAGGATCTTTACGGCTACTGCCGGCATTCTGCCAACCCGGTGGGCCGCCTCCTGCTCTATCTTTGCGGCTACCGGGACGAGGAGCGCCAACGCCTGTCGGACTACACCTGTACCGCTTTGCAGCTGGCGAACTTCTGGCAGGATGTCACCGTGGATTTGGGGAAAGGCCGGATCTATCTTCCTCTCGAGTCCATAGAACGCCACGGATACAGCGTTGAGGATCTGTGCGCGCGGCGGTTCACGCCGCAGTTTCGGGCGGTAATGGTGGAGGCCGTCGAGCGGGCGCGCAAGCTCTTTGAGGCGGGACTCCCTCTGGTAGGCATGGTCGATCGCCGCCTTGCCCTCGATATCGACCTCTTCAGCCGGGGCGGCATGCGTGTTCTCGATAAGATTGTCGCAATGGATTACAACGTCCTGGCCCGGAGGCCTGCAATCTCGAAGCTGGAACGGGTGGCGCTGCTGCTTCGCAGCATGTTGCGGCTGACTCTGCCGAGAGCTGCGTAAGGTGAGACGTGACAAGCGATCTGGCCAAGTCCTACGCTTACTGTGACCGCGTAGCCCGGCGGCACGCAAAGAACTTCTACTACTCGTTCCGGCTGTTGTCCGCAGAGCAGCGCTCGGCGATATGCGCCATCTACGCATTCATGCGTCACTGCGACGACCTGAGCGACGAGCCGGAGCTCGCTGGACGTCCGAATGCCGTGGAGGCCCTCGACGCTTGGCGGCAGGCAATGGTGTCCGCTCTTGACACCGGGGCGTCCGATGGACATCCCGTGTGGCCCGCGTTTTGCGATTCGGTACGGCGATACCGGATCCCTCACACCTACTTCCACGAGATGATCGACGGTGTGACGTCGGACCTCTATCCGAGGAACGTTGCCACGTTCAAGGATCTGTACCGCTACTGCTATCAGGTAGCGTCCGTGGTTGGGTTGACCGTCATTCACATCTTTGGCTTCGAGGATTCGCGGGCGATCGACCTGGCTGAGAAATGCGGGATCGCCTTTCAGCTAACGAACATCGTCCGCGATGTTCGGGAGGACGCAGAGAAGGGAAGAGTGTACCTTCCGGCGGAGGATCTGGAACGCTTTGGGGTTGCTTCTTCGGATTTGAAAGGGTCTCATTTGAGTCCCCGCCTGCGAGCGCTTCTCGAGTTCGAAGTGAATCGTGCTCGCAGCTACTACAGAGAGTCGCAGGCCATCGTAGACATGGTGCAGCCGCGGAGCCGTCCGGCGCTGTGGGCACTCATCGAAATCTACTCGCGCCTGCTCGATCGCATCGAGTCGTCCGGCTACGATGTGCTCAGACGGAGGATTAGCCTGAGCGCAGTGGAGAAGAGCTGGATCCTGCTTCGTGCGATGAGTCTGCGTTCTTGAGGCAGCCCTGGCCTTAGCGGCTAGGGCTTGCCTTGATGATTCCCGATTCGATCAGGAAATTCGTATCAAACTTGCCCGCGATAAAGTCGGGGTGCGCCAGGATGCGCTGGTGGAGCGGTATGGAGGTGTGAATCCCCTCGACGACGAACATATCGAGGGCGCGATTCATCCTTGCGATGGCCTCGGCCCGATCCTTCCCGTGCACGATCAGCTTTGCCACCAGGGAATCGTAGTAGGGCGGAATGACACCGTCGGTGTAGGCGGCGGTATCGACGCGGACGCCGATGCCTCCGGGGAGATTTAAGCCGGTAATGCGGCCCGGAGAGGGCACAAACGTCTCCGGGTTCTCGGCGTTGATCCGGCATTCAATGGCATGCCCGCGCAATGTGACCGGCGACGGCAGGATGTCGGGCAGTTTGACCCCTGCAGCGATGAGGATCTGGCTCTTTACGAGGTCAACTCCGGTAATCATTTCGGTCACCGGATGCTCGACCTGAATTCGCGCGTTCACCTCAATAAAGTACAGGCTGCCGTCCTCGTCCATCAGAAACTCGACCGTGCCTGCATTTGAATAGCCGACCGAGCGGATCGCTTCCCGGAGAGCCTTGACCATCCTTTCGCGCGTCTCGGGCTTCACGGCCGGAGAAGGAGCCTCTTCGATCAGCTTCTGGTGCCGCCGCTGGATGGAGCACTCGCGCTCGCCAAGCACTTCCACATTGCCATGGAGGTCGGCGATCACCTGAAATTCGATGTGGCGAGGCGCCTGGATGAACTTCTCCATGTAGATATCGGGACAGGAGAAGGCGGCTGCCGCTTCGGCCTGAGCCTGACTGAGCAAGCCTGGCAAATCCTCGGCCCGGCGGACCACACGCATGCCTCGCCCACCTCCGCCCGCTGCGGCCTTCAGAATGACCGGATAGCCAATCTCCGCGGCTTTGCAGGCGGCCTCCTCCGGGCTCTTCAGGATGTCGGAGCCGGGGAGGATAGGCACTCCGGCGTCTTTCATGGCTGCTCGGGCCCTTTGCTTCAGGCCCATCAACCGGATGACTTCGGGCTTGGGACCGATGAAGGTGATGCCGGAAGTCTCGCACACTTCCGCGAAGTCCGCATTTTCGCTCAGGAAACCGTATCCCGGATGAATCGCGTCGACATTCGTGATTTCGGCCGCGCTGATCACCGAAGGGATGTCGAGGTAGCTGCGGGAGCTTTTTGCGGGCCCGATGCAGACAGCTTCATCGGCGAAGCGGACATGCAGACTGTTCCTGTCTGCCTCTGAATAGACCGCTACCGTGGGAATTCCCAGCTCTTTGCACGCGCAAATGACACGAAGCGCGATCTCACCGCGGTTAGCAATGAGGACTTTCTTGAACATGTGCTGTGGGCTCCAGGCTACAGCGGCCGCATGGCAAAGAGGGCTTCGCCATACTCCACCGGGTGCCCGTTCTCAACCAGCTTGCTGACGATGACGCCTGACGTTTCGGCTTCAATCTCGTTCATCAGTTTCATCGATTCGATAATGCAGAGAACCTTCCCGGGCTGAACCGTGTCGCCGACCCGCACGAAAGGCGCGGCATCGGGCGCCGGAGCCTCGTAGAACGTTCCGACAATCGGAGACTTGACAATGATAAGAGACGGATCGTTCGTCACATCGACCGGCTGCTGCTGCTGGGCAGGCGCGGCGGCGGCTACAGAGGCCGCAGCCTGAGCGACAGGCGCCGGATGAGCCGGGACTCCAGGCGCGGGAGTGGGGGGGACGTAGACCTCGTGCGACGTCGCACGAGGGGTACGACGGATCCGCACACGGCTGTCACCCTGTTGTACCTCAAGCTCTGCAACACCGCTATCCAGGACTGCTTTGATCAGTTCTCTGATTTCATCAAGGGTCATGTCAATACGTCAGAGTAGCAGATATCTCTATAGCAACAGCAATTCCTTGCTGGTCGGAGTAAGCACTTCACAGCCGTTGCTTGTTACCAGGACGGTATCCTCAATGCGGATACCTCCGAAACCTTCAAGATACACGCCGGGTTCGATTGTCACGAGCATCCCGGCGCGGAGGACCGTCTTTTCGCCCCGGCCCAGGCGAGGGGGTTCATGAATCTCCAGCCCCAGGCCGTGGCCGGTTGAGTGGACAAAAGCTTCTTCCAGCCCTTCCGTTTTCAGAACGCTCCGCGCTGCCCGATCGACCGATTCCGCGGTAACTCCATCCCGCACCGCGTCAATGGCTGCCAGTTGGGCCTCTAACACGGCGCGGTAAGTCCGTTTGACCTTAGCCGCCGGTTTCCCCGGATAGAGCATGCGCGTCATATCGCTGGCGTAGCCTCTGCGGGAGGCGCCCATGTCTACGAGCAGGAGCTGATCGGGCTCTATCCGGTTCCCGGTTGGGCTCGCGTGAGGGAGAGCGGAACGGGGACCGGACGCGACGATAGTGTCGAAAGAGGGACGTTCCGCCCCAAGCCGCCGCATCTGGTAGTCCAGCTCGGCTGCGAGTTCGATCTCGCTGACTCCTGTCTTGAGCTTCCGGACTGTGCGCTCGAATGCAGACGAGCACGTGTGTACCGATTCCCGCACCAACGCGATTTCGTCTTCCGATTTGACCATCCGAATGGTCTCTACGATTGCCGATGTGGGACGGAGGGACACGGCGGAAGGCAGTTCCTTCTGGATGGACTGGTAGGCCTCGTATGTCAGCCGGGCGCTTTCAAAGCCGATCTGCTTCCAGCGTTTCCGCCGTACCATCTGCAGCGCCGCCCGCCACAGCGGACCGCGCGCCACACTCACCTTACAGGAGGTCTCCTCCCGCGCCTGAATATCATAGCGAGGATCGGTAAATAACCATGAACCATCCCGGGCAAGGAGGAGTAAGGCGTTGCTTCCGGTGAAACCTGTCAAATACCGTACGTTCGGCAGGAAGGAGACGAAAAGGGCGTCAATGCCGGCTTCTTCGATCCGGGAGAGAACTTGTTCCGTACGCTTTTGAAGGTCGATGGGCAATAAGGAATTGTAACATCCGCCTATCGACTTCCGCAGATACGGTAACCAGCGAATCGGGACTAAGGAGTAAGCAGTAGCTTTCCTGTTGTCTTACGGCCCTCGAGCGCCCGGTGGGCATCCGCAGCGTTCGCGAGCGGGTAGGTCGCGCCGATTTGCAGCTTCAGCTTACCGGCGGCAACCCAATTCAGGACGTCCGTGGCGCGCCATTCAAGCTCCTCGCGGGTAGCCGTATAGTCAAACAGCGTCGGCCGAGTCAGGAAGAGGGATCCCTTTTGGCTGAGCAGAAGCGGCTCGACTGGCGGTACCGGGCCGCTGGCATTGCCGAAAGTAACCATCATGCCGCGGCGGCGTATCACATTCAGACTCTTCTGAAACGTGCTCGCCCCGACGGAATCGTACACCACATCGACGCCCTTGCCATCTGTCAGCCGCTTCACTTCCGTTTCGAAGTCCTGCCTGGTGTAGACGATCACCTCATCCGCGCCAGCCTCGCGCGCAACCTTTGCCTTTTCGTCGGTGGAGACGACGGCAAGGACGCGCGCCCCGCGCAGCTTGGCCATCTGAACCACAAGCCGTCCTGTTCCGCCCGCTGCCGCGTGGATCAGCGCAGTCTCTCCCTGTTTGAGCGGCCAGGTGGAATGGGTCAGATAGTGCGCTGTCATCCCTTGAAGCATCGCCGCCGCCGCAGAAGGGAAGTCCAGGGTGTCCGGCATGCGGATGAGTTGATTGGCTGGCGCCGCCACATACTCTGCGTAGGAGCCGCGCGCCATGGCCCAGGCCACACGGTCCCCTGCCTTCCACTGCGTGACGTCGGGTCCTACGGATTCCACGGTGCCCGCGCCCTCCAGGCCAAGCGACGCGGGCCAGTCCGACTTGTACAGACCAGTGCGGTGATAAATATCGATGAAATTGACGCCAATGGCCGCAACCTTGACCAGAACCTGCCCCGGACCGATTGCGGGCCGCGGAACCTCCTCCAGCTTCAACTGTTCCGGTCCTCCGGGGCTGTGTACAATGATCGCTCTCATGTGTGAACTCTCCTTCTTAAGTGAACTGCAGCCGCATAGATCACCAGGTACAGCAAGGTAAACGGAAACAGGGCCAGGCGTGCGAGGGTTGGGACCGCCTCCGCCCCGGACAGACCCGCCCGATAGAGGAAGAAGTGCCGGATCGTGCGCCAGTTCGAGTAGTCCACCCAGAAGTAGTCGCTGTTTTCGTTTACGATCAACAGCTTGGCCGGCACGCGGGCAGCCAGCATCCACTTCCACTTCGTCATCAGGGGCTCGCCCGAGCAGATGATGCCTATCGTTGTGTACTGATTCCTCTTCAGCTCATCGTAAAGCCTTGCCCTTCCTTCTTTGCCGGCAAAGTCAGCGACACGGTAGATCTTGCCCATGTCGTTGCGAAAGCCGTTTGGGGAACCGGCAAAACAGGTTACCAGATCGATTCGCCTCGTTTCGGGAGTGCTGTAGAAGCCGGGAAGGAGGTTTTCAAACAGGAATCGCGATCCGCTCTCGACCAGCAGTATCCGTTCCGGAGCAGGGATGTGCTTACGGAAGAAGTAGCGCATGTGTGATGCCGGCGGCACGAACATCATGCCGCCTCATGTCGGATCTACACGCCCCAGCAGTAATCTTCGACCGCGCGGTCGATGGTGGCATCGGTTTCGGTAAGACGCATCAACTCCAGGCGAATGGCGTCGAGGAGCGCGTTCCAACTCGCCTCGATGACGTTGTCGGAGACGCCGACTGTTGCCCAGCTACGGCGGTGGTCCGACCACTCAACGAGCACGCGAACTTTCGCTGCGGTCCCCTTTTTCGGCTCAAGCACCCGGACCTTGTAGTCCGTCAGGCGCACGTCAGTGATGTTCGGATAGAGCGAGACGAGGCACTGCCGCAGGCAGACGTCGAGGGCGTGGACCGGGCCGTGACCGGAGGCTGTAGCCGAGTGGACTCCGTCCGATGCTTTCAGCGTGACCGTCGCCGTAGAGATCGAGCCTTTGGTTCCGGTCATGCGCGTGGTCACTTCGAAACCAACCACATCGAAGAAGTTGGCTCCGGGATGCAGGGCTTCACGAACCAGAAGCTCGAAGGTCCCTTCAGCCGCTTCGAGCTCATAGCCCATATACTCGAGGTGCTTAATCCGATCGAGCAGCTCGCGGCGGGCGTCGTCGCTCAGGCGGTCGGCCAACCCATGCTGCTTCAGCTTATAGAGAATGTTCCCGCGTCCCGAGAGATCGCTGAGGAGGACGCGCTGGCGATTGCCGACTGCCTCCGGGCGGATGTGCTCGTAGGTAGCGGAATCCTTCAGGACTGCGCTCACGTGCACGCCGCCCTTGTGGGCAAAGGCGCTCTGTCCGACGAAGGGCTGATCTCCCCGAAGCGGCAGGTTCGCCAGTTCCGCAATGAACTTCGCGACGGAGGTGAGATTCGCCAGTTTCTCGGGCCCGATGGTTGTGTGCCCCAGCTTGAGCTCGAGGTTGGGCAGGATCGAGCACAAGTTTGCGTTGCCGCAGCGTTCCCCGTAGCCGTTGATACAACCCTGGACATGGGTGATACCGTGCTCAACCGCAATCAGGGTGTTTGCGACCGCCGTATCGGAGTCGTTGTGGGTATGAATGCCAAGGACGCCGTCGAAGCGGCGCCGTACTTCTGCGACGATCTCCGCCAAGCGCCCGGGCAGGGTACCGCCGTTGGTGTCGCACAGGCAGAGGACGTCGGCGCCAGCCTCCTTCGCGGCTTCCAGCGTCCGCAAGGCGAAAGCGGGGTTGCAGATGAAGCCATCGAAGAAGTGCTCGGCATCGTAGATGACTTCCCGGCCGTGCTCCTTGAGAAAGCGCACGGTCTCGGAAATCAGTTTGAGATTCTCCTCCTCGCTGATGCCGAGAGCCCGCTGGACGTGCAGATCCCAGCTCTTCCCGAAGATCGAAACGGTTGGCGTTTGCGCTTCGAGCAGAGCGCGGACGTTGGGATCCTGATCGACACGGTTCTTTGCGAAGCGGGTGGACCCGAACGCGGTGATCCGTGTATGTTTCCAGTGGATCTCTCGGGCGCGGGCGAAGAACTCCTTGTCCTTTGGATTGGAGCCCGGCCAACCGCCTTCGACATAGTCGATCCCCAATTCGTCCAGCTTTTGCGCGATGAGCAGTTTGTCATCGACAGAGAACGAGACGGCCTCGCCTTGCGTGCCGTCTCGAAGGGTCGTATCGAAGGTAAAAATCTTCATGGCCTGGTAACGTTCGGATGAGTTCTTCCCCGCCGCTTAGGAGGCGGTAACCTGGATCTGGTCTTCCGGAACTCCGACTTCCTTCTTCTTCTTGAGGAACGTCATCATTTCGCGCAAGCTGCGGCCTACCTGCTCGATCGGCTGGTTGCGCGCCGCCTCGCGCATGGCAAGGAAGTTTTTGCGTCCCGTCTTGTTCTCATTGATCCACTGGCGAGCAAATTCTCCAGATTGGACCTCGGCGAGAATCTTCTTCATCTCGGCGCGGGTCTGGTCGTTGATGACGCGCGGTCCGCGTGTGTAGTCGCCGTACTCGGCGGTATCGGAAACGGAGTAACGCATGTAGGCAAGACCGCCCTCCTGGATCAGGTCGACAATCAGCTTCAGCTCATGCAGGCACTCGAAGTAGGCAATTTCGGGAGCGTATCCCGCTTCCGTGAGGGTTTCGAAGCCGGCGCGGATCAGCTCGCTGACGCCGCCGCAAAGGACCGCCTGCTCGCCGAAAAGGTCGCTTTCGGTTTCCTCTTTGAACGTGGTTTCGATCACACCGGCCTTCAGGCAGCCGAGGGCAAGCGCGTAAGCCAGCGCCTGCGGAAGCGCCTTGCCGGAAGCATCCTGATGGACGGCGACCAGGCCGGGCACGCCAACGCCTTCCGTAAACAGCTCGCGAACGCGGTGACCGGGCGCCTTCGGAGCGACCATCGATACGTCAACGCCCGCCGGAGGTACGATCTGCCCGTAGTGAATATTGAAGCCGTGCGCGAACATCAGGGCCTTGCCGGGCTTGAGGTGCGGAGCGATATCGCTCTGGTACAAGTCGCCCTGGATGTGATCGGCTACGAGAATCATGATCACGTCGGCAGCGGCGGCCGCCTCGGCGGTGGTCATGACACGAAGACCCGCGGCCTCAGCCTTGGACCAGCTCTTGCTGCCGGAATACAGGCCGACGACAACGTCCAGTCCGGAATCGCGCAGGTTGAGCGCGTGCGCGTGTCCCTGGCTGCCATAGCCGATAATCGCTATGGTCTTTCCTTTCAGTAAACTGAGGTCGCCGTCTGCCTCGTAATAACGCTTAGCCATTCAAAACTCCGTTCCTGATATGAGAATAAACCGCCTCGCCGCTTTTGGGGATTGGGGGCGAAAGGCGCAACTTCCTGTTCTCCAATGACATCGCAACCATGCCGGAACGCGTCACTTCAATTTCGCCATAGCTGCGCATCACTGCAATAAATTCGTCCAGCTTCTCCGGATCGCCTGTGGCTTCGATTGCGAAGCCCTCGAGGGAGGACTCGACGACGCGGGCGGAAAAGATCTCCGCTTCCTTGAGAATCGCAGTCCGATTCTCCTGCGGCGCACGAACCCGCAACAAAACCATATCACGGCACACGGCAGAAGCGTCGGTGAGGTCTGTAGCCTGCAGGACGTTGACCAGCTTGTTCATCTGCTTGATCACCTGTTTCCGCAGATTGGGCTCGACGTCCACTACAATCGTCATCCGCGACAACTCGGGATCGAGCGTGCGGGCGACGGTGAGGCTTTCGATGTTGTATCCGCGAGCGCTCAGAAGGCCAGTGACGCGCATCAGCGCTCCCGGTTTGTTCTCGAGCAGTAGAGAGATCACCTGTAACATGCTTGCTCCGATCCTCCCGGCGGCTTACTTCGGCAACGCCACTGGCTGTGGAGGCGCGAGTACCATTTCGTTGATTGCGCCGCCGGCTGGAACCATCGGGTACACGTTCTCGTACGGCGACACCTTCACGTTGAGCAGATACGGCCCGGGTTCGCGAACTGCTTCCTCCAGCGCAGGCGGGAGTTCTGCGGGGCTCTCGATCGTCCGGCCCTTGAAACCGTAGGCGCCGGCGAGCATTTCCACGTTCGGGAAGCTGTCCAATGTGACGGCGGAGAGCCGGTTGTTGTAGAACAACTCCTGCCACTGCCGAACCATGCCCAGATAACCGTTGTTCATCACGATGATCTTGATAGGCAGGCCGTAATTGACAATTGTCGCAAGCTCCGGCAGCGACATCTGGAATCCCCCATCGCCGACGATTGCGAAGACGAGCTTGTCGGGGCGTGCAAACTGAGCGCCGATGGCTGAGGGAAGGCCGAAGCCCATCGAGCCGAGCCCGCCAGAATTGATCCATAACCTCGGATGGTGGAAGCGGATCAACTGCGCAGCCCACATTTGATGCTGGCCGACGTCGGAACAAACGATCGCTTCGCCGCCTGACAGGCGGTCGATCTCGGCCATCAAGTGCTGCGGCTTGATCTCGGTGGCTGAGTACGAGGGTGCAAGAGGATGTTCCTGCTGCCAGCATCGGATCTGACGCCACCAATCGGCGCGGTCCGAAGCATTCTGCGAACCCATGCTGTGCTTCAGCTCCGCGAGCGCCGCGTTCAGCTTCGGCAAGACCCGCTTCAGGTCGCCGACGATGGGCAGGTCGGGTACCCGATTCTTGCCCACTTCGGCCGGATCAATGTCGACGTGAATGACTTTGGCGTGAGGAGCAAATGCGGACAGGCGGCCAGTGACGCGGTCATCGAAGCGTACGCCCAGCGCAATCAGCAGATCCGCATGGGTCATCGCCATGTTTGCCGCGTAGCTGCCGTGCATGCCTGGCATGCTGACGAAGTTGGGGTGGCTGGAAGAGAGGCCGCCAAGGCCCATCAACGTGCAAACCGTGGGCGCGTCGATTAACTCCACCAGCTCCTGCAATTCCTGAGAAGCGCCCGCGGCGATAATGCCGCCGCCGGCATACACGAGAGGCTTTTTCGCCTCCCACATCATCTGCGCGGCACGGCGGATCTGGCCGGTGTGACCCTCTGTGTAGACCTTATAGCCTGGCAGGTGGATCGACGTGACCGGCGTATAGTGAGCCTGCGCCTGGAACACATCCTTGGGAATGTCCACGAGCACGGGGCCGGGCCGTCCGGATGAGGCTAGGTAGAAGGCCTCGTGAATGGTTTGCGGCAGTTCGGCTACGTTCTTAACCAGGAAGTTATGCTTGGTGCAGGAGCGAGTGATGCCGAACGTATCGGCTTCCTGAAAGGCATCGCTGCCGATGAGCTTGGTGGAGACTTGCCCGGTGATGGCCACGATGGGGATGGAGTCCATCAGCGCATCCACCAGACCGGTGACCAGGTTGGTGGCTCCTGGGCCCGACGTCGCGCAGCAGACACCGGTCCGTCCCGTGGAGCGGGCATAACCTTCCGCGGCGAACGCCGCATTCTGTTCGTGGCGGACGAGCACGTGCCGGATCGGATGCTCATACAGGGCATCGTAGAAAGGCAATGTCACGCCGCCCGGATATCCGAACAGGCAATCCACACCCTCTCGAATCAGACACTCGAGCAGGATCCTCGCGCCAGACATCAAGTTCGACATAAAACTCTGTTCCCTATACTGTCAGCGAATACCGAAAACTGATAACTGCTGTTGCCCGGGCCCGACCCCAAACAAAAAAGCCACCGGGTCGGGCTTGTTTTCCCTCCGGTGGCTTTCGGGACCTGATTTCCTGCCGCTCACCGGGCGGGGCGCCCTACTACGAGGCCCCCAAGAATAATGAGTCCGGGTACGGGAACGGCGGAAATCGACGAGATTATGGCGAAACCGGTTGGTTTATTGAACTCGACCATAAATCTCGTTGGCTCCAAGTTTGAAGGTTAGCCTAGAAGAAACCAAAATGCAAGAGTCGAATGTCATTAATTGTGTTAATGACGATATTGGATTTGCCCGGAATTCGCCAGGAATGTACTGTCTCGCCGGAAGGCTGCGGGGCCTTCCCGGAGGGACAGCCGGACTCTACCGGATGGCCGCGCTGGCTGACGGATTGGAGAGGGATTCCAGGATCTGGGCGGCTCTCGGATGGGCCTTTGCAGCCAGCTTGAGGTGCGGGACGGCTTCCTCGGTTCTGCCGAGATTGAGGAGTACGAGCCCCAGGAGGTATCGCGCGCCGGTGAGATCGGGTCGCCCGCGTAGGGCTGCTTTCGCCGCCTCTTCGGCTTCTGGCAGCTTCCGGACGGTATAAAGCGACACTGCAAAGCTCATTTGGATGAGAGGCGACGCGGGGTCAAGTTCGGCTGCGCGGCGGAGCGCCTTCTCGGCATCCTCAAAGCGATTCTGTTGCAGATAGACATTTCCCGTGCTCAGCAGCGCTTCGGGAAAGTCCGGATCGATTGTCAGCGCTTTCTGGTAATGGCTCAGCGCATCGTCCAGTTTCCCGTCCTTGTGGGAAGCCCTCCCTTTTTGGTATTCCCTCATCGCCTTCTTTGAGACCGGATTGCTAAGCCGTGAAAGAGAGACCACGCCGGAGACGGGTTTGGCCTCAGTGCGCGGAGGAAGAAGGATCGAGACGGGGATTCCGTTGGGCTGCACTTTTACCATTTGCCGGGCGACGACTCTGCCCGTGCGATCCAGCACGGCGAATTCATAGTCGTCCGCCGGTACCATCGGCAGCGCAAAATGTTCATCATCGACTTGTGCCGTGGCGACGAGCCTGCGCCCCTGTAAAGAATAGACCTCGACCAGCAGAGGCTCCGTCCCTGCGTTTCGAATTTCGCCCTCCACGCGAACCATCGGGGGCTGACCATTCGACAAGAAAGTGAGCAAGAAAAACAAAGAGAGTGTGTGGACGCACCTGTGGTGCTTCACTAAGGAAATTCCTCCGTCAGTTTTTGTGATTTGGTGAACCAGAACGCCGGTTCTTGCTGTAGGGCGACGGGGCAGGAAACGCGGCTGTCAATCGTCGCAGCCGCTGGTACAACGCTCCTATCATACCAGATCTGGTCCGGTGATGCCGCCCTCAGCGGTCGGGCAAAGGGCATAGCGGGCCGCTCAGCGGCTCATTGGGTCCGCTCACGGTTGCCCAAGGTCCGCTTGTGGAAAAGGCGAAGGATTAGAAAAGCGAAGTCCCTATCCTATGAAAATGCAGACTTCGCTGTATGACGAATTCAACTAGAGTTCGCGCACTTTTACTGGCAGCTTTGTTGTGGATTCCTCTTCAGGCGCAAGAGACAGGCACCATCAGAGGCAAAGTCATCTTAGAGGCGAGCGGTACTCCACTTCATCATGCAACCGTTCTCATTGTTCAATTAGGCCGCTCGGTTGAGACTGACGACGAGGGGAATTTCTTTTTCACCTCTGTGCCACCCGGTTCCTACGATCTGGTGGCGCACATGCACAACCTGACCGATGCCGGCAGGTCGACGACAGTCGAAGCTGGCGGCACATCGGTAGTCGATTTTCAACTCAAGGTATCGCCGCTGCGGCAGGAAGTGACGGTCACAGCCTCGGGCCGCGAGGAGACGACGCTGGAAAGCTTCGCTACCGTTGCCACGCTGGATTCCAGCGAAATGATGGCGAGGGCCGCAGCCCCTTCGCTCGGCGAGTATCTGGAGAATCAGCCGGGAATCGCCAAGCGTTCCTTCGGGCCGGGAAACAGTAGACCGGTTGTCCGAGGCTTTGACGGTGACCGAGTCCTGGTGCTTCAGGACGGAGTCCGGACGGGTACGCTGTCTTCTCAGTCGGGGGATCACGGCGAGCCTGTCGACGGTTCGGCGCTGGAGCGCGTGGAAGTGGTCCGC
>Ga0207864_1001123_pt1 | contig 31383 bp, 26 predicted proteins | sample HigsolmetaAR202D_FD_184834 | JGI IMG/M metagenome (GOLD analysis project Ga0207864, IMG submission 184834) | Ionic liquid and high solid enriched microbial communities from the Joint BioEnergy Institute, USA - AR20-2-D (SPAdes) (version 2) ... | reverse complement strand
GCTGCGCGACAAATAGCGAGGCAGCATGCTTGCGGTCTCGCAAACCGCCCGTCATGATGCGTCTGCCGCGACACCAGACTTCTCATCCAGATCGTCGCGCCCTTCTCATCCAGATTGTCGCTGTACATCCGACCCATCGACTACCTCCGAACCTCGGGTCACTTTACCTCGTGTCCAGAGAATTCGGAGCTATACATCTGGTGCGCGCAGCCGCAGCGGCTTGCCGCGATCAGCGAGGCTCTTACCGCAGAGAAGATCGATGCGCTGCTGCACAAGTGGCTGCGTCGGCTGCCGCATCCCTTCGCGGCCAAGGATCGTGCCGCCGGCTACCGCCACGACCTGTCGATTCTGCAGGCCGAGCTCTCCTCACCCAGGTGCTGGATCAGCCGGTCAACGGCCGGGTGTTCTTCGGGGAAGTGATTCGCGAGAACCTGGATATCGGCCGGCCGGCCCAGGTACAACGGATTTTCCCCGATGCCGCGCCAGTGATGAAGATCGCGGGTCTCTCTTCAGGCATTCCGGTTCCCCTCTGCATCACACATTCTTCGTCACTTCGCCCCGGCGCCGGTTGGTCGTATGCGCAGCAGCGGCGCAATCCATTCCCGCACAGTGTACATCATCATATGATAGACGCGTCATATTGCAATACTCACAATCGGGGACTTAGAGTACGAATCGAGAGCGATCCGATCGTCGTCGGATGCGCGCGGACAAATTCTCAAAGGCTGCGCAGGCGGCGGCGGTCGGTCGGGGGGAAGGGTTGAGGTTGATCCGGTGTCCAGGGAACTACAGGCAATGGTTTGCCCCTGAACGGCGGGAAGATCACCTGGCCGGCGGAGAAGCCGGGTGACTGAACCGATTCGCATTGGCGTGCTGGGCGCGGCGAGGATCGTGCCCTCGGGGCTGTTGCAGCCCGCATCCGAGCGGGAAGACGTCCGCGTGACTCACGTGGCTGCCCGCGACCCGGCACGCGAAGCCGCATTTGCCGCTCAGCATGGCCTCACAGCGGCAGGTGGCTACGAGGCGCTGATCCAGCACGACGACATCGATCTGGTCTACATCGCCCTGCCGCCCAGCGGGCACTGCGAATGGTCCATTCGCGCACTGGAGGCAGGGAAGGCCGTGCTCTGCGAGAAGCCGTTTGCCATGAGCGCTCAAGAGGCCGAACGAATGGTGGCCGCGGCGGAACGGGCAGGGCGCCCTCTCATCGAAGCGTTCCACTACCGCTACCATCCGACCGTGCGCCGCGCGGAGGCACTCTTGCGTGAAGGTGCGATCGGACGGGTTATCAGCGCGCGCGCGAGCTTTTGCACGACGATCCCCGACCAGCCTGGCGAATTCCGGTGGATCAGAGAACTTGGCGGCGGCGCCGTGATGGACCTCGGCTGTTACCCGATCCATGCATTGCGAACGCTGATCGGCGGCGAACCCGAAGTCATCGCTGTTGAGGCGAAACTCGAGCGGGATGTTGAAGTCGTCACGACGGCCAGATTGCAGTTCGAGGGCGGAATCGCTGCGGAGGTGCGCTGCGCAATGCGCGATGTGGAGAGGGCCCTCGATGTCGAGATTGTCGGAAGCCGCGGCCGACTGACGATTTCGAATTTCATCGTGCCGAACTTCGGCGCCACTCTGACCGTGGAGACGGCGGATCGGACCTTCTTCGAACCCGCCGAACAATGCTCGACGTATTCCGCGCAGCTGGCGCATGTCGTGGACGTGGTATTGCGGGGCGCGACGCCTCTGACCGGCGGGCGCGACGCCATTGCGAACATGCGCGTGATCGAAAGGATTCGGGCGATGGCCGAAGAGGGCGCCGGCGCGACGTGCGACAGCCGGCAACCTGCAGTCATGCCGCATTGAGCCTTGGAGCTGCGCCCTGAAGTCGGACGTATTCCCGGTCCCGGGTCGCGAGCCCCTCTGGTCTCAAAGCGGCAAACCGTTGCGGATAGGCAACGATCCCTGGCCATGGCGTCCCTGCCCGGCCGTTCCATTGAGTATCAGATTATGATAATTATATATTGAATTGACAAACACATGGAATGCGGCGAGGCTTATGCCGGTCGTCGAGGCAGGCTCCGGTTGATCGCGATGTGAAGCAATCATCAATAGCTGCCAAGCGGACGACCGGGCTGATCAGGGGGAAGAACCGTATGAAGCGCTCAGATCTTGCGGCACTGCTCTTCGGTGCGAGCATTCCCGTGCTCGCGCAGGTCGCGCATGCACAGGACGCGCCGGCTCCGGCCAGCGAAACCGACGATGCCGTACCGGTGGAAGAAGTGCTCGTCGTGACGGCCCGCCTGCAATCCGAGCGTGTGATCGACGTGCCCGCGACGGTCACCGGCATCTCGAGCGACGACCTGCAGAAACTGAATGTCCTGAGCTTCGAGGAAATCAACACCGTCGTGCCGGCTCTGAACATCGCGCCGGGTCCGATCGGCAGCGATGCGGCGGTGGCATTCCGCGGCGTCCAGTTCGATGCGGGAGCGCAGACCAGCAACACGGTCACCGCTTACATCAACGAGGTTCCGACGAACTTCATGCAGCTGATGAACTCGCTGTATGACGTCGGACATATCGAGGTTCTGCGCGGACCCCAGGGGACGCTTCGCGGTCAATCTGCCCCGAGCGGCGCGGTCGGTCTCGTCACCCGCCGGCCCGATCTCTCCGAGTTCGGCGGGTATTCGAGCGCGACCTACACGTCTCCCGCGGGTTACAACCTTCAGGGTGCGTTCGGCGGCCCGATCATTCCGGAGAAGCTGGGCCTGCGCGTGGCCGCGGCCTTCAACCGGACCAACGGCAACCGGATCGAAAGCGCAAACAATGCGTCCGACCCGTACTCCGAAGGGAAGAACTTCCGGGCAACGGCCCTGTTCCGGCCGACCGACGCCGTCGAGGCGACCCTGATCTATCGCCACGACGAGATCGAGTCGGAGACTTACGGTTCGGCCGTATTCGGGGAAGGCGCACCTGCAGCGGCATTCCCGGCGCTCGAGCTCGTGCCGGCCGTTCCCGGTCTCCTGACGATTCCGGCTCTGGAAGTTCCACAAGGCTTCAACGGACCCTCGATTGGGCGTAACGACGATCTGGCAGTCCAGTCTGTACCGGACTTTCTTGATATCTCGACCGACAGCATCGTTGCGCACCTGGCCTGGTCGGTCGGCGGCCACCGACTGTTCTATGTCACGGAAAGGGCATGGACGTCGGGCTTTCAGGCGCCGCTCGGAGGCGACACCTTCAATACGCGGCCGGGCAATCAAAGCCGCGGGTTCTTCGATCAGGAATTCGACTTGCAGTCGCATGAAATCCGTCTCAGCTCGGAAGAGCCGATCCGGGGCGTCTTCGACTACACGGCGGGCTACTACCGCAACCGAAACGAGATCGATGCCGCCTTTACGGTCGACAACGTGTTTGCCTTCAACGGCGCCTTCGGGTCTCCCCTGGGCGTCAATACTCCGTCGCAGGTGAACAATGACTACATCGTCGCGCTGGATTTCGCCCAGATATTCGAGTCTGGTGAAGACAGTGTCTTTGTGAACTTCAATTTCTACCTGGGGGAGAGGACGGAACTTTCACTGGGCGGGCGCAAAACGTGGAGCTTCCTCTCGGTGGCTTCGCCGAGCGGCGTGCGTGACACATTCGCTGCCGTCCCATTCGCCGGCCCCTGCACGGGAACGACATCGGGCTTCACACTTCTGGGGCCATACACGAATGCGCCCCTGTCTCCGTCGCCCTATCCGGGGACGTGCAATGTGCTGCTTACCGAAACGAATGGCATCTTCCCGGTAACGGACTTCCCGCTGACCGAGCTGGAGAGCAACCCGTTTCTCTGGTCCGCCTCCCTCAAGTACGAGCTCACGCCCGATCTGATCGTTTACGGGAGCGCAGGAACGGCGTTCCGCCCGGGACCGGCTGTCGTGGGCGCGCCGGCCTGCAACGCCTGCGGGCCCTATAACTTTCTCGAGGATGAGGAGTCGACGGGGTATGAAATCGGTCTGAAAGGACAGGTCTTCGACCGGCGGCTCACGTTCTCGGTGGCCGCGTTCTATCAGACCTTCGACGACTTCGTCGCCCAATCGGAGACCCTCAGCTATCTCGGCGCGGCCTGCGAGGGGCCCGGGGCGGATCCCGCCTGCAGCATCAGCTCCGGCCAGTTCGTGTTCAATGCGCCCATCAAGACGCAGGGCGTCGATGTCGAGCTCAATTACCAGGCCAGCCGCGACCTGAGTCTCGGAGCGGCCTTCTCCTACGCCAAGAGCCGCTTCCGGGATGCCGAGATTCCGTGCGCGGATTCGGATTTCGATGGCGTGCCCGATGGGGGAGTGGCCCCCACGTCACTTGGCGCATGGCTGGCTGCCGGAGGTCCCGCTTCCGGGCCGGCGCTCTGCGTGACAGATGGTCCGACCGCGTCCGTTCCCCCGTGGAATCTCATCGTGCGCGGGGAGTACTCGCACGATGTGTTCTCCAATATGCGCGCCTTCCTGCGCGGGAACGTGAACTACACGCCACGAAACACCAATTTCCGCCTGGCTAATCCCGACTTCGTCCCCGACAAGTATGCGGTCGCCGATCTGTTCATCGGTCTGCGCAGTGCCGATGCCGCCTGGGAAGTCTCACTCTCCGCCCGCAATCTTTTCGACGACCGAACGGTGCTGAACGAAAGTGATCTTGCGGGTCCGTTCTCGCTGCCGCCGTTCTCGATCTACGGACTCAGGTCGGGTTATCAGACGATCACACGTGTGCCGGAACGCAGTTTCCAGTTGAGCGCGCGCTACGCGTTTGGATCCCGGTAAACGCACGGAACGGAGGTCCAGGTGAAGAGGGTCGAGCGACGAACGGTGTTGACCGGCATGGCCATGCTGCCGGCAGCTGCGATGCTCGGACGCGTGGCGTCAGGAGAAAGTGAAATGAGCGGTGTGGCCATCACGAAAAAGCCGAAAGTCCGTGGCGTGGTATACGACGTCGGCCTGAACTTCACCGGCGATAACCTTTCGATCGAAAACTTCGATCCGAAACTGGTCGAACTGGAGATGAGGACCATTGCCAGGGATCTCCATGCCAATGCCATCCGCATCGAAGGGGAGGTCATCGAGCGACTCGTGCTCGCGTCCCGCATGGCGCACGAGCAGGGCCTGGCCGTGCTGTTCAATCCGTGGAAGATGAACGCGGACGCGGCCGAGTTGAAGCCTTATTACATCGAGGCTGCGAAAGAGGCGGAGAAGCTCCGGCGCGACGGAGTCGACATTACCTTCGTCGCCGGGTGCGAGTACACGATCTTCCAGCGGGGAATTCTGCCAGGAGCGACGCTCGCCGAACGGCTCGCCGGACTGGGCGCCCTTTTTGGTGAGGGTCCGGAGAAAGCTCACGAGAAAATGCGGCCGCATTCCGTTCAGATCAATCAGTTCCTGTCCGATTTCAATGCCGGGATCCGCGAGGAGTTCAAGGGGCCGGTGACCTATGCCGCCCTGGCGTTTGAGCAAATTGACTGGACGCCTTTCGATATCGTTGGAGTGGATCATTACCGGGGCGCGGAAACGGCGGAGGAGTACGTTCGGCAGTTCCACAGCTATCGCGTTCCCAACAAACCGTTGTATTGCATGGAAGTGGGGTCCTGCGCCTATGAGGGCGCCGCAAAGCTCGGCGGCGGCGGCTTCATGATCCTGGAAGGAGTGGACCCCGACGGCTCCGGTCGCTTCAGGGACGGCGTGACGCCGAAGCGCAACGAAACTGAGCAGGCCGACTACATCGAGACACAGGTCAAGCTGCTCGCCAATAACGACGCGGATGGAATCTTCATCTACGTGTTCGCGTTCCCGCTCTATCCCCATGGCGAGGGCAACAAGGACCTGGACATGGTGAGCTTTTCGCTCGTGAAGACGTTTCCCAAGGATGATCCGCGGTCAAGACAAATGCCGCCCTGGGCACCCAAGGAGGCATTCCACCGCCTTGCGGATTTATACGCGCAAATGGACCAGATTCACCCCTGAGGTGGCAAGGCGGCTCTGTTCAGGTAGGGCGCCGGAATCTGATGAGACTTCACGGAATGGGTGACGAGTCAAAGCAGCTCAGCCTGTTGTCAGAACGCGGCGAAAAGAGTTCGCCGTCGCTGCATCGATTGAAGCCGTGAACCAGCAGGCTGTTTCAGATGCGTCATGATCCGCGCCGGGATTCCCGGAGGCTCCAGACGTTGAGAGGATGGAGCCCATGGATCCCGCAAAGAAGCATTCCCTGGAAGTGCGTGAGCGTGCCGTGCGCCGGGTGTTCGAGCACCAGGGCGAGCACGCCTCCCCGTGGGCTGCGATCGGCTCGATCGCAGCGAAGATCGGCCGCACCGCCGAGCCGCTGCGTAGATGGGTGCGTCAAGCCAAGCGCGATGTCGGTGCGCGCGCAGGGCTGACCGGCTCGGATCGCGAGCGGCTCAAGGCCTTGGAGCGCGAGAACGTCGAGCTCAAGCGTGCCAACGAGACTCTGCGTGAGGCATCGGCTTTTCTCGCCCAGGCGGAGCTCGAGCGCCAACCGAAATGACGGTGGCGTTTATCAACGCGCACCGCGAAGCGTACGGGGTTGAGCCGATCTGCCGCGAGCTGCCGATCGCCCCGTCCACCTGCTACGAGTGCAGGGCCCGCGAGATGCACTGATCTGTTCAACCGAAAACCGCTTCTCCTTCACCACAGAATCTCCGTCCCGTTACCTTCGATTCTGCCGCAGAACTCTCATTCCGTCCGGTCCAGTCTTGCCGGGCCTGTCGGGCGGCTCGCAGAAGCCAGCATCGAGCCGTCGGGGCAGCGTCGGCGATTCCCACAACAGCGCGATGGCCGAATCGATCATCGGCCTGCTCAAGACCGAGGTCATCGAAAGGCAGAGCTGGCCCAACCTGGAAGCGGTCGGAATGGCCACGCTCAATTGGCGGCGCTGGCACAACCACAACCGCCTGCTCAAACCCATCGGGTATCTGCCCACGGCAGAGGCCGAACCAGCCTACTATCGGCAATCCAGTGATATGGCCACGGCGGCCTGACTCACACCAACGAGACTCCGGGATTCCCGCGGCGGCTTAAGTCCATGTAGCGTCACTACTGCCGCTTTGCGGCCTCCGCCCGCCAAGAAGTGCCTGAACGGCCGAAGGCCGAGCTCCCAGGAAAACTCAGAATCGAGGATGAATCCGCTAGACTAAGTCGGGCTGGCCACCCGACCACGGCCGGTTCTTGACGATGCGGTGTACCGTGGAGTCGGTAACCGATGGTGGGGCGCTCCGGAACGTGCAGACCGAGACTGCAGCGGACGAGCTGCTTCAAACGCCCGGCACGTCTACTCGCGTCGACAGCAGCGCACTTTCCATTGCAACCGTTGGATCGTTCGTCAGCAGTGGCCGGGCCGCGCACAGGTATAACGTGCGCCGGTCGGATCCGCCGAGGGCGACCGCGTAGACGGACATATCGGGCGTCGACACGCGATCCAAAATCTTGCCTCCTGCCCCGATGCGCAACGCGCCTCGGCCGCCGGCATCGCCAATCCAGACCGCGCCCTCGGCATCCAGGCAGATTCCGTCGGGCAGGGGATCGCGCGAGTCGACCGCTTCCTTCACAGTGCTGTACGAGCGCGGGCTGAGCGCAGCCCAGATCCGATGATTGGACAAGCGACCGTCGTCCGAAATGTCAAAGGCACTCAGGCGAGCCGCGAACGTCTCGGCCACGATCAGCGTGCGGCCATCGGGCGTACGGGCCATGCCGTTGGGGAACACGAGGTCGCCGGCGACTGCGCTCACGTGACCGCTGGGTAACACCATGAACAGATTGGTTCCGCGCACGTTCTCGCCGGCCATGTCGAAGCCGAAATTGCCGACGTAGGCGCGCCCGTGCTCGTCAACGAGCATGTCGTTGCAAAGGTATTTCGATACGCCGCTGAGATCGGCCGCTTCTTCCAGCTTCCCCGCGTTCGTGCGGCGGAGAACCTTCCGCTGCGTCACGGCCACCATCAGCAGCTCGCCGGAAGGCGTGAAGCCCAGGCCCGATACCCAATCCGGCACCTCGCAGACCACGCGGGTCTGTCCGTCGGATCCGAGCGCGTAGACCTTCTTGCCGTAGAAATCCGACATGAACAGCTGGCCGTCATGCCAGCGCGGACCCTCCAGGAAATGAAAGCCATCGGCAACTCTGCGGACTGCGTATTCGCGCGCTGACATGTCTCCCCCTCGTTCGCCCGCACGGGAACGCACCTGAAGAACGGACCACCGGCGCAATTCTCCGGCGGCGTTTCCGAGCCTACTCAAGCCCGTCTGGTATGGTCAATAGATATATCGGCTATCAATATGTGATACATAATCGGAGACCTGGCCGGGCGGTCCTGCGGGAAACGGAAAGCGCGCGCCGCAGGCCGCGGGCAGCGCGCCGGCGGCCTTCGGTGATTTGTCACAGTCTGATACACCGAACATCTATTGACACACGATGGTGCTTTATACGATCGTTTCGCCGGTAGCGTTCGCACGGACGCGTTGAGGGGAGCCAGAAGTCGCATGACCAATCAACACAGGGGGGCTCGCTCCGGGGCAGACGATGTGCAGATGCTGCGCGACATGCTGCTGATCCGGCAGCTCGAAGACACAGCGCTGAAACTGTCGCGCTCGGAACCGCCGCGAGTCGTCGGATCCGTTCACATGTGCGCCGGCCAGGAGGCCGTGCCCGTCGGAGCGGTGGCCGGACTCAACCAAGACGATCAGGTCGTTGCCACCTACCGTGGTCATGGTTGGGCGATCGCCAGCGGACTGCAGCCGCTGCAGGTCCTCGGGGAGATCTGCCACAGCAGCATTGGAATCAACGGCGGCCGTGGTGGCTCCGCCTACATGATGGCGCCCTGGAGTCGCTTCATCGGAGAAAACTCCATCGTGGGCGCGGGTGTGCCCATCGGCTGCGGTGTGGCGCTTGCGAATCAGGCAGCGCGCAACGGACGCGTGGTCGTCGTCTCGATCGGCGACGGCGCCATGAATCAGGGCGCCACCCATGAAGGATTGGCATTTGCCGCCGCGAAGCGGCTGCCGTTGCTCGTGATCTGCGAGAACAACGGCTGGTCGGAGATGACGGCGACGAAGGACGTTTTCAGGGTCGAGAAGCTGTCCGATCGGGCCGCGGGATACGGAATCGTCGGCGTCACGATCGATGGCATCGACCCTCGAACCGTGCGCGACACGGTCAGCAGGCTTGCCGCGCAGGCGCGCGATGGCGGAGGCCCTGCGCTGATCGAATGCCGGGTGCCGCGCCTCTGGGGACATTACAACCGGGACATCGAGCATTACCGGTCAGTCTCGGACAGGCAGGCGGCCGCCGCGCGGGATCCGATCGCGCATTTCTCGCGGCAGCTGATCGCGGAGGGTGCGATCACCGAAGAGGGCATGGAGAAGCTCAAGCAGGAAGTTTCGGAGACGCTGGCCCGTATTCTCGAGGACATCAACCGCGCACCGCCTCCGGATCCCGCGAGCGCGCGCGACCACGTGTATTCCTCCGCGACGCCGGCACGGCAGCAGACGTCCGTGACCTCGCTCCCTCAGGGCGAAGCCGAAACCATGACCTATATCAAGGCGGTCAACGAGGCCCTGAGGCGCGAACTGAAATCGCGACCGAACGTGCTCGTCTACGGCGAGGACGTGGGCAAGGCCGGCGGAATCTTCGGTGCGGCCCGACTGTTGCAGAAGGAGTTCGGCGCGGAACGCGTCTTCGACACGCCGATTTCGGAGAGCGCCATCCTGGGTTCCGCGGTGGGTGCGGCGATGACCGGCCTGAAACCCATCGTGGAGATCATGTGGGCCGACTTCATGCTCGTTGCCTTGGATCAGCTGGTCAACCAGGCGGCAAACATTCGTTACATTACTGCGGGCCGTGCAGGCGCACCGATCGTCGTGCGCACTCAGCAAGGTGTCACGCCGGGTTCCTGCGCACAGCATTCCCAGAGTCTCGAGGCGCTTCTTCTTCACGTACCCGGCCTGCGCGTTGCCGTGCCTGCCACGCCGCAGGATGCCTACAGCCTGCTGCGGGCCGCGGTCGCGAGTGACGATCCCTGTATCGTGATCGAGTCGCGTTCGCTGTATCAGACCTCGGGGCCTGTCATGCTGTCGGACACCGTGGAGCCCATCGGACAGGCGCGCCTCTGCAGGTCCGGGACGCAGGCAGCGATCGTGACCTGGGGAACCATGGTTCCCGTCGCACTCGAGACCGCCGAAATCCTCGGCAAGGAAGGTATCGACGTTGCGGTGCTGGATCTGCGCTGGCTGTCGCCGCTCGATGAGCAGGCGCTCGTCGATGTTGCTCTGGCGGCCGGCGGACGCGTCGTGGTTCTCCATGAAGCGAATGTGACTGGAGGGTTCGGCGCGGAAATTGCTTCGCGCCTGCACGAGAAGCTGCAGGGGAAGGTGCAGCCGCGGATCCGGCGTGTCGGCACACCCGATGTGAGGATGCCGGCTGCGCCCGTTCTGCAGCAGGAGCTCGTTCCGAACGTCAGAAGGGTCGCCGAGGCAGTCCGGGGCCTCCTTGCGAGTGAGCGCGGTGCCCGGGATCGCTGAAGTCAAGCCCAATACGAGGGTTCAACCATGCTGCGCGGTGTCTGGCATTACTCCTGGACGGTAAGTGACCTGGAGCGCTCGAAGGCGTTCTACACGACTCTGGGGTTCGAGCTCATTCACTATCAGGAGAACAAGAACGAGTACACCGACAAGCTGGTGGGCCTGCCCGGCACGCACCTCAAGGCCGCCATGATGAAACTGGCGGACGTGCCTGCAGGTCTTTCGGGTCACGTCATCGAGCTGATCGAGTACGTGACGCCCAAGGGGCAGCTCCTCAAGACGAGACCCTGTGACATCAACGCCGCCCATCTGGCACTGATCACGGACGACGTCCACGAGCTGCATCAGCGCATGGTGGCCGCCGGCGCAACTTTCGTATCGCCGCCGGTTGCGATCACCGAGGGCATAAACCGGGGCGGATTCACCTGCTACATGCGTGATCCGGACGGTTTCATCATCGAGCTGATGCAACCGCCGCAGTGGCGGCTCGAAGGCAAGAAGGGTCCCACGGACCCGGGCACGACCTGATCCGGCACGGCGGGATGTCGCCTGGTGCCTCGGTTCGTCCCGCCGCACGTTGCAGAAGACCGATTGAGGCATGGTCTGAGGGTTGCGTATGACTGCAAGAGTGGCACTGATCACCGGCGGGGCGAGCGGCATCGGCGCGGCCACCGCCGAATTGCTTCTGGGCCGCGGCTGGCGAGTGGCGATCGTCGATCTCAAGGTCGACGCGTGGGCCGAGCGTGCGGCAGCGAAACCGGATGAGGTGATGCTGATCGAGGCCGACGTCCGCGAGCCGGAGGCTGCGCGCACGTCCTGTGATCGCGTCGTGAAGGATTGGGGGAGCCTGGACCTGCTCGTCAACTGTGCGGGTGTCAACAAGCATTCGCCCCTCGAGGATCTCCCGCTCGAGGACTGGAAATTCGTGCTCGACGTGAACCTGACGGGCACGTTCCTGTTCATGCAGGCGGCTGCGCGCCACATGCTGAAGCAGAAATCCGGCGCGATCGTCAACGTCTCGTCGATCGCCGGCAAGCGCGGTAATCCGGATCGCTCCGCCTACGCGGCGAGCAAGGCCGCGATCGATTCGCTGACACAGTCAGGCGCGTGCGCCTGGGCAACGCGTGGCATCCGGGTGAACGCGGTTGCGCCCGGTTTCACCGAAACCCCGCTGGTACGCGTCTTCATCGATCGGGGCAACATCAACGAGAAGCAGCTGACCAACGCCACGCCCATGCGGCGGCTCGCTGCTCCCAGAGAGATTGCTGCCGCGATCGCGTTCCTGGCCAGTGACGACGCGAGTTTCATCACGGGCCAGACGCTCTATGTCGACGGCGGCTACATGGCCGAGTACGGCATTCCTTCCACGTACAAGGACAAGCGTTGATGCAGTGTGCGGAAGCCGCATGGCTCCCCGCGTCATGTGTGCGACTGGCAATCAGATAGAGGTGTCGCCATGGGTGCCCTGGACAACAAGGTAGCGCTGCTGACTGGTGGCCTTGGCTCGCTGGGACGGGCGCAGGCAGTGAAGCTCGCCGCGGAAGGCGCGCACGTGTACTTGCTCGATCGTCCGGATGCGGCGCGGGCGCGGGAGATCACGGCCGAGCTCGCTGCCGAAGCGAAGGGGCGCATCACGTACGTAGGCTGCGACCTCAACCGGCTCGCGGATGCGCATGCCCAGGTCGCAGAGCTGTCCCGCCGCGTCAATGGTTTCGACATCCTGATCAACAACGCCGCCCTCATCATCAACCGGCCGTTCGAGGAGTTCTCGCTCGACGAATATGAGGAGCAGATCCGCGTCAATTCCTCTGCGGCGTTCGCTCTCGTGAAGGCGTGCGCGCCGGGAATGAAAGTCAAGAAGGAAGGCGCCATCGTGAACTTCTGTTCGGTGACGCTGAACGGGCGCTTCAGCGGCTATGTGCCGTATGTCGCCTCGAAGGGCGCGATGTTTGGTCTGACCAAGACTCTCGCGCGTGAGCTCGGTCCGTTCGGGATCCGCGTCAACGCCGTCTCTCCCGGAGCGGTGGTGTCCGAAGCGGAGAAACGGGTTCTGGGCGACAAGCTCCCGGAGTTCGAAGCCTGGATTCTCGAGAACCAGTGCTTGAAGACGCGCATCCAGCCGCGCGATATCGCAGACCTCGTGCATTTTCTGGTCTCGCCGGCCTCACGGATGATTACCGGCCAGAACTTCGCGATCGACGGAGGCTGGTGACGTCGTGGCATCACGCGACAAAGCCAGGGTATGCCCGCCTGGGTTGCGCAATCCGCGCGCCCCGGCAGTCCCTCGACGGGTGCTCTGACGGGTAGCAACGACGGTCCGAGGTCATCCATGCATCTGTCCACCACCTATTACCGCAGTCCGTTTCCACAACCGCATCGCTGGAAGGATGACCTCGCGCGAATCGCCGCAACCGGGTTCGATACGATCTATCTCTTCGCCGCGTGGCCGGCCGCGGAAGCCGTCCCGGATCAGCTCGATTTCTCGGATCTCGAGGGCATCGTATCGATTGCGGGCGAGCACGGACTCAAGGTCATCTTTAATCTGGCGAGCGAGATCCAGCCGGTCTGGATTCCACGTCTCTTCCCCGGCACGGAGATGGTGGACCATATGGGCCGCCCGGTTCGCTCCTCCACGCTCGCGTACATCAACTTTGGCCTGATGCCCGGAGGCTGCAGCGACCATCCGGCCATCCGCGAAAGGATGGGAAGATTCCTTCAGGGCATCGCACGCCACTTCGCGAACGTGCCGAACGTCCTGGCGTGGGACTGCTGGAACGAGATGCGCTGGGCGTCACAGTCGGACGGTCTCGTCTGCTTCTGCACGCACACCGTCGCCCGATACCACGCGTGGCTGAAGAAGAAATTCGGGACGCTCGATGCCCTGAACGAAGCCACGTGCCGGAAATATGTGGCGTGGGAGGACGTTCTCCCCGCCAAACTGCAGGCCCGCAACAACACCGACGTCGTGCTGTGGCAGCAGTTCATCACCGATCGCACGGCCGAAGACCTGCGCTGGCGTTATGAGCAGGTGCGCAGCGGCGATCCGAATCGTCCGATCTACGCGCACGCCGCGTTTCCCAGCACCTTCTGCACGGGTGAGCTCTTCGACACCGAGTATGCGCTCGGGCGCGGCAACGACTGGGATCTCGCGCGCCAAGTGGATGGTTATGGCTGCTCGCATTTCCCGGCGTGGTTCAATCCGACTCCCGCCGAGTATGGCGCGCGCCTGGAGTCGGTCCGCTCGGCAACCGGCGACAAGCCTTACTGGATCTCCGAGCTCCAGGGCGGCGCCGCGGGTCATGGTCCGCAGGCCATGCAGCCTGTTCCGGGAGCGCGTCAGGCGCGATGGGTATGGAACGGCATCGCACGTGGCGTGAAGGGCGTGAACTTCTGGGGGTGGCGCGACGAGATGTTTGGCCGCGAATCCGGAGGTTTCGGCATCGTCGGTGACGATGGCCATGCCGAGGAGCGCGTGGCCTCCCTCGAGCGGACCGCGAGGATCCTGCGCGAGCACGAGCGGCTGCTCGACGACTACAAGCCGACGCCGGCCACGATTGGTGTCGTGTTCGAGCCCGACGTGTATCACTTCGACTGGAGCTCGTGGACCAAAACCGATCTGGCGCCACCCAAGGACAAACCTTATCCGGCAGGACACAGCTTGCTCGGTTATCTGCTGGCGCTCGAACGGCTGCAACTGCCCTACGACGTGGTCGAGGCGCCATCGGCAGGAGATCTGCAGCGCTACAAGCTGCTGATCATGCCGTGGCCGTTGATCGTGAACCGTGCGTTCTCGGATCGTCTGGTGAAGTGGGTCGAGAACGGCGGCACGTTGCTGACGGAGCCGAGCCTCGGCGCCTTCAACAGCGTGGCGCTCTTTACTTATCCGGCCGAACGCCCGCTTCCACGGAAGCTCGGCTTCGTTCCGAGCGGCCGCAGGGTCATTCACGAAGAAATTCTGCCGTTCGATCTCGGCGGTTGCTCGGGAAAGCTCAAACGCGCGCGATGGCGCGAGGAACTTTCACCCGTGGACGGCGGTCAGGTCGAGTCACTGCTGCAGCTGGCGCGGTGCAAGGGCCGGGTCATCGCGGTCGACAGTTTCGTCGGCGTTCGCTATTGGGAGGAGCGCTACCCGGACTTCGAATCTTTCGTGCGTGGCGTCGCGACGGTCGCCGATGCGCTTCCACGTATCCGCTGCAGCATCGCCAATGGCGACATCGTGCAATGGCGCGCGGGCACGAGCGGCGACACACCGTTGTTGTTCCTCATCAACGAAGGGGAAGCTGCGGACGTCGAGCTGTCTTTCGATCGCGGCCTGTGGAAGGACCGCCCGTCCGTCACGGACATCACGACGGGCGAGCGTCATCGACGGATCAACAACAGCTTGCGCCTGAGATTGTCCGCAGGCGGGTATCACGTGCTCAGGTTTGATCCGTAGCGACACCGGATCGGGCGGAACAGAGGCAACACCAATGCAGAAAGAGCTCGCTGGAAAGATTGCGCTCGTCACGGGAGCGGCACGCGGCATCGGTGAGGCGACGGCGCGCCGCATGGCCGAGCTGGGAGCCAAAGTGATCCTCGGTGACGTGCTCTTCGATCAGGCCGCCGCCGTCGCCGCGCAGATCGGCGCTGCGGCCGTTGCGGTCCGCCTCGATGTGACGCAGGAAAGCGCCTGGACTGAAACCCTTCGAGTCGCGCGGGAACGCTTCGGTCCGGTGAACGTGCTGGTGAACAACGCCGGCGTGCTCGAGCTGGCGCCGGTCATCGACACGACCGATGAGCAGTTCGATCGTCTCATCGCGGTCAACTTGCGCGGGCCGTTCCTCGGTATCCGGACGGTCGGGCGCGAAATGATCAACAACGGCGGCGGCGTCATCGTGAATATCGGTTCCGTCGTGGCGACGAACCCGACGGAAACACTCAGTGTCTACGCGGCCACGAAAGGTGCCGTCGCATCCCTGGCGCGGGTTGCGGCGATGGAGCTTGGGCCGAAGGGTGTGCGCGTGGTCGTCGTGCGACCAGGCTCCATTGCAACGCCGATGGCTGGTCCGAGTGTGGAAGCGAGTCTGTTCCCGCGCGTCCTCGCGGCCGGGCGCATTGGCCGCCCATCCGACATTGCCGACGTGGTCGCGTTCGCCGCTTCGGATCGCGCGTCGTACATCACTGGCTCGGAAATATTGGTCGATGGTGGCTGGGCGGCCGGACGCTACGCACTGGAAGTCGTCGGTGCGGAGACGGTGCTCAAGACCCAGTCCTGAGGTTTGGTAATGAAATACTTTGGCGTGTGTTACGACACCGGGCTGCGTTTCACGCCCGAAAAGTTGTCCCTCGAGCGCTTCGATCCCGCCCAGGCGGAATACGACATGCGTGCGATCGCGAACGACTTGCACGCGAACGCCGTTCGCATCGAGGGAGAAGACATCGACCGGCTCGTTATTACATCGCGTGCGGCTCACCGCGCAGGGCTCACGGTCTGGTTCTCGCCGTGGAAGATGGACGCCGGGCTGGAGGCGAACAAGACCTATCTGACTGACGCGGCGCGTGAGGCCGAAAAGCTTCGCAAGGAAGGCGTCAACATCGTATTCGTCACCGGGTGTGAGTACACCCTCTTCAATGACGGAATCTATCCCGGCTCTTCGGTTTACGAGCGCAGTGCGTGGGCCTACGCCGAGCTCGGCAACAAGGGATGGCCTTACACGCCGGTAGGACTGCCGGAGCCGTTCCCGACGAAGGCGAAAGAGCTCAACAGCATTCTCGCGTCGCTCGTTGACGTGGTCAAAGGATCGTTCAACGGACCGCAGACGTACTCGGCCGCCATCTTCGAGGAGGTCGACTGGAGTCTGTTCGATTTCGTCGGTACCAACTACTACCGCGAGCGGCAGACCGACGAGCAGTATGCCGCCGGCCTGAAGTACTTCCAGAGCTTTGGCCGGCCGGTCGCCGTGACGGAGTTCGGATGCTGCTCGTACCAGGGTGCAGCCATCCGCGGTTCCCGCGGGTGGCGGATCATGACGGGTTTCGACTCCAACGGTAACTGCCAGTGGGAGAACGGCGTGGTTCCGACGCGCAACGAGAAGGAGCAAGCCGATTACATCGAACGGCAGTTCAGGTTCTACGCGAGCCACGGGGTGGAGGCGGCTTTCGTGTTCATATTCTCGCAACCCGGGTGGCCGATGGGAGAACCGCCCAACGATCTCGATCTGTGCGGCTTCGGCATCGTGAAGCTGTATCCGGACAGTGACCCGCGGTCCCGACAGGCGCCGAACTGGGAACCCAAGGAGTCCTTCCGCCGCATCGGCGAGCTCTTCCGGAACCATTCCACGTCCGCCTCGAAGTAGAGGCCACCTTGAGCCCGTTCATTGGATCGAGCCCGGTGAGCGGGCTGACTGCCGCGGCACAGGCACCGGGCGCCTCACCACGCTATCTGCTCGTGGTGCTGGCGCTCATCTACACCTCGAGCTGGGTAGACCGCTCGATCATCAACATCCTCGCGCAGCCGATCAAGGAGGATCTCGCTCTCACCGACACGGAGCTCGGCGTGCTCGGCGGCATCGCGTTCGCGGCACTGTATTCGGTTCTCGGGATCCCCGCCGCGCGGCTCGCCGAACGATTCAATCGGGTGTCGATCATCTCGGCGGCACTGGTGGTGTGGACCGCCATGACGATGCTGTGCGCCGCGGCGGCCAACTTCGTTCAGCTCGCCCTCGCGCGTGCCGGTGTCGGCATTGGCGAGGCGGCCTGCACACCCTGTGCGCATTCCCTCATCGCCGACAGTTTCCCCGCGAAGCAGCGCGCCACGGCGATGTCGGTGTACTCGTTGGGGGTACCGCTCGGCGTCCTGGCGGGCTCGCTCGGAGGAGCCTGGATGGCCGATCTGTACGGTTGGCGTGCCGCCTTCGTGGCGGTGTCCGCACCCGGCCTGCTGCTGGCATTGATCGCTAAGCTCACCATTCCGGAGCCTCAGCGTGGACGCTTCGATCCTCCGTCAGCGAGCACTCCGCCGACGTTTCTGCAGGTGCTTGCGCATCTGTGGCAACGGCGCACCTTCCGGCATCTCGCCGCGGGAATGACCACTTCGACGATGATCAGCGGAGGGATCGGCGCGTTCCTGGCGGCGTTCCTTCTGCGGGGAGACTTTTCGGTCGATCTCAGGAACGTTGCGCTGCTCTCATCGCTCTTTGCGGGCGCGACGTTCGTCGGCACGCTCTCGGGCGGCTACATGGCCGATCGCCTCGCGAAGCGGCGGGACGCACGCATGTATCTGTTGCTTCCCGCGATCGCATACGTTCTCGCCGCAGGACTGTTCGCATTCGCAATCTTGCAGGGCAGTCTCGTCGTGATGACCGTGCTGCTGATACTCGGGCACGTGTGCTACTCGATCTATCTCGGCCCCAGCTTCGGCGTGCTCCACAACATGGTCGGGCCGCGCATGCGTGCCACCGCGGTCGCGATTCTGTTCGTGCTGGTCAGCCTGGTCGGACTCGGGGTCGGTCCTGTGCTAGTGGGCTCGATCAGCGACTTCGCAGCGGCACAGCTCGCAAACGCACCCGGGTTGCTCGATTGCGGGGCTGCAGCCGACCGGTGCGGCGACGTCGCTTCCTTCGAGGGGCTGCGTGTCGCCCTCGTGATCACCGCAGTGCTCTTTCTCTGGCCCGCCGCTCACTACCTGCTTGCGTCGCGTACGGTGGCCCGGGATCTGATCGTGGACGTGCATGCGCATTAACCGGCGCGGGAGACGCTCCGATCGCCGATTGAGTATGAAGAGGCAGAGTCGATGAAGAACCGCCAAATCCTTTCGCTGGACGGCATTTGGGAGGTCGCCGACAGCGTGTCACCAACAGACAGGCCCACGCACTTCGAACACCGTGCGCCGGTGCCCGCGCTGACCCATTCGTCGACGCCTGCGTTTCCCAACGTCGATGAGTTCCACAGCCTGGAGTTCGAGGCCGTCAAGATTCTCGCCGACCTGCCCGCCGATCTCGACTCGATCCCGGGCGCGGGCATTCCGGGTCAGGAACGCAACTATTTCTGGTACCGCACCACCTTCGACGCTCCGTCTCCCCGCGGCAGGGCGACGCTGAGAGTGAACAAGGCGCAGTTCGGCTCCGAGGTATGGATCAATGGCGTGTCCGTGGGCAGCCGCGTCAGCGGCTTCACCGCTGGTGTCTATGACATCACCCATGCCATCCGCTGGTTCGCAAAGAACGAGGTGCTGATCCGCATCGGTGCGCATCCGGGCGTGCTGCCGCCGGGCAATACCTCTGTATTCGACTTCGAGAAGCCTCGATGGACGCCGGGCATCTGGGACAGCGTCTCGGTTTATTTCAACGACGGCGTGTGCATCCGTTCCGTGCAGGTCGGACCCCGGATCGACCCGAAGCAGATCATCGTTCAGACGCAACTGAAGAATCCGGCATCCACCGACGTCACTTTCAATCTGGTTCAGTCCGTGCGCGGCGTGAAGGGTGATGCGGTGATTGCCCGCACGTCGCGGTCCATCACGCTCGCAGCGGGAGAAGAGCGCACGGTGACCGAAACCATTGCGCTGCCGGATGCGGCGTTGTGGTCGCCCGAAGCGCCGAATCTGTACGTCCTGGACACATTCACGGACGGCGACAGCGTCTCCACGCGATTCGGCATGCGGGAGTTTCGTTTTGACACGCTGAGCAAGCGCGCCTATCTCAACGGCAAGCCGATCTTCCTGCGCGGCGCCAATATCGCGCTGCATCGCTTCTTCGACGACAAGTACTCCGGAACCCTGCCGTGGCAGGAAGCGTGGGTGCGCAAGCTTCTCGGCCCGATTCCGCGCAGGATGCACTGGAACACGGTGAAGTTCACCATCGGTCCGGTGCCGGAGAAATGGCTCGACATCGCCGATGAGGAAGGCCTGCTCGTTCTGTACGAGTTTCCGATCTGGACGCTTTACCCCGGCAGAGCCCGCACCTACCGCAAGACGTTCGACGCGGTCGCGCTGAGGCAGGAGTACGAGGACTGGCTGCGCGACAACTGGAATCATCCGAGCATCGTTTACTGGGCCGCGAGCTTGGAGTCCAAGCTGCCCGAAGAGCTGGCGGGCAAGATGATCGAAGCCGTTCGCCGGCTCGATCTTTCGAATCGCCCGTGGGGCAACAGCTGGAACCCCCCGCAGGGTCCGGACGATCCGTATGAATACCATCAGTACAAGTTCGCGAGCGCCAGGCGCGGCGCCAGCTTCGACATGGCGCGGCTGGAGCACGCGGTCGGCGCCGATCGCATGTTCGTCGATGCGCCGACCAGTCACGCGGGGATCATCACGGAATACGAATGGCTGTGGCTCAACCGCGATGGCTCTCCCGCCTTCTGGTCGCAGAAGATCTGGGAAAAGATGCCGTATCCGAAGGCCACCGCCGAGGAGCGCTTCAGGACTCTGGCCTACCTTCTGGCGGGGATGACGGAATACTGGCGCGCCTACCGCAACTACGCCGGCGTGATCTATCTCGCCTATCTGGCGAACGGTGACGGGACGGGCTGGATCGCCGACAACTTCCGCGATGTCGAGAGCCTCACGTTCCAGCCGTTTTTCGAAAACTACGTCGGCGAGGCGTTCAAACCGCTCGGTGTCTACATCAGCTTCTGGCAGCACGCGCTGGAGGCGGGCAGTCATCGCGACTTCGACGTGATGATGGTGAATGATGAAGGCGTTCCCTGCAGAGGCACGATCGCGCTGGTGCTGAAAGACAGCTCAGGCAAGACGCTCGCGCAGGCTTCGCGTCCCTACGATCTCGTCGCGTATGGCCAGATGAGCTATCTGCTGTCACTGGACATGCCCGACATCGAAGGCGAGGTGGTGCTCGAGGCGATTGCCACGCCCACCGAAGGACCGACCCGGGACACCACCACGAGCCGGCGTTTCTTCAAGCTGGTCCCGAAGGGTTCCCTGCCCAAACGAAACCTGCTGCCCACGGATGATCCGGGCGGTCAGTTCGTGCCGGGCGAAGCGTGAGTCGGGACGGAGCGCCGGCGCGTCCGGCGCTCCGGCAACACGCGCGTGAGATGAATTTCTTCGGAGCCGCACCAGTTCGTGGCGCGCACGCCACGTCCGTCTGAGAGATCGCGCGGAAGATCACGGATCGCGACGAAGCAGGTTCGCGTTCAACCGTGCCGAGTCAGCGTTTTCTGTCGAGGTTGCCTTTCCTTCCGAATATCACAATATGATAACCACATCGTCAATTGACGATGTGTGAAACGCGGACTACGCTCATCGGGGCGCTCGGTCGGGCGCTCCAGAGGGGTTAACCATGAGTCGGTACATGCGTTGGGGTCTGGCACTCAGTAATTCGTCTTTGGCGTTGCTGGCGGCGGGTTGGGGCACCGCCGTCGCACAGGAAATCGAAGCGGAGCAACCCGCAGAAGTCGTGGTCACCGGAACGCGCATCGGGCGTCCGGAGTACGAGAGCCCCACGCACATCGTCGTCCGATCGGCCGACGAATTGCGCGCCGTGGCGCCGGGGAATCTGGCGGACGGTCTCAACCAGCTGCCGCAGTTCTCGACGTCGTTTGCAACGGGGTTCGGCCGGTCCAACAATCCGGGCACCAGCACGAGCTTCGGCTCGGGCGCGAACTACGCGGAGCTTCGCAGCCTCGGCGCCAACAGAACGCTGATTCTTCTGGACGGGCGCCGAGTCGGGCCAACGGATATCTCCGGTGTCGTGGACATCAACACCTTACCGCAGGACCTGGTCCAGCGCGTGGAGGTCGTGACGGGCGGTGTCTCCGCGGCTTACGGCTCCGACGCGGTCGCGGGCGTCGTGAATTTCATCCTCGATACGAAGTTCCAGGGCCTCAGAGGGACGATCCAGGGCGGAGTCTCAGGGGTAGGCGACGGTGAGTCATGGCGCGTGGGCGTGACGGGCGGTACGTCATTCGCGGAAGGGCGCGGTCACGTCGTCGCGAATGTCGATCTGTCGAACACGGATTCGATCGATTCCTACTCGACGAAGCGTGACTGGTACAGGCGAGGCGCCGGGCTGATCTCGAACGTGCCCGCGGATGCTCTGCCGAACCGCCTGACCATTCCGGCGAATGTCACCAGCGCCATCAGCACGTTCGGCGGTTTGATCACCACGTCGCCGTTGCGGGGCATTCAGTTCGGTCCCGGCGGCGAGCCCATGCCGTTCGAGTTCGGTGAGCTGGTCAGCGGCAATTTCATGGTCGGCGGCGATGGCGTGATCCCCCTGACCAACCTCACGGCGCAGGTCAATCGCAAGGCCTTCTTCACGCACATCACGTATGACGTGACCGACGACATCACCTTCTTCGTGGAAGGGAACTACGCGCGCGTACGGAGTCCGTTCGATCAGTACCCCGCATTCCACAACGGTGCGTTCGCTTTCGAGATCTTCCCTGACAACGCCTTCCTGCCGGAATCGATCCGCCAGCAGATGATCGATCAGGGTATCGAGTCGTTCAGGCTCGGGCGGATGTCCACGGAAAGGCACATGTGGGCCGATGCGCGCAGCGACAATTATCGCGTCACATTGGGCTTCAAGGGTGCGCTGACCGACCGCTGGTCATTCGAGGCGTACTACGCCTACAGCGACACGACCCTGTGGCAGGCGCAGAAAAACGATCCGATTCACCGGAACCTCTATGCGGCCGTCGATGCCGTCGTGAATCCGGACACCGGGGAAATCGTCTGCCGGTCGACGCTCGTGAACGGAACCGATCCCGGGTGCGTGCCGTTCAATCCGTTCGGCGTTGGCTCGCCCTCGGACGCGGCCTGGGACTATGTGCTCGGCGAGGCCGTCCGTGAAAAGACGATGAAGCAGGACTTCGTGTCGGCCAGCATCCAGGGCGAGATCTTCTCCCTGTGGTCCGATCCCGCAGCGCTTGCGGTGGGTGTCGAATACCGCCGTGAGGACACCAACCAGACGGTCGACCCGCTTTCCGAATCGCGTGCCGATGTCTCCGGCATCCGCGGCGCGCCCGCATTCATCCAGGGCCAGCGGGGCGCCTATCTCGGCGGCAACCCGCAGCCGCTGGGCGGCTCGTTCGACATCAAGGAAGCCTTTGCTGAAATCATCCTCCCGGTCGTCAAGGACGTTTCATTGGCCAACGAGCTCGAGATCGGTGCAGCGGTCCGGTACGCGGACTACAGCACCAGCGGCGGGGTGACGACGTGGAAAGGAAGCCTGAACTACAAGCCGTGGGAAGATCTGCGGCTGCGCGTGTCGCGGTCACGCGATATCCGCGGGCCGAACATCGGTGAGCTGTTCACGGGCTCCATCCAGGGCATCAGCACCGTTCGTGATCCTGCGACGGGCGAGACGCTGACGTTTGTCTCCAACTCCGGCGGAAATCCCAACCTGGCTCCTGAGGAAGCGGATACCTGGACCCTTGGCCTGGTGTATCAGCCGTCCTGGCTGCCCGGCCTCAGCGTGTCCGCAGACTGGTGGGACACCGAGATCAGTGGAGCCATCGCCGTGCTCGGATTTCAGCAGATCATGGACGAATGCTTCCGGGGCAATCAGCTGCTCTGCGCGCAGATCACGAACATCGGCGGCACGCTGCGCATCAACAACACTCAGCTCAACCTGAACAGCCTGTTCACATCGGGAGCGGACACCTCGATCAGCTACACGACCAATCTGCGCGGCGGAACCCTGTCGCTGCTGGCCATGGCGCAGTTCCTGAACGAGATGCGTTCGCAGGCGCCCGGAAGCGCAGAAGTGAACAGCACGAAGTCGATCGGCAAATGGAAGGGCACACTTTCCCTGACCTACGCAAGGGATCCGTTCTCCGTCACCGTTCAGGAGCGGGTGATCGGCAGGCGGCACGCCAGCAATGCCTGCTGCCGCAGCTTCACGTGGGTCGAGGGTATCGACGTCGATGACAACACCGTCCCCACGGTGACGTACACGGACCTGGTGGCACGTTGGCGCCCGTCGTTGGGTATCGGGGAGTCGGAGCTGTTTCTCACCGTGAACAACCTGTTCGACAAGGAGCCGCCGCTGTCACCGTTCTCGGTGGCGCACTTCCAGGTCTACTCGGACTTCAATTACTACGACAACATCGGCCGCTATTTCACCGTCGGCCTCAAGGTCAATTTCTGATGACCGCATGAATTTCGCCCCTGCGGAATCGGGCCGGAGCCATTCAGGGTATGGCTGCGCGCAAGCGTTCGGTTCTGCAGGGGCGGATGCTGCTCAGGGTCGCGGGATTCTCCGATGGATCGCGGTCATCGCACGCGAGCCGCTCATTCATTTCCTGCTGCTCGGCGGTGTGATCTGGGCGGCCGCCGAATTCCACGAGCATCGGCGTGCCGAGGAGAGTCGATACACGATCCGCATCGGTCCTGCCGAACGAGAGCTCATGGCGGCGAAGTACGCGTGGCAGTTCGGGCGAGCTCCCACCCCAGAACAGCTTCACGCCCTGATCGAACGGCACGTGCAGGAAGAGATTTTTCTGCGCGAAGGGCTCGCGCTGAAGCTCGACGAGGATGACGAGATCATCCGGCGCCGTGTCATACAAAAATATGAGTTCCTGCAGACCGACCTTCAGGTCACCGACGACGTCGCCCCGGAAGCATTGCAGAGCTGGTTCGAGCGCAACCAGTCCCGCTATCGGGTTCCCGAGCGAATTGCGTTTGATCACGTCTATTTCGCCATCGGGAGCGACGGCGAGGAGACGGCGAGGGCACGGGCGACCGATGCGCTCGGAGCGTTGAGAACGCACGCCCGCGCCAAACTGCCGAGGCTCGGTGATCCGTTCCCGGGCCCGGCCACCGTCGGCGCCATCTCCGAGCAGGAAGCCGTACGGCTCTTCGGCGAATCAGAGCTCACGGAGCATTTGTTCGAGCTGCCCCCTGGTGAATGGTCCGGACCGTATCGTTCCGGGTACGGATGGCATCTCGTGTATGTCACGGGGCGGTTGCCCGCCGAGCTGCCCGCGCTTGCCACGATCAGGGAGCGCGTTCTGGCGGACTACCAGGCAGAACAGCGAGAGCTTGCAAACGCGCGGCTGCTGGAAGCGCTTCGGAAGAAATACACCGTTGTCACGGACGACGCGCCCTGATCACGATGATTCGCCGGCTCACGCGTGTGTTTGGATGGTATGCGCTCCTGCTCATCGGCGTGTTGCTCGTCGAACCCGCATGGAGCCATGAGGTGCGGCCCGCGTACCTCCAGATCACGGAAACGCCGGATGGCCGCTATGACGTGCTGTGGAAGCAACCCGTCATGGGAACGATGGCCGTGCGTCTCGTGCCGCATATCAGCGGCGGCCTGCTCGAGAGAGAACCGAGTCGCCTCGAGGTGAGCCCCGGTTTTCACATTCGACTCTGGCGTGATCTAGATGCGGGTCCGCAAGGTCTTCACGGCCGCAGCCTTTGGATCGAGGGTCTGGAGCGGACCATCACGGACGTCATGGTCTCGATCATCCGTGCGGATGGCGGATCGACTCATACCGTTCTTCGCCCGCAGAGCCCTGGGCTCACGCTCGACTTGCGGAAAACGAAGATTGCGGTTCCGGACTATCTCCTGCTCGGCATCGGGCACGTGCTGTCGGGTATCGATCACCTGTGCTTCGTGCTGGGACTGCTGCTCCTCGTGAGACAGCGCAGGACCCTGCTCATCACGATCACGGCATTCACCGTCGCACACAGCATCACGCTCGCCGAATCCAGTCTCAATGTCATTCACGTCCGATCTGACCTCATCGAGGCGCTTGTTGCTCTCAGCATCGTGATCGTCGCGGTCGAGCTCGTGCACTTTCATCGAGAAAGGCAAGGCCTCACAGCCCGATATCCCTGGCTCATCGCCTTCGGCTTCGGACTGCTTCATGGGTTCGCGTTTGCGGGTGCGCTGAACGAGATCGGATTGCCGCAGGATGCGCTCTTCGCGTCGCTTCTGTTGTTCAACCTCGGCGTCGAGGCCGGACAACTCGCATTCATCGCCGCAATGCTGCTGGCCGGCTGGTTGTTGGCGCACGTGCGCATTCAATCCGCGACCCGTCGTCTTGCGCCGTACGCCATCGGTTCACTGGCGGGATTCTGGTTGCTGGACCGCCTGGGCGCGGCTCTTGCGGCATGAGCGGCCGTCGTGTCAGCTGTTGAGGACATCGTCGTGTCGAAATCGACTGGTCTATTCATCGCGCTATTCGCAGCACTGAGTTCCGGCGTCGTGCCCGCGGCGGAAATGGCGGATGTGAAGGTGAACTCGCTCCGGGAGGCGTACTACGGGGATCTGCATCTCCACACGAGCTATTCTACCGACGTTCACATGCTTGGCGGCACGAGCGTCGATCCGGACACCGCTTACCGGTTTGCCAAAGGAGAGCGCATACGCTACCTGGGCGAGGAGATCCAGCGTGCCGTGCCGCTCGACTTTCTGGCCGTCACCGATCATTCCGAGAACCTGGGCGCGTTCGCCGGTCTGGATGATCCGAACAGCAGGGTTTCCCGCAGCGATGCCGGCAAGCAGGTGAAGGAAGTCGGGCAGGCGCTTTCCCGGCGCGACATGCGGCATTTCTGGGAAGCCTGGATCGACTTCTTCGTCGGCAGTCAGAACCGGTTGCCCGCCGATCTGAAACGTCTGTCCGACGCCGCCTGGAAACGCACCATCGAAGCCGCGAACCGCCATTACGAGCCCGGCAGGTTCACGACGTTCATCGGCTATGAATGGACCGCGATGCCTTTCGGCGCGAACCTGCATCGCAATGTGATCTTCCGGGGCGACCGCGCGCCCAGCCCGTTCACGGCGTTCGACTCGAAGTTCCCGGAGGATCTGTGGGCGTGGCTCGGGGCGATGCGGAAGAAGGGGTTCGAGGCGATCGCGATCCCGCACAATCCCAATGCCAGCAACGGCCTCATGTACGGTTGGTCGGACAGCTACACGGCGCTCATCGGGCCTCGGTATGCATTGATGCGGCAGATGAATGAGCCGCTGAGCGAGATCTCGCAGATCAAGGGCACATCCGAGACGCACCCGCTGCTGTCGACCACCGACGAGTTCGCGAACTACGAGATCTTCGATTTCCTCGAGGCGGCGCGCGGTTACCCGGGACGCGCGCAAGGTTCCTATTTGCGCGACGCGCTGGGCCGGGGCCTGGTCCTCCAGCAGAGAGGCGGCGTCAATCCCTACAAGTACGGTTTCGTCGGTGGATCAGATCTCCACGGCGGCATGACGGTGAGCGACCAGAAGGATTTCTGGGGCGAACATTCGAAGGTCAATCTGGGTGGCGGCAAGCCGACGCACGCCGAGGCGGCGACGTTGCTCAGCGAAACCCGCGCGGTGAAACAGACCGCCGGCAGCCTCACGGGCGTCTGGGCCGAGAGCAACACCCGGGAGTCGATCTTCGATGCTTTGCGCCGGCGCGAGACCTTCGCCACCACGGGCTCGAGACTGAGAATCCGCTTCTTCGGCGGCTGGGCGCTGGACAACGTCGTTCTCGATGACTCCGGCTGGGTGGCCGCGGCCTATGCGGCCGGCGTGCCGATGGGCGGCGATCTGCCGCCAAGACCCGAAGGCGCCCGTGCACCGAGCTTCGTCATCTGGGCGGCCAAGGATCCCAACGGCGCGAATCTCGATCGCATCCAGGTGATCAAGGTCTGGGAGGAGGGCGGGCAGCCGAAGGAAAAGGTCTTCGATGTGGTCTGGGCGGGTGATCGCGCGCGCGATGCTGCAACCGGCAAAGTGCCGTCCGTCGGGAGCACCGTCGATCTGAAGACCGGGGAATATACGAACGATATCGGTGCTGCGGAGCTCAGAGCGGTCTGGAGGGACCCTGACTTTGATTCATCCGGCGCCGCCGCCTACTACCTGCGTGTGCTGGAGATTCCCACGCCCCGGTGGTCAACGTTACTCGCGCTCGAGCGGGGTTTGCCGATCCCCGAAAATGTTGCGGCGGTCGTTCAGCTCCGGGGCTGGTCGTCGCCGATCTGGTTCACGCCGGCGAAATCAGAATGAGTAAGGTCCGAGTTCCCGGATCTCAGGATTTGACGCGGTTGTGTCGCAGCGCGTAACGCGCGACGGTCTCATCATCGAGCCTAATGCCCGTCCCCGGCGTCGTGGGAGGCGACAGCATGCCGTTGACGATGCGCGCGCAGACGTTCTCGCGGATTAAGCGATGCGTCGCATCGAACGGCCTGTTGGTCGGGAACACCTCGACATGGTCCGCGCTCTCGAACCCAAACACGCAGTGCTGATGCACTTCCGGGCTGACATGGAAGGACACGCGCAACTGGAGGTTCAGGGCCTGCGCCGAGAGCTGACGCACCGCTTCGATTCCGCCGATCGACGTGGCATCGAGCCGCACGAGATCGATCGCCCGGTGCTCCATCAGGCGCCGCAGATCGTCCGGCCGCGAGACTTCGTCTCCGCAGGCAACAGGGATTTTCGTCATGTCCCGCAGACGCCGATAGCTGTCGACGCTCGTGCGGTAATACATGTCCTCGATCCACGCGATCCCGAGCTCTTCCAGCGTCGGCAGGTACGTGGCGTGGTCCTTTGCCGTTGACCAGCTCCAAGCGAGATCGAGTATCAGCTGCGCATCGCTCGAACACAGTTCCCGGAACCGCTTCAGCCGGCCGATGAGCTCGTCCATGGTGCGGTAATGACCGGCCTCGATCTTGATCAGTTTGAAACCCTGCTCGGCGCTGCCGACGAGACGCTCGACGAATGCTTCGTCCGTCTCGCCCCTGAGGGAGTAGCCCTCGACGATTTCGACGGGCACGTCGCGCCCGTGGCCGCCGAGCAGCTTCCACAGCGGCCAGCCGACCGACTGTGCGCGGAGGTCCTGAAGGCAGATCTCGAGCGCGGACCAGCCTCGTCCCACCGCGCCATCGAACTCGACCGCGGTGAGCGAGCGCCGGATATCCGCCGTGATGGAGGCCAGTTGCGTCGCGTCCCGTCCGAGCACTTTCGGGGCAAGAACGTCCGCAACGACGACGTCGACGGGTGACCCACGAACCTGAGTGACGCAATCAGCGGTGAGACCGCCCGAAGTTTTCACGCGCAAAGCGAGATAGTCACGCGTGCGCACGATGATCGGACCCAAGTCGATCGGGTCGGGCAGCTCGACGCGGCACAGCCACGTCTCAACCTCGGAAATGGTCGTCATGGGATCGCCCGTGTCTGTCAGCGTATGGAACTATTGTCAGCTAATGTCAGGAGGGCGCGCAAGCCGGACATCGAATGCGGCGCGGGCAGGCTCGTGCGGGCCGCGCCCGTGCGCGAGGTCAGGATGCATGCCGTCAGTCGGGCGTTCCTTAGCAGAAGAAAAGCGCAGGCAGGAGCGGCGGGCCCGAATCCGTCCGGGCGACCGGCGCCCGAAGTCACACAGAAGCTGCGGTCCGCAGCATGGCGAGATAGCGGCTGAAGCTGCTCTGAAAGCGCTCAGCGGGCACCGAAATGCCCAGCACCATCCGCCCAGCCGTGACGCTCAGGGGAACGGCGAGACAACAGAGTCCTTCCGCGAACTCTTCCCGGTCCACGGCGTACCCCTGATTGCGAATCTCCTCCAACGCCGCCAGCAAACGCTTACTGGAGGTGATGGTGTTCTTCGTCCGGGCAGTCAGGCGGTGCGTAGCGAGATACGCATTGCGGGTCGCGTCATCCGCCAACGCCAGCAGGAGTTTCCCGGAAGCCCTCGCATGCGCGTCATCACTGCAGCCTTGCGGGACTTCGGCCGCATGCACGGCAGCATGCCCACGAGCCGTTGCCAGCACGGCGATCTCTCCATCGATCCAGCCGCTCGCATATGCCGTCTCGCCGGACTCGGCTGCCAGCGCGCGCACCTTCTGGGCGATCTGTTCGGGAGGTCCGAGCTGGCGGCGGAAGCCGTCAACGATCGCTGCGGCTGCGAGTCCGAGCACGTAGCGATTTTGATCCCGCTTTCGGACGACCCCCGTGGCGCTGAGCGTATGCAGCAGGTGATACGTCACCTGGCGCGGCAACTTGAGAGTCGAGCTGATCTCTTTGACCTGCAAACCCTCGGGACTGCGCGCCACCGCCAGAAGAATCCCGATGGTGCGCGCGGCCGACTGGACGCGGGGCTTCTCCGCTTTCGCGGGGAAAGGAGACCGGGCATCCGTTGACGGTCGGGCGCTCGCCCCCGACGAATCGTTGCCCGTCCGCGCGTCTGGCACTTTCCTTGCTTTCGCTCTGTTACTCATGGATGCACACGAGACGTAGTCGGCCCACTTGTTCAAGTGTCGGGGCTGTCAGCATATGATACAAGAATCGTCAACACATGACAGACCGGCGGCCGGAACGGATCCGCTTCCGTGGAGCGGCTGAAAGCCCGCGTCAGTCTTGCTCATTTTTTGAGTCGATCCGTGTCCGGAAGGTCCCCGGAATCCCTTGGCCACAGCGGCCGCGCCGGCGACGGGCGCTCGAGGGGCTGGAGAGCTGGCTCGCCGAGCGCTTCCGGGCCCATCGCGGCAACGCCGATGTGGTGCGCCAGGAGCTCGAGGCCGAGCACGGCATTCGCGTGAGCCTGCGCACCGTCGAGCGGGCGGTGAAGCCGCTGCGCCAAGCATTGGCGGCCGAGGCGCGTGCCACGGTGCGCTTTGAGACCCCGCCCGGGGAGTAATGCGAAGCTTCGCATTACTCCCCGGGGGCGAAGTCGAGGCGCACCGTGGCCTCGGGTGGCTGCGTGGCGTGGATCGAGGCCAAGAGCCGATGGATGGAGGATTAACTACCGGTGTAGCCGTGCTCGCGGCACAGCACCGCGTGGATCACGACACCGGAGACCCCGTCTCGATCCCAGCGTTCAACCTGCTCGCGAAACGGTTCGGCCGAAGAAATGGTCGAGCGGGCGCGGCGGGCAGAGCCCACCGCCGCGGCGATCTCGGTGTCCGTGGGCAGCGCGGCAGCCGGCTGCAGCCAGCCGCACGCCTGGGCCAGCGACCTGAACGCCGCCGTCTTCGCGCGACCCATGAGGCGGCTTCTGGCGACATCCCGATCCGAATCGCCCTGCCGAAGACGCAGCAAAACCTGACGATACTCGTGCATCTCGATCTTCCGCCGACCCATGTCCCGCTCCCCTGACCGCACTGCAGTAGAGGGTAGCGAGACCGGTATCGGGCTCTGTCGAGATGCCCGTGCCCTACGCGAAAGTGGCTCCCATATGCCGAGAGATGACACACGAGATCGCCCATCTCGGTGAAGTCGGAGAGCCCCATCCGGCCCGGTTCGTGCACTTGGCGCAAGATGATCTCACGTTCCGGGCCGTGCTGAGCTCGCCAAGCGCGCGGATGCGCCGCTCGAGCGTGCGCCGCACCCCTCGCGGCAGCTCGGGGTATCGCCTCTGCAGCTCCTCGAACACGGTCACCGGCCGGATCTGCGGGGCCGCCGTGAGCATCGGCACCACGTCGGCCTCGAAGAGGTGGATCAGCGGGTCCGGGCGCCGGCGTCCGCGGGGGAGCCGCTTCTGTGAGGGCAGCCACCGATCGTTCTCGATGCGCTACGCACTGGGCACACTGATCGCCGCCTTCGCCGCGGCCGCCGCCACGGACTCGGTCAGTCTGAGCTTCATGTACAACCTCATCTGCTGATCGTTGATGTGTCGGCCGGGCACGAGGCGGGTCCTTCAGCGGGAGCTATCCGTCTTGCATACCCGATCGGCCACGATCACCGGCCGTCACACCCCGCCCGGGGTGCGCCGCCGCCCCGGTGGAGAGCTTCTCGGGCTACGCCCTCAAACCTCTCCACCGGGGCAGATCTCTCATCCCGATTGTCGCGCGGTTCTCATCCTGATTGACGCGCAGCATGTGTGGCGCGACAAACAGGGTGAGAAGCCAGCGACAATCAAGATGAGAAAGCCGAAGCCTCTGAGCGGTTAGAAGCTCAGAGGCGGCGGGG